>BNJU01003156.1_pt1:65000-132889 | contig 132889 bp, 121 predicted proteins | sample 8539281 | NCBI WGS metagenome assembly BNJU01 (sample SAMD00202456, study PRJDB9452) | human saliva metagenome | isolation source: human saliva | place: Japan
GCGGCGGGGTCCCACCTCTTCCCATTCCGAACAGAGAAGTTAAGCCCGTTTGCGCCGATGGTACTGTAATGCAATGCGGGAGAGTAGGTGGCCGCCTCCTTTTACGAGAGCCTTGAAGAGAAATCTTCAAGGCTCTTTTTTTGTTGATGGGTGACGGGTGATGGGTGTTGGATGATGAGTGTTGGGTGTTGATGAAGTGTTGAGAGGAGGGAGAATGGGATATTATTTTGGGCTAATGGGGCTAATAGGGCTAATAAGGCTTATTAGGCAAATAAGGCTAATAGGGCTTATTAGGCAAATAGGGATAATAGGGCTAATACAATTTAGGGCTGATAGTGCATTAAGGTTAATAGGTTTTTAAGGCAAATAATGCAATTCGGCTAATTGGAAATAGAATTAGATAGACTTAATAAGCAATGTGGTAGATAGAGCTACTGCTTTTAATTGTCTAAACTAATGAGCTAATAAGGTTACTTCTATTGATAGCTAAGAGTTATGAGGCTTGTAAGGCTAATTTTACTATTAATTGTCAAGATATTGTTTGAATTGTTTAAGTCGTTTATATCGGTGGAAAAGGTTTTTTGATATAATATGCTTGTTTATCTCGAAGCAGAGGAAGTGTAATCATTTTCATAGTGCCTTATAAGAAAAGAGCATATTAAGTAAACTGTGATAGTAGTACTTAATATGCTCTTCTTTTGTATCTAATTAGTGCTGATACCCTATACTATATTCCAAGTGAGAATCATTTGTTCAGGAGTTTTCGATTCTACATCACGCTCTATGTTGTCAGGGAGATTACAGAAGAAGTCGATGCCAGTTTGCTTCGAGTTCTTTGATGCTGATAACATATGGCTTAAGGGAGGTTCCGTTGTTGTTTTCGTGTTTGAACCAGAAAGCGATGGCTTTATATTGCCAGTTGCCTTGACCCTTCACTTTGTATTTCATCAGTGCTGCAGAGAAGAAATAAGTCGGTACAATAAACTTATTTTTTATATAGGTGTACTGGTCTTGTTTGTCAATTGTACCGCCACGACAGATGAATAAAGTATCTTTAGAGCCACTTGTATAGGTGATGTATGTTCTCATCTTTCTCTCCATCACTTCCCAGATACCAGCGTTGAAGCCGTGAACTTGTGGCTGCATATTACTGAGATAGAAGGTTTGGTCATTAGACTCTCGGCTGTTCACTCTGTCTTGTGATGGACAGAGATGGCCGTGGTCGTAGCCAGATCTATAATAAGGATCGGATGAAAAGAAGGAATTAGGAGTCCACAGTGGGTCTTTAGGATAGAGGTCAACACTTAGTTGACTTTTTCTCTTTACAGTTTGTTGAGCATTGCTTGCGTAAATCTGATAGCAGGTCCAACGATTGGACATCTTTTCAATGTCCCATTCAACGCTGTAATTAATCTCACCATTGCTTAGTTTATGAGTGAGGACAGTACTGTGCCCACCCTTTAGCTTCGGAAACTCCAAGCGGTGCGTTGCTGTACGTAAATCTTTGAGATTTGAGTTTGTGTTATTGGTTATAGTTTCTGCAATTCCTGAATTATTAGAATTATCATCGTCCTTGCTACATGATGTGATTGTGCTAACTGTAAGGAGTGTTAAAGCCCACACTGCTGTGTATCGTATTATCTTATTCATTCTTTTGTCTTTGGATGGTTGACTATGAAGTTTTAGCTTGTTTGAAACAGACGGATTATGAGTAGACGTCTATTCTACGCGTTATCCCGAATCTTTAGCTTTCTATGAAGTCTTATCCTTTATCTTATACAATCTCTTATACAATCTTGTAAACAGCTCAGTATTCGTTTCTGTTCTGTTGAAAGCAAAAGTGCGAGCAAACGTATATGCAACTACGTTTGTCCGCACTTTGTATGTAATAATGTCGAAGGGTATTATCGATTACTTCTTCAACTTACCGTAACGGCTCATGAAGCGGTCAACGCGACCTGCTGTATCGACAAGCTTACTCTTACCAGTGTAGAATGGGTGAGAGGTGCTTGAGATTTCGACTTTTACCACTGGGTAAGTTTCGCCTTCAAATTCTACAGTCTCTGAAGTTTTGCATGTAGACTTTGTAAGGAACATATCGCCGTTGGACATATCCTTAAATACGACGGGGCGATAGTTTTCTGGATGAATACCTTGTTTCATTTTATTGTTATCTAATTGTTAATAATATACTTGCTGTAGTCTTTCCTTTATCAAAAAGGGTATAGACACTTTTACAGGATGCAAAATTACGAATAATTCTGTAGGTCAGCCAAATATTTTTAAGCTGTTTTTTTAGGCTCATTCGTCATTTCGAGTGATACAACTAAAAATATCTATGGTATAAACTTTTGCTTCCCTTTAGGTCATTTCGTAACCAATAAGTTTCCTTATACTTAGTAATTCCGTGTGTCATGAGCCTCCGCACCATTGGTGTTTACCATGCGCACCATTGGTGCGGAGCCTTCGCACGTAGATGAGATAAGGGAATTTTACTTAACTTCTACGTCCTTGATTTCCCATGTACCAGCCTTAGTAGCAGTGCTTGTGTAGAGGAAGCCAATGTAAACAGTTGCATTACCTGCGTAAGCAGAGAGGTCGCATGTAGCATCGATGAATGTCCAGTCATTACCTGTAGGATAAGCTGAAACAGCAACGTCATGCCATGTTGTACCATCTGTAGACACCTGTACCTTAAACTCGTTAGCTGCATTAGCGAAGAACTTAGCTGCATGCTTGAAAGAAAGGGTAGCAGTAGTCTTACCTGCGAGGCTGAAAGCAGGAGATGTAAGACGGCTCTCAGCAGCATAGTTAGTAGGCTTCTTAAATGCAGAAGCCTTCATGTACTTATTAGTTGCATCATGCTTCCATACGAAAGAAAGGTCTGATGGGAGTGTAATGTTGTTGATAGTAAAGTTATCCATACCAGTCTCAAACTTAGCGGTAAGACCAGTAGCAGCAGGCTGAGGAGTAGAAGCACCGCTGATAGAGATAATCTTATTGTTCTTGTCAATCTCCATGATAACCTTGCCCTGCTTATTGGTGAAAGCCTTCAAGTTACCCTTAACAACTACCGTCTGACCAGTCTGAAGATCAGTCTTAGCAGCGAAGTCAGCACCATTGAGACCCTTACCAGAGAATACCTGGAGCGTCTTGTCTGTACCGTTATCAGAGATATAGTAAGTGATACTCTTATAGTTCTCGTTATAAGAAACGACCTCAGAGATAACACCCTTTACATAAGCCTCGCCCGTAGCAGTCTGGTTAGCCTGAATCTTCTGTACAGCTTCAGTAACAGTCCATGCAGTAGTCTCAGTATTCAAGTCAGCTGTTGGTGTTGGCTGAGCAGCCTTATTACCATTGAGAGAATAGATATAGTTGCCTTGTGTGAACTCCTTAGTACCCTTGAAGTTTACAAGTTTACCATATACAACAACCTTATCACCAGCGTTAAGTTTATCGCTTGCAGTGAACTCTTATTACCGAGCGCATAGCCACGATATACAGTCAGCTGTCCGTTAGTCGTTCCATCGTCAGAGATAAGATAGGTAGCATTACCATAGTTAGCAGCATCAATCTCCTTAACGCTAACGATAGTACCAGAAACATATACATTCTTATCAAGGTCCTGACCAGCATCGATATACTTCAAAGCTGCAGCAACGTTGAATGGGTCAGCCTCTGTACCAGTTCCAGCAGTAGGAGTGGTAGGCGTGTTAGTGTTGTTATTGTTGTTCTCTTCAAATGTAACACTGTATGGAGCTGGAACATCCTCACAACTTGTGAAGACAGTTGTAGTCATAGCCAGCGCCATCATTGAATAAATAATCTTTTTCATATTCTGTATAGTTATTTGTCTTGTTAATTAATTGAGATAATCTTACTGTTACGACCAACCTGTGGGTTTGATGTTGCCTCGTAGAAATCCAAAGTACCAAGGATAAGAACCTTCTTTCCTACACTAATCTGTGAAGGGTCAGTGAACTTATCACCATTCAAGTACAAGCCACGGAATACCTGCAACTGGTCAGTTGTTGTACCATCGTTTGACAGGTAGTAACGAGCATTACCATACTGAGTTGAAACCTCATCGATCTGTGAGATGATACCCTTGATATAGTAAGTGTTAGCATCCTTCTTATTCAACTTCGCATAAGCCAAAGCACGTGTGATGTCCAATGGGTTAGCCTGTGTACCATCACCCTTGCCAGGGAGGCCCTTGAATGGGTCAACCTTCTCTGCAGCCTTGATATCATCAAGAGAGCGGATGACAATCTCCCACTGGTTATTAAAGCGCTTGAAGATACCAACGATGTCAACCTTACCCGTTGGAACCTTGCTATTAGCGAATTTAGCAAAGTTACTATTGTAAACGATAACCTTTCTGCCATCCTGCTCGTTTAGGGTCCAGCTAACGCTACCCGCACCGCCATTAGCATCAGCGAAGGTATCAGTAACCTTACTGCTGTTGCTGCTCTTAAAGCTAACGTTACGGATAACACCCAACTTACCGCCATCAGTATCGAGGTCCCAAGTTGTTGCGTTGGTACCAGAAGCAAACTCAGTAGGTTCAACCTTATTACCAGAAGAGAGAATCTTATAGTGCTGATCCCAGACAGTACGGCTGATACGACCAATGGTTGTTGCACCAGCAGCATTCACAGAAGGAACACCAATCTGTGCCTGCTTACCATAGTTACCTACGTAAAGGTCCTTCAGACTTACCAAGACTTCCGTGCCGATAGGTAGTGCACCATGCAAACCACCCTGAGCAACACTAACGATAATAGCACCTGTTGCGTCCTGCAAAGCTAACTCCTGATAGATGTTACCAGCAACGTCAGAGCTTGTAACGATAGCCTTTATCTTGATATCGTCTGTAACCTTAGCATAGCTGACGCCATCACGGTAATCCGTTGCAATATAGTTAGCAAACTTACTCTTCAGCTGAGCAATAGAAATGACATTTGTTTCGGTCAGTTCATTGTTGCCGTATGGTGCAGAACCTGTTTCAGCTGGCTCTGCGTAACTATCTCCCATACAAGATGCAAAGAGTACGCAGACAGCTGCCATCATTAAATATTTCAGTTTCTTCATAATCGTTTCCTGTATTTAGTTTTAGAATTTGTAAGCTACGTTCAACATACCATTGATACCATTCACGTAATACTTCTTAGGATTGCGATAGAAGTCGTAAGCACGTGTTGTAGCAGCTCCAGTCGTCTTGTTGACAGTGTAATTGCTGCGGCCCTGCTCATAACCACCACTTACAATCTTCTGGTTGTTCAGTAAGTTGGTAATCATCAAGTTGATAGACAAACTTCCATGGCGGAGATAAAGGCTCTTACCGATAGAAGCATCGAGCATAAAGCCACCATGACCCTCAGTTTGTGCGTAAGGAGTATAGTTGCCATTAGCATCCATACCGCCAAGCGCAGTACCCATTGTGCGGAGAGTGTTGCCATAACGGAGGCTTGGTGCGTAAGAGAGGTAGATACGATCATAGTAGTTACCGCTCAAGTCGATGAACCAACCACCCTTGTGATAACTGAGGATTGCGCTGTAAACACTCAGAGGAGTGCTTGCTTCGTGCATATTCTTATTGTAAACAATATCCTTGTTATAAGTACTCTTTGTAGAGTTCAAGTAGATAACATCAGCATTGTTAGCGTTCTTAGCCTCGCTCCAAGTGCCGAGCGCCTTGAAGTTAAGGAAACTTGTGAGCTTGAAGTCAAGCCCCAACTCAATACCATAGTAATTCTTCTTCATGTTTAGTCATGCTAACGTATGTGAAAGAGTTAGCATCATCAAAGTAGAAGTTCTGCCACTCGGTCACGTTTGTCATGTGGTTGTAGTAGCCACTGAGGTTAGCACGGAGCCAACTACCAGAGTACTGATAGCTAAGTTCGCTTGAGAAAATACGCTCATTGTGGAGGTTGAGAACGAAGTCATTGTTCATCTCAGGTGAAGCAAAAGCAGTGTTTGCACTTGGTGCCCGATGCTCATAACCCAAACCGAGAGAGAGCGCATTACCACCACCAAGAGTAACGGTAGCATTAGACTTCACACCACCTGTAAGGAAGTTAGCATCCTTTGCTCTTTACCAGCAGAGTTGTCAGCAAACATACCATTGCGCATGTTACCTACGCGATACATGTTGTCATAACCAACTCTACCAGCTACCATATAGTGAAGTTTGCCGATAGTTTGTGCATAATTAGCCCAAAGTTTAGCACGGCGTACGTTGATATTATAGTCGTAACCGAATGTATCACCCTCATACACGAGCTTACCTAAACCCAAAGTACCGGTTGTATTAAGGTCATACTGAACACGTGGGTCAGCTGCAGCATAGGTTCCGAGTGCATAAGTATTGATATTATGGAAACTCTTTGCACCCAAGAGATCTTCCATCGTCTGATAGTGACGAGCTAAAGTCTGACCGAGTGAAAGGCCAACATTGAGCACTTTGTTCTTACCAAGATGGTTAGTAAGAGTAGAAGACAGTGTCGTTGTCATTGCATCGTTGTGCTTAGCCTGCACGTAGTAAAGTGCATCCTCGCCGTTGGCTGCAGCCTGGCGGTTAGCATAGTAAAGTCGATCCCACTGAATCTGGCGGTTCTCCTTATTGCCCCACCAGTTGACAGCTGTCTGCCAATCAGAGAAAGTCTGTGCTGTACGATAGCGTGCATTGCTCTGATCCCACACGTCATAGTAGCTACTTGGAAGGTTCTTCCAGTAGTCAGGCTGTGGGTTTTCGCTGTTGTTATAGTTTCAGCTTAGTGCTCTTATACATAGAATACTGAGCAAAAAGACTTGTTGTCAACTTCATCTTCTTATTGATATCCCAATCCCAAGTGAGGATAGCAGAAGGTGCGAAAGTCGTTAACAACGCGGCTATTGCGCTTGTGACCATTCTGATAACCCCAATATGGGTTGTACTGATAGTCATTTAGCAAGCCAGTAAGCCTCGTCAGTACTTGCGCCCCTGTGTAGAACGCTCAGTTGGGTTACCCCATGTAGACAAAGCTAAAGAATGACCATTGTTCCACTTCTTCTGAACACCGAAGTAGTAAGACAATGAGTTATAGAAAGTACCCTCAACGTAACCACGGTTAGCCCAACGATAAGCAACGCTGGCAGCAATAGCCCAGCCCTTAGCGTTGAATCCACTTGCATAGTTGTACATACCACGGAGGGTATAGTTACGGTTAGCAGCAGAAAGCGTGAGACGATGTCCGCCAGCCATTGAACCAGCACGGAAGTCGTAGTTGTTACTTCCAGCCAAAGCTGTCATTGAGAAGTTGTTATTCTCAAAAGGAAGTGCATAGTCAACGTTACGTGTCTGCTGGTTGATACCACCTACCATAGAGTAGCGGAACTGTCCGCTTTCCATATCGTTCATAGGTGCACCATTGATATAAACATCGTTATATTTCTGGTTCAGAGCACGGTAACGGAACCGCATGGGCGAATACAAGAAACCCACTTGTGAAGCATAGACGTTACTGTTTGAGTTGAGAATCGTTACATTTTCGTTCATGTCATTGTTCTCACCTAACTGCGCTTCAGTGAAGGTGAACGCCGATTCATCCATAGCGTTGGCCGTTTGCGCCTGCTGGTTCGTCTTTGTATCGGTATTCTGTGCGACCACCATAGACGAACTGCATAGTGCTAAAACGGCAAGTTTCAGCTTTTTCTGCATAGTTGATTACATTAAATAGGTGTTATACTATAGACTGCAAAGTAACGAAATAAATTTGGAAATAGAAAGTCTTTTTGATGAATTTTTCGAGAATTATGCGTAAATGTCGGATTATTTACCGATATTTGCAAACTAAACGTGACTGTGTCCAGGATTCAGTTATAGGCTTTGTGTGTCTATACTTAAAAGTCGAGTACATATCCGCTTATGCTTTTGTTTTCGTATTATTACTGATTTCCAGGGAACTATAAGTCTTTGTTTAGATGCTCTGATAACAACAACAACATTAAAAATAATGAGAAAGTTACTATTAGTTCTTTTCTGTGCCGTTCTTTTCGGTACGTCAGCTTCAGCCCAGAAGAAGTTTTCTGTTTATGCTATAGGCTTCTATAATGTAGAAAACTTGTTTGATACAACACATGATGAAGGGAAAAACGACCACGATTTCACGCCGACTGGTAGTTATCAGTGGAACGAAATGAAGTATAGTCATAAGTTGCATAATATGGCATCGGTATTGGCAGAGATGGGTACAGATGTTCTTCCGAATATTGGTTGTGCGGCTATAGGATTAGCAGAGGTTGAGAACGACCATGTAATGGACGACCTCACATCCCAGCCAGAGTTGGCGAAACGTGGCTATAAGTATGTACATATCGAAGGACCCGATCATCGTGGCATCGACTGTGCCTTGATTTATAATCCCAAAACTCTTTACCGTAAGAGATACAAAGTTGGTACCTTATGTTTATGATTTACCAAAGGACAGCACTCGTGCTACACGTGGCTTCCTTACTGTAAGTGGTACATTGGCTGGCGAACATGTGACCATCATTGTGTGCCATTTACCAAGTCGTGGTGCAGGTTCTTACTATCGTGAGTTGGGTGGTAAGCAGGTAAAGGCGTTGAAGGACTCACTTCTTCGTGAAGACCCAAAGGTGAAGGTGCTTGTAATGGGTGACATGAATGACGACCCAACCAATAAGAGTATGTATGAGTGTCTGTCTGCAAAGGGCGAAATCAACGAGGTTGGTGCAAATGATATGTACAACCCTTGGTATAATGTCCTTGTAAAGGAAGGAACAGGAACTTTGCAGTATCAGGGTAAATGGAATCTCTTTGATCAGATTATCATGACTCCTAACTTGCTGAATAAGGATGGTAAGAAAGACTTTTCAGAGTTGAAGTTCTGGAAGAATCAAATCTTCCGTCGCGATTATCTCTTCCAGGAGTCAGGTAAGTATAAGGGTAATACCAAGCGAACCACTGCTGGTGGTGTGTGGCTCGATGGTTATTCAGACCACTTGCCAGTTGTAACTTACTTTGCTAAGCAGCAGTAAAGATTATTAGACTTATTAGCCCAATAAGGCTAATAAGCCCAATTTGATGATAAAACAATGGAAATAGAAACTCATCCTTTTGAGCCGTGGCTCCCATCCAATGCCAAATTGTTGCTGTTAGGAACCTTTCCGCCAGCACCAAAACGTTGGTGTATGGAATGGTATTATCCTAATTACACGAATGATATGTGGCGTATCTTTGGTCATATCTTCTTCGGTGATAAGCACTACTTTGTGGATGAAGAAAAGAAGACCTATAAGCTTGATTTACTAAAGCCCTTCTTAAAAGAGAAGGGGATAGCTATCTTCGATACTGCCTTGCGTATCTATCGTACAACAGGTACGGCATCTGATAAAGACTTAGAAATCATTGAGCGTGCCGACCTTGATGGAATGCTTCGTTCATTGCCAGAGTGTAAGGCTGTGTTGGCAGCAGGTCAGTTGGCTACAACGGTCTTTACAGAGCATTATGGTATTGATGCGCGTAAGATGAAGATGGGTGATCACAAGGAGTTTAGCTTTGAGAATCGTACGCTGCGACTTTATCGTGAACCAAGTAGTAGTCGTGCTTATCCGATGAAGGTCGAGAAAAAGGCAGAGTATTACGAAAGGATGTTTAGGGATTTAGGGATATTAGGCTAATTAGGCTAATTGGACTAATAAGGCAAATAAGCCCAATAATAAGAATAATAAAATCAACCAATATGAAGGATAAAATAACTATTATAGGAATAGCTGGTGGTACTGGTTCGGGAAAGACCACCGTAGTGAAGAAAATCGTAGAGAGTCTTCCTCCTCATTATGTGGCTGTTGTGCCGTTGGATTCTTATTATAATGATACGACAGAACTTACCGATGAAGAGCGCAAGGCAATCAATTTCGACCATCCAGACGCCTTTGATTGGAAACTACTCATTAAGCAGGTGAATGAGTTGCGTGAGGGAAGAGCTGTTGAACAGCCAACATATAGTTATATTCTCAGCAATCGTTTGCCAGAGACAATTCATGTAGAGCCAAAGCCTGTAATCATTGTTGAGGGTATTATGGCATTGAGCAACAAGCGTCTGCGTGATATGATGGATCTCAAGATTTTTGTTGATTGTGATCCAGATGAGCGCCTTATCCGCAATATTCAGCGTGATACGATAGACCGTGGTCGTACAGTTTCAATGGTTGTAGACCGCTATCTGGAAGTATTGAAGCCAATGCATGAACAGTTCATCGAGCCTACTAAGCGTTATGCTGACGTGATTATCCCACAGGGTGGCGAGAATGTAAAGGGTATCAACATCCTCTGTAAGTATATCGAAGGTTTAATGCCAGAGGATTAAGAATAAGTAAAGACAGGTGATTGCCTGTCTTTTTTATAAGCCTTATTTGGGCTAATCTGCTTGTCATTCCTATGACTATTAGAATTAAATTATTACTGAAATCATAAGTTTAACACAGATAACTCCAAAAAGTTTTAGTGGACATCAATAGAATTAAATAATTGCTGCATAGGAAACCTGTTTATAGATAAAGGCATTACTAAACAGCAATATTTTTGAATTTCTGATTTTTGAACTTTTTCTGGATTAAAAAAATAAAGATTATTATAGTCTTACTATTATTTTTAGTTTTTGAATGTATAGGAGAAAAAGAAAACTACAAAAAGTCCTTAATTTACAGGACTTATTCTATATTATTTATTATAGGTCGGTATTTCTTTGGAATAGATTCCATAATGATATCTTTATTACGATAGTCAAATTTATGAAATTGCTTATTGTATTTCAGAAGTAACAGAGTTAAATAGCATGGAATCAAATCTAATGTATACTTACAGACAAACTCTGATTCCAATTTATTAAATGTAGGAAAAATAACTTAAAAGCAGATATGCTTGCCATATTACGTATAGTTGCAGTATGAACATCTCCACATAAAGTTTTGTATACTTGATGTATTTTTATCTAGCATAAGTACTTGCGGTCTTCTTGAAAAAAATCTATTCCTCTTATATTATCAAACATGCGATACATACTAGTTTCTTTATCAATGTCTGTAATCTCATCTAAGCAAAAAAACCTTTTAAAAAAAGTTTCAATAGAGCTACGTAATAATAGTTTAGATGATTTATAAATCCCATGGAATGTAGAAAAAGAACTACCAATATCAGAACATGACTCCTTGATATACAGAAGTTGATTAGAAGTAAATACTGTTTGGAAAAGATTATCATCTACATAACCTTGAATTTCAGCTATGTATACTAGATATGCAAAAATACTTCTTATGTTGTTTTTTTATAGAACAAATAAAATCCTCGTCACTATTTAGATGTGCAAGATTGTAAGCTCCTATAAAATTAACCAAATTATCTAAATCCGATTTTATTTCTCTTGACATAATACTATCTATTTAGTTTTTTTATCGTATCATTCCAAGAGAAGTTTGGTTCTTTCTTAGCCTTTTTTTATCTCTTTTTAGCTTACGATCATCACTTACAATATTTTTCTAATTCAGATACTAATTCAAATAATTGATTATCATTCATTTTTGCAACTTCACAAACAATTCCTCCAATATATTCCATTCTTGAACGTTTTCCCCAACCCTACTAATTGGCAATTTTAAAACTACATCAGCAAAATCAAGAATTTCATCTCTGTTCTTAAATAGTTCTGTATCTAAAAAAATAGTGATGGTAACACACCTACCAAAAAAAGCGTGAATGTTTATTGTTTTTCTTTTTCTTGATGAAAGATTTAAAGAATAATCATTAATATTATCTAAACTTCTTATGTATGAGGATAATTCTTTTAAAGATGCTGTACGTTTTTTCTAGAAGCCACGATAACTCTTCTAGAAAGTTTGCAACTTCATTAATTTTAATTTTACTATTTTTCTTCATCTTTCTTGATCCTTTCTATTAGTTCTTTCGACAATTCCGACTAATGCAGTTTTAAGACTTGAATCGTTAAGATTTAATATAAAATCTTTATTAAGCTGAAACTTAGCAATGTCTGTTCTTTTTAGGCAAATATTGTCTATACTTATAACTTTTCCATTCACCACCCTCAATTTTTAGAAACTGCGCTTCTATATACAATAGAATCGTCCCTGCTCAACTATTGTAAAAACCAATCCAATACATTTTTATTTTTTTAAATCAAATGCATCTTTTTTTATCATCAACGATAGTTTTGAGCAAATCAATTCCTGTATATGATATAGGATCTGGTTTTACAGGTATTAAATAGTAATCACTAGCGATTAGTGCACTGGTCATCCATATTGATGGCGTGGGAGGTGTATCTATTATAACAAAATCAAAATTACTTTTTGTTTCAAGTTCCTGAATAAACTTTTTTTAAGACGATTCTCTTTCCCAGAGCCCGCAGCCATTTCAATTCTATATAAAGCTAGATTACCAGGAAGGATATAGAAATTTTTCTTTTTATATGGACTGGGATTATATCTTTAAGTTCTTTATTTTTTTGTTTCAGATAAACCATCAACAGTATTTGCAACTTTTTCTTTTATCCTCAAAAACCGTTACAATAGTATCTTTATCTTCTTCCAAGTGTTTGATGTATTCGTCACCAGTAAATAGGCATTGAGTTGCATTGAACTGAGGATCAATATCAATTAGTAAAACCTTTTTGTCGTATCGTTTAGAAAGACAATGGCATATATTAGTAGATAATGTCGTTTTACCGACCCCTCCTTTCATGTTTATTAATGATATTACTTTCATAATTAAAAATATAAATAATTCAATCGCAAATATACAATAATAAAGAAAAAAAATATTTTGATATTTTTTTGAGTGATTTAATTCTCTTGATTTCTTACTCTGTTAAAATAAAGAGGATTTTTTTATCTTGTATTTACCCACTCAAGCCTATAAATCCTCTTATAATATAAAGTACAGGACAAAGATACAATAATTAATGAGATTCTACCGTATTTATCAGTTGTATAATGTGGATATCTCTGTCAGGACTACCAGCCAGAGGTAATTCTGTGCGTTTTTATGGGTTTGAGGCGGTTTTGCAATGGTATATGTTCCCATTTTGATCATTCTTCACTGGAAGGGCTCTTCATTACACCCCCAAATCTTACTAAAGAGCTGCATATAGAGTATTAATAAAAAAAGCGACAGCATCAAGGGATAACCTTTAATGCTGTCGCTTTTATATTGGAATCTTTTGTTTTATCTGATTCTGTCAGCTGCTCTTACCAAGGCTTCATCAGCAAGGATAGAGTGGCGTGCAAGCCACAAGAGGATGAAGGCTACGAGTGGAAGACAGGCTGCAAACTTTATGTGGAAGTCGAAGCCAGTCATCAGTACTTGGCTGAACACACCATAAACCACATACCAACCAATAATCATTAACATGGAGAACGTACAGAAACGAGCCTGACGTTTGCGGTTATGATAGTCGAAGATGGCGAAGAGGTTGATAGGACAAGTTACTAAAAGAATAGCAAACAACGCCCATACGTTAAAGTCCTTACCACCGTTAGCATCGCTTATCCAGAGATTCATTAACATGCTCTCTGCACCCATACCCTTTGGCTCAAAGCTACCCACAGGTAGACAGAGACACGCAATGGTAGTAAGCAATGCAAGAAACAGGAATACAGTTTGTTTCCTTTGTATCATAATTTAATCTTCTTCCTCGTTCAGAGCATCCTTAGAAGGATCGCGCCAATAAACGTCACCATCGATGAACTCCTGAGTAGCTAACAATGTTGGCTTAGGTAGTTTCTCGTAGTAACGGCTAATCTCAATCTGCTCACGGTTCTCGAATACCTCGTCAAGAGAATCGTTATAAGAAGCAAACTCAGCAAGTTTCTTACTCAAGTCCTGCTTAATTTCAACCGAGATTTGGTTTGCTCTCTTTGCTATGATAGCAACACTCTCATAGATGTTACCAGTATCTTTCCAAAGTTCCTGAACATCTCGGGTTACCGTATTTGACGGTGCTTTTGACTTCTTGTAATCCATTCTAATTGTCTATATTTTATAAGTCTGTTATTCTTTAATCTTTTGTATATTGCTTACACTTCTTGATATATTCCTCAGCTGTTTTGCGTTCCTTTGACTCTGGGTACTCGTTGATGAATCCGTAGCACTCGTCTTCAGCATCCTGGAAACGTTGTACCTTCTTCTCCTCAACACTCATTTGAGCCAATTCAAACTTACTCTTCATAACAAGGATGGCGAAGTTCTCGCGTAAGTCGCTATAAGGATAATCATTCAAAGCATTCTGTGCGGTGATGATACAAGCCTCATAGTTATTACCACCACTGGTGCAGTTACCAAAGTAAGAGCCAAGGTTATAATATAACTTTGCATTGAGATACTCCTTGCGGACAAGCTTATCCTGCAATGCAAAGAGGCGTTGCTGAGCAGTTTCTTTCATCTTACCATTTGGGAAGATGTCCAAATACTCTTGGAAAGCTGCGATGGCTGCGACGGTAGGAGTCTGGTCAAGACGTGGCTCAGGGGTTCCTTCAAAGAGGCTCTGCCCAATGTAGAAGGATGCCATTTCAGCATACTGACCACGTGGGTAAGTCTGGTAATACTTCTTGAATGTCTCTGAAGCAGCTTGATAATCCTTCAAGCAATACTCCGCCATAGCGAGCATATAGAGACATTCCTGTGCGTTGTCAGTACCTTTCTCGATTGTCACAAGGTCCTGCAAAAGGGGCACAGCAAAGCCATACTTTCCCTTTGCAAAGCATTCCTTTGCAAATTCGTATTTATAATCGTTGTTAGTTGTCTTGTAGACTTGATTATATTCGTGTGCGCAACTTGTCAATAGCAAAACAGCGCAAATGCCAATGAGAATTCTTTTCTTCATAATTTGACTTTGAACTGCAAAGTTACATATTATTCTATAAATACGCAAAGGAGGTCCGCTTTTTTAGCAAAAAATCACTATTAATTATATACTATCAGCGCTTTTTTGTATCTTTGCAATCAAAGATTGATTCAATTGACTTGTAGAAAATGGATTTCAAATTAACATCGAAATATAAGCCGACGGGCGACCAGCCGGAGGCAATCAGAGAACTTACGGATGGACTGGAGCGTGGCGATAAGAGTCAGGTGCTGTTGGGTGTGACGGGTTCGGGTAAGACGTTTACGGTTGCGAACGTGATTGCGAATGTCAATAAACCCACACTTATCTTGTCGCATAACAAGACTTTGGCTGCACAGCTTTATGAGGAGATGAAGGCTTTCTTTCCCCGATAACGCTGTGGAGTATTATGTCTCTTATTATGATTATTATCAGCCAGAGGCTTACATGCCTGTGACGGATACCTATATTGAGAAAGATCTTGCGATTAATGACGAGATTGATAAGTTGCGTTTGTCGGCTGTATCTTCTTTGTTATCAGGTCGTAAGGATGTTATTGTTGTGTCTTCCGTTTCGTGTATCTATGGTATGGGAGCGCCAATAGCCATGAAGGAAATGTCATTTCTATCAAGAAGGGTCAAGTCATTGATCGTAATGATTTTTTAAGACGATTGGTCGATGCGCTTTATATGCGCAATGACATCGAACTACAGCGTGGAAACTTCCGTGTGAAGGGTGATACGGTGGATATTGCAATGGCTTATAACGACAATGTCCTGCGTATTACGTGGTGGGATGATGAGATAGATTCTATCGAAGAGGTGGATGCTGTCGATTTCCATCGCCTTGCTACCTTCGATGCTTACGAGATTTACCCAGCCAATCTCTTTGTTACGTCTAAGGAACAGACCGAAGGAGCCATTCGTCAGATACAAGATGACTTGGTGAAGCAAGTTGATTTCTTCACAGAGATAGGGGATAACATTAAGGCACAACGTATCAAAGAACGTGTGGAGTATGACATTGAGATGATTAAGGAACTCGGTCATTGCTCTGGTATTGAGAACTATTCACGCTATTTTGATGGTAGAGAGGCGGGAATGCGTCCTTACTGTTTGTTAGACTTTTTCCCAGAAGATTACTTGATGGTGATAGATGAGAGCCATGTGAGTGTACCTCAGATTTCAGCGATGTATGGTGGCGACCGTGCCCGAAAAAAGAATCTTGTGGAGTATGGTTTCCGACTTCCTGCAGCCTTTGACAACCGTCCGCTTCGTTTTGAGGAGTTTCATGATTTGATTCATCAGATTATCTATGTGTCGGCCACTCCAGCTGACTTCGAGTTGGCTGAATCAGAAGGTGTTGTCGTTGAACAACTTATCCGTCCTACTGGTTTGCTCGACCCAGAGATAGAGGTGCGCCCATCGGAGAATCAGATTGACGACTTGATGAACGAAATCGTTATCCGTGCAGAGAAAGAAGAGCGTGTTTTGGTGACGACACTGACCAAACGAATGGCAGAGGAGTTGACCGAATACCTGCTGAATCACGATATCCGTACGGCTTATATCCACAGTGATGTTGCCAGTTTGGACCGTATCAAGATTATCAACGACCTCCGTGCGGGTGTCTATGATGTTCTTGTGGGTGTCAATCTCTTGCGTGAGGGATTAGACTTGCCAGAGGTTTCATTGGTTGCTATCCTTGATGCCGATAAAGAAGGTTTCCTCCGCAGTCATAGAAGTTTGACACAGACGGCAGGTCGTGCGGCTCGTAACGTGAACGGAAAGGTGATTATGTATGCCGATAACATCACAGAGAGTATGCAGAAGACCATCGATGAGACGATGCGAAGACGTACGAAGCAGCTGAAATACAACGAGGAAACACAATATTACTCCGACACAGATTGTCAAAGCAATTAAGGGTACACTGCCAGTGGGTGGTGAATCGAATCTCACCGCACAGACAGCTTCTATCGGTAGGAATGTCGGACAGGCATACGTTGAACCAAATAATGGTGTTCTCTTTGCTGCTGACCCAATTGTTGCGAAGATGAGTAAAGCACAGTTGGAGAAGAGTATTGCTAATACAACTATCCTCATGAAGCAGGCAGCAAAAGACCTCGACTTCCTACAGGCAGCGCAGTATCGTGATGAGATAATACGTTTGCAGAAGGAGTTGGAGGGGAAATAGGCAAGCCAACAACCACTCAATTAGCAACAGCCCCACTCCCCGACCCCTCCCCCAAAGGGAGGGGAGTGATTAGCGAGATACCCCGAAGTTTTAAATGTATAAGATAGTAGCCTCACTCCCAGCCCCTCTCCAATTGGAGAGGGAGTAAAATGCGAGATACCCCATATCTTAAAATGTAAAAAGAGGGATAAAAGATGGTCGAAAAAAAGTGTTTGTTTAGCTCGTTTGCTTCGTGTTTTTATGTCATTGCTGAGGGTTTGAAAAAAATATTACAAGATTTTTAGGGTAAAGGGTCCCTAATATAGGTGAAAAATATGTGTAAAAAAAGTAAGTTTGTAAATCGACTAGTAAATCAGTATGTTATAAAACTGCTTTTTTCAAAAAGGTGCTTAGTTGGACTTCAAAAGGGCGTTAGTAAGGGTCTTAAAGGGCATCTTTTGCAAGCCAATTGGGCATCTTTTAAGAAGCCAAAAGAGCATATGTTGAAAATCAAGTTGTGAAAAAAATAGGACAATTCGTCATTAGATATAGTACTCATAGTTATGAATAGTGAACTCTGAAAGTAATCATAATTATGAATTTTGAATTATGAATTCTGAATTATCAGTAGTTCTGTCTCAATAAAAAAAGATAAAAACTTACTGAAAGGTTCGATAAAGCAAACAATAATTTGTATCTTTGCTTGTTAAATTGTCATTAGATAAAAGTTTGAACATATGAAGAAATTTTTGATATTCTTGTTTATGTGCCTTCCAATGATGGCTGCGGCACAGACTACGCTGACTCCAGAACAGAAGTTGGAACAGGCACAACGCCAGTTAGAGGAGGCTAAGGCTGCCTTGGAACAGGCGAAGGCAAACGCTGCAAAAGCGAAGGCTGAGGCTGAAGCAAGAGCCAAGAAAGAAGCTGAGGATAAGGCGAAAAGCAAAGGATATAGAAAAGAAGATTGCTGATATGAAGGCTGAGGCTGAACGATTGTCACGTGAGGCTGAGGCACTCAGTGAGGCTGCTAATAAAGCTCAGACGACTACGGCAGCACCAGCAACAAAGGCTGCGGCAACCACTACAAAGGCTGTTAGCAACGCTTCTTCAGATGCGTGGGTTGTTCCAACAACGCCAGCGACTGCTGCTGCACGTGCTAATAAGAACGTGAGTACAGACACTAAAGCAAACAAAGACCTTTATCTTCAGAAGGGTATCATACCAGAGGTGAACGGTCAGGTGGTATGGACTGAAACATTCAATGTACCAGGAGCAACTGCTGACGAACTCTATGACAAGGCGTTTGCTTATCTTACAGAACTTACACAGGGCGACAATCAGTTGAGTGGTAGTAAGGTTGCCTTAGTGAACAAGGGTGAGCATAGTATTGTGGCAACGGTACGTGAGAAGTTGATTTTCTCATCTTCGTTCCTCTCATTAGACTATACGCAGTTTAACTATGTGCTTCAAGCAACTTGTCGTGATGGACAGGCAACATTGACAATGAACCGTTTGACTTATCGTTATGATGTTCAAGGCAATGTTTCTGACCTATCGGCAGAGCAGTGGATTACCGATAAGTATGCAGTGAACAAGAAGCAGACTCGTCTCTTGCCAGTATCTGGTAAGTTCCGTCGTGCTACTGTTGACCGTAAGAATAGTATCTTTGAAGGCTTCGCGCAGGCATTGAAGTAAGACAAAGAAGGGATATACTTTTGGGTGTGTCAGTGGTGATGGGTAGGGATAACTACCTTATGTACGTTTGTTCTTTGCCTATTCTAATGCGCTGAATAAAGCGTTAAATCAAAGCCGCTGGCAAATACTTTTAACACAATAAAGAATAGAAAATGGAACTACAGAATAGTACGGCACGTCGTCCAGAGCGTCGTCGTCATAAACGTGAGACAGAAGATAGGTTTCTTCCTATCCGCCAGTGGCTTAACATTATCTTTATGTTAGGTGCGCTTGTTGGTGTGATTGTCTATTTCTTAACCGATAACACTACGACTGGTACAATTATTATTCTTGTTTCGATGGTCTTTAAGATGGTCGAAAGCGTACTCCGTTTTATTCGTTAAATGAAGCAACTTACTATCTTATTTTCCCTTTTTGTGTTAGTGGCTAATGCTGCTATGGCACAGACAGACGGCACCACTCCGTATGATGATGGTACATTCACGGCTGATGGTTATAGAAACAATCGTAACATAGGACGTTCGGATTCTATACAAAGTGAGCACAAGGAGATACCACGTGGCTTGAAGGTGTGGACGATTGATGAACGTTTCGGTGACCGCAAAGCTGCTGTTCCCGATACGCTGTCGTATATGTATATGAATTCTAACCTCACTTACGGCAAGCGAGGGGGAGTATAACACCTTAGGAAACTTGGGTTCTCCACGTCAGAATCGTATCTTTATTGATCGTCCTGCCACGTCAGAATTCTTCTTCCTCGACCCGTATGATATGTTTATCGTACAGCCAAACAACTTTCCAGTTTACCTCAACCCTTTTCGCCAATCACGGTTCTCTCTTATAATACCGCTGGTAACAGAAACAACGGAGAAGACCGATTTAAGGCAATCTTTGCGGTGAATGCGGGTAAGGAGTGGGGTTTCGGCTTTAAGTTTGACTATCTGTATGGACGTGGGTATTATAGCAGTCAGAGTGCTTCTCACTTTAACTATTCAATGTGGGGAAGCTATTTAGGTGAACGCTATCAGGCACATTTGCTCCTTTCTTTGAATCATCAGAAGGTCGCAGAGAATGGTGGTATTGCCAATGATGCCTATATCACGCACCCAGAATCGTTCCGCGATAGTTATAGCGAGGAGGAGATTCCAACTATTTTGAAGCAGAATTGGAATAGAAATGATAATCAACATGTGTTCTTCAATCACCGTTATAGCCTCGGATTCTTCCGTAAAGTGCCGATGACGGAAGAGGAGATTAAGGCAAAGCAGTTTGCTCTTAAATCTCAGAAAGCACAAGAAGCACAGCAGGATAAAGAGAAGGCTCGTCGCCGTGCAAAGGCAAAGGGCGAGAAGTTTGATGAGGAGGCTTACGATAAGGAGAAGCGTTCTGCAGGTCGACCTGACGATGCTGTCATCGCTGGAGATGCGTCACAAGTTAAGACAACAGCGGACAATGCGAATGGCAATGAGCGTATGACGGTTAATTTGGAGGACTCTACTCAGATGGCAAACCTCAAGAAGCAGGATGCTTTGGCTAAGGATTCCGCTCAGAAGTGGATGAAGGAAGAGTATGTTCCTGTGACGAGTTTCATTCATACAGTACGTTTCGATAATTACCGTCGTATCTATCAAGCATACGAAACTCCGACTGATTTCTATGCGCAGAACTACTTTAACTATGGTACTGCAGCCAATGATTCGATTTATGATACGACAAAGCACTGGTCATTGAAGAATACCTTTGCTGTCGCTTTGCTTGAGGGATTCAACAAATGGGCGAAGGCTGGGCTGAAAGCTTTCCTTTCCTATGAGTTGCGCCATTATGCTCTTCCTTCAATGATAACGCCAAGTGGGAGTACTGTTGCCTTCTATAATGGTGACAAGACATGGAATCAACATGATATTTCTGTTGGTGGTCAACTGTTGAAAACACTGGGTAAGACGTTCCATTATGATGTTAGTGTTGAGGCTTGGTTGGCTGGAAGTAGGGCAGGGCAGGTCCATGTTGATGGTCATGCCGACCTTGGTTTCCCTCTCTTGGGAGACACTGTTCAACTCGCTGCAACAGCTTTCTTCCATCGTTCTGCCCCATCCTTCTATATGGGTCAGTACTATGGTAAGCATTATATGTGGGATAATAACCTCAATCAAGAGATACATTCTCGCATCTTGGGCGAGTTCTCTTTGAAGAAGACACGCACCAAGTTGCGTGTTGGTTATGATGTTCTCAAGAACTATACCTACTTTGGTATACAGAATGATCGCATCCAAAGCGGTGATAACTACCTTGTACAGCATAACAACTTGAATGTACGTCAGTCCAGCAGTCCTATCAACTTGCTGACTTTACAGCTACAACAAGACTTCCGTTTGGGTATCTTCAACTGGCAAAATGTGCTGACATTCCAGAAGTCAAGTAAGGCAGAAATACTCCCAGTACCGACATTCAACGCCTATAGTAACCTGTTTATACGATTCAAGATAGCACGTGTGTTGGATGTTGACCTTGGTGTTGACGGTCGTTACTTCACAAGTTATTATGCGCCAGAGTATATACCTGGAATCGGTGCTTTTGGTATACAGGAGACCGATGCGAGCCGTACAAAGATTGGTAACTATCCACATCTGAATGCTTATGCTAACTTCCAGTTACAGCATACTCGCTTCTATGTAATGTTCACGCATGTAAACAGTGCTGACGGGGGTAAGTATTTCTATACGCCTCACTATCCATTGAACCAGCGTGTATTGCAGTTTGGTATCAGCTGGAACTTCTTTAACTAATCGTTTAGACATTCGAATACGTGATTTCAGAGAATGACAAGATAAAGACCAACAGTCTTTCTGCATGGGTACTTGCTGCGCGTCCGAAGACGCTCACAGGTGCAATGGTACCTGTAATGATAGGAACTGCTTGGGCTTGGAAGCTAAGTGGCGGGGAGAACTTTCGGGTTGTCCCTGCCATTCTTTGTTTTCTCTTTGCCTTTCTGATGCAGATAGACTCCAACTTCATCAATGACTACTTCGATTGTTTGAAAGGTAACGATGATCGTGCCACTCGTTTAGGTCCGAAGCGGGCTTGTTCTGAAGGCTGGATAACCCTCCCTGCCATGCGCATAGGGACTTGTTGTCACTTCTTTATTAGCCTCTCTTGTTGGTATTCCCCTCATCTTCTTTGGTGGTTGGGAAATGATACTCGTTGGTGCAGCCTGCGTTCTCTTTGCCTTTCTCTACACCACTTACTTCTCTTATCTTGGCTTAGGCGATGTCTTGGTACTGGTCTTCTTTGGTATTGTACCCGTCGTTTTCACCACCTATGTCATCCTTCCTGACCATTCTCAAGCCCTGTGCTTTGAGGTTATTATGTCGGGTGTTATCTGCGGTTTGGTGATAGATACCCTGCTTGTTGTCAACAACTACCGTGATAGAGAGAATGATAAACGTGACGGAAAGATAACCCTCATTGTGAGAATAGGTGAGAAAAAGGCTGAAAAACTCTATTTAGCTTTGGGGCTTATGGCATATATTCAGTTATCATTCCTTCTCTCTTTAGAAGATAGCCATAACCTTCTTACCTTAATTCTCTTGGTCATCATCTTTGCACCTTATAATATCTTGCATTACAAGACAGCCATGCAAATGAAGCAAATAAAGAAAGGTAAGGAGCTAAATATCATCTTGGCGCAAACTGCTCGGAACATGCTAATCTATGGTATAGCAACCACGATTGCATTAGTTGGTTTATAAACCCGCTTTTAATTCCCTCACCTAATCCCTCATTTCATCAACACCCAACATTCATCACCCCTCACCCAATCCCTCACTTCATCATCACCCATCATCCAACACCCCTCACCCAATCCCTCACTTCATCAACACCCAACATTCATCACCCATCACCCAATCCCTCACTTCATCATCACCCAACATTCATCACCCCTCACCCAATCCCTATGTCCCAACCCAACCTCGAACTAATGAACTTTGTGGAGCGACAGATACTCCCACGTTATAATGACTTTGGAAAGAGCCATGGACTCGGACACGTGCAGCGTGTCATTAAGAGTTCACTTGCTTTGGCAGCCGTAACGGGTGCCGATGTGAATATGGTATATGTCATTGCCGCCTATCACGACCTTGGTATGGCAGGACCACGAGCCATTCATCATATCACCAGTGGTAAGATTCTCATTGCCGATGCACGACTCCGAAAATGGTTTTCAGCCGAGCAGTTGAAGATTATGAAGGAGGCAGTCGAAGACCATCGGGCCAGTAGTTCACGCGTACCACGTAGCATTTATGGTAAGATTGTTGCTGAGGCTGATCGTGACCTTGAGCCAGAAGTCGTCTTCTCACGTGCCATTCTCTATGGTATTGAGAACTATCCAGAGAAGAATGATGAACAGATGTGGCAGCGTTTCCGCGACCACATGAAAGAGAAGTATGGTCGTTCTGGCTATCTGAAACTATGGATTCCCGGTTCACCGAATGCAAAGAATCTTGAAACAATCCGTAAGACGATTGACAGTGAGGCGGAGCTAAGAAAGGTGTTTGACCGCATCTATCAGCAGATACGTGAGCAAGAAGAAAAGAACTAACAAAATACAACTGAAATGACGAAAGAAGAATTGATGCGGAGAGCTATCGAACTCTCTGCCGATAGTGTACGAAATGGGGGCGGTCCATTTGGTGCTGTCATTGCTCGTAACGGCGAAATCATTGCAGAAGGAAGCAATGGTGTGACCATTTACAACGACCCAACAGCGCATGCGGAAGTCTCTACAATCCGCAAAGCGTGTCAGAAATTGAATACCTTTGACCTCAGTGGTTGCGAAATCTATACCTCTTGCGAACCTTGTCCGATGTGTTTTGGCGCTATCTATTGGGCACACCTCGATAAGATCTACTATGCCAACGACCGCAAAGATGCTGCCGACATTGGTTTTGATGATGATTTTATCTATCAGGAGATAGCCGTACAACCGCAATATCGCAAGAAACCTTCAGAAATCCTTTTGCGCAATGAAGCGTTAGAAGTCTTTAAGCAATGGACAGCAAAGACGGATAAAACAGAATATTGATATCCTCTAACGATAAGTCAATGTAAGCATACTGCTGTTTATATTGACCTTTTTGTTTATGAAATACTTACTACGAATAAACTTTTAGGTGATGAAGAGAAGAGTATTAAAGACGAGGAATATAATACTTTTTATCACAGTGTTCCTTTCAACGTTGATGATAGAATTCATCTTAGTATTCCTACAAGGCTGTTCTGATGGCGTAGGTCTTGCTTTCGATATAGATAAACAAGCTTTCGTTGTGGAGCAAGGTTGTGTCTGTGGTGGCTGCTTATACTTTAGCGGTGAAGATGCTGCAGATGAGTTCTCTGTCATTTATAATAAGAATGTACACGCCTTTTGGTATGATAGTTACAATCCATCTGTCCTTGAAATCAACAACCTTCCCACTTGTTGTAATGTTGTTTTACGTGAAGATACCTTGTTTCTTCGTCGCCTTCCTTTACGACCAAACACCTCCTATGAAGTTTACCGTATGTCAGGTTGCCGCGGGACTTCTCCCCTTACTATCAAGACCGACAAGCAGGGTAGGGTAGTCAGTGCAGGAAGAGGGCTACAATAAAATAATATTGATCGGTCAATAACTCCCACAAACCCCTGTCATTCGTATCTAATAATAGATGATAAAGCCTCGCACTTACTCTTTTCTATTGAGGTGTTGATGCTCCGCACATGTGGTGCGGATGCTTAGCACGTGTCGTGTGGATACTTCGCACCAATGGTGCGGAGTACCAAATCCCTTGCAATATATTCTCCGTATGACAATAACTTAAGCCTAATATAATGCTATCAAAAGCACTACAACATTTGTAAAGATATAATGAAGTGCAGGGCTTGAAATGCTTAATAATTGTTAAGCATACCCCTTTTATTTGATGTAATTATATATCTTTACAACCCTAAACAATTACTAACCCAGCTGCAAGCAAGAATAAACCTAAACGCACAACAAGTAAAAGAATAGTTTGAACGTTGTTGCAGTCGACTAAATAGAAGCAGGGTTACGCCTGAAAAGGCATACTGCTATGTGTGTGACATGGCGCAGAGATGGCGATATGAACGCACATAATGGCGAATAGCCAACCTAAAAATTAAAGCTATAGATAACTGAAAACAATTTACCTAAATTTATACAAATGAACATTTATCTACATCGAACTATGAAAGCGATGGGCAGGCTTTTTGCTCATCATGCTGTTGCTTGTCCCACTGTGTGTGGATGCGCAAACGTTAACAACAATCACAGGTTCTGTAAAAAGACAGCCAAGGGCGAACCGCTCGTCGGGGCAACTGTTATGCAGAAAAAGGAACGTCAAACGGAACGATTACCGACCTCGACGGACACTTCTCTATACAGGTGCCAGCTAACGTTACGCTGGTTTTCCGTTACGTAGGTTTTGACGAGTCAGAGTTGAAGGCAGCTGCTAATATGGCTGTAACACTGAAAAGTAATGTCAAAGCCATTGACGAAGTGGTGGTTGTTGGTTATGGATTACAAAAGAAAGCCAACCTCACTGGCTCCGTTTCTCAAGTGAAGATGAGCGACGTCTTGGGTGATAGACCTGTGGTGAACGCCGCTGCAGCACTGCAGGGAGCTATGCCTGGACTTACCATCGGCGGTGGTTCTGGTCCCGGTTATTCAAAGTCTTTGAACGTACGTGGTACGCTTTCCATCAATGGTGGTGGTCCGTTAGTCTTGATTGACAACGTAGAAGGCGACTTGAGTACGCTGAACCCTGAAGATATCGAGAGTGTAACGGTATTGAAAGATGCTGCCAGCTCGGCTATTTATGGTGCGCGTGCAGCAGGCGGTGTGATATTGGTAACACTGAAACATCCGAAGAATGACGCCCGTTTTACAGCTAACTACAACTTTAGTTTAGGATGGGAACAGTCGCTCAACCATTTGGAGCAGGCTTCTTTGATGCAGTATTTGGATGCTTATCTTGAGGCTGGTTACTCTAATTCTTACTGGGCTGGTAATGGTGATGTAAGCAAGTGGCGCGACTATTTGCAGAAGTATCAGACTGATCCTTCATCTGTTGCAACTGTAGGCGATGGTATCTTTAAGGACACTGATGGTCGTGTTTACTGGTTGTCAGAGAAGAATTTGGCTAAGAACATCCTTACAACAGGTTCGATAACCAACCATAATCTGACCATCTCTGGCGGAACTGACAAGATTCGCTACCGTGTTTCAGGAAGCTGAGCCGTGAGAATGGACCATTGGTTACGGATAAAGATATGTTTAGACGTAAGACAATCAGCGGCTTTGTTTCAGCTGATTTGCAGAAATGGTTTACGCAAGAGGCAACCCTTACCTATACTAATTCAGTGCGACAGTCGCCTGAGAACGTTGGTAACATGAGTGGTTTCTATTCAACTCGTTTGATTAACTATTACCCAGAAGGACTTATTCCTGGTGATATCCTTGGTATTTCAGACGATTTACCATCGCAGACTCCTCTTAATATGTTGACCAATGCACCTTCTGCTTTTAGTGAGCAGTCTGTTCCACGCATCTCTTTGCGCTCTATCTTTAAGCTGTTGCCGGGTTGGACCGTTACTGGTGAGTACACCTATAACCGCACTGATGAGCACTATCAGTTCTATTCTAACAGATTTAGATTTGCTGATGTGCAGTTGGCTGCTAAGTATTCAACTGAGAAAGGGCAGGACTTCTATCGTATGTATGATGCTACAACAAAGTATAATGCGTTGAATATCTTTACGAATTACGACCATTCTTGGGGCGCACATTCATTCAAAGCAATGGCTGGTTTCAACCAAGAAAAGTCGTTCTATCGCTACTTCTATGGTAATGTACTTGCTCAGGCAGTTCCTACCGTACCATCATTTGCAGGTGGAACAGGTGAGAAGACCATTGATGATAAGTACTCTGAGTATTCTATTCGTAGTGGTTTTGCACGTCTGAACTATTCTTTCATGGACCGCTATTTACTTGAGTTAAACGGTCGTTATGACGGTTCTTCTAAGTTCCCTAAGAGTCATCGCTTCGGCTTCTTCCCATCAGTGAGTGTGGGATGGCGTTTAGGTCAGGAGGCATTTATGAACTGGTCACGCAGCTGGTTGGATGACTTTAAGGTGCGTGCATCCTACGGTTCTGTGGGTAATCAGCGTATCAGCCCTTATCAGTTCTCACCAGTAATGAGTCTACATAGCAATGGTACTTACATCTTGGATGCTGAAGGAAAGACCACTTACATCACTTCTCCGGGCTTGGTAAGCCGCAACTTCACGTGGGAGAAGGTTACTACGTTGAATATTGGCTTCGATCTCTATGCCTTTAAGAATCGTCTTACCGCTACATTCGACTGGTTCGACCGTCGTACAACAGGGTATGTTAGCAGCTGGAATAGAGATTCCTAAGGTTGTAGGTACAGCCGCTCCGCTGCAGAACGTGGCTGACATGAAGAACAGAGGATGGGAACTTAACGTCACATGGCGCGATAAGATTGGTGACTTCGGCTATCATGTAGGCTTCAACATCTATGATAGTCAGGCAGAAATCACGAAGTTTAATAACGAGTCTCGCCTGCTTTCAGACTATTATGTAGGAAGAAAAAAATCGGTGAGATATGGGGTTATGAGACGGATGGATACTACACAATCAACGACTTCAATGCAGATGATGCAAAGCATAAGACTTGGACTTTGAAAGAAGGTGTAGTAAAAATCAATGGCTATAATCCACAACCAGGTGACGTGAAGTTCAAAGACTTGCGTCCTGATGGTGTAATCAATGCAGGCGATAATACCGTAGATAACCCTGGTGACCGTAAGATAATTGGTAATGATGCAGCACGTTATCAGTTTGGTATTAGCCTCGGTGCTTCTTATAAGGGATGGAGCTTAGAAGTTCTTTTGCAAGGTGTTGGCAAGCGAGACTACTGGCTTGGCGGTCCAGCAATGTTCCCATTCGGTGGTGCAGGAGCAGGCGATGCTGTGTTCCAAGCACTCTATGCGAACCAAACCGACTATTGGAGAGCTAAGAGTTACGACCCATCAAGCAGCGATTATATGGTTCCTGTAAATCCAGATAGTAAGCTGTTCCGTATTTATGATCAAGGTAACAATGTGGGTTCTAACACTCGTGTAAGCGACAAGTATTTGCAGAATGCAGCCTATATGCGTATAAAGAATATCACACTTGCCTATACCCTGCCTAAAGAATGGGTAAGAAGAGCTTTCATACAAGATGCTAAGTTCTATCTAAGTATCGAAAACCTCGCTACATTCAGCAGTCTTCCAAAGGGCTATGACCCAGAAGGTACGGCACCATCATCAACCGCTAACGCCTTGAGCAATGGCATTTCATGGGGCTATCCATATTACCGCACTATCTCTTTAGGTGCAAGTATCACATTCTAATCATAATAAGTACTTATGAAAAAGATATTAACAGCCATCTGTGTTGCAGCAACAACGCTAACGGCATGCAATGATAATTTTCTTGAGAAATACCCTTTGACCGACCTCACTGAGGAGAATGCGTTTAAGGAATACGATAACTTCAAGGCGTTTATGAACCCTTGTTACGAGATGTTTACGAACACCACGATTCATACCAGTATCAACAACAGCTATATGAATGCGCAATTCTATGGCGATTGGTATGGTGGATTGGTGACCCATCGTGATAATGCTCGCAACCCATATGCCTATCAAACCATTACGGCAACAGCTGATGGTGGAGGTTGGGACTTCTCTTATATCCGTCGAGTGAACATTATGTTGAGTCATCTCAATGACGGTGCGCTCACAGAGGCACAAGCTGCTCATTGGCGTTCGGTGGCTTATTTCTTCTCAGCTTACTGGTATATGGAACTCATCGACCGCTTTGGTGATGTGCCTTGGGTGAACAAAGTGCTTGACGAGAGTTCGCCAGAAAGCTACGGACCACGTACCCCACGTGCTGAAGTGGCAGATAGTATCGTGGCACGTTTGGAGTATGCTGCAGCGAACATCGGCAACTTTAACGATGGCGATAACACTGTGAATGCAAATGTTGTAAAGGCTGCCTTGTCACGTTTCTTGCTCCGCGAAGGTACATGGGCGAAAGTATCATGGACTCAACGAGCCTTATGAAACCTATCTACGGAAGTGTCTAACGGTTTCGCAGGAACTGATGGATGCTTATCCAACCCTCTATAAGGGCGAAGACAAGCAAAACCAACCTGCTACTGGATATGGCGAAATGTGGACCACAGAGAGCCTAAAGGGTAAGCCGGGAATTATCTTCTATAAGGAGTTTGTTAACAATGTCTTGATGAATCGTTATAACGACTTTGAACACATTGCTGCCAACTCTGCCGATGTACCTCAGTACACGGTGGATATGTTCTTGATGAAGAATGGTTTGCCTATTGGCAATACAGCGTCAGGCTATCAAGGTGGCAAGGGCAAGGATATGTGGGGTACTTTCGCTGATCGTGACCCTCGTCTTTACCAGAATATCCAACCTCCTTACGTTGTTGCTCCTCATAAAGGGGCGGTTGATAACGTAAACACCTTTAAGAGTTGGAAATTCTTGAAGGCGGGTGATAACAACCAAGGACACGTCGTTACAGCTGATGAGGCTGCCAAGTATCGTTACTACATCGACTATATGGGGGCTAACGAGAGGTGCTTGCGTGGTGGTTCTTACGGCGGTGAGGGTATGAAGAGATGTCCTGGACAGAACTGGGGCGCTGCGCTTACACCAGTGAGCCCTAACCTCACGACCGACTCTCGTGTGCCATATATGCGTTGTCGTACGGGTTACTACTTCTGGAAGAACTATGATATGTGGGAGTTCTCAACCGGTTCTTCGGCTTTCTGTACAGCTGATAAACCAATCTTTAAGATTGAAGAGGTGTTGTTGAACTATGCTGAGGCAGCATGGGAGTTGCAGCAGTTCGACCAAGCTGTGGCTGACAAGACTATCAACAAGCTGCGCGATCGTGCGGGTGTTGCACACATGACAGTGGCTGATATCAACGACAGTTTCGACCCTAATCGTGACAAGGGTAATGCTCCTTGGTGGACAGGTAAGGGCGGAAAGTTTGGTAACTACAATGTAAACCCAGTCTTGTGGGAGATTCGCCGTGAGCGTCAGATTGAGTTGTTCGGTGAGGGCTTTGCCTTCTATGACATCCGTCGTTGGGCAAAGGCTGCCTATTATGTCAACCGTCAGCCTTGTGGTTTGTGGACTACTGCCAGCGATAATATCTATGCACCAAAGGCTAATGCCTACTCAGGTCAGTTTGTAGACTACGAGGAAATCATGAGAAGTGGTAGGGCTTCTGCTGAGAACAACAGTGCTGGAAGTGGCTGGATCTATACCTACGAGAGTCCACTTGCACATGGAGGATGGTTAGATACTTACTACTTAAGCATGGTTCCTACCAGTCAGCGTGCGCTCAACAAGCAGCTAACGCAAAACCCAGGCTATAAAGAACTCTTCGGTTTGAGTGACTAATCCGCTCATACCTCCTCATATTAAACAGTCCCACACTAACTTTTCCACTCTCATTTTTTGAACGAGTAGAAGACTAAGAGGAACTGAAAAGGTGAGGAATGATACGAAAAGAGGGATGCACAAGTTGATGTGCATCCCTCTTTAATTTCTTCTATTTTGTAAATAAACTTCAAAGATTGAAAATCAAAAGACGCTCTTTTGGCTTTCAATTAACGCCCAATTGGCTTCTAAAAGATGCCCTTTTGACTTGCAAGTAACGCCCTTTTGAAGTCTTACTAAGCACCTTTTGAAATGCAGTTGTGTAACGTGTTGACTCTCTGTTACTTATAAAGGCGGTTTTTAAAGTAGGCTTTTATCTTTTTTGAGTACGTAGATAAGGAAATGATGTAAGGATTTTTTACAGCCGTATGGGCGTGTATTTCTGCTGATGAAGTCGCTAATTTTATTCAGAAAAGTATTAGCTCCCCATGTTAAAACCACCTTTCTCTTCGTTTTCCCCGCTATAAAATAGTATATTTGCAAATTAAATTAGTCAAGAACAAAACCTAATTTATAATAATGACAAATATAAAACAAAGAGACGAACTACAAGCTACGATATGGAAGATAGCCAACGAGGTGCGTGGTGCAGTGGATGGTTGGGATTTTAAGCAGTTTGTTTTGGGAACGCTTTTCTATCGTTTTATTAGTGAGAATTTTACTAATTTCATTGAAGGGGGAGACGAGAGTGTTGACTATATTCATCTTTCCGATGACGTGATAACCCCAGAGATAAAAGATGATGCTACCAAAACGAAAGGCTACTTTATCTATCCCAGTCAACTCTTTGTAAACGTTGCTAAGAATGCTAACACAAATCCTAATTTGAATACGGACTTAGCTGCTATCTTCAGCGCAATCGAAAGTTCGGCTAACGGCTATGCATCAGAGCATGATATCAAAGGACTCTTTGCTGACTTCGACACAACGAGCAACCGATTGGGAAATACGGTTGAGGAGAAAAATAGACGTTTGGCAGCCGTCATCAAGGGTGTAGAGAGCTTGGATTTTGGTAAGTTTGAGGACAATGAGATTGACCTTTTTGGCGATGCATACGAGTTCTTAATTTCTAATTATGCAGCCAATGCGGGTAAGTCTGGAGGCGAATTCTTTACGCCTCAGAATGTGTCTAACCTCATAGCACGCCTTGCGATGTTGGGGCAAGCTCTGTCAACAAAATCTACGACCCTGCTTGTGGTTCGGGTTCATTGCTCTTGCAGGCGAAAAAGCACTTTGACGACCACGTTATTGAGGATGGATTCTTTGGGCAGGAAATCAATCATACGACCTATAACTTGGCACGTATGAATATGTTTCTGCACAACATCAATTATGACAAGTTTGATATTAGTTTGGGCGATACGCTTATCAATCCTCAATATGGCGACCAAAAGCCTTTTGATGCTATTGTGTCTAACCCTCCTTATTCTGTCAACTGGGTGGGTAGTGACGACCCAACGTTGATTAATGACGACCGTTTCGCTCCTGCTGGTGTATTGGCTCCTAAATCGAAAGCCGACTTTGCTTTTGTACTTCATGTACTTAGCTATCTCTCTGCTCGTGGTCGTGCTGCCATTGTTTGCTTCCCCGGTATCTTCTATCGTGGTGGTGCGGAACAGAAGATAAGGAAGTATTTGGTTGATAACAACTTTGTTGAGACGGTTATCTCTCTACCTTCCAACCTGTTTTATGGTACGAGCATAGCTGTGAATATACTTGTTTTGTCAAAGCATAAGTCTGAGGCTACGACACAGTTTATTGATGCCAGCGGTGAAGATTTCTTTAAGAAAGAAACGAACAACAATGTTTTGTTGCCTGAGCATATCAAACGTATTGTTGAAATCTTTGGAAACAAAGAGGAGGTGCAGTATGTTGCTACGTCCGTAGATAATGCAAAGATTGCCGAGAACGATTATAACCTTTCTGTGAGCTCATACGTTGAGGCGGAAGACAAACGAGAGGTCATCGACATCAAAAAGCTCAATGCTGATGTTGCCGAAACCGTTAAGCGGATTGATAGCTTGCGGGCGGATATTGATGAGATTATAAAGGAGTTAGAAGGTTAAGGCAGGAACTATCATGTTACAGATGATACATTAATGAAGACTTAAACATGGACAAAGAAAAAGAACCAAGTTGTTTTCCTTTTATAAATGTACAGCAAAGCATTGTCTCTATTCGTCAACAGCAAGTCATAGTAGATGCTGATGTTGCTCATTTGTATGGAGTGAGACTAAGCTAATCAATGAAGCGGTGCGTAATAACCCAGATAAGTTTCCTTCGGATTATATGTTTGTGCTTACAAAAGAAGAAGTAGATATTTTGCGGTCGAAAAATTCGTCCACAAACCTTTCTCTTAAAAGCAGAACACTTCCCAAAGCGTTTACTGAGAAGGGTCTTTATATGCTTGCAACGATTCTAAAGAGCAAGCATGCTACGACATCAACAAACGAAGATAAGGAGTAAGAAAGATGAAATATATAGATGAAATGCTGCAAGGGCATGAAGTGGAGTGGAAGAAGTTAGGGGAAGTTGCGGAATTGAAGAGAGGACGTGTCTTATCTAAAAATTTTCTTCAAGATAACAAGGGTAATTATCCTGTATATAGTTCGCAGACTGCTTTTAAATGGGGAAATAGGAAGAATCTCAACCTATGATTTTAATCAGGAAGCACTCACTTGGACTACTGATGGGGCAAATGCTGGTACCGTTTTTTATCGAAAGGGAAAGTTTTCAATAACAAACGTTTGTGGTTTAATAACTATAGACGATACAAATGAATTAAATTATAAATTTCTTTTTTATTGGCTAAGTGTTGAAGCTCAAAAGTATGTTTATGCAGGAATGGGAAATCCTAAGTTGATGAGCAATCAGGTAGCAAAAATCCTTATCCCTCTCCCTTCTCTTTCCGTTCAAGAGGAAATAGTTCGTATCCTCGATAAGTTTACTACGCTGGAAGCGGAGCTGGAAGCGGAGCTGGACTGCCGCAAGCGGCAGTATGAGTTTTATCGCAACCAGTTGTTATCCTTTGATTTGTTAGATAGCAGAGGTCAAAGGCTAAATAATGTAGATATTAAAAGTTTGGAAGAGGTAGTAGAAATAAAGAGAGGGCGTAGGCTCGTTAGAAAAGAACTAAGCGGGACAGGACGTTATGCTGTTTTTCAAAATAGTATGACACCTTTAGGTTATTTTGATAATAGTAATGTTGATGGAGATAGTACTTTTATCATTAGTGCAGGGGCTGCAGGTGAAATTGGATATAGCAGTGTAGATTTTTGGGCTGCTGATGATATCTACTATTTCATTCCAAATACTATGGTTTGTAGCAAATATCTCTACTACTTTTTATTAACAAAGCAGTCTGCTATAAAAGGACAGGTACGTCGTGCAAGTGTTCCTCGTTTAGCAAAATCAGCATTTGCTAAAATCCAAATCCCCATTCCCTCTCTCTCCGAGCAACATCGCATTGTTTCTATCCTCGACAAGTTCGACACCTTGGTGAACTCGATATCAGAAGGACTGCCAAAGGAAATAGAGCTTCGAAGAAAGCAATATGAATATTATCGGGAACTGCTACTCTCGTTCAGACATTAAGAGCGTGGACTAAACTAAGAAAAGAAATATAATGCCTATGGAGAATCACAAACCGCAGGTGCTGCGTAGCGGCACAGACTGGAAGACGTTGCACTTCTATCAAAAAGCCGATGCGCTCTACCAAATGACGTTCGTCTTTTGCAAACGCTTCCTGCCAACCTATGGCGACCGCACTGTTGACCAAATGATTCAGGCGGCACGCTCGGGAAAACAAAACATTGTCGAGGGAAAGGAAGACGGCATGACCTCTACGGAAATGGAACTGAAGTTGCTCAACGTAGCTCGTAGTAGCTTGCAGGAGCTTCGACAAGACTATGAGGACTATCTCCATACCCGTGGGCTGAGGCTTTGGGAGAGCAGTCATCCGCGTTACAACGCCCTCTTGACGTTCTGCCGAGTGCATAACAGCTATGCTGACTATGCCCCCTTTGTGAACAGATGGACGGCTGAGGAGTTCTGCAATACTGCGCTTTCACTGTGCCATATCACGGATAGGATGATGTGCCGTTACCTTGACTTCCTACAAAAACGCTTCGTAACAGAAGGAGGAATTAAGGAGCGTATGTATGCTGCCCGCACTGGCTATCGAAAGGAGCAAGACCGTATGGCGGAAGCCCTCAAGGCTGAGAACGCTGCACTGAAAGCGGAGATGGCAAGGCTGAAAAGGCTGCTGGAAGATAAACGCAAGGAAGGGTAGGGGCTTCTTTGGGGCTGTTCTAATGGTCCTAGGTGTTCTAGTAATCCTAGGAGTCCTAGGCATCCTAGACTCCCTAGCTATCCTATCCTCCCTCTAAAATAAAAACCAATCAAAACAATGACCCAATACAACACTATCGCTGAACTGCAGAACTTCATAGTTCTTGACAGTTACACAAAGAACTTTCTGATTAATGAGCCGCCTGCTGGCTATCAAAGTGAGGCTGCTCTCGAACACGAGTTGATTAAGGATTTGCAGGGACAGGGATATGAATATCTCCCTAACCTTGTTACCCCCGAAGCATTGTTGGCAAACGTTAGGAAGCAACTACAAACGCTTAATAACGTTGCCTTTACTGATGCTGAATGGAAGCGTTTTCTTGATGATTATTTAGATAAGTCCAGCGATAACATCGTTGACAAAACACGAAAGGTTCAAGACGATTATATCTATGACTTTGTCTTTGATGATGGGCATATAAAAACATCTATTTGGTAGACAAGCAGAATGTTGCTCGCAATAAAGTGCAGGTAATTAATCAGTTTGAACAGACGGGCACGCACGCTAATCGCTATGATGTGACAATCTTAGTGAATGGCTTGCCAATGGTACACGTAGAACTGAAGAAACGTGGTGTGGCTATTCGGGAAGCGTTCAATCAAGTACATCGATATAGTAAGGAAAGTTTTAATAGTGAGAGTTCGCTGTATAAGTACTTGCAAATCTTCGTAATCTCTAACGGAACAGACACACGCTACTTTGCCAATACCACGAAGCGAAACAAAAATAGTTTCGACTTTACGATGAATTGGGCTAAGTCTGATAATACGCTGATAAAGGACTTAAGAGACTTCACGGCAACCTTTTTCCAAAAGAATACACTGCTGCAGGTGTTGCTGACTTATTCTGTGTTTGACACCAGTGAAACTTTACTTATCATGCGACCCTATCAGATTGCAGCTACAGAACGACTGATATGGAAAGTAAAAAGTTCTTATCAGGCTAAGCAATGGAGTAAACCTGAAGGAGGAGGATATATCTGGCATACGACAGGTTCGGGTAAGACATTGACCAGTTTTAAGGCTGCTCGACTCGCCACACAGTTAGACTTCATTGATAAGGTGTTCTTCGTGGTTGACCGTAAGGACTTGGATTACCAAACGATGAAAGAATATCAACGTTTCTCTCCTGATAGTGTGAATGGTTCGGACAGTACTGCGGGACTAAAACGAAACATTGACAAGGACGATAATAAGATTATCGTAACGACAATTCAGAAACTGAATAACTTAATGAAGAGCGAAGCTGCATTGCCAGTCTACGAACAACAGGTTGTCTTTATCTTTGATGAATGTCACCGTTCGCAGTTTGGTGAAGCACAAAAGAATCTTCATAAAGTTTAAGCGGTATTATCAGTTTGGCTTTACGGGTACGCCTATCTTCCCTGAAAACGCTTTGGGAGCAGAAACAACAGCCAGCGTGTTTGGGCGTGAACTTCATTCGTATGTTATTACGGATGCTATTCGTGACGAAAAAGTATTGAAGTTTAAGGTGGACTATAATGATGTTCGTCCACAATTTAAAGCCTTAGAGACTGAAACTGACGAAATCAAGTTGACGGCAGCAGAGAACAAACGACTCTTGCTTCACCCTGATCGTATTAAAGAGGTCGCTCAATATATTTTGAATAACTTCAAATTAAAGACGCATAGGAACCAAGGAGGACAGAAAGGTTTTAATGCGATGTTTGCTGTAAATAGTGTGGAGGCAGCTAAACTCTATTATGAGGAGTTGAATAAGCAACAAAAAGATGATGAAAAGAAGCTGAAGATAGCCACGATATTCTCGTATGCAGCTAATGAAGAGCAAAACGCTGTTGGCGATATTCAAGACGAAAGTTTTGAACCATCAGCGATGGATAGTAGTGCAAAAGAGTTTCTGGCAAAAGCAATCAACGATTACAATGTAATGTTCAGAACCAGTTTTGGCGTAGATAGTAAAGAGTTCCAAAACTACTATCGTGACTTGGCAAAGCGAGTGAAGAATCAAGATATAGACCTCGTTATTGTGGTAGGAATGTTCCTTACAGGATTTGATGCACCGATGCTTAACACTCTATTTGTAGATAAGAACCTACGCTATCACGGATTGATACAGGCATTCTCAAGAACTAATCGTATCTATGATGCTACTAAGACATTCGGTAATATTGTCACTTTCCGAGATTTGGAAAGGCAACAATAGATGCTATCACGTTGTTTGGAGACAATAATACAAAGAATGTCGTACTTGAGAAGAGCTACGAGGAATATCTTAAAGGCTTCACAGATATTGCAACCGGGGATGCGCGCAAAGGCTATATAGACATTGTAAAGGAACTGAAAGATCAGTTCCCACAGCCTGATGAGATTGTGACAGAGGCAGATAAGAAATCTTTTGTTAAGATTTTCGGTGAGTACTTGAAGGTTGAAAATATCTTGCAAAACTATGATGAGTTTACTAATCTCAGAGAGTTACAGACGATTGATAAGAATAATCCAGATGCGCTTGCTGCTTTTAGAGACTCACACTTCTTGACAGATGAGGACGTAACAGAAATGTTAAAGACTGATGTCTTGCAAGACCGTGCAGCACAAGACTATCGTTCAACTTACAACGATATCCGTGACTGGTTCAGAAGAGAGAAAGAAGGGAAAGCTCCTGAGGAGTCAAAGATAGATTGGGACGATGTTGTTTTTGAGATAGATCTGCTTAAATCACAGGAAATCGACCTTGATTATATTCTTGAACTTGTATTTGAACATAATAAGAAGACAAAGGATAAAGAGTCGCTGGTTGATGAGGTGCGCCGAATCATTAGGTCGAGCATTGGTAATAGAGCCAAAGAGGGACTTATTGTAGACTTTATTCATGAAACAGATTTAGAGCCTATTCAAGATAAGTCTGGTATAATTTCTGCTTTCTTCGTGTATGCGCAAAAGAAACAAAAGGAGGAGGCTGCAGATTTAATCGTTGAAGAGAAACTAAACGAAGAAGCTGCGAAACGTTATATACAAACGTCGTTGAAGCATGAATATGCCAGTGATAATGGTACCGACTTGAATGCTATCCTTCCTAAGATGAGTCCACTCAATCCGCAGTATCTTACGAAGAAACAAAGTGTATTCCAAAAGATTTCGACTTTCATAGAAAAGTTTAAGGGTGTTGGTGGAAATCTTTAACCTGCTCATTGTATTGTCGGTTTTGTTAGATAATCCTTAGAAACGAGAAAAACCTAAATGAAATGGGACTGTACCAGTTATGAGTACAGCCCCAATTTTTCGGGTTTTATACAGTTTCTGTTCAGTTATTTTTAGTTGTTTATCTGATATTAGTGCTAAAAGAACGCACTATACATTTCTATAAGGGTTGAGAGCTGTTGTGACTTTGCGTCAATAAGTTCCATTTTACAGTCTAACTGTCCGCGCTCACTATCTATCACCTCTAAATAAGTAGCTCTGTTATTGAGGTATAGTTTTTGAGCTGCTGAAACGGCTCTTACCAAAGCATCGTTCTGTTTCTGCTTAAATTGTTGGAGCAACTTAATGTTAGAAATCTTAGATTGTAGCGTACTTGTTTCAATAAAAGCAGTAAGCAATGTTTTGTCGTAATTATAAAGAGCCTCTATCTGCAACGCATCAGCCTGAGCGAAGTTGGCTTGAATAGCCTTCTTATTGATGAGAGGAGCGGTAAGTCCACCTAAGGCATTAAACGCCAAAGACTCCGGTAGTTTGAATAAGTACTTAGGGTTAAAAGCATTTAATCCAATAGCCGCAGAGATATTAAATGAGGGGAGAAACTCTTTACGTGCAGTCTCCACGTCCCATTTAGCAGCCTTTAACTGGTGCTCAGCTTGTATGACATCAGGGCGTTGCAATAGGAGTTGAGTAGATAAGGAATGTGCAGTTGTAGGCATTGGAAGCTGTAAGAAGTCAACCTTTGTGCGTTGTATGGTTTGAGGGAATCTACCTAACAGAAGGTTAAGATTATTCTCCGTCTCAACGATAGACTGACGTAGAAGGTACTCATCAGCCTGTGCCTTAGCCAATTCAGCCTCAAACTTCTCTACAGCCAACTGTGTGTCAGCATCAGCTTCTTTCTGAATACGAGCAATTCTCACCGCATCCTTCTGCAGTGAGATGTATTGTTGCATAACCGATAACTTGTAATCAAGAGCCAACAACAGATAATAGTTCTCTGCTACATCTGCCACTAACTGACTTTTGATAGCACGTTGTCCTGCTTCAGAAGCCAAATATCGCTCTACAGCAGCCTTTTTACCACTATTTAATTTGTTCCATAAATCTATGGTCCAGTCTACTTGTAGTGATGGAGAGAGGTCTGGGATAACAGTTGGAATCTTATGCCCAGGAGTCATCTCCGTACCAACATTACCAGCTCCCTCAGCTGTGTAGCGGCCAACTTTAGAAACTCCCGCACCAATATTTGCTGTAACAGAAGGTAGGAGAGCAGCTTGTTTAGCATTAATCGCACTTCTTGCTATCGCCAGTTCCTGCAATGTAATCTTAAGATCTTGATTATTTGTAAGGCAGTTTCAATCAGTGTTTGAAGCATTGGGTCTTGGAAGAACTCTCGCCATGCAGGAGATATGGTTACGCTACTATCCTTGGATAAGGCTGGTAAAGAGTCCTTAAGCGTATCTTTGGGCATTGTAGCCTGCGGTGTTTTGCAGGCAACGATGCTCATAAGGATTACAAGAATAGTAATGAGATGATATAGTTTACTCTTTGTCGTCATGAGTACTTTCTTTTAATTGTTTGTTCTTATAACGTTTATCTTTCTCTTCACTCAGTGGCTTCTCTTTCTGATAATGTACCAATTTGTCGGTCATTCCAGCAAAGATATAGTAAAGACCAGGGATGAGTAACAAGCCGCCTAAGGTACCAATGACCATTCCTCCGACAGCAGCAGTACCAATGGTACGGTTACCAATGGCACCAGCACCAGAGGCAAATACCAATGGAATCAAACCTGCTATAAAGGCAATACTCGTCATAAGGATAGGGCGGAAACGTGCAACAGCGGCAGAGATGGCTGCTTGAGAAATCCGTTCGCCCGCATTCTTACGCTGAACAGCATACTCTACCATCAGTACGGCATTCTTTCCTAACAGACCGATGAGCATCACTAAGGCTATCTGCGCATAGATATTGTTCTCTAATCCACAAGCTTTTAAGAAGAGGAATGCTCCAAATATACCCACTGGCAGGAATATAATCACAGGTAATGGCAGTAGGAAATTCTCATATTGTGCTGCCAAAATAAGGTAGACAAATACGAGACAAACCACGAAGATGACGATAGCCGTATTACCTTGTTCTGCTTCGTCTTTAGAGATACCAGCCCAGTCATAGTCATATCCTTTAGGGAGAGAGCGTTGTGCTACCTCTTGAATAGCCTGCAATGCCTGTCCGCTTGAGTATCCAGGTGCTTGTGCTCCTGTCACTTCTGAGGAGTTGTAAAGGTTATGACGAGTAATCTCACTCATACCATAAGTCTTTGAAAGCGACATAAAGTCGGAATATGGAACCATCTGTCCATCTTCATTCTTACTATAAAGACTTAATAGATGATTAGGGAAATCACGATACTGTGGAGCAGCTTGTACAATTACTTTATAAGGTTTTCCGAACAGAATAAATCCTGTTTGGTAATCCGAACCTACTAAGATAGACAAGTTGTTCAGTGCCTTTCCGGGGCTTAACTCCCTTTTGTAAAGCTTTCTCGTCATCAACATGAAGCATGTACTGAGGGAAGCTCGCAGAGTAGAAAGTGAACGCGTTACCAATCTCAGGGCGCTTGTTTAGATCTTTAACGAACGCTTTGCTCACCCGCTCCATCTCATGATAATCGTTTTTACCAGTCTTATCTAAGAGACGTAATTCGAATCCACTGGCAGCTCCATAGCCTGGAATTGATGGCGGTTCAAAGAAGTCTATGTTTGCTTGTGTGATATTCTCACATTTCTGTTCCAAGTCACTAATAATCTCCTTTGCGGTACGTTTGCGATGTTTCCAGTCTTTGAGGTTAATCAAACAACTACCAGAATTGGCACTTGTTCCCTCAGAAAGAATCTCAAAACCAGCTAAAGAAGACACGCTTTCGACGTCCTCTTCTTTCTCTGCTATCTTAAGAAGCTGTTGCGCAACAGCGTTAGTTCGTTCGATAGTAGCCCCTGGAGGAGTCTCTATTACGGCATAAATCATACCCTGATCTTCTTGTGGAATGAAGCCCGAAGGGAGTCCCATATTGATCCAATATGCTAATCCACAGAACACCAATATCAATATTATTGTTAAAGACTTCTTCTTTACTGTATGTTGTATGAGGCGTTCGTACTTACGGCTACCACTATCGAATTTAGCATTAAAGCGTTGCAGAACGCGTCCAATAAACCCTAATTTAACATGGTTCTCCTGTTCCTTTGTCAAGATAAGGGCACACAATGCAGGGGTCAAAGTTAGGGCTACAAAGCCAGAGAAGAGGATACTTGACGCCATCGTGATTGAGAACTGACGATAGAACATACCCTCTGGACCACCCATAAAGGCTACAGGAATGAATACAGAAGCCATAACTAAAGAGATTGCAATAATTGCTCCACTGATCTCTTTCATAGCTTTTTCCGTAGCTTCAACAGGTGAAAGTTTGTTGCGAGATATCTCAACATTCACCGCTTCAATCACCACAATAGCATCATCCACCACAATACCAATAGCCATGACTAAGGCAAAGAGGGATATCATATTGAGCGTTATGTTGAATAACATCATTGCAATAAAGCTGCCCAAAAGTGATATTGGTACAGCCATAATCGGTATGATAGAGGCACGCCAATCCCCTAAGAAGATGAACACAACTATTGCTACTAAGATAAAAGCCTCAAACAAGGTGTGTATTACTTTCTCAATACTTGCATCTAAGAAGCGGCTAACGTCATAGCTAATCTCATAGTGCATTCCCTTAGGCATATCTTTTTGCAGATGAGCCATAGCGTCCTTCACCTTGGTGATAACGTTACGAGCATTACTACCATAAGCTTGTTTCAAGGTTACAGCAGCTGAAGGACGTCCATTGAAGGTTGAGTAGATATCGTATACCTCGCTACCTAAGTGTACATCGGCAATGTCTTTCAAGCGTACGATATTACCATCTTTATTGCTCTTGATGATGATATTCTTATATTCATCCTCTGTTGTGTAACGTCCTGGATACTTTAAGACATACTCTTTGACCTGTGGACGTTGTCCTCCACTCTCTCCCAACTTTCCCGGAGAGACCTCTATATTCTGATCTTCAAGTGCATCACTGACGTCATCTGTTGATAATCCGTAGGCTATCATCTTGTCTGGATGGAGCCATACACGCATTGCATAATTACGTGTACCAAGGATATCAAGGTCGCCAACACCATCGACACGCAACAACTCTGGTGATATGTTGATATCGAAATAGTTGTAGAGGAAGCCCTGATCAACCTTGGGTCATCACTGTAAAGATTGATATACATAAGTATGTTTGGCTCTTCACGTGATATCTTTACACCTTCTCGAATAACCTCCGCAGGCAACTTATTGGTAGCCGATGACACACGGTTCTGAACATTTACAGCATCGACATTTGGATCAGTTCCCAACTTGAAGACGACATTTAGCTCTGCTTCACCATCGTTTCCCGCATTACTTTCGATATATTTCATGCCAGGAATACCATTCAAAGCCTGCTCCAAAGGGATGATAACTGATTTACCAACAACTCATTATTTGCTCCTGGATAGTTAGCAATCACGTTTACCTTAGGAGGAGAGATGGATGGGAACTGCGTTATAGGTAGATTTGAAAGCGACAGAATTCCAATAAAGGCAATGACCAATGATACTACAATAGAGAGCACTGGTCTACGAATAAAGATCTTAAACATACCTAATTAGCGTTTAACTTATCCAACTTCATTGATGCTTGTGGAGAAACCATAGACACACGTACCTTATCTCCATCATTTACTTTCTGTATACCGTCAAGAAGATAACGGTCAGTAGGCTGTAACCCTGAGGAAACAACGTATGCTCCTGTAAACTCAGCATCAATCTTGATAGCACGTTGGCGAGCAATATTATTCTTGTCAACCACAAATACATACTTCTTATCCTGAAGTTCATAGACAGCTTCTTGTGGTATCAATATTGCATTTTTCTTTTGTATAAAGAGTTTTATCGTACCCGTCTGACCATTGCGTAAAAGATTGTTGGCATTGCTAAAGACGGCACGAACAGCAATCGTACCTGTTGAACTATCAAACTGTCCACCAATATCTAATATCTTTCCGCTTGCAGGAAAGACATCACCATTTGCCAAAACAAGCTGTAGTGGAGTTTGTGAAAAGCGTTCTGGATGGAGGCGGAAATCTAAATAATCTGTTTCTGAAATATTGAAATAGGCAAACACCTTGCTATTATCTGATAAGCTGGTAAGTAAATCACTCGGCTCTACCAGACTTCCTGCTTTATTAGGAATACGCCCTAAGATGCCTGAGAAAGGCGCACGGATAAGAGACAGACGCTTATGTAATACAGCCAACTGATAGTCGGCTTCTGCTCCTTTTAACTTAGCCGTAGCCATGCGCTTCGCATTATTTGAGAGCACTTTATTATCCGTTAGCGTTGTAACATTCTGCAAGTCGATACTTGCCTGCTCTGCTGCAGCCTTCGCTTTGGCAATCTCTTCGTTAGCACCAACAATTGCAATACGGAATAGAGGTTGACCTGCTTTCACAAACTGACCTTCACTAACATACACATCTTGCAAAATACCGGTTTGCTGAGAGTGAACTTCAATGTTACGTTGTGAGGCAATGTTTGCTACATAAGACTGTGGTAGGGAGATGCTTTCTACCAGTGGTGTCGTTGCAGTGTAAACTGGTTTTACTTGTGTTTCTTTCTTTGAATGACATGCACACAGAAGAAACATGATTGCAAGACAAGACAAATGAATTAAATTCTTCATAAATTGGTCTTTTTGTTTTCGTAAAAACAAGTGAAAAGTTAACGCGTTAATCCAACGCATCTTGACTACTCGTTGTAGCCATATCTACTCATTCTGTTTTCTCTTCCTATCTTATAATGATAGAAAACAGAGCTGTCGTTACATCTTTATGGAAACTTATTAAGAAAAGTGTTTCCTAAAATACCCTTCAGAATCATTGCTTTGCGATATAGAAATGTATCCTTTACGTTACCTGTTGAATATGCTCGCAAAGGTACGTCGTTTTTGTTTAGTATGCAAGTAATTCTGTGGTTATTTTTCTGCAAGTACTGAATAGTTTTCTCTGAAGTCATTTTTGTGGTTCTTCTGAAATATGGTTGATAAACAAAAAGGCTTATATAATAGGCACACGGAGTCACGGAGGGGACGGAGGTCAACACAATGTGACGGAGGTGCCGACGGCACAAAGAGCGACGGAGGTATAGCGTACAGATTCTTGATAACTTTTGGGATAAAGGCTTTGAACATAAAGTTACTAAAAATGTGTGCAAGCAAGCTCCGTCGCTCTATGGAACCGACGGTGCCTCCGTGACTTCCATTGCTTTGTTTTAATAATCCTCCGTCCTCTCCTTTTCTCTGTGTGACATTAGGTCAAAGTTCTAAACTTAAGTGGCAAAACTTATCACTCCAAATTACCGAAACCCCATTTTTGTTATAGAATATGGGTTCAACTCAATTGCTTTATGAGGCTATCACGTGTAGATGGCTTGTTTACTTCTTTCTCATTCTATTTGGATTAACCTGTTTTTAGAGTCGTATAGTAGGTCTAACAAATAGCAAGTCACAAGGAAAAATGGAATGAGTAAGAGGTAAAAAATGATTACATGAATTAGAGTGTTTGTCCTAAATGGATGGCGAAAAATAGGAATAAAAAGCGAGTTTGTAATCGACAGAGTATCAGTAGGTTATAAAAGTGGTTTTCAAAAGGTGCTTAATTGGACTTCAAAAGGGCGTTAGTAAGGGTCTTAAAGGGCACCTTTAGCAAGCTAAAAGGGCGTCTTTACGAAGCCAAAAGAGCATGTATTGGTTTCGAAGTGTGTGAAAATAGTTTACACAATGGAACTAATGAAGGGCGGTTTTCTCGTTTTTAATGGGATTGTATGACTTCCTCATCACTCTTGTTTTCTTGTTGTCATCTTGTTTGGGCTTGAAATTTGGCGTAGCTGTTACGCTTTTATTGTTGCGACAAGTAAGTCTGCTCGAAACTAAAATAAATCTGTTTATGCACTAATAGACGATAGTGTATAAACGGAAGAACCTTTGATTTTCTTTGGAACATCTTTTTTCTTCTCTCTTTTTTAGGTATATTTGCACTGAAATTAAATCATAATGGCAATGGAAATGATGTCGGCGGTGCGTCCGTTAGAAACTTTTGTGCCACCTCGTGCTGCTGGTCAGCGTGATGTCTTATCGTTGGCGCTTCCGCCAATACCGCTGTTGCGCGTGGCTTTTGTGGGTGTAGGAGCGCGTGGACGAATGGCAGTGACACGCTGGTGTCATATTCCTAAGGTTGAGATAGCTGCTGTTTGCGATGTGTCAAAGGAAGTGGCAGAGGAGGTCGCACGGCACGTTGAGCAGTTGGGTAAGCCTCGCCCAAAGGTTTATTGGGGTGAGACGGCTTACAAAGACTTATGCCAACAGCAAGGAGTTAACCTTGTGTATGTTTGTACGGATTGGATGTCGCATGTGCCAATCGCTATTCATGCGATGGAGCAGGGTAGGAGCGTGGCAGTAGAAGTACCTGCAGCCCTCACCTTAAAAGATATTTGGACGTTGATAGACACCGCTGAACAGACCCGACAGCACTGTATGATGCTTGAGAATGCAGTCTACGACCGATTTGAAATGGCGGTGTGTCAGATGGCACGTGAGGGTTTGCTCGGAGAACTTGTACACGTGGAAGGTGGTTATGCTCATCCTATTGGCGACCGTTGGACACCTTGGCGTATGGAATATAGCCGTCTGAATGCTGGCGATGTCTACCCAACACACAGCATCGGACCCGTCTGTCGATTGCTTGATATTCATCGTACTGACCGTATGCACTATCTCACAGCCATGCAAACCAATGCTTTTCTGGGTACAGAGATGTATCAAGCGGTAATGGGAAAGGCGTGTGATAGCTTTGCTAATGGCGACCAGACGTCTACGATGATACGTACCGTAAAAAGGGAAAGACGATGCTTATTCAACACAATGTGATGACGCCACGCCCATATAGTCGTATGTTTCAAGCGGTCGGAACAGCGGGTTATGCAGCTAAATATCCTGTCCCAGAGGTGCTGTTAAGACCAGAGATGGCAGCCAAAGTGGGTATTGAAATGGAGGATGATAAGCTACCTTTGAACGCTTCTCAGATAGAGACGCTACTCAATCATTATGCGCCTTCTTTCCCTTCAGAGACAATTGCCTTAGCCAAAGAGCTCGACGCACGTGGCGGAATGTCTTATTTTATGGACTTTACGGCTTGCTCAATGCCTACAACAAGGTTTGCCTTTAGATATGGATGTGTATGATTTAGCAGAGTGGTGTTGCGTTGCTGAGCTATCCAAACGCTCTATCGAACAGGGTTCAATGCCAGTGATGATTCCCGACTTTGTAAATCGTAGGTCTTCAGTTGACACGGAAAGTATTTAGTGGCTGTGGCTATTCTTGTTGGGTAGAATGGTAAATGTGCATTCCTCTCTTGGTGTTGAGGCTTCATACTTACCATTCTACCTTTTATTGTTTAGCCTTGTCAATAATCAAATCTCATACCTATAAATTTGGAATATTTGCAAGAGTAGATTTCTTCTCACTATTTATAGGTATTTATATGCATATTTTTAAATATAAGTATCTCTAAATACTTGATATTACGTTTTTGTCTATCTTTGTCCTCGGTAATTAGTAATGCTCAATCAGTATAACAATTAACAAGCATATTAATTAATTCGTTTCACATAATAACAAATAAACAGTCATGAAAAAAGCATGGAGAGGATTTACTGGAACCAAGTGGCTTGATGAAGTCAATATGCGTCAGTTTATCCAAGATAATTATGATAGTTATGATGGTGATGCTTCCTTTCCTTGAGAAGCCAACAGAAGCAACAGACAAACTTTGGGGTATGCTCAAAGAACTGCAGAAGCAGGAGCGTGCTAAGGGTGGTGTCTTAGACATGGAGACCGAGGTGGTATCCAGTATGACTGCATATGGTCCTGGCTATATCGGTGAAGGAACAAAGGAACTGGAGAAGGTTGTTGGTCTGCAGACAGACAAACCTTTGAAGCGTGCCTTTATGCCTTATGGTGGTATCAAGATGGCTGAGCAGGCATGTACAACCTATGGTTATGAGCCATCAGAGAAACTTCATGAGATTTTCACGAAGTATTGTAAGACACACAACGAGGGTGTCTTCGATGCTTATACAGACGAGATGAAACTCGTTAGACACAACCATATCCTCACAGGTCTTCCTGATACCTATGGTCGTGGTCGTATCGTGGGTGACTATCGTCGTGTTGCACTCTATGGTGTAGACTTCCTTATCAACGAAAAAGCAAAGGATCTCCGCAACTGTGGTGACGGTACTATGACCGAAGAGGTTATCCGTTTGCGTGAGGAAATCTCTATGCAGATTAAGGCTTTGAAGGAGATGAAGGAGATGGCAGCTATCTATGGCTATGATATCTCTGAACCAGCTAACAACGCACGTGAGGCTGTACAGTGGCTTTACTTTGGTTATTTGTCAGCCATTAAGACACAGAACGGTGCTGCGATGTCAGTTGGTCGTATCTCAACTTTCCTCGATATCTATATTCAGCGTGACTTCAAGGAAGGCACACTTACGGAGGCTGAGGCACAGGAACTCATCGACCACTTGGTAATGAAGTTCCGTATGGTTAAGTTTGCACGTATCCCTTCATACAACCAACTCTTCTCTGGTGACCCTGTTTGGGCTACCCTCGAAGTTGCGGGATTGGGTATGGATGGCCGTTCAATGGTAACTAAGACCGACTTCCGTTTCCTCCATACACTTGAGAACATGGGTCCTTCACCAGAACCTAACCTCACTGTGCTCTATAGCTCACGTCTTCCAAAGAACTTCAAGGACTATGCTGCGAAGATTTCGATCTCTACAAGCTCTATCCAATATGAGAATGATGACGTGATGCGACCAATCTGGGGCGATGACTATTCTATCTGCTGCTGCGTATCTGCAACACAGACGGGTAAGGAGATGCAGTTCTTTGGTGCGCGTGCTAACCTCGCTAAATGTCTTACTTATGCTATCAGCGGTGGTGTTGACAGCAAGACACGTGAGCAGTGTGGACCTGCTTATCGTCCAATAGAGGGTGATGTCGTAACATACGATGAGTTCATGCCTCGCTTCATGGATATGATGGAGTGGTTGGCTGGTGTCTATGTAAACACATTGAACCTCATCCATTACATGCACGATAAGTACTTCTATGAGGCTGCAGAGCTTGCACTCATTGACACTGACGTACGTCGTACTTTCGCAACGGGTATCGCTGGCTTCAGTCATGTGGTTGACTCTATCTCTGCTATCAAGTATGCAAAGGTTAATATCATACGTGATGAGACTGGGTTCCCTATCGAGTTCAAGACTGAGGGCGACTTCCCACGTTATGGTAACGACGATGATCGTGCTGATGACATCGCTGTATGGTTGTTGAAGACCTTTATGAATATGATTCGCAAGCACCATACCTATCGCAATTCAGAGCCTACAACAAGTATCCTTACCATCACTTCAAACGTGGTATATGGTAAGTTTACAGGTAATATGCCTGATGGTCGTCCAGCTGGTGCACCGCTTGCTCCTGGTGCAAACCCATCTTACGGAGCAGAGCAGAATGGTTTGTTGGCATCGTTGAACTCAACAGCTAAGCTTCCATACGAGTATGCGCTTGATGGTATCTCTAATACACAGACAATTAGCCCAGATGCTCTTGGTCACAATGATGAGGAGCGTATCAGTACACTTGTTGGTGTAATGGACGGCTACTTCGACCGTGGTGCACACCACTTGAATGTGAATGTCTTTGGTGTAGACAAACTGATTGACTGTATGGAACATCCTGAGAAGGAAGAGTATGCAAACTTCACAATCCGTGTGAGCGGTTACGCTGTGAAGTTCATCGACCTTACACGCGAACAGCAGATGGATGTTATTGCACGTCGTGCGCATGGTTCAATGTAAAGTGAATAATCAACATAACAACTTATCGGATTCGCCGACTTCCGAACTGATGCTGCGGGTACACTCTGTAGAGTCGTTCGGGTCGGTTGATGGACCTGGTATTCGTTTCGTTATCTTCCTTAAGGGGTTGTGCTATGCGATGCCAGTACTGTCATAATCCAGACACATGGGACAGGGCGGGGGGAAACCTCCGCTCTGTTGATGATGTCTTGTCCCAAGCCCAACGTTATCGGAGTTATTGGGGAGAGAAGGGGCGGTATCACTGTGAGTGGGGGTGAAGCTCTGTTGCAGATACAACCTCTTACGGAACTGTTCCGTAAAGCTAAGGCTTTAGGAATCAATACTTGCCTTGATACTTCAGCCCAACCTTTCAATCGGGAGTCGAGTAGCTTCTCTGCTTTTGAGGAGTTGATGAAATATACAGACTTGGTATTGTTGGACATAAAGCATATTGATAGTGATGCCCATAAGCAATTGACTGGTTGGAAAAACGAGAATATCCTCGACTGTGCTCGCTATCTCTCTGACATCGGGAAACCTGTATGGATAAGACATGTCTTGATTCCTGGTATTAATGATGATGATGAATCTCTCTATAAACTTCGTGCTTTCATAGATACTTTAAGCAATGTTGAGCGAGTGGAGATTCTGCCTTATCATTCGTTAGGTGTCTATAAATGGGAGCAGTTAGGTATTCCTTACGCACTCAAAGATGTAGAATCGCCTACGGAGGAAAGTGTTCTTCATGCACGAAAGATATTAACAGAGGGGAGATAATTGGGACTGTTATAAAGTCTTTTAGAACCGTCCGATGTAAATATTTTTCCTCTATCGTTTTTTAATTAAGGCTTAATTGCATTCGAATTAAGCCTTAATTAGCTTCCAATAGGTGCTCTTTTGAGGTCTTACTAACGCCCTTTTGGAGTCCAATTAAGCACATTTTAAAAGACACTTTTGTAACTAATTGATTTCGTGGCGGTTGCAAACTTGGTTCATATATCTGTTTTTTGGCTTTGTTCCGAGGTTTTTACTTGACATTATGTAATAATTTTTCAGAGTCTGAAAAATTAGTTTTAACGTTATGAGAATCATTATGTTTGGGGTAAGGATAAGGAAGGTGAGCAAGATAATCTTGCTATGAGTTTGTAAAATGATAGAGGTTGGTTATATAAGCAAGATGCTGACTCGTGTGAAGTAATTTATGCGCTAAAGTTTTTTTAACCTTATTTTTTTACGTAATAAATTACGACAATAAAAAAATGTTAAAAGGCTATTATGGGAAAGGGATTGATACGTATTATCCGTGTAATAATAATCTTAATTTCGTGGTTATGTATATCCGAAAAAAATCAACAATAAAGGTTAATAGTGTTTTTAAATAATAAAAAAATATTTCTCCCGAAAAATTTGGTTGTTTAAAAAAAAACGTGTATCTTTGCATCAAGTTTTTTTAGTGGTTAATTTAGTTTTAGTATTTAAACCTTGGGTGATGTGAATCAGTCAAGGTCTTTTTTTTGTATATACTGAAGTCTTATACAAAGATTTCCTGTATAGGTAAGATTAACTCATAGCAGATAATTCACAGTTTCAACTAATCATTTTTTTATATTAATTATGTACGATATGAAATATGTTAATGACCGCATACGCAGACAAGATCGTCTGATGGATGAGGAAAGAGCGATAGAACTTCTGCGAGATGGAGAATACGGAGTTTTGAGTATGGTCTCAGAAGATATGGGATATGGTATTCCTGTAAACTTTGTTTGGGACGGCAAGAATAGTATCTATATCCATTGTGCACCTGAAGGACGTAAGTTGGTGGCTATTGAGCAGAATCCTAAAGTTTCGCTCTGTGTCATTGGTAAGTAAACTTGTTGCCACGCAATTTCACCACTGAGTACGAGAGTGCTATCTTCTTTGGTGAGGCGCATATTCATCTTTCTGAGGAGGAGAAGATGCATGCACTGCATCTATTGATAGATAAGTTATCACCTGACTTCAAAGAGCTTGGCGACAAATACGCTCACATGAGTTTTCATCGCGTTGAAATTATCCGTGTTGATTTCTCTGAATTCAGTGGTAAACGAAAGAAGGTGCATTCATCAGGTACGCCAACCGGAGATTAAAGGAATACTCGTAGAATGATATTCACCACACATTAAATGTTTCACATAGCAAAGGTCGGCATCTCTCAGGACCTAAGTATTAGTTTTTAGCGAATGGATATAGCTATCATTGGCGGAGGAGCAGCAGGGTTTATGGCTGCTATCGTGGCTCGCAGGACAAACCCTGCAAGTAAGGTGACAATCTTTGAACGTGCACAGAAGGTGTTGGCTAAGGTTGAAATAACCGGAGGTGGACGTTGTAATGTTACAAATAGCTTTGCAGCCATTACGGACATGAAGCAGGCTTACCCACGTGGGCATAAACTCATGAAACGGTTAATGAAGATGTTTAGCCATGAAGATACTTATAGATGGTTTGAGCAATATGGTGTGCCATTGGTAACGCAAGAAGATGAATGTGTCTTCCCAAAGGCGCAAGATTCTCATGCTATTATTAATTGTTTAGTGCGTCAGGCTAATGAGTTGGGGGTTACTATATGTTGTCGACATCGTTTGGTGAACATCCATAGGATGGAAGATGGAAGATTAAAACTGGAGTTTGAGAATGGTTCACATCGTGTGTTTCATCGTACTATTATAACAACTGGAGGCTCACCCAATGGACGTGGATTTACAATACCTTGCCCAACTTGGACATGATATAGAGCCTCCTGTACCTTCACTTTTCACCTTTAATATAAAAGATCGTGCTTTTTGCGACCTTATGGGAACGGTTGTTGAACCTGTTGTGACGACTATTCCTGGAACAAAACTGCGTGCGAAGGGTCCATTGTTGGTGACACATTGGGGGGTAAGTGGTCCTGCTGTCTTGAAACTTTCTTCATATGCGGCTCGTTTGCTTGCTGAAAATGATTATAAAGCTCCGCTTGCCATCAGCTGGACTGGCGAACTAACACGGCAAGAAGTGGAGGAGAATCTTCTGAAGTTGCAAACTGCTAACCCACGTAAGCAGGTTGCTACCTTACATCCATTTGGTCTGCCGAGTCGTCTGTGGGTCTATATACTAAGTAAACTTGACATAGATGCTGTGAAACCATGGGCTGAGATTGGACGTAAAACACTAAACAGAATGATTGAAACATTGGTAAACGATCAATACACCATTGCTGGTAAAGGTGCCTTTCGTGAAGAGTTTGTGACGTGTGGTGGTGTGAGTCTTAGCTCTGTTAACTCTAAAACACTTGAAAGTAAGGTTTGTCCAAATCTTTTCTTTGCGGGTGAGGTGTTAGACATTGATGCTATTACTGGTGGTTTTAATCTTCAAGCAGCATGGACAACAGGTGTTGTGGCTGGGCAATGTGCTGCAGGTAGTTAGCAGCTTGCAACTTCGCTTTTAGTTAAAAAGTGTTTTAATTTCAAATTCCTTTCCCATACATTTTGTAGTTTCAAAAAATATCTATACCTTTGCACTCGCTTTCAACAAGGAAGCAGGTTGACTACAAAGTAACCTTCTGGAGAGATGGTAGAGTGGTCGATTACAACGGTCTTGAAAACCGTCGTACCGAGAGGTACCGGGGGTTCGAATCCCTCTCTCTCCGCTAATAGGCTTTAAAAGGTCTTCACAAGAGTCTTCATTTTAGCCTTCAAAAATTAGATAATCGTTGTAAAATCAAGGTTTTACAACGATTTTTCTTTGTATATACCTTCATTGCCTGACGGCATAACCCTATGTTTTGACAATCATCATTCGGTCAAATTCTGCTACATAAACTGCTACACAAAAATTGTAGCAGCAAAAAATGTAGCAGTGACGGGATTTTGAATACCATATTGACGGCATTAATTCTTTCTGTTTTCAGAGTGTTATATATTAACTTTGCAGCCGAGTGCTACACAAAAGAATGATGCATTATGAGAACAAATTTCAAGGTGTCCTTCTACCTACGCTCAAACTATGAGAACAAAGAAGGAAAGTCGCCTGTAATGCTCCGAGTATTCCTTAACGGAGAGATGGCTAATTTTCGGATCTACGAAAATCTTCGTGGACAAGACAGTATGGAACAATGCCACAAGTCGGCTCAAAGGTCGGACGGCTGAAGCTTTATCCGCCAATGCCGCATTGGACTCTATTTCTGCTACACTGAATAACATCTATCACAAATTTGAGGACGACTCCTCCATGTCATTGGAGAAAAATCCGATCTTATTTTTGTGGGAAAAAGACAGGAGTATACAACTTTTTCTCCCGGTATTTGACAAGTTCAACGAAGATGTCAGACAGCGTGTCGGACACACCATCAGCAAAGATAGTTTGCAAAAAGTACAGTGTTTTTGAGAAGACATTTCTCAGAGTTCCTTATCCATAAATATGGAAGGAAGGATATAGGACTCACAGAGTTCACGCCATCCGTGGTACAGGATTTTGAGTTGTATCTGAGCACGGTGGCAGGCTGCGCTTACAACACGTCTGTCAAGAAAATGAAGGCACTCAAGACCGTAACCATCTATGCGCAAAAACGTGGTTATCTTCTTCACGACCCCTTCCTCAATCATCGTTTTCACCTGGAACCTGTTAATCGCGGTTTTCTCACGGATGAGGAAATTATGAAGATAGCCAACAAGGATCTTGCTATTCAACGCTTGGAGTTAGTAAGGGATGTTTTCATCTTTTCATGTTTCACAGGTCTGGCATATATTGATGTTTCCAATCTCACACCAGACAATATCGTAACACTTGATGATAAGCAGTGGATTATGACCAGAAGGCAGAAAACAAGTGTGGAAACAAATGTGTTGCTTCTTGACATTCCAAAGAGTATCATCGCCAAGTACAGTCATAAGACCTATCGGAACGGCAAACTGTTTCCCATCTTAACGAATCAGAAAACCAACGCATATTTGAAAGAAATAGCCGACCTTTGCGGTGTCAAGAAGAACCTGACCTTTCACCTTGCCCGGCATACATTTGCCACTATGTCGCTAAGTAAGGGCGTTCCAATGGAAAGCGTGTCGAAGATGCTGGGACATACCAACATTAAAACTACACAAATTTATGCCCGCATTACCAATAAGAAAATAGAACACGATATGGAACAGTTGGCTGGCAAGTTAGACAAGTTCAATGTTGCTATGAGCATCAACTCAAAATAATGTATAACCCTAAACCAAGAAGATTATGACAACAACAAAGAAAGAGCTTTCTTACTTCCGTTTGAAGTTGGAAGCGTATCTCAGAGAGCATTTTTCCAGAAGAGTGAATGAAAAATACGTTTGTAACTGCTCGCGCAGACGAGGCATTGACAACTTACTGCGATGCTATAGCACAAGGGCTTTTCTCATCCCGAGGCGGAGACGATGGCAAGCGAAGTTCTGTATCAAGGACTGCATTTTCTCCAAGTACGACACCCTTGTTTCAGTTTTTAGAGAATGAGTTTGAGAAAGAACTCCCTCTCCTCTTCCTGGAAGACTAACACCAATGCTTTTTGAAGAATAAGGCTGTGCAAAAGTGTTTTCGACAAGTATGAACTGACAGACGATTTTTGGGGCGAGTACAGAGTATGAGAAACTCTACACCGAACTGACAGGGACAATCGTTCTGATCATCGAGGTCAATGGTCTGCCAACCGTCGATAGTGAGAACATGACTTGATGTAACACCATCGGGAGCTTTTTGTAGTGTCAAGAGCCAAGATAAACGCTCCGCTCCACACGCCAAGAGTTTGTACTAACACTTGTCTTTGTGTAGCCTGCGCATCTTGTTACTGCTCTTGAACTATTAAAAAGCTCCGATATGAATATAATCATCATGAATCAAGACGTTCTTAAAAGTGCGATTTCTCGCCGAGACAATAGAAGCGAGCTTCCATTGTCCTCACGGCTTAACGAAATCGTTCACACACCTGCGCTTCATCAAGGCAGACGCATCGAACAAAACCGATAATATCAAGCAGCAGCCGACTTCTTCCAAGCAAGTCCGCCGCTTCGGTTGGACACGCTTCATCGAACTCGCTATCCTGCTTTCCGTCGTTATCGGTGCCATTTGGCTTATCTCGAAGATAGTAACGCCGCAAGTCGTAACTGCCGTTTCTGTCATTGCAGGTTTTCTGATACTACGCTTTATAGTCAGGGTAATTCTAAAAGTGACGTTTACGCTGCTGAGCATTCTCTTCTGGTTGGCAATTCTCTGTGCTATTCTGCTATGCGTGCTTTAAGAAGCATAGCTCTTTAAAAAATTTCATATTAGTTCATCAGGTGGTTATCTCGCATATTGAGATAGCCACCTTTTCTATTTTCCACTACGAGCGTTGCACTTTTGCTTCTTTTCCTATGCTCCACAATATGCGATGACAAGGAGACGGATACTGTTCCCTTTTTATCCGCAAAGCTAGTACGGGGCTTGTGGCTTTCAAAAGGTCTGTGCCGCTTGGTTTGTCTGGAAAATCTCCACACCTACGGGTTGTATTTTCCGCCAAAACCTTGTGCAAGCCCGCCCCGCTACCTCTATTTTGCTACAAAAAGGAATCAGCATACTCCGATCTTTGGACGCATAAAAAAAATGTCGCTATGGATAAGCAAAAAGTAAATACAACATCTTCGATGAATAGAAAAGGATATAGCTCCTCCTCTCATTACCGCATTAACCCTACGGCTGAAAAGAGTGAGCAAGTGTTGGCAATTAAGTTTGTACAATGGGACGTACTCCCTTTGGAGAGCCTTTGTAATAGCAAAGTATATCTCCTGCGTGCAAAACTCAATCGTGGCGAGTGTATGAGTCGTGAGGAAAAGAATTGGCTATGTGAAGCAGTGAACTCAAACACCTATTTCCGAACAGCCGTTCCACTGCAAGGCTATCGCTTTGACTTCTTTGATGTACTGAAGAAATATCTTGTCAATCAGTACGGACAATGGACAGAGTATTACGCACCCGACAGAACAAGCCTAAGAACCTACCTATATGGACGCATCAATCAAATAGTAGAAATCCCAAAAAATACTAAGCAATATGAAAGGAACAGAACATTTTCACACGGACAATAGCCGAGTATCTCAATCAGCGTGCTATGACAGACCCCTTGTTTGCCCCTAACTTGATGAAACCGAACAAGAATATCGAGGAGTGCATCACCTATATTCTTAATGAAGTGCAGAAAAGCGGTTGCAACGGCTTTGATGATGATGACGAGTTGTTGAGAGCTTAGCTCGAAAAAATCTTCTCTATGGCTGTTCATTACTACGATGAGGACGATATAGAGGTGGGTAAGGCTGTTTCTTGCCAAGTTACCGTTAATCACATTGTAGAACTCACAGAGGAAGAAAAAGCCGAAGCAAGGCAGGAAGCCATTAAGCAATATCAGCGTGAGGAACTTGCCAAGTTACAGAGCCGTAACGCACGAGTGAAAAAGACCGAGAACATAGCAACCCAAGTACAACCATCACTATTTGATTTAAGCCTATGAAACCGAGAAACAAATATGAAAAGGCAGTTTTGGAACAAAGCAAGTATCTTCGCCCGATAACAAAGCAACAAAGTAAGTGGGCATTCCGTGAGTGTATTGACCACTTCGCCTACCGCTTGCCAAAAGGTCGCACCACTTGTATGGATTGTGGGCATAGTTGGATAATGAACAAACATAGAGAAACTTGCACTTGCCCTCATTGCAGGGCAAAGTTGCAGGTCAAAGAAACCTACGAACGCAAGTTGCAGCAGAAGCAGAATTTCACCATACTTACCACTTGTGGACAGTTTCAAGTATTACGTATGTTCCTCCTCATAACTGAGTAGTCATTAAAGCCAGGCAATGCTAATAGCCACGCAAACCGAAAATCTGCGTGGCTTTCTTTTCTTAGTCTTTGAACAACTATTCGGCTAAAGCAAAAAAACGTAGTTTGAATTAAATCATATCATATTAGGATTAATAGAAAGTATTAATTCAGGATTAATAGAAAGTGTCAGTTTTTGCCTTGTCAGACATTTAGGTAAACTAGCAGCAGGATGTTGAGTATGTTTTTTAAACAATCCCTTAGTGCGTGTGAGTTCTGATGCCTCCTTATGTATCTCTTCAACTGTTCTAAACTCTTCATTATTCGGGAACAACTTTGCTTGCCTTAGCAATGTTTGGATATAGAGTGCCCCATTTTCTGTATCTAAGCCATCTCACCTATACTACAAGCATACAAACAGATCTGCTGAGGTATAGCCTGCATTATTCGCTGATTATAAGCATTCCTAATCTTTTGTAGATTAGGAAGAATACCACCTGAAGAAAATGTTCTTTGACTTTCATTGATAGGCTCAGACCCATCAACAAGACTACGACAACAATCAAAAACAGAAATCTGTCTAGGAGCAATGGAATATAGGTCAGTTTCATCTATTGACTCTTCCTGCTCGTTTATTTCTAAAATTGTATTTCTATCATAGCCACCATGTCCACTGTATACAACTATAGCGAAGTCATATGCCTTTGTTTTACGAATCTCATTGATGTAATTTAGCAGTTCACACTTTTGGGGATTCATAAACATTGTGATTTCATTAGGCTTCCAAGCCCCGCCTATTGGAGATATGAGGAACTTTTCCCATTCAACTAAATCGATTTTCACTCCTTCTAAACCATCAGAGTTACCAATTAATAATGCTATTCTTCTCATACTATTTTAAATAAGAATTTATAAATCTTCTAAAATCTTCACCGTAGCCATCAATATTTTCATTTGGGTCTACTGGATTTAGCCAATTAAGCTTGTGCATTCTAACCCAAGTTTTAATATCACAGAAATTCTCAATATTAGTTCTATTACCATTATAAAACTCATAAAGCTCATCCAAAAAAAATTAAACAGCAAGTTACAATATATATCATATCTCATATATGCTTCGACATTTTTTTATCTTTCATTTCTACCCACTTGTCTATAAATACTTGAGATTCTAGTTCAGGATATTGGATAGCAAATTCTAAAAAGATGGTTTAATTTGCCATTCAGAGAATCTTTTTCTTTGTTTTTTTATTCAGTTGGTAATTCTGCCATAATGAGATACTAGAAAAAAACATACACCTAAAAATAGCTGTTGCAGCTGTTATAATTTCTACACAACAATTATTTTTCCATAATTTATAGATTTAATATTATTGCTGCAAAAAGTAATCAATTAAATGTAAAATAAAAAAAGAAATCAAACATTTTTAGAGACACTAATATCTTTAATTTCTTTAATTGTTTGACTTAGACCAACTAACTACAAGCTAAAGTTCATCTCAAAAGTATCTTTGCAGAAAGGTTTGTCAGTTTCTTCAAAAAGGGTCTACCTTTCGGTGAAAAAGGTAGACCTTTTTAATTGAAAAGGTAGACCCTTTTGGCGGAAAAGGTAGACCTTTTTCTGATAATAGGTAGATAGTTTTACTCGTTTAGGTGAACCCTTTTGCGAAAAAGGGTTGATAAGTGTCAAAAAAAGTATGTGTTTTTTCTTGGAGATAGTCAAGAAATTTCTTACCTTTGTGATATAAATCTACTAACAAGCCTGAGGAGGATAAAGCCCCAGCCTCCAAAGGCTTAACAATCGGGGGCAAGACTAGTTACTATGGCGAACAGACCTATTGCCTATACGCTAAAGGAGCGTAAAGGAACAGTTGGAAATTTGAAAGGAAAAATCGTTGTGCAGGCACATCCTACAGGGCGAAAGAGAGTTGATCATCGTAGTTTCTGTGACGAAGTGGCACACGCTACAACGTTCACTGGTGCAGAAGTCGAGGCTGTTCTCAGACTTGCAGCTGAAATAGCAAAAAAGCACGTTGAGAACGGAGACATTGTAGACTTCGGAGACATCGGGACACTTACACCTTCTTTCCAGAGTAAATTGGTTGAGAAGGGAAAAACGGAATTCAATCCAAAGGTGCATATTACGAAACCTGTGGTACACCTCACTCCCTCAAAGAAGTATTTTACACTTACTGGCGTGAGCTACGAGCGTGTTTCAGCACCTGACAAGAATTCTGGTGAGGAACATCCCAATCCAGGACCTCAGCCAGAACCACATCCATAAAATAAAATGTATGTGTGATTGCTAACTATAAAATTGATGCGTGGAGACGATGTACTCCACGCATCAATTTTATTTAGTAGTATGACTACTATTTTACAAATCCATTCTTATAAAAGTCATACCAAGCTGTAATCTTTTCCGAGGTATTGGCTTTCAGAAGTGAGAGCATTTCTCGAGTGAATTCCAAATGAGCGACACCATTTGCTGTAACAATATTCTTATCACTCACAGCCTGTGCGTTCACATATCCTGTTTCGTTCGTGTATCTTTCACCACCCCATTGTTTAAGTTGGTCGAGACCATTACCCGTATGTTTTACGTTGTTCAAGAAGCCATGAGCACACAGAAACGATGCTCCGTTGCATATCGCTCCTACGATTTTACCCTTATCCAATGCTTCTTGTACCAATGGCGCAACAAGTTCTGCTTCAGGTGAATCCCATCGATTGCCACCAATAAGGACTAAGGCTGCATAGTCTTTGGGCATATTCTCAAAAGAATAGTCGGGCAACGTTTTGAATCCACCAATGGAACAGACTGCATCTAATGTCGGAGCAACTGTATACACTCTGTACTTGATTTCACTACCTGGTATTACGCCAACATGAAGGGCTGTAGAGAGAAAAGCACCTTCCCAATCTGTGTACTCATTCAATAAGACGAAGAGTACCTTTTTTGTTTCTTCATTCATTGCTTATCCTATTTAATCGTAATACAAAGTTACAATTTTTCAGCAAAATAGAAACAACATCATAGGAATAATTCTTGGTTTAATATAGTCAGATGATAAAGAACAACGCAAACTCAACCTTTCGGCGTTTGACTAACCCATTCAAAACCTTTCCCTTGTATCGGCAGAACGAAACATACTCCTGATAGAAGTTCCTGTCTCCCGACTCTATCTTTCGCAACAGTCTACTCTTGGGGTGCTTGCCATAACCAAGCAATCGTCCTACACCCACATTATAGGCAAGCAAGGTCAGCAGCAGTGCATCCTTTCCATAGCCCTTGAAGTATTCAAAGCATTTCCAAAGGTCGGCACGGAGCAGGGAGTCTGCCTGCTGTTCCGTCATATCCGCCGTGAAGTGCTCTCCTGGTTGCAGCTGATGCCCATAGCCAACATACGGATAATTCTTCCAGCGGTGCATACCCTCAAAGTATTTCACAACAACAACCGCACGCTCAAAAGGTGGCAAGTCTGCCAGCCGCGCCCTGCGCTGAGCAAGGGTCGGCTGACAGAACAGGCAGAATACACAAGTAAAATGAAAGAATTTATCGTTCGCATCAATTATGTCCTTAGTGGCGAGAAGACGCAGGCTTATCCTTGCCATCTTCTCGCTCGTTGTTGAAACTAAAGGTCAGCTGCTGAACCTTCCCAAAACTATCCGCCACATATATATCAATCGTCTGGCGGTCGGCTGAGAGCGAAGTGTAGTATAAGCGGAACACATCCTTCGTCAGCGGATAGCGGTCGTTTGGCTTGAAGACTGTGCCGTTATCATTTCTTAGCAAGCCCTTGCCGTCAGACTGGAAATAACGTATCGTATAGCGAGTGTCGGCAAACTCACCGCTTCGCTTTAATGTGCAGCGTATCTCAGCCGTCTGTCCCCTTATGATGTCCTTCTGAACCGGCATCGTCTCCACCGTAAACGGATAAGACTGCTGAACATCCAAATCCCTATCACAAGCAGATAGGCAAAACACGGCAAGGGTCAGCGCGCCCATTACCCATATCGTATTCAAAATATTCTTCATCTTTTCTTCTACTTAAAAGTTAAACCTTAGTCCTGCGGAAACAGCCGGACGAAAACGATGCACGTCCGTTCCAAATAGGAAACGTCCCTGCGCCTTTACAAGAAAGAGAACCCTGTCCGTTAGGAACACTTCCACCGAGCCATGTACGGCACCGCCATAGACGAAGCGGGAGCGGTCGAGCAGTGTCGCCCCATCGGGCAGCAGCTTCTTGTCCTCGTTCAGCTGCTCATAGCCACCCAAGGCGGATATGCCACCATAAAGAAGCACGTTCTTACCCCTGTCGGAGAGAACAGGGTGCATATAGCCCACCTGTAAGAGTGCATCCTTGAGTTTTATGTTATAACTTCTGTACGGCATATTCTGCTGTTCATACTCTGCCATAATAAAGGTATAATTCTCACGACCCAGATAGCGGGTGAGTGATGCTCCCATGCCGAAATTGTCAGCAGCAAGAAACTTTTCTCCCTTGATAAGGGGAACACTCCCTACGACCTCTATTCCCCTTTGCTTGGGTATCAGTCGCTGCGCCTGCGATGGCAAGCTAAAAGCCATTGCCACCGCTATGCAAACCGATAAAATGATTTTCTTCTTCATAATGTCTACCATTTCAGTTTGAGGTTATCAATCTTCTTTGCTATCTGCAGGTCTTCTGCCGTTACATAAAAGGTCAGCATACGACCGCCATTTCTCTCATAGAGCGTTACTTCAAGCTGCTTGTCTTCTGCAAGAGAAAACTGTTCGAGCGCAAACACAGCGTGTTCACTACCCATGCCACGCACCTGCATCACCTGATGATAGGCACGAAGTGGCTGAAGTACCTGTTCTTGTATAGCGGTGCGCTTTGCCATCTTCTTATCAACCACCTTGAACGTGATAAAATCCACCGAGTACGGCATATTCGTGTCATTTTCCATTCGAGTGTGGAAATACAGCAAGCCGTTATGGGCATACAAGCCACGAAGCAGGAACTTCATACCATACTGCTGTACACCGATATGCTTGATGGTACGTTTGTCGTTCTGATAGATAGTTTGCATCATCAGTTTTACTAATACGGGCGACTCGTTACCAAGTTCCTTGAAGTAAATATCAGAGCGGTTGCTTGGCAGTCTACCTTCTGTCGTAGAGAGAAAGTCTTTCATCTCGATACTTAACTTCTCCGGCTCATCGGCATACTTTACATTGAAAGCATAGAAAGAGCCGTCCTCACAGATAACACTCATATTGGTTTCCGTCTCAAAGTCCTTCACCGAAGCCTTTACACGTAGCACGTTCTCAGCATCCTCCGCCTTCCCTGCAATGATGTTCTGCGAACCTAAGTCTACATAGCGGATAGCAGAAGGGAAGATAAGATGCACGGTCTTGTCAAAGGTAACGTCAAGACCATACGGCAGAACGACACGCCCCGTTGGAATAGCACGGCTCATACCTTGAAAAAGCTCTCCCGAAGTAAGCGGACGGCTCGGTGTCAGACCTTCATTGTTTCCTGTGCTATGGCTGTTGCTCCCACTATGGCAAGCATAGCCATTGATAAAATAATTTTCTTCATTGTTGCTATTGATTTGATGTTATTTTTACTTATCATTTTCGATTGTTTTATTTGGACTGAACCAAGAAAAGGCGGTAACCACCCTTGAGCGTTACCTTGACGGTGCGCAGTTTCTTCTGAAGCAGCTGACTTGCACCCTGCATCACCCCACGGGCAGCCTCGGAGATAATCTGGTCTTTGGCAGAGGAAGCGAAGGTAAAGGATGTGCCCATTGAGCCGCCGATGTTCGCCCCAACTTCCTTAAGCGCATTGATGTCCTCCGAACCTGGTATATACACACCCTCCTGTCCGTCTATATCGTATGCCGAGAGTTTGACGGCTATGATATGCCCGTCTACCTCAATGCTTTTGATAAGCAGATGCATACGGTTACCTGCTATCTTGGCGACTGCTATGAGTCGGCTCTGTCGTGGAATTTGTAGTCCCTGTACCTTGGCACTTTCAAGCAGACGGAGCACGACATTATCGCCCTCTTTGAGCGTCGTTGTCCTGTCCACCACCACTTTGAGTGTGTTGCGCATCGTAGGTGCAACCGTGCTTGCGAGCGAATGGAAGCCCAAGTTGCGTGCTTTCGTGCCATACTCCTTGATGAAGTCAGCGTCGCTCATCGGCTGCTCCAGTGAGGACACTACCTGTTTGCGTTCCACCAAGATTTCCATTGCAGGCAAGTTGGCCGAATCTCCGCTTATATTACTGCCCATACCCTGACCTTTGTTCGTTGCCGTTTGCCCTTTACCCCCCGGTAAAGTCATTACCCAAAGATGGTGGAACGGCAGAAGCCTTGGGAAGATACTTCGCTGCCATCTGATAGCTCTTTTCCATCAGTGCAAGCTGTCGTTTCTCTTCATTGTCCTCCTTGCTGTCTTTGGCAGAGAGTTCCTTTTTAAGGTTATCTATCTCTGAGCGCAGGGCTTCACGCTCCTGCTCGTGTGGGTCGGGAGCGTAAAAAGAGTTTAAGAGCCGGTTGTTCTCCTCATAGCGATGCATGGAGTTTTCTATCTTTGCCGTAGAAGCAGCTGTCTCTGCACGCTGCTCCTCTGATGGAGCAGTGTTCTGTGCGAAATAGTCCGATAGTCTGCCCATCTCCTCACGGGTCTGTTCCTCCTCGTGTGCCTTGTCGCCTAATTCATAGGCTTTGAGCTTGTTTTCGGTGAGCTTTTCAGTCGTTGCCTGCGGGATGCTGTCATTGAGTCCCTGCTCCGCTGCGGTCTTATCCTTGCCCGAAGGTGCGAAGATAAACCACATTGAAAGGGCAAACAGCAGTCCCAGACCTCCGAAGACCAAGCCTTTCTTCATTTGTTCTTTCTGTTTATTATCCATTTTCTTTGATTGTTTGATGATGTTGTAGGTAAAAATTGCCGTGTAACTCCTGTAAGGTGCTGTCCGTCCGTATCGGACTATCCGTCAGCTTTCCCGTGGGGATGGGTAGTTTCTCCTTCTTTGGAGGAAGGAAGAACTGCGCTATCATCCAAAGCGAGCAGAGCAGATAGATGAGACTCAGCCCATAGACGATTTCCTTTCTCTGCCTTATCGTGAGCCTTTCACATCGATGGCGGAGCCACAGGTGAAGCGCAGATATTGGCGTGAGAGTAAAAAGTTTCTTTTCCTTGCCATAGCCTTATCGTTTATAAGTCTGTATGTCTCTGTTCTCCTTAACGAGGAAGTTCTCCATCAGGAAGCCTTGTGGGTTGTTGTCCGAACGGACAGAGTTCTGCAACGTGCAGGTTGTAATGAGACTACGCTCTGTAACGTTACTCTGGCGGACGATAAACTCCCGTGCATAAGTCGTTACCGCATAAGGGTAAGTATTGAAGTTGCAGTGGATAGAATCCACCTCTATGCGCTGATTGACATTACCCGATATGGCACGGTTATAATAGCCCTTCTCTGCCAAGTCTTTGTAATAGTTGAAAGCCGACTTGTCACACAGCACAAAGGCACGCTCCATGTTCTTTTCGATGGCATCCTTGTCGGGTGCGATGGTGAAGAACAGCTCATGGAAACGACGTACATGCTCCCTTGCCTCTACAGGGCGGTTACGGCTTGCATCCTGACTGAGGGCAAGCATGAGCGACTTTCCCTGGTCAAGCACATAGATTTTCTCCCGCTGCTCCTTGGCGAAGCTGTACGAGGCATAGACGGCATAACCGCTTACTGCCACGCATACGATGGCAAAGACAAAGGCATAGAGCCGTATCTGTTTGAACGAGCTCTCGATATTACCAAGTGATTTGAATTCCATTTTTCTTCTTTTTTTGATTGATTATTTTCCTTTGAGCAGTGCACCCTTGATACGCCCACCGACATTTCCCACAGCAGCACCTGCGCCAGCCATAGCAGCCTTGCCACCGGTATATGCTCCTTGCGCACCATGCTGTGCTGTTTGGTTGACATTACGACCGTAAGAGCCGATACCGCCTCCAGCTTCGATAATCCAGCCTGCCACAGTAGGTACACAGAAGTAGCCTACAATACCGATAAGGAAGAAGACGATGTAGTACCATGTCCCCGAGTCAGGCAGGTAGTTAGGGTCACTGAGTGCTTCGATATCCTTCTCTATCATCAGCACCTGTATTTTAGTAAGCAGTGCCGTAAGAATAGAGCTGACAGGCAGCCACAGGTAGACAGAGATATAGCGTGAAAACCATGCCGTAAGTGAGCCAGCAAGACCATCCCATACGGCAATGCCGAAGACTATCGGACCGAGAATGGCAAGAACGATGAGTATGAAGGTGCGTAGCGTGTCGATGATAAGCCCTGCAGCATGGAATAGGAGTTCCAAGAGGTCGTGTACCATCTTCATGATCCACTGCTTGGTCTGATAGGCAGCACGCTCGGCATACATACCCGCTATTGTCACGGCATCTTCAGGTCCGATGATGCCCATTTCCTCAATCTTCTCATCGAACTTCTCGTTGGAAACAAGGTAGGCTGTTTCAGGATTTCTAAGGTAGGCTTCCTCTTGCAACTTGTCTCGCTTGGCAGTAAGTTCTGCAAGGTTCCCCTCCTGCTGATGTACCATCATCTCCGTCCCCTGCACTACGGGCGAGAGAACGGCATTCATCGTACCCAGTACGACTGTTGGGAAGAACATGATACAAAAGCCCAGCACGAAAGGGCGCAGCAAGGGAAAAACATCTATCGCCTCGGCACGGGCAATGGAAGCCCATACCCGAAGAGCAATATAAAAGAGTGCACCCAAGCCCGCAATGCCTTTGGCAATACCCGTCATCTGGGCACAGAGTGGCATCATCTCGTCATAGGTGGAGCGTAGCAGCTCATGTAAACTGGCAAAAATCCATAAGCAAAAAGTTTTTTTATGAAAGTTCTTTCAAGTTCTTTTTTTGTCTGTGGATTTACCAATACCTGCTTGCCGTATTACCATAGAGTGCCTTGACAGAGGCAAGGTTGTTCTTCTCCCTTGCACGCACGTAGCTCACGGAGATGTTTTTCCGTGTATAGTATGATACGAGCGAGCGGTTTTCTCTCAGTGTGGTATAAATACGGTCAATTGCCTGCATTCGTTCGTGGTCGTTCATCGAGAAGACATTACTCTTAACGATGGACTTTAGTTCCTGAGACTCTCACCGCTCTGCTCCAGAAGCTTGGCATAGCCCGAAGCCATCGCCGCGAGTTCTGAAGGGCGGAAATTCTTGTCCGAAAGCATCTTCTTATACGAGGTGACGTAAATCTCGAGATGTCACCCACCATAAGGATGCACTCTTTGACCTTATAGGCATCACCAATGAGGTTGTTCACCTTCTTCAGGGCATCGTAATACTTCTTGGTGTCGTTGTAAAGTTTCTCCACCTCCTTAAAAACCGTCAAGGGTATTCTTCACCGTCTTCGAGGCAGTTGCTATCTCCTTAACCGAATTGACGATGTTGCCGGCAAAATTGCCAGGGTCGGTTACTACCCACTGTGCGTGGGCTTTGGGAACAGAAAAGGCTCAATCCTAAGAGAGCCATGAAAATGTACTTTTTTTCATTGTTACTATAGTTTTGATGGTTTGTACTTATTTCTTTTTTTATTGTTTCTTTTCTCTATGGCAAGCTGACGGATAGCCGTTTCGATGTCGCCACCGAGCTGTGCCGTCCTGTTCATCACCTCCACCTTCTCAGTTTCCTCCGTGGTGTAGGTTAGGTATTCCTCCATGCTCACTTCCGTAGCATAGACGGCACTCTGCATACCGCCCAAGCCTATCCACACCTCCTTGTAGAGTCGATTCGGGTCGTTGTTCTGGTTGATGGAGAGTATCTGGCTCTTTTCCTTTTCCGAAAGGCCGAGCATCGCCTGTATGCCGTCGAACTTGGTCATGTACTTGCGCTGGTCGAGCAGTATCTTGCAGTCGGAGTTATTAATAATACTTTCCTTGACTATAGGCGACTGAATGATATCATCCACCTCCTGCGTTACGACAATAGCTTCTCCGAAATATTTTCTCACCGTCTTATAAAGATACTTGATGTAATCTGCCATGTTTGCCGAAGCTATGGCTTTCCACGCTTCCTCGATGAGTATCATCTTGCGGATACCCTTTAATCGGCGCATCTTATTGATGAAAGCTTCCATGATGATAATCGTTACCACTGGAAAGAGGTCTTTGTTGTCCTTCACTTGGTCAATTTCAAAGACGATGAAGCGTTTGGAGAGCAGGTCAATGTTCTTGTCCGAGTTCAAGAGGAAGTCGTAGCGACCGCCCTTGTAATACTGCTTCAGTGTCGTCAGGAGGTTGTTGATATTGAAGTCCGAGAGCGTTACCTTGATGTCTCGCTTTTCCATATCCTTTCGGTACACGTCCCGCAGATACTCATAGAAAGTATTAAAACAGGGTGTAACGCTGTGGTCAGCACATATCAGCTCGATATAGGAGTTTACAGCAGAACCAAGTTCACCTGCCTCGGTCTTAGTGATATGCTCATCTGCACTCTTCCAAAGTGTAAGCAGCAGCGTACAGATACTCTCCCTTTTCTCCACGTCGAAGAAGTAATCATCCGTATAAAAAGGGTTGAAGGATATCGGACTTTCATTGGTATAGGTGAAATACACACCGTCCTCACCCTTGGTCTTGCGGTGGATAAGTTCACACAAGCCTTGATATGAGTTACCCGTATCAACCAAGAGGACGTGTGCCCCCTGTTCGTAATACTGGCGTACCATGTGGTTGGTAAAGAAAGACTTGCCACTACCCGAAGGGCCCAAGATGAACTTGTTACGGTTAGTGATGACTCCCTTTTTCATCGGTAAATCCGATATATCTAAGTGGACGGGTTTTCCTGAAAGGCGGTCTGCCATCTTGATGCCAGAAGGGAGAGCGAATCTTATAGTTTGTCTCTGCCGTAAAGAAGCAGAGGGCAGGCTCGATGAAAGTATAAAACGACTCTTCTGCAGGAAAGTCTGCCGCATTGCCGGGAATGCCTGCCCAGTAGAGTGTTGCCGCATCAATGGTATTGTGGCGTGGGTGGCATTCCATAAGAGCAAGTGCAGAGCCCAC
>BNJU01001142.1_pt1 | contig 132875 bp, 157 predicted proteins | sample 8539281 | NCBI WGS metagenome assembly BNJU01 (sample SAMD00202456, study PRJDB9452) | human saliva metagenome | isolation source: human saliva | place: Japan
ACCTCTTCCGCCTTTGCTTCATCCACCTTCCATTTCTTCTGGCATGACCACGGATCTTCTACCGAATCTCACCCCTTTGCATTAGGTCCCACATTTAAGAGGAGTGTTTCCTCCCTGTCAATATTATCCAACCAGCATTCTTATAACCATCATCTTAGCTGATTTATAATGCTTGTCATAGGAACAGTAACCTCAGGTGGTTGCCAAGGGTTGGTGCAGGCTTCCGAGTAGAGGGGTTCCCTGCTGGCATCCCTATTCTTCTTCAGGTGGTATCATCTGCTCAGAGACGCAAAATCACCTGAGGCGTTGTAGGCTCGAGAGTTCTGATTGAGCCTTATCTTCAGCACTGCCTCAAGGCGGTTGTCAACTATGATATGTGGCTGATGGAGCTGAACCATCTCCATATAAGTTCCTTTACTTTCCACTTGTCGTGCATTTCATATCTCCATAAGAGAAGTCAAACCACATATAAGGTCCGGCAATGTCCGTAGTTGGTAAGAAGCTTCTCCTTTATCTGTCCAAACATATAACAAGGTAGCGGTCAAAGTTTCTGTTTCATTACTGCACTTTTCGTTAGTTCCTCATTGATGGTATATCGCCGTAATGGAGGGAAGTCCTCGTGTTCCAGTCAATTATCGAATAGTAAAGCCCTACCTTTATTCCTTTTCTGCCCTAAAAGCTTCCAAGAACTCCCTTATAAAGGTCTCTTTGCAAGTGAGCATTCATAGAGGTAGTGTTGTGGGGTGCTTATTGTCATAGAGCAGTCATGGTGCTTTGTAGCAGTGGTGACTGCATATTTCATTCCTGCTTCTTTGCGCAAGCTCTTTGCTCATTCTTTAGGGTTGTAGTTTTTAGCATAAAATTCATCAAATAAGGTTTCATGCCTTTTGTGGGTATTTCGTATACACTTCTACCCACTCTCTAGCAGTGAATCGCATATGCTTTCTCCCAGTGATAAACATTCCAAATCTTGCACTGTTGTACCATTTTGTACGTTTGTCCTATCTTTAATGACCTGATTCATGATTTTCCTCCTCTAAATAACCACATATTTTAAGTAGTGGTCTGCTGTTCCTACATTGTAACCGGCAGTTCCATAAACCCTTCCTGCCTTATCCACTACACAGATAAGAGGGTATAGTCCCGTTCAAGATAAAGTCTCTTGCAAGCTTTCCCTGCCTTTCATCAAAGCTTTCAAAAAGCAGCAACTCATTACTAAGTTCACCAATTATCCTTCCTATATTGGTATTCAAGTTCTTCCTCAGACTTAACCACAAGGCAGACCTTTTGTCTTCAGCTTATTAAACAAATCCTTCTTATCGTAGTTTCATTTAAGATATGCTCAGTTTGCTCAGTTCTTGCAGAGAGCCAGATAAAGATAGCATTATTTTTGTAATCTCCTCTATAGAGGTCTTATCTTTCTTCTCATTTTCAAAAACTATGTTTCTAATAGGATAGTCGTGAAAAGCATATCGCTTATGCCCGCTGTGCACGTCACAGGAAGTCTGATGCTCTTCCTTCTTTTTTATTTTGCGGTTGGCGACTTTTAAATATATTGCTGCTTGGAAGCTTGCTGTAATAAGCTCTGTAGGTTCCAGCATTTCAGCTTAAGCATACCCCCATCCTTCTTTTATATCTTCCATATCCAGACAGGAGGCTAAAATCACCTCTGAATATACTCAAGAGGCTGAAATTATCATAATAGCTCCAATTGGACACCCGCTTCAAAGTCAAGCTCGCGGCTCTTAGACTCTCCTTCTCTTTCTTCTATGGCAATGAAGCCATCATCCAGATATACTTCCATCCTCCCTGTTATTAGATTCAGCCTGATGGTACACCAAGGTTTAAGAAGCTGTATGAAAATCACCTCTTTTGATTTTTCATCGGCATAACCTATGCTAGTCACCTTTGTGCCAGAGCTTATATATTGCTGTACTCACACTAGGTTTTTCTTTAAGTTTAGCATCAACTTCATTAAACAAAGCCCTAATCTCATCTATGTTCGATACCTTTGCACCTCTCAAATCTCTCAGACAGGAACTTTCTGTAAGGACGTATCATCCTCAAAGTCCACCTCGGACAAAGTATGTATTTATAAAATATTTCAGATTTGTCAAAAGCTTCCATCAGTATAAAGACAATGATTGAAAAGCGTCTCTGCCTCCCATCCTGATAGTCCTTTGTGTAAGGTTGTCAATCAGTCCCACCTTCCACTTGTCAGGAATTTCCTCTTTTCTGATATAAATCCCCTTGTAGCTCTCTCTGGTTTTCACAGGATTTAAGAAGGCAAAGCCAGAATCTCCTCGTCCTTTCCCTTAAACCTCTTATGGTCCTCTAGCAGCTTCCCTGTCAAAACAAGTTTAAGCCTCATAAGCTCCTTTTTCAGCCTCTTCCCTTTTTCCCACTCTAAGCCCAGACTTTGCTTTTTTTTCAACCTTGCACTATTTACAGGCATGCCTCTATAATAAATGAACCTTCCGGTCTTTTTATAGCCATTAGGGCTTAGTACTAATGTTATCTGTATATCCTCCGCGGTATCCACTAAGACTTCACTGTAGTTTCCGTCTTCATAGGCTGATATTATAAGTTGCCTCTGCCTGTCTTAAGTCCAAGTAATCTTCATCGGTACAGGTAACAGCCATTTCCTCCCGGCATACTATGCAGCCACTCACCATAACACACCTGTACCTGCAAATGGCTCTCCGCCTACTCTCTATGACCTTAACAAAGACATTTCCTCTGTTGGAGCATAGGTGCTATGGGCATTTACGGCTACAGGTGGTACCCACACCCTCATTCACATCCTTTTCAAGCTCAGGGTCAGCATCTTGCAACCACTGCAGCTCTTTTTAGAAGCATTAAATCCAGCCCTGGTTTAGTTCATCCTCAGGCTCGCAGGCTACCCGATGAAAGTACCATTCCCATCACACCATACCTCTACCCAGGCGTGGTTGTCGTCATTAATGCGACCAAAGAGGCATATAGACCTGTCTTTGCATGCCTACGTTTAAACACAGACACTCCAAAGTTGTGGACTCCTCCTACATCTTCCGTAAGTATTGTTGTAGACTGTTACCTGATTGGCTGTCTTCCGTCTGTAGACCTGTAGGTTACTCGATGAGCACCTGCACTTATGTCTATTATAGCCTCCTTCATAGTTCTTGCCTTGGTAAGACTTCACCTGTCATAGAAGATTTTTCTGCTCTCAACTATGTCCTCATTGTTTGCTCCTTGCGCCAAGTACATGTCTCTGTAAACATTTCTTCATTTGCATGCTCCCTTAAACTCTCCTCATTAAAGAGAAAGGTCTGATGAATCTTGCACCAAGGAAGTTATCCCACCTCCCGTAGTCACTCTATACTACTAAGAGGCACAAAGGCATTATGATAATATAAGGCTTTCCATTACATCAGCCTCTTCTCAGTAAACTATTGCGTCTATTCTTTAAACTACATCAGACCTAATTCATTTGCCCTTTGATTAAGCTCTTCTTCTATTCTGCTCAAACTCTTTGAAAACATACTTCCTCCTAAGTTTCAAAATTCCTATAATTCCTTTTAACACCTTTACAGCCTTTGCTATCTCGTCAGGCGAAGTCTCCCATATATCATATCTACTACAGAGTAGGTGTCCCATACTTACCTTCTTCTCTTCTGTAAAACCATCCCGCTGTTCATTACCTTCTTTCCTGACATATGGTAGTTGGTCCCTCTCCTGTCATCTCATATACCTTTTAATGACATCTGCACTGACGCCTGCTCCTATAGCATGTTGATGTCATGGCCATCGCCTTCTCCATCAGCTTCTTTTATAAGAGGGCTTTCCATCTACGCAGTTTCCTTTCTCTGCCCTGAGGTAAGTATAGTGTCAATCCCAAAGCTTAGCTTTACTTCTAGGTGCCGCAAATGGCTCCTGCAAGATGTCAAAGGCTCTGTGAAGTACGACCTTTAGCCTTCCTGGGTCTCTTAATAAGGAACTTCTTGCAGTTATCTTCATCCAAATCACCATCTGTGAGTCAAAGCTCCAACTACAACTCCATCAGCTCCTTCATCCAGCAAAGGCTTTTAATTGAATCGTCCACATTTCTTCTATCTCGTCATCATTATAGTAGCAGAATCTCCTGAATCTGTTTCTTATAAGAGGAATTGGCAGGCTAGGTCTGCTTCTAACCTCGCCTGAATAATGTTAAGCTTGGAGTAGCTCCGCCTATTGGCAAGATTTATTGGTACACAGCTGGAAATCCTGTTTGCACCGCGCTTTCTTACACCGTTTATTGCTGATGCGAGCCTGTCTACGCAGCAACATTCCAATATATAATTTCATACTTATCCTTTCACTGCTCCAGCATTACACCCTTAGCAAGATGCTTCTGAATCAAAGGGTAAAGAAGTACAACAGGGAGAGATGCCACTACTATTGTAGAATACTTAAGAAGCTCTTGACATTCCTTGAAGCTTTGGCTACAGCCGAAGCATTACCCACCTTGGTCAAATCCACCTTGTTCTGAGCCGAGGACTCCTTCATAACTCAGGAAGTTAGAGGCTTGAAGACCTTCTTTTTGTAGAGATAAAAGCATTGCGTTAAAATAATCATCCCATTTTGTAAACTCGTAGTAGAGTACAAGACTGCAAATTATAGGCTTGCTAAGAGGCACGATTACTCTTCGCATCATATACTTGGTAGCGTACAGGCCATCCATCTGAGAAGCCTCTGTCAGCCTGGGCCAGGAAATGGAATTTACTGTAGGTCCTGCAGATTTTCATATTGTAGGTAGAGACAGCTGTAGGTATTATCACTGAGCCCACCTTGTATCCATAATGTGGAGGCTCTTTTATAAGGATGTGGCAAGATGGCACTATGCCACCGCTCAAAAGTACATTGTAAAGATGTGAAGAAACATAGCCACCGCCCTTCCGGCCCCAAACTCCTTTCTGAGAGTGGGTAGGCACAGAGTATTAGTCATATTATATTAATAGCAGTTCCTGCAACCAGATAAAATATAGGAGCTGGCAAACCCGAAAGTATCTCTTGCATTCTGAAATACCGCCTCATACTCCCTCTTAAGGCAGGGCTCCTACAGGAAGCAAGAGAACTCTTCCAGCTAATAAACTGCACTGGAGGGCTGGAAAATGAGGCGAAAGTCCACATATAGATAATCGGATGCTAGTACTATCACTATCGCTGTCAGCACCACAGTTGGCAACCGTAAACGTCTTGTCACCCATACCTATGTATCTGAATTTTTGTATTTTCCATTATATCATATCTCTACCATAAACTATTCTTCTGTAAATCTTCTTGCATACCCCATTGACTTATTACAAGAAGTACAAAATGACACAACTGACTGGAAGAGTCCGACAGAAACATGTAGAAAAATCCGATATTGAGTTAATCTGCACCCACCTTGCACACAAAGGCTGATATAACCTCAGATACTGAAGCATTTAGAGAGTTTTGCACAAGGAAGACCTTGTCAAGACCTATACTCACTATGCTTTGGCTGCCACAGTTAAATATCAGCGACGATTATAATAGTCTGGCAGGATTGCAGTGAACATCTACGTGCAGTATCTTCAACTCTGTTCGCCCCGTCAACTATAGCCGCTTCCTGCAGTTCCCTTTACTTTACTCCCTGAAAAGCGCTTGCAAGGCATGATAGAAGCATAGCCTCGCAGAGACTGCCAAGGCACACCACTCCATACATAGAGATGCCTCAAATATCTCAGGGTCGCCGAAGAAATTAATCGGAGAAAACTCACTTGTATGAGCGCGAACATTTGATAATACCGCTTCAAGGTCCATCATCTGCATCATCATACCCACATAAGTACAATCCAGGATGCAGAAGTATGCGTGCAGTCACCATCTGCACAGCCTTTCTTGTACCTCTCTTAGCTCTCTATTTCATTGATTCCTATCGCGCTATGATAGTGCTAGGGAATGAAGCTAAAATGAATATATACCGAGAATCACAGGTCTTGATAACCAATACACTGCTTTGTTGAAGCCAGGAATTGTTTGTAAATATCTGAGTCCCACCCATTCAAGCTCTCCAAATATACTCCTCCTGGATAGAAAAGTCCTGAAATGCATGGGACTATACCCGCCATAGGGATATAGGCAACATTATCGCGTAGTTGATTGGAACGGCTATAATAACCCAAAACTGCCAGTTTGCAGACTTTAATCTCTGTTACTTACTAATCGTAGCACTGTGGCCATAGCTGCATAATTTCCTTTCTACCTCTTAACTCACTTCCTGTCCTCACATAAGTCACTTTAAATGTTCAAGCTCGTCCGAAGTGAGGACAGCTTCCTTAACTTTATCTGCCTAATTTCAGGTCAAAACATCTATTTAGTCTGTCTGTCATACGCTCGTCTGATATGTCTTTAGGATTTCTTCAATTCCCGCTCTTACTAAACAGCGTCCTTTGTAGCTATCTCCACCTGCAGCGTCTATATCCTTGGTTCCTGCATATAAATGCAACAGAGTTTTTCAATAATCTCTCCTAAGCTTCAACTGCCATTGTAGATACCGCTACCTCCCCCATCTGTGAGCTTAAGCTTCCGAGAGGTTAAGGAGCTTTTGGTATTGTTGGCGGCGCCTGCAAAGGTTCTTTGATGTATCAAACGAGCTTTCCTGGAGTCCAGCAGTGAGTAAGGGTCTACATTTGGACTCAACTGCCTCGTCCAAGACGGTGCTGAGCTATGAGTAACCCTAAGTCCCACATCCTGCCAGTCGTGGTTCTGAGTGATCTGAGGAGTGCAAAGGCTAAGTACTCATAAAGTGCCGCCTGGCTCGCCATTTAAGCCAACCTTTCCCTTTAGGTTAGCACCCAGTCTTTTCCCTTCTCTTCAGCACCATACTGAGAACAAAGGCTATCACCTGTCGGACCACTACATAGGGATGAAGTCTGGCTCCCAGCGCAGAGCTGCTTCTTTACATTCTTACACCCCATCTGCTATACAAAAACCGCCTTCTGAGTTAAAGCCTGAGCTGTGGATGGTCCAAGCCATCTGGGTTCCACTGCAGGTCCCTTTAGAGGGCCACAGGTACGTAGTTTTCATAGCTCGTTGCTGCTTTAGTGTCTCCAATGTCTGGAGTTAACACCTGCTGGTAAAGAGAAAGGATAGGTGGCATCTGCCTGATTGGCAAGAGTTCTAAGCTGCTCACTTGTTCTGTGAAGTTACCATCATAGATAGCCCCATCTTATACAGCCTCGTTCATATAATTTCTAAGACCTGGCTTTATAAGCAGTACCTGTAATAGCTAGTGCAGTTTCAACTCTTCTTAGTCTCTCATCATTATGATCTACATAGTCTCTTGCACTAAGGGTTGTGTGACTTATTTGCTGGTACAAAGGTCAAACGAAACCCATAGCCAGTCCTGCATACGGGTACATGCCATCCCCTGAGCTGCACTCAGCCACTGCACTCTGTCCTTCTTATACTCTAAGAACTTCTTACATACATTCTTAAACTCCTTCTGGTAGTAGTAGCATCTCAACTCCCATTTCCTTGCTGCAGTGTACTTGATTTACCCACATTCTTCTTGCGTACTGCAGTGGTAGCAGCCATTTACTCCACCTAAGGAATATATCTTTCCATCCGCTTCCTTTGTCTTGTTTTATATCATAGCGGCAACCATCTTTAAGGTAGTTAGGTGCAGCATTCTTTTCTGCAAGATAACTATCATCAAGAGGGATAATAACTCCTTCTTTAACTGCGTACTCTGGCAAGGTTAGGTGCGCCTTCAAGTATTACGTCAGGATAGTCTGCCTGACTGTAACAGGAGATTAAGCTTTTCCTCACACTCATCTCTTTCCTGCTGTTATAAAGTTATTATGAATTTCCTGTCTTTTCCTCCAAGAACTTTGTAAAGTCATTGCTGCAAAATCCGTACATTAGGTGCAGCTCACAGTAAATACGGAAAGTTCAAGCTGTCTCTCTTCACCACAGGATCAGCACCTCCACTGCCAAGCACTCACTCCTGATGCACTTCCTGCTGCCGTGCTTCCCAGCCTTTCCTGTGCCTCCTGACGTAGCCTGAGTCGCCTGTGTCTCCACAGCCTGCAAGTGCTACTGTGTAAGAACTGTGGTAAGTCCCAGATTCAAAAACTTCTTAAGCCCTTTTTCATTCTTTCTTCTCCTTTAATGTGAATGACATATTTTCCAAATCCATTTGCAGCTTAACATTTCGTACATTTTCGCTGGAAATAACTCAACATCATTTTAATGCGGAAAGCTATACCACAAATTTATATGCTTTATCATGCTTTTTGTCTTGATTATACTTAAAATAATAATGCAAAAATCAACATCTTGACAAGGTATTTTGGGTGTCTTGACATAAACACAAGATTTACTATTTGTCTCATGTTTATTTGGTGAAATAAGTAACGAATATATTTGTCCTCTGTCTGACCTTTGTCTCAAGAGTTGCCATAAACAGGCAAAAACTCTTCTGCAAGCTGCCCTGCAAAAGGATTTGTTGGCCATTATTTATTCTATTTTGCCATCTTCTCTCTGTATTTCTTTTCTGTAGTCTATGTAGAAACTTTATAAGCCTTTGGTGATGCAGTTATACTCATCTGCCTGGAGTATTCTGTTGAAGCTCATCAAACCTTATATATCGGCTTCCTCGCAAGGCCGCTTAAAAGTTCCGTGATGATATTCCTTGTACCATTGGACGTAATGGCTGTCCCGCCCAGAGAATATTTGCCTTGTATGCGTTCTTAAAGTCCTCCTGATGCTTCATATCCCCAGTCACGTCATCCTTAACTCTCAAAGTCTGCTCCTGTGATCAAATCGCATTCTTAGCTTGGAGGTATTGGTAAAATAAGATGTCCTTCCATGCCTCGTAGAGGTTCCATATAAATGCAGTTCCTGTATCCGTTCTTTCTGATAATAATCAGGCAAGTGTTGGTGCAAAGGGCAATGGGCTACAACGCCTCACTCCTCAAACTTCTTGTATCTGCAGCATCAGGACTTGTAATTTCTTTACCCTGACTTCATAATGAAGCTCAATGTTGTATTCAAGTACGTAGTCAAGCTTTAAGAGGCTCTCCATCATCTCCAAGAATGAGGAAGTACTACTTCTTCTTGTCCGCCCAGGATATAGGCAGGCTTCCTTAGCTCCACAGATCTCGCAGTGTGAGTCAACGATTATCTCTCTGTGGTCTAGCTCTTACACTTTTTAATACATATCTATCTCTCTTCTGCTGCTTATCCTATATCCGACATTCCTCACCTGCACCCTCCTCTGCCTCACCAAGCGCTCTTTTCCACTCGGCTTTTAGGCTCATTTCCTTAGGCATGCTTTTCTTCCTTCCCTCCTGCCTTTCTCAGCCTCCTTTCTTTTCCTCTTTTCGGAGCTCTCTCTTTGCCTTTTTCCTGCAAATACCTTTCCTTACTGCCCCGTTCTTTCAGGTAGGTCATTTGCGGTAGAGTCATTGATCAGCCACCATATCAAATCCACTACTCGACAAGCATCGCAGAAAGCTTCGCAACCATCTCGCACCAAGGACAGCCATTATTCCTGTTAGCGGTAGCTATGGTAAATAATACTATTCCGTACAAATATTTCTTGTAGTAAAATCGATATGATAGATCAATTATTCTCGAAAACTTTTCTTAGCGCTTACTTTCATTAAACATCTCCATTAAAAAGTTATTCTTTTGTCCTTAAGAAGCTGCCCTCCGGGCTATGATAAAAGCTCCACATACGGCAGAAACCACAACCATAACTATACCAAGTGATATATCCACTATTCCTATAAAAATCTATGCTTCTATAAGCCTTCTCATCACTGTTTTCAAATTCTGACATTTTTCTTTTCTCCTTTTCAGTATTAGACTATGTTCTAATACTACCATATTTACTGAAAAATAAAGCCAGATATCAAACTTGAATTTTTATCTCATAATGGGTATAATTTTGTAGTATGCACAAAACATCAAAACTCAAATGTAAGTATCAAGATGGAAAAGAGGTTTTCATGAAAGGATATGTAAATACAACATTGAGAGGTTTCGATAAACGAAGACGTTATCGCGCTATGCGTTCAGCTGCCATCGAGTGTTTGCATAGTTGGTGGCTACCTCCCCAGTATGAGTTTAGCGGTCCTCATACCCTGCTTAAGAAAAGATAACCTTAGCAAATGATGTTGAAATCACCATTGAAACAAATAAACGAAAATTATCTGCTGAGCTTATATAAACTTAGTAGTTTCATGGCGTAAGTATTTCTAGGTGTTGACAACCCTATTGAAAAATGTTAAATACAAGGCTGAAGAATCTACCGGAATGAGCAGAACATCTTCGTATATGTTGAAGGTGTAAGAGTCGAGACTAAGGAGGATGACAAGGGCAATATCCAGATTAGATGCACAAATTGTTAAAGAAGGCGTTCCTAGCAGGTGCTGCGAGACTTGAGTCTCAAAAAGAGAGAATTAATGAGCTAAATGTATTCCCTGTTCCTGACGGAGATACTCGGTACTAATGATGACCCTTACAGCTATGTCTGCTGTAATACGCTACTATGGTAGAGCATCCTACCATTGAAAGTATCGCAAAGGCTATGTCAAGCGGTTCCTAAGAGGAGCAAGAGGTAACTCAGGTGTTATTCTTTCACAGCTTTTTAAGAGGCTTTTTGCATGAGATTACTGCACATGTTGACAATGTAAATGTATCAGTTCTGCTTCTGCATTTGACAAAGCATCAGAAACAGCCTATGAAAGCAGTAATGAAGCCAAAGGAAGGAACTATACTCACAGTTGCCAAAGGTGGCGCTGACAAGGCTCTTGAGCTTGAAGGCACAACAGACGATATAGCTAAATTCTTGGTGAAGTCCTTTCACATATGGAAAAAGTCTTGCTTCTACCCCTGAACTGCTTCCTGTCCTTAAAGAAGTGCGTTGTAGATTCAGGCGGTATACTCTATAGAAGTACTTATAGGGTGCTATGATGTTATCCTTGGTAAAGTAGTTCCACTTGCAGACGGCAACATTATTCAACTGCACAAGTTTCATCAGGAGTCCGGAATCACTGATGATATCGAAACCGCCGACATTAAGTTTGGTTACTGTACAGAATTCATTATAATGTCGGAAAAAGAGTTTACTGCGAAGGATGAGGCTGATTTTTAAGCACTATCTCGAGGGACTTGGAGACTGTATAGTAGTGGTTGTAGATGATGAGATAGTTAAGGTTCACGTTCATACTAACGACCCGGGACTTGCTATCCAGAAGGCTCTTACCTACGGACAGCTTACGAGTATGAAGATAGACAACATGCGAGAAGAGCACTATGAAAGAGTTATTGAGAATGCTACCCAGATAGCAAATAGAGAAAAAGAGGCTGAAAAAGAAGCAGGCTGCAAATGAGCCTAAAAAGAAAGATGGCTTTTATAGCTGTATCAGCTGGTTCAGTACTTTAAAGGAAATATTTAAGGGCTTGAGTTGACTTTTGTGCTTGAAGGCGGACAAACAATGAATCCAAGCACAGATGATATCTTAAATGCAATTGATAAGGTAAATGCTGAGAATATCTTCATCCTGCCTAATAACAAGAATATCATCCTGGCTGCAAATCAGGCTAAGGAGCTTACAGAGGATAAGAACATAATTGTTATCCCAAGTAAGACTGTACCTCAGGGTATATCAGCTGTTATAAATTATGTAAAATGACGGTGATGTAGAGGAAAATACCGAAAAGATGACTGATGCCCTACAGTACACTAAGTCAGGAGAGGTTACATACGCAGTCCGCGATACTGCAATTGACGGTAAATCCATCAGCCAGGGCAACATCATGGGTATAGGTGATGAAGGCATAATCTCCGTATGTGATTCAGTTGACAGGGCTGTACTTGAGATGCTTGACCACCTTGTAGACGGGGATTCCAGCATTATCAGCCTTTACTACGGAAATGATGTGAGTGAATCTGCTGCCAACGCACTCTCTGAAAAGGTTGCAGGCATTTACAAAGGACTTGACATTGAGGTACATTTTGGCGGGCAGCCTGTATACTACTATCTGCTTTCAGTAGAGTAATTTAGTAGTTTTACTTTGTATTACATGATGCGGGTGCCAAAAGATAATAGATTCTCTTGCAATCAAGCTTTCACGTTTTTATACTTTTTGACCTTGCATTATTACATTTTGAAATATTGTTTTATATTCTGTTTTAAGAATAAAAGAAAAGACTTCATATCTCGCCACTGGCTTTTATGAAGTCTTTGATATTAAGCAGCTTGGTACTGCAAAAAGACCTAGTTCCACAAACAGGAGATTTTCAAAACTTTGCTTCCTTTTATCCTAATATTTTCTTAAGCTCATCTACCTTATCGGTCTTCTCCCAAGGAAGGTCAATGTCAGTTCTTCCAAAGTGCCCATAAGCTGCTGTTCCACGATAAATAGGTCTTCTAAGGTCAAGCATCTTGATTATCCCTGCAGGACGAAGGTCAACACCTTCTTACCGCAGCCATAGCTTCTCTTCACTTACTGTCCCTGTACCAAATGTGTCTACAAGAACTGAAAGTAGGCTCAGCCACACCAATAGCATAGGAAAGCTGGATTTCTACCTTGTCTGCATATCCTGCTTCAACTATATTCTTGGCTACGTATCTTGCCACATAGGCACCGCTTCTGTCTACCTTGGTAGCATCTTTTCCGGAGAAAGCACCGCCGCCGTGCCTTGCAGCACCACCGTAGGTATCTACTATTATCTTTCTTCCGTAAGTCCTGCATCCCCGTGAGGTCCTCCTATTACGAAGCGCCCTGTAGGATTGATATATATCTTGGTGTGCTCGTCCACCATTGACTTATCTACAACCTTATCTATTACTTCTGCACGGATGTCTTTTCTGATTTTATCCTGGCTAACCTCTTCGTCGTGCTGGCTGGATACGACACTTTGCTTCAAAGCCTTACAGGCTTGTCGTTCTCATCATATTCCACAGACACCTGGCTCTTGCCGTCCGGTCTTAGATATGGAAGTGTACCATTCTTTCTTACTTCTGTAAGCCTTCTTGTGAGCTTATGCGCCAAAGAAAGTGCATAAGGCATATGCTCATCACCTTCATTTGAAGCATAGCCAAACATCATCCCCTGATCTCCCGCTCCTATAGCTGAAAGCTCAGACTCTGTCATGTCCTGCTCACGTACCTCATATGCCTTATCAACTCCCATTGCTATATCAGGTGACTGACCGTCTATTGCCACAAGTACCGCACAGGTCTCGCCATCAAAGCCCTTTCTTGAATCATCATAGCCTATTTCTTTGATAGTATCTCTTGCAATCCTTGCATAGTCCACCTTAGCATTGGTGGTTATCTCTCCCGTAATAAGCACAAAGCCTGTACAGGTAGCTGTTTCGCAGGCAACGCGGCTCATTGGATCTTCTGCAAGGCAGGCATCAAGTATGGCATCTGATATTGCATCACAGATTTTATCAGGATGTCCTTCTGTAACTGATTCTGATGTAAAAATAAACTTATCCATTGTTTCTCCTTTTTCATAATACTGATCTGTAAAAGATATTGTTTTTCATAAAGAAAAGAGGCTATCTTTCGATAACCTCTCTTATTCTAATTAACCTCATTGGACTTGACGAAATAATCAAATCCTCTTATTGCCTCGAAGTATAACTTCGCTCAGGTTGGCACCTTCCCATATCTCAGGGTTGCTGTAGCCTCACAGAGCCTTCACTCTCCGCCACTCTGAATAAGAGAATATCTTTGATAGAAATCTTACTACATTAATCACATTCTGTCAAGCGGATAATTCTGCCATTTCCTCAAACTCAATATTCTCTTTGGAAAGAAGCTTTCTCAATGTCGGCTCTAAGCTCTAAGTCACATCCCAAGCCACTCCACAGCCTGCGGAAAAGTTTTCTAGGTATGGATGCTAACTTCCCACCACATATTTAGCCTCTTAGAGGCGGCATCCATAGCCATAGCCTCTGCGTATGTATAAAAAGTCACATATAACTTAACCGGCTTTTTCACGTCTCATCAGCTTACAGTTACTCTCATATTCTGCCCCAAGCTCTTTGATGTCTGCTTCTTCATTATGAGTCTCAGCAAAGTTCTTTAGATTTTTAACTGTATGAGCCTCATTGGCAAGAATCTTATATGTGTCATTCTTATTTGCTTCAAGAGCCTCTTTTGAGCATAAGGACCGACTCGGACAGGATAAGTCTCCTTACATCTATCTCTTTCATTTTTCCCTCCTATTTATCAGCCTCTTTAGACCAACGGCTGCAATTACAAAACAATACTATAATTGAAACAACTACAAATATCTGTACCATTTTATTCCAGGACCGCCTGCTGATGCCTCTATTCCTTTGGCTGCATCTGTTACTGCAGCACTCGCTGCGAGCTTAAAGTTATGTGCAAGAGCAGCACCAACGAACATACCAAGAACAGTGATAGCAGCATCAGATGAACCCGTTCCTGCAAGTACAAGCTGTCTTAGAGGGCAGCCCCAAGAAGAACTGCTGCAAAGCCTACACCATACATTGAGAGTATGTTCCAAAGTGTCTGTGCGTGGGCGATTGGTCCATATGCTACAAAGGCAAAGTTACTTGTCGCAATGTTGTAGATAAGCATAACAAGGAAAATACCGCCTATTACTGATATAAGTCTAAAATCCTTTAAGAGGATGATGTCTCTTACTGAGCCTGCAAAGCACATTCTGCTCTTCTGAGCGATAAACCGATAAGGATACCAACAGCTATAGACGCAATAACAGGTGCATGGATGCTTCCAGGTCCTTTTTCACTGAAAGCAAAAAGTGAAGGCACTGCTATAAATAACACAAAGAGTATAGCTACAACTATAGGAAGTGCGTATCCGCTTTCTTTCTTAGCTGTATAAGCTCTTCCAAGTGAGAAGCCCTTCTTAAGGAAGAAGGCTCCTGTAGCTATACCCTGCTACAAACCCCACTCAAGCTCTACGTAAGAGCTGATATCGCCTGCTGACATTCTAAGTACCATACGAAGCTGCAGTCGAGGAATACAAGAGCACATACCATCATTATTACACCAAGGAAAAATCTGAGTGCAGGAGAAGAACCTGCTGTTGAGCTGATATTCCTGGTAAGTAATGAGATAACGAAGGCTCCAACTATGATTCCTATTACCTCAGGTCTTACATACTGAACTACCTCTGCGCTGTGAAAGTGCATAGCACGGCTGTATCTCTGATAAAGCAGGCTATACAAAAACGCCATATTTTTAGGATTGCCAAGAAATGCAAGAAGTGTTGCACTCAATCCTACGATTATTCCCAGAGTGAATAATCTTTTTAGTACTGAAGAACTCCATACTAAAATCCCCCTTTTGATAAAAATTTTAATACATTTTTGAATTGTTTAAAAATGTATATTTCACAATAAAATTGTACCTTCCCCAGTGAATTTTTTGTCAATTTTGTTGCTATTGTTTTATCAAATCAATCAATCTTTTTATTTAATTTTTCTATAAGTTTAATTTTAAATCTCCTTCCCTTATCCAGCCGATCAGAATTTTGCAAAATATAAAACTTAATATAGCAGGCAAAAGAAAATGAACCACCACTATTCCTGTATAGATTGTAAATGCAGATGCTCCCTGCCTCACCCATAGCAGTAATTGTACCTCATCTGTCCCTACCAGTCCGCTGGTTCCCATGCCTGAGCCAAGAGGTATGTTCTCCATTTTAAAAATCGTAGTGGCAATAGGCCCTGTGATGGCAGATGCGAGTGTAGGTGGAATCCATATTTTCCAGTTCTTAAGAATATTCGGTATTTGTAGCATAGAAGTACCAAGTCCCTGAGCAAGCAGTCCGCTCCAGCCGTTTTCCTTAAAGCTCATTACTGCAAAGCCTATCATCTGGGCACTACAGCCCGCTGTTGCTGCTCCGCCCGCAAGTCCTGCAAGAGAAAGCATCATACAAAGTGCCGCTGAGCTTATCGGGAGGGTTAGGACTATGCCGACAATTACTGATATTACTATTCCCATCCAGAATGGCTGAAGGGAAGTTGCAAGCATGATGGTTTTCCCAAGACCGCTCATCAGGTTGTTTATCACAGGCCCTAAAAGAGTCCCTATACTAACTCCTGATATTATGGTTACAGCAGGAGTAACTATTATGTCTACCTTTGTTTCCTTGGATACAACCTTTCCGAGTTCTACGCTAAGCCAAGCTGCAATCCAGGCACCGGCAGGACCTCCAAGCTGGTTTCCCGCATAGCCTACAATGAGGGATGAAAACACCACCAAATTAGGAGCCTTAAGAGCCATCGCAATTGCCACCGCTATAGCAGGACCTGTCATTTCCTTGGCTATAGGCCATATTATCTCCGAAAAGAATGGTATCCCTAGCTTTAAGCCGATTGTGTTTAGTATCGTTCCTATCAAAAGTGATGCGAAAAGTCCCATAGCCATCGAGCCTAAGACATCAATCCCATAACGTTTGAATGAGATTTCAATACCTTTTTTAGTTAGAAAATCTTGCACAGAACTGTACTTTTTACCCATTTCTTTCTCCTTTTTCAGACTCCTTGGCTATACGAAGTGGGTGTCAACGATATACATTTGACACCCACAGGTATAGGAGTTGTTTATTAGTTTTTCCGACTTGAGAATAATTATACATCTCAAAAAGAGAAAGTCCAGTATTCCACTTATGATTTGTATTTATATTTTTATAAATACAGGTTTATTTTTAATATTGCTTTTCTGATATAGCTAAATGCAGCTTCTTCTCCCTCATCCTTAAGAATAGTCATCATTTTCTCAAGCTCAGATAAGGTCTTTGGATGAATTATATAATGGTCTTTTACAAGCATCAGATATTCATAAGGGTCTGAATCCTTGTAGTCTCTCTCCCTGTAAGTCTTGCTTGCCGCAAGTCTGTCGAAAAACATCTCTGCAAGATAGCAGGCAGGCATCTCAAGCCCCATCATAGTAGCACCGTCGCTTAGGTCATAATCTATCCAGTACTCAAGATGGTGCTTATTTCTTCCCTTGTGATGAAGCCAGGCATAGCTGTAGCCGTTGTTCGCCTTTCTTCCAGCCAAAGTTAGGGCTTTTATCTCCCCTGATAATACTTAACTCCTGTCCAAAACTCTACAAATGAATATTTAGACAAATCGTGCATAAGCCCCTGACGGTAAAGCCCCAGCTTAAAGCAATGCTTTCTAACCAGTGACCTGTGCTTTCCTACTGTAGATAAATGCCCAAATAATCTGGCAAAAAAGTTCTTTTTCACCCTCTTACCTCCGGATATCTCATTTCAAAGTGTTCGCCGTCAAATTTAATCTCTGCCTTCAAGCCATTTATCATAGTTAGTCTTGGCGGTCTGTGGCCTATGTCACAGCCTGTAATTATAGGCAGGTTAAGGTCATCCAGCGCAGTCTTTACTGACTCATTAAAATCAGTTTCATACTCCTCCGTAAAGAAGCAGGGTCTGCCAAATAAAAATCCCTTAGCTCCTTCAAACCAGCCTGCTTCCTTTAGCTGCCAAAGCGCACATTGAAGCCTTGCTGATGAAAGTGCAAAGCTCTCCAGATACCAGACTATGCCTTCTTCCTTATATTTCCTTACGAAGTCAACAGTCTTGTCATACCTGGTGCCACAAAGCATAATCAGCACATCAAGGCAGCCTCCCAGCAGCCTGCCGCTAAAACTCTCAGCTTTATTTTCAGAAACAAACTCATACTTTACCTTCTCTGTGAGATTGTAGCCCTCAAAGCCTGTTATCTTCTTTTACATATTCATTTTCAAAGAGGTCGAATTCCTTTTTGTACAATGTCATTTCCTCAATATCTTCAGATTGTTTCTAACTGCCCCCATGCCAGAGAGACATCCCATAGTCGCCGATATTTACCGAATAAACAGTAGCCATATCGCAGATAGTAGTAATAGGATATATAAGTCCTGTATTGTCAGAATACCCCTCGTATCCACTTAGGATTAGCCTTTTATCTTGTCATAGTCCAGGTATTCTAACATTTCCATAAGGAAGTCTCCACCGCTTGTTGAGACAATGTACTTTTACATCTTTATTTTTCTATAAGAGAGAGAAATTCCTCAGCACGCTTCTTCCCTGTAGAGCTTCTCCCCTTGTAGCATTTTTCTCACATTATCAGTCTCTATAAGCTCATAGCCTCTCTCAGAGAGATTGAGTCTAGCGCTCTCAAGCCTTGTAAGGTCTGCCTGTTCTATAAAGCCTGCAGATGGAGCTGTAACCCTCTATCACATCATCTTTTTCAAAAATTTTGGAATATTCATATATTTCTCCTATAAATATAGTTTACTTATTCTAACTAAAATGATACCATAGATTATATAATTTTAACACAGTCAGAGAGGTCAAAAATGATTAAATTTAATACTGATCTTTATCAAACTTATATAGTTAACAGAAAACGCTATATCCCTGATGAAATAATATCGTTAACAAATGATACCATTTACTATGTGTCTGATGAGCTAATTGTCACAGGTTGGAGAGCAATCCGTACTCGTCCTGACATCTCGGAGGATTTTCTGCCTATTATCCCAAAGCTCGGCATAAAGGTAAGTAAGCTCTTTTGATGGTGACGGAAGGCTTCTATACTGGTATAACGATATATCCGAACTTAGCTTTGTTGGAAAAATATTAATTTCACTGATTTGCTCATTGATTTAGTCGTTTATCCTGACAACAGCATAAGAATCCTTGATCTGGATGAATTTGCCGAAGCAGTAGAGAAAAATTATATAACAAAAGAGCAGGAGGTAAAAGCCCTTAACAGCTTCCACGCCCTGCTCGATTATATCTACAATGATGAATACTCTTTACTCAGGGAGCCTATATATGCACTTGAAGAATATCTCAGCTCTCTATCTTACTGATTCTTCTTATATGCCTTTCCTCGTTGGAAAATGGCGTATTTAAGAAAGGTATCAACTATCTTTAGAGCAAGTCCTACGCCAACCACCCTGCCGCCAAGAGCAAGGATGTTGGCATCATTATGCTCTCTGGTAGCTTCTGCTGAAAAACAATCACTACAAAGGGCACATCTGATGCCCTTTATTTTATTGGCTGTAATGGATATGCCTATACCTGTTCCACAGATTAGTATGCCTTTTTCATACTTCCCTGCTGCTACAGCCTCTGCCACAGCCCTTTCCATAGTCAGTGTAGTCACAGGGAAGCCCTCAGAAAAGCAGCCAAAAATCTTCAAAAGCCAATTCCCTTTTTAGTCAGATGTTTAATAATCTCCTGCTTTAGTTCAAACCTCCATGGTCACTCCCCAATAGCTATTGCTTTTGTTCTCCATAATCATTTCCCCATTTCATCAAGTTTGTATATAGTTTTTAATCAGTCTCAGAAGTTCATTATAGCACTCTCATAGTCAACCAGAGTTCCACCGTATGGGTCTTTACCTCCCTTCTTCGCCATTAAACTCTTTATTGAAAATATATTGTTTTCAATCTCGTATTTATCGATGGTCTGTTTCTTTTGTTTGTCAGTCATTGTGAGTATAGAGCGCATTTTTCAGTTATATCTTCCTTTGTAAGCTCCTTTGAGAACTCCACCGCTACAGGTAAGACCGTGATTCTCAAGGACTGAGACAGCCTTTTCATTGACAGGCTCAGAAAAAAAGTACAACAAGCCCTCTTGATATAGCGGGAATACTCTCATTCTCAGTCAGGCTCTTTATATATGGTCTCAGTTTACTCGACCTTTTGAATGATTTCCTCACACAAAATATAATTCTATCGTACACAGTTACCTCCTGTACAAGCCAAAAGCTGTTGGAAAAAGTAAAAATTCTTTTACTCTTTTATCATTATGATATTATATCCCGCAGATTTATGCAACCTGTTCATGATGGCAAAGCCAAGCCTATTCTCATCAAATCCCTCAGAGAAAATGACTTCTGCGCCAACATCATCAAACCTCCTGAGAGCGTCAAAAAGATTGTGCGCAATGCTTTCTCCATCTTCCCTGCTGCCTACGGATATAACCACATCAGCCTTATAATACATCTTTGTTTCATCAGTTGCAAGTACAGCAGTTTTCTTTCCCGCAGACTTTGCTATTTCCTCATTTATTCTCTCTACTACCCTTTCAGGCTTACCCTTGTATATGGTCATCTTGCCCTTAGGTGCATAATGCCTGTATTTCATACCGGGCGCCTTAGGCTTTAAGTCCTTATCAGGGCTAAGGCTCTTAACCACTTCATCAATCTCTACCCTTCCTATGGCTTCAGACAGCATTTCCTCAGTAATGAAGCCCGGTCTAAGTATTACAGGTACATCTCCTGTTACATCTACAATTGTAGATTCAAGGCCTATGTCAACCGCCCCTCCGTCAATCACCATGTCTATCTTGCCATCAAGGTCAAGTATGACTTGTGAAGCCTTGGTAGGACTTGGTCTTCCTGATGAATTGGCACTTGGAGCCGCAATAGGCACACCTGAAGCCTTTATTAGCTCTCTTGCTATCTTATTTGAAGGCATCCTTACCGCAACGCTCTCAAGTCCTCCTGTAGTCCTGTAAGGCACGATGTCACTCTTTTTAAGCACCATAGTAAGAGGTCCCGCTAGAATTCCTCAGCAAGGATAAGTGCAGTCTTTGGTATTTCCTTTTACTATACTCTTTATTTCATCAAATTCACTAATATGCAGGATAAGTGGATTGTCGGAAAGGCCTTCCTTTTGCCTTCATATATCTTTGGAACTGCGTTTTTCATCAAAGTACCGTTAGCAGGCTACTGTACACAGTTTCCGTTGGAAAGGCCACGAGGCCGCCTTTCTTTATGATATCGGCAGCCTTCTTTATACCTTCCTTTATGTCATATTCATCCCTTAGATCCACATATTTCGTCTTCATATCATTACCTCGCGTTTGCAGGCTCTATGTTTATCTTCTTTCCTTTAATCTTCGCATTCTTCATAGCATGAAGAACTTCCTTGCCATTTTCTGCAGGGACTTCTACAAAGGTGTACTTGTCATACATCTGGATTTCTCCTACAAGCTTGCCTGAGATGCCTGATTCGCCGGCTATTGCGCCAAGGATGTCACCAGGCTTAACCCTGTCTTTCTTTACCGATGTTGATGAAAAAGCCTTACCATTCCACTCTCGCTGCTGCCATTAAACTCTACATCCATCTCAGAAGCTTCATCACTGCTGCTTTCCTTAGAAGAAAGATAAAGCTTTAAGAAAGCCGCTGCCACATCAAGAGAGGTGAAGTCTTCTTCATTTACCTTCTGCTCGATAAGCTCTGTCATCTTGGTTAAGTCTTCATTCTCAATAATCTCTGAAAGCTCGCTAAAGAGGCTGTCTACCCTTGTATTGGTAACATCATCAAGGGATGGCACAGGCTTAAGCCTAATCTTGGTATGACAGTAACGCTGAATCTCTTTAAGCTTGTACACCTCTTTACCACTTACAAAGGAAAGGGCAAGGCCTGATTTACCGGCTCTTCCGGTTCTTCCTATTCTATGTACATAGTATTCGTCATCCTGTGGCAAATCGTAGTTGATAACAAGGTCAACTCCCTTTACGTCAAGTCCTCTTGCTGCTACATCAGTAGCTACAAGAATTTCGGTCTTTCCATTACGGAAATTGCCCATTACCCTGTCTCTTTGCTGCTGCTTAAGGTCACCGTGAAGACCCTCTGCAAAGTAGCCTCTGCCCTGGAGTTCACCTGCAACCTCTTCTACCTTCTTCTTGGTATTGCAAAATACTATGCTTAACTCAGGATTGTAGATATCAAGAAGTCTTGAAAGAATCTCATCCTTGTAGTTTCTTCTTACTTCAAAGTAATACTGCTCTATGTTCTCAACTGTAAGCTCTTTTTTAGCTATCTTTATATTCTGTGCCTTTTTCTGATACTTCCTTGTGATGTCAAGGATTGGCTTTGGCATGGTAGCTGAAAAGAGCATGGTCTGTCTCTCCTCAGGCACTTCAGCGAGAATGGTCTCTATATCATCCCTAAAGCCCATGTCAAGCATTTCATCTGCTTCATCCAGAACCATAATCTTAACCTGGTCAAACTTCACTGTCTTCCTTCGCATGTGATCCATTACACGGCCAGGAGTTCCAACTATAATCTGTGCTCCCTGCTTTAAGGACTTTATCTGCTTAACTATGTCCTGTCCGCCGTACACAGGCACCAGCTTGATGCCATGCATATATCTGGATAATTTTCTTATCTCTCCACATACCTGAAGTGCAAGTTCTCTGGTAGGACAAAGTACTACAGCCTGTAAATGCTTATTGCTTGAATCAATATTATTTAAGATAGGTATAGAAAATGCTGCTGTCTTTCCTGTTCCTGTCTGTGTGGCCTAAGATATCCCTTCCTGTGATAGCTACAGGTATGGCCTCAGTCTGGATAGGAGTTGCCTCCTCGTAGCCAAGCTCCTTTACAGCCTTTAATATACGCTCATCAAGTTCCATTTCATTAAATTTCAAATTATAATTCCACCTTTCATATAAAAAGACATCTCCGTAAGAGATGCCGGTAACTGGTAGATTATAGCATAGAGATGGGATTTTGTCAAATTAATAGGACTAGGAGTTTGTGTCTAGGCTCATCTGAATTACATTATTAAAGCTTTATCTATTTACAAAGCATTTAATACGTCCACTTAAACTGTTTACATCTATTAAAACATAAATCTAAAAATCAAATATCCCACAAGCAGCCAACTTCACATATTATTAGGAATATAACTGTATCCATAACCCATATACCATTTTTCAATATCACTGATGCATATTTTTACCCCATAGGATATTGGATTAGTATACACAAGGAAATCAGGTATTTTAACTATACTTCCTGATAAAAACAAAAAAATCCATAACTTATGATATTTACAAAATGAAGCAACCTTGGTGAACATAAGAGTTACAGAAGCAAGTACATACGATAGTCCCATGATTCCTATGCAAACAAGAATTACTATGTACAGATACTCCAGCCTGAATAAATTATCAATACCAAAAATATCATTACTACAACCATTGTTATAATAGCTTTTATCACATTTTATACTAAACCACACTATAGTTTTGACTGTAACTATTTGTGCTATGGAATAAGGTTTTATCATAATATTCTGCAAAGTTCCAAGCTGCTTTTTCGGTAGATATGTACATAGAAGCTCTGATATAACACCGCTTGCAAGTATCCATAGAATGTAACCAAATACCTTTTTTCTGTAGTATTTCCTTCTGTATTTATTACAATAATCAGTACAAAAATCCGTAATGAGCCCTACTATATAATCCGGATAATAGCTTATCGCCTCAGTAAGAGTCTTTCTAAATTCTGCTCTAATTAGATTCATCTAATGCCTCCATAACCTTTTTCTTCCATATTTTTCTTTTTCTTTACTATCTCTACTATATCTTCATCCTGAAAGCTGTCATAAACTTCAGAGAAATTTCCTTCAACAAATTTTCTACTATCTTACCATCTTTAACATAAGATACTATATATCCTGAAGCTTCCTCTTCTATTATGTCTGAAAACACCTTGACGCTTCCATCTTTTAGTATCAAAACTCTGCCATTTAGTTTCTGTACTACTTCCATCTGATGTGTGGTAAGTATTACTGCCATTTTCTTTTCATTTACCAATTGGTTTAACTTATCTATAACGGCATTCTTACTCTTTATATCGAGCCCCAATGTTGGTTCGTCTAAGAGTAATAGCTTTGGGGACTGCATAAGAGCAATTATAAGAGCTAACTTTTGCTGCATTCCTCTTGAATATTCTCCAACAGGCTTATTAATAGCTTCTCTTAATTCAAAAGTCATCTATGTATTTTTTCTATCTCAGGGCTTTTACTGTCTATCTTAGACAATCCTGCAAAATACTCGATGTTCTGAACACCTGTTAAGTAATCATACATTGGAGCTGGATTCAAGCAGGGCGCTTACTTGATTGAAATATTCACTATTTTTACATTTATATATTTTCTTATCATCAAGCATTATCTCTCCTGAATCCGGGTCGTATCATTTTTAATATACAATTTATAATAGTCGTCTTCCCTCGCACCATTATTGCCTAAAAAGGCAAACTATTTCTCCTGAATTCACTTCGAAGGATACATCTTTTAGAACAGACTTGTCCCTGAAAGATTTTTCGTAAATTAGTTATTTTTTAGCATTTATTAACTCCTTTATTATTGGGATTTCATTATCGTAAAACAGCTGTTTATCACATCTAAAAACCATTTAAATTATTTCTATATTGTATCATGTTCTCAAAATACATAATAGACCACTAAGGTTTACAAAAAAGTTAGAAAAATGTAAACCCTAATGGTCTATTTTATGAAGTTTTGATACCTTATTTAGCTTTCTTTCTTTTTGCTTCAAACAGTTTATATGCTCCAAGTGCAGAGAGTATAGACAGTCCTAACCAAAAATTCTACATTTACTCTACCTCCGGTTACAGGAGAGTCTTTAGCAATTGTGAATACTTTTCCGTCCACAAGCAACTTACCATTCTTAAGTATTTTACCGTTCTTAAGTATGTTACTGCTCTTAAGGACTTTACCGCGGTAAATCAAGACACCTGCTTTATTACCGTAAAGCGGAACACCATGTTCATCATATAACAGAATCTCAAAACCCTGGTCTTGACCCACGCCAAATGCACGTGTTTTGTTTATTTCACTTCTTGAAGTGGCTCCATTTAAAAAGTCTCTTAGCAGTCCTGTATCTGGATCAATTATTCCTGCTCCACCCTTTCCTGAAGCACTTACAGAAACATTTTCCTTTGCAGGCTGTGAAGCTTGTCCGACAATATTGCCTGATTCTGCATATGTGCCGCCTCTTTTACCTGACTCAGGGGAAGAGCTCTTTTTGCCTGATTCATTAGAGGAAGAATCTTTGCTACCAGATTCAGCAGAAGAATTGTCCTTTTTACCGGACTCTGTAGAAGCTCCGTCTTTCTTATCAGAGGCCTTATCAGTGCTTTCTTTCTTACCGGATTCTTTACCGGATTCTTTACTGGAATCCTTTCCAGAGCTTTTCTTTCTTATCGGAATCTTTATTAGATTCTTACTGATTCCTTTTTGAGAGCTTTCTTTCTTCGCTGGTTTGAATCTGAGTTCTCTCTATCCTCTCTTTGTCGAAGCCTTCTTCTTTGTGTCTTTATCAGTATTTTCCTTTTCTGTCTCTTTCTTTCTGCCTCTTTCTCTGACTCGTCCCTATCAGTACTTCTTTTTTGTTTTCGTCCCGTTATCTCATCTGCATTTTCTTTGTTCTGAGGACTTTCAGCTGTTTCATCAGAGCTACGTCCTTTTGCCATCTAGAACCAGTATCTATTGCGCCTTCCTTTGTACCATCAGCACCATTTCCTGCCCTCATCTGTCTTGGCCGATATCTTTCTTACCGTATCTGCCTTTCCTTCTTGAGACTTCTTATTCTCGTTCTTGTTTTCTGAAGTCTTCTTATTTTCAGCCCTTGCTCTGAAGTCTCTTATTTTTCAGTCTTATTTTCCGAAGTCTTCTTACCTGGCTTTACTTTCAGAAGACTCTTTTGCTCTCTGTCTTACTTTCTGCAGCTTCTCTCTGACTTACTTTCTGTAGGCTTCTTCTCTGACTTACTTTCTGTAGGCTTCTCTCTGACTTGCTCTCTGAAGTCTTCTTATTTTTCAGTCTTATTTTCCGAAAGTCTTCTCACCTGTCTTACTCTCTGAAGACTTTTGCTCTCAGTCTTACTCTCTGTAGACTTCTTTTTCTGGCTTACTCTCAGAAGACTCTTGTTTTCTGGCTTACTTTTCTGAGTTTTCTCTCGACCTACTCTCTGAAGTTTTTCTTGTTCTCAGTCTGTCATCTGAGTCTTCTTATTTTCTGAGTCTTGCTTTTCTGATTTCTTCTGGCTTACTTTCAAGTCTTCTTATTTTCAGTCTTGCTCTCCGCAGTCTTCTTCTCTGACTTATTTTCTGAAGTCTCTTTTCTGACTTTACTTTCTGAAGACTCTTGTTTTCTGTCTTGCTGCTTGAAGACTTCTTATTTCCTGCCTTACTTTCTGGAGTCTTATCTGCCTTGCTCTCTGCCTTGCTCTCTGCCTTGCTCTCTGCCTCGCTCTTCTTACTCTGCGAAGGCTTCTTCTCTGTGTTGTTGTCAGCCACAGTCTTTTTGCAGGCTTATCTTCTGCTTTCATCAGGTATAACCGTATTCGCTACAGGCTTAATTATACTTGATATGAGGTTGTACCAAGTAGCAGTTATCTTAAGCGGTTTATCAGGCATAATGATGTCTTCACTTACACCATATTGCTTTCCATTGTCTACTTTCCAGCCTGAGAAATAATAGTCCTTCTTCAAAGGTCTGATAGGTGTAGCCAGACTTCCTACCTCATAAGGAACGCTATACACTGCACTTCCGTTAGCACAGTCTACTGTAAGATAAGGTCTCCACCTTTGCGATAAGCTTGGTTCCTGTTACCCTGTCAGGCATAATGAAGGTATCAGATGGTTTGCGGTTTACTGCATTGCCCTGTGAGTCTAAGGTATCCCAGCCGCCAAACTCATAGCCAGGGCGCACATAGATGTCAGGTCTTACAGTCACGCTTGTCCCACTGTTGTGGTATTCTGGAGCTATAGTCTCAGCTCCTTCGTAATTAAGGTCATACATAAGCTTACATGGAAGGACCGCTTATAAGGCTGAAGCTAACTGTAGCAGGTTTAGCATCTACTGTAGTTAGAAGTGTAACAGGTACATTTGAATGATAAACTCACCTGTATTCATAGCTAATTGCATTTTTATAATCTACACTCGCATTTACAACTCGCTGCATGCGTATTTACACTGGCATCATCATCACCTAGTTCAAAGGTTATAGTTCCCTTTATATAAGTTTTCATTCTCTTTTATTTATACCTGTACAGGTATAACCTTTTACTGTCTATCGTTACCGTTGCTCCACCTTCTGGTATGCTAGTCCAATATTTACGACTGTCACCGGCTCCTTGAAAGCACTGGCAGGTCTTATAATAACTTCCATAGTTATAGGCTTTTCCAGGCTCAATATCCCCAGATGTGTTAGTTATTGCAGAGTTTACTGTAGGTCTATATCCAACTACAGAACTAGTTATATCGCTTCTGTTTCCACCTAGTTTTTGTGTAGCCCCAAGCACTAATATATCCATTCTGTTCTAATTCTGTCAATACATCTTCAGGAACCTCACTTCTGTTCTCTGCTTCTCCGGATCTATGAAGCTCTGATACAAGAGACATATTACCTTCTCCTGAGGTCTGCGTACCTGTAATTAGATATCCCGGATCAGGGTTTAGCAAAATAAATAACACGTAAAGAATCTGATGAATCATATCGTATTTGAATTGAACTCCACTTTCCATAGGTCCCTTATCAACTACTTCATATCCCCCACCACTCTTTGTTCTTTGTTATTACTCTGTATATTTCTGCATTTTTAACGGTAAAATTACTTTGTAATCGTTATAGTCTCTGCAAAAACATTCTGTGAAAAACTGCTGCTAATCAGGGCTAACAACTAACATTGCAACAAGTACAAGACTTCAAAGGTAAGCTTTTACAGATTTCATAGTTTTTCTCCATTTTTCAGTAAAATTAACAGGTTACGGAGTTATATTATATTAAAATGCTTCAGATAGATTTTTAGCATTTTAATTAGCTCTTTCATAATTCCTAACTGTATTTTTGTTTATTGTGAAGTTTATAAGGATTCTTTACAACAAAAACAGGACTCACACTCAATATCGGCATAAGTCCATTAAATTATAATACGTATAATATATTTATTTTTTTATCTTAAGCACTCATTCTTCTTAATTACTTAACAAAGCTAATCCAAGTATTCATAAAACACATCATTCTTTAACATCTCACTTATACTTGTACACAAAGCTTTATTACTTCTCAGCATTTATATAGTTTATCAAACCGCCCTGCTTTTATTATCTTCTTTATAAAGTCCGGGAAAAGCTCTGTACTGAAAAGCCTCTCCTGTGTGTAAGGTCTTTAATTACACCTGTATCAAAGTCAATCTCTCACCTCATCACCATTATTGATTGCCTCTGGCCTCCGCACATTCAATGATTGGAAGACCTATATTTATCGCATTTCTATAGAATATCCTTGCAAATGTCTTTGCTACCACGCAGGCTATGCCTGATGCCTTGATGGCTATAGGTGCGTGTTCCCTGGAAGAGCCACAGCCAAAGTTATCCCCTGCTACCATTATATCTCCGGGCTTTACCTTGTTTACAAAGTCTGCATCTATGTCTATCATACATCTTTGCTGCAAGCTCAGAGGGTCTGAGGTATTAAGATATCTTGCGGAATAATTACATCTGTATCCACGTCATTGCCATACTTATGAACATATCCTCTTGCTTCCATAATCCCTCCTATAATCCCAGTTCTTCAGGCGAACTTATTTTACCTGTAATGGCACTTGCAGCAGCCACTGCAGGGCTTGCAAGGTAGACCTCACTTTCGGTATGTCCCATACGGCCTACAAAGTTTCTATTGGTGGTAGATACTGCGCGCTCACCTGCTGCAAGCACTCCCATATGTCCGCCAAGACATGGTCCGCAGGTAGGGGTACTTACGATGCAGCCAGCCTGTACAGGTTGTAATCAGTCCTCTTTAAGGGCTGTAAGATAGACTCCTGTAGCAGGGATTACAATAGCCCTTATTCCCGTGCACCTTCCTATCCTTCATTACCTCTGCTGCCACTCCTTATATCTGATATCCTGCCGTTCGTACAAGAACTGATGACTACCTGGTCTATCTTAACTCTCCCTAGTTTCACCTATAGTCCTTGTATTCTCAGGGAGGTGTGGAAATGCTATAGTAGGCTCAAGTTCAGAGAGATTTATCTCAATGACTTCACTCATAGAGCGCATCTTCATCAGCCTCATATACCTTGTATGGCTTTTGTGGAATGCTCCTTTATATACTCTAGGGTAAGCTCATCCACAGGAAGATGCCATTCTTTGCACCTGCCTCTATCGCCATGTTGGCTATGGTAAATCTATCATCCATGGTCAGGTTCTTCACACCGTCTCCGCTAAATTCCATAGATTTGTAAAGAGCTCCGTCCACTCCTATCTTGCCTATGATGTGGAGGATGACATCCTTGCGCAACCCACTTCTTCATCTTACCTGTAGCACGAACTTTATGGCTGAGGGTACCTTAAACCATGCCTCTGCCAGTCACCATGCCTGCTGCCATATCTGTACTTCCGACACCTGTGGAGAAGGCTCCCAAAGCGCCATAGGTGCAGGTATGTGAGTCTGCACCTATAATGCAGTCTCCGGCTGTAACCACTCCCTGCTCAGGAAGGAGGGCATGTCTCTATACCCCATACAGCCCTACCTCAAAGTAGTTGGTTATATCGTTGCTATGGCATAGTCACGCACACATTTGCAGTTTTCGTAGATTTTATATCCTTATTAGGAGTAAAATGATCCGGAACGAGGGCTATCTTATCCTTGTCAAATACCTTAGTTATCCTTAAATTTTGACAATTCTTTTGATGGCAACAGGCGCAGTATACATCATTACCAAGCACCATGTCAAGCCCTACTTCATAAGTTCTCCTGCCTGCACCTTAGGAAGTCCTGCGTGGTCATGAGAATCTTCTGAGTCATTGTCATTCCCATAAAAATACTCCCTTTCTGGTTGTAAGTATTCTTGTATTATAGCAAGACATATAGTATAACAAAAATACATAATAAATATAATTGCTATGAAAAGAGTTATGTAGTGATACAAGTGTCAAAAAGTATAAAAATTTGAGCAGTGGTTTGCTAAGAGAATTTTTATACTTTTGACACCGACATCGTATAATAAAGGCATCAAAAAGGAGACAGCTATGGAAAATAACATGTGAGCAGAATCTATCCCTTTATCATATATTTAATACAGTTGCAGAGGCGGGGAATATCTCCCACGCAGCGAAAGAGCTCTACATAAGCCAGCCTGCCATTAGCAAGGCAGTTACAAGGCTTGAGCAAAACTTAGAGACCAAACTCTTTGTAAGAAGCTCAAGAGGAGTTACTCTACCGACTCAGGAAAAATGCTGTATGAACAGACAAATGCTGCCTTTAAGCACCTAAAACAAGCCGAGGATACCATCAAGAAGAACAAGGAGCTTGGTACAGGCAGCCTTAAAATAGGTGTCTCCACTACCCTGTGTAAGTATGTGCTTATGCCTTATCTTGAGAAGTTTATCAAGCTCTATCCTCATATCAAGATATCCATAAGCTGCCAGTCCACCTACCAGACTCTTAACCTTATACAGAATCACAAGGTGGACATAGGACTTGTAGGTGAGAGCGGAAGGCTTGAGAACCTTGTATTTGCGCCTATAGGGATGGTTGAAGATGGCTTTGTAGCCACTCCCGATTACCTTAAGAACCTCAAAAAAAGGCATCCTGAGGCTGCAAACAATCCATTTGAATACGCAAATCTTATGCTCCTTGGACCCAGCACAATGTATCCAGGCGTTACATAGATGAGTATATAAGGGGCAATGAGCTATCCACAGGACAGATGCTTACAGGGCATATCCTGGAAGTCAGCAGCATGGACCTCCTCATAGAATTTGCCAAAATAGGGCTTGGAATAGCCTGCGTAATCACAGACTTTGTAAAGAAGGAGCTAAAGGAAGGCAGCCTGACTACCATACCTCTCTCCCTCCCAATACAAAAAGAGAGATAGGATTTACCTATCTCAGAGAATATTCGGCTAATGACGCCCTTGAAGCATTTATTAATTTTTGCAGAAAGATTAGTACTCCTTAACCTTTCTTGGCTGCTTGTACTTCATACTTTTAAGCATTCTTTCGGAGGGCTCAAAGATTATCTTATAGAGCTCTCCATTTTACTGACAACATTGAATATGTACTTACATTGCTGTCGTATGAGCTAAAAATCCTTGACCTTTTATCCTGTCATTGTGGTTATATGCCTTTATAGAATCTGAATTGGTGGAGCTATAACCTCAGCATTTTCAATATCCACCCTTAGCATCGTCTTTCTTTGCATTACCACGATTCTGTCAAAATCAATCTGTCCATCCGCATATATGTATTCATATTCAATCTTAAGCTCTGAAAATACAATATGGTGATGGCTATAGCCACAATCGGAGTGATTATATGCAGGACTGATTAAAACCAAAACAAAGCTAAATACTACAAAGAAAATTAAACCCCACCTGATTCCCTTATTTTCTGCCTGCGTCAAGGCATTTGATGCCCTCTTCCAAATACTGATCGTTCATACTTCCTTCTCCCATCTAAGTCTATAATATCCAATTATACCACATTGTCTGTTTGGCTTGCAATAGGTTGTTTACTTTTTGCCTTGCAAATCTTCCTCTCATCGTCTATTATATGATGAGGGCGTAAAAGGTGATTTAATAATTTTGCGGTATGGGACTTATGGAGTTTCACAGCTCTTAGTTACTGCAAATGCTTTTAGACTATTTTTGAAAGGTTGTATTATGAGTATATTAAATGTAGAACATTTGGATTACATGGCTTTAGTGACAGAGCGATATTTAACGATGTATCCTTCCGTCTTTTTAGCAGGAGAACATATAGGGCTTGTTGTGCTAACGGCGAAGGCTAAGTCTACCTTTATGAATATAATTACAGGTAAGCAGATGCCTGATGAGGGCAAGATAGAATGGGCAAAGAACTGTCACGTCGGCTATATGGATCAGCACGCAGTTCTCACAAAGGAATGACTATAAGAAGCGTCTTAAAGTCTGCGCTTTGACTATCTTTTCGACCTTTGAAAAAAGGCTAAACGAAGCCTATCTTGAAATGGGTGAGTACTGATGAGGAGAGCCTTATTGCTTATGGAGGAGACAGGTACCATTCAGGACTTACTACTATGTACGACTTTCTATATGATAGACTCAAAAGCAGAGAGTGGCTGCTGCCCTTGGGTCTTAGTGATATAGGACTTGATAATGATGTGACTGAGCTTTCGGGATACACAGCGTACTGGTTCTTCTGGCTAAGCTCCTGCTTGAAAAAGCCTGACATCCTCCTATCTTGACGAGCCTCACCAACTACCCTCGACAGGGAGCATAGCTTGGCTTACCAGATATTTACAGGAATATGAAAATGCTTTTCATCCTTATAAGCTTTCACGACATTCCTTTTCTTAAACAGTGTAATCAACATCATCTACCACGATGAACAATCAGAACTAAAGCGCTATGTGGGTGATTACAACAACTTCCTCGAGGTCTATGAGATGCAGAAAGGTGCAGCAGGAGGCAGCCACAACAAAGCAGCAGAAGGAAATTGCCGACCTTAAGGACTTTGTGGCAAGAAATAAGGCAAGGGTATCCACTAGAAATATGGCTATGTCCAGGCAGAAAAAGCTTGATAAGATGGACATAATTGAGCTTGCAGGGGAGAAGCCAAAGCCTGTATTTAACTTCCTTGAAGCAGGTATCAGCGGCAAAGGTTATCCTTGAGGCAAAAAGGATCTTTGTCATAGGCTATGACAGCCTCTAAGTGTTTCCATGAACCCTATATGGAAAGAGGCCAGAAGGTCGTTATCGAGGGTGCTAACGGAATAGGAAAGACCACCCTTCTTAAGAGCATTATGGGACTTATTCCACCCCTTTCAGGTGAGGTAAGGCTAGGTGATTCACAGGAACTTGGGCTACTTTTGAGCAGGAAATGAGCGAAACGGAAATAACACCTGTATAAATGAAATCTGGGAAGAGTTCCCCGGCTTTAGCCAGTACTGAGGTAAGAAGTGCCTTAAGTAAATGCGGCCTTACCACCAAGCACATAGAAAGTATGGTTAAGGTATTAAGCGGTGGAGAGCAGGCTAAGGTAAGGCTTTGTAAGCTTTATTAACAGAAAGAGTAATATCCTCGTACTTTTGATGAGCTCACCAACCACTTTAGATGGGATGCAAAGGATGAACTAAAGAGATTCTTTATAGCCTGCATATGGCATAATCATGGTTTGCCATCGAGCCTGAATTCTATGAGGGACTCTGATGTTGATATATGGATCTTGTCCCAGTGGACAAACCAAAATTGCTGTAACTTTATATAGATATTTTTTGAGACATTTCCCATCAGCATTGTGGTGTTAAAAGCATTTGACACTTGTATCCTATCAGAATAGCCGCCTTGTATAGTATTACAAGGCGTATGTTACTATTGCTCTCCTTTACAAAGTCAACTCCATCTTCAGGCTTAGAGGTATACTCCTGCTCTCTCAGCAGCCTCTTCAAGGTGTCGTATTTTTGCAGCTTTTGGCTCTCTCTGATTTCAACTGCTTTGACAAGCTCCATATATGTTGGATTATTGGCGTTAATCCTTATTCTTTCCCTCATCAGGAGGGCAGAATTAAAAGAGTATCCGCCCTGGAACCTTGAAAGTTAAGTCTCAGGAGAGCCTTTTTGCTTCATAGATGATGTCAGGTAATCCTGAACAAACATATCTCAGTGCGTTGTGGTAGCGCTGAAGTGAAATCTTTATCTTCCTTGGCACCGGGAGTCAGATTGTTTCTTTTTACGGTAAAACTGTATATAATCACAGTACAGCTGGTGTTGAAGGATCGGTTACATCATTCCAGCGTCCTCCCCACACTCTTCACGATCTCTAGCGAAACTCACCGGTCATCTTAACTATGGTACTTAGGAGGTCATCCATATGCGTATAGATATAAACATCCCGCTAGGTGTGTTCTTACCTTTCCTTCTATCTCCTGCCACATTATACCTCTTACACCCTGCATTAGCATGAGTATGAAGTCAGGAAGCTTTTCTATGGATATGCTCTTTGCCATAAGGTCACCGTCTCTGATAGGCAGGTTTCTGTAAAATGCCGAAAAGTCCACGCCTTAATGGCATTTATATTTTTCTTATAATACCCGCTTTACTCATACAGCTTTCCAGCTCTTTTAAGATATTGTCTCTCATAAAATACCGACAGAAGGTGGATACAGCCCACAGGTTATCTTATTTGCTGTCTTTAAATATGTTGTCAAGCTCGTAGCACACCCAGCTTTTCTCCATCCTCCATCGCTTTTTTCAGCCTCGGAATCTAGTGACCTCTTGGTTGACTTCATGTCCCACATAGTCAGAAAAATCCACCCCAAGCTCCGTTACGGCAAGGCTTCTTCCTATATACAGCCAAGAGCCAGTCATAGAAGGTATATACCCGTTACTGCAGGGTCGTTCTCCTTAGCTCTTTCAGGAGAACTCTTGTACAAAGCCTTTAGTATACTCTTTTCTCCCGCAGTATCTCGTCAATGTATCCAAAGTAAAGAAACATCCCTATTACGGAGTTAACTCTTTTGTAGCTCTTAAAGAAAACCTCTGAATATACTGATAAACCCAGCTGTTATCTCTTTAAGCGCAGTAGTCTCATCATCTATGGATATCCCTCTTTTAGTAGTTTATTTATATTAATCCTATCCTCTCTCTCAGGTCCTACTATCTCAGCAAAAGTCCAGGATGGTATCGAGGACTCATAGAACTTCTCATCAAATCACCTTCTTCATTTTCCTTTTCCATTGCTACCGTAAGAGAAAGTTTATCAAGCTTGATGGCTTTGAATGAACTCAGCACCTCTTTTATCTTTTATAGCAAGCTTGTCATTGCATTGCCGTGACCCTTGCCTGACTCACTTATCATAATAGTCATCTTATTTAGCAAGCTGTTTTTAATCAAATACATCTGAAAGAAACTTCTTATACACTCCAAAAGCTTATAGAAGAGCCTCCTTCTTTTTCAATAAAAAGCTCCTTAAACATTTTCTTATAAACTGATGCCTTCGCTTTATCAGATGAACCGCTTTCTCTACATCAATGCAGCCTCATCATTCCTATAGATACATCCGCTCTGCTAAGAGCTTGAAGTTTCTCCCTGCATATACTTTATTACGTTTCTTCATAGTACCCCCATCAGCCAATAATCAATATCCTCATTATTATAATACGCCCTGTTGCTCTATTCCCTTTATTAGGCTCAAGTTTTTACACCCGCCTTTTCAGCAAGGTGCAGGTAGAGATTATAGCAGAGTTGGTCATACATAGAGTATTGCACCCTACCTGCTCAGTCCTGTAGGAATGTATGATTTTGTTATCATGCCTGAAAGCAGGAGCGAAGTCATCATTATCCTGCAATAGGATTGATCAATGGTTCAAATCTACTCGACTCCACTTCCGTAACCCAGGCTATACACGTATCCTCCACTCACAACATGCGATAGTCTATGCACTTCCTGAGAGCACTTCACGTTAGGCAACCACATCCCTACTCGTGTCACCAAAGCTCAGCTGTCTCCACCTCACAGCACACCCTTTATCCCACCTGACCGCATAATACACAGCTCATCAAATGACTGCCCGGCACTTACCAGAGTCTCCCCAGCTTTGCTGTAATAAGTTCTGACATATCTTCTCCCAAAATCAACTCAAATCTTTCATCGCCTTCACGGTAGCAAAACTCACTTCATGAAGATCTCGCCCTGTTTACCTCATTGTGCACCTGCGTGTTTCCAGTAGGGTCGATATATCTGTCATCATCCTCATGATCGCATTTCTTAACATACTTTGTGTAACCTTCTTACATTCCTTTACCGTAGTTTCCTACAGGGTCTTCCTTCGATAATAGGTATGATAGCGCATCTCTTTGGCAGGCTCCCTTTGTCTATTCCTTTTCATCACTTACCACCGTAAGGGCAGGTAAGAAGGGAATGACATCCTTTTTGCAGTAAATGGAAACTACATTTAGGGTCCCCAGTGTATCTATCTGCAAGCCCTATCGTGTGTGTAATCCAGTCACTAGGTGTCTCGCATCAGGGATTCCATCATGTAAACTTCATCAAAACTAAGCTTTCACTGAGCAAATCAGAAACATAGCCTGCGTGGGTTTCATTAAAATGCAGCAAAGCAGCCTTCTGCGTTATGTTCTTGCCGACTACCTCTGCAGTGCACCGCTTAAATGAGTCCGTCTATAGTATCTGGATACCTTTGATGCATACCACCTCGCAAAAAGCTCCCATACTATGTCCATATAAAATAATAGGCAGCAGCGGAAACCTTTCCTTTAAGAGGTCATTCATAAGGTCAAGCCTCAATACGCTCCCTCACTCAAAGTCACCGTATTCACAAGGCTTTTGATGAACCACTATGTCCCAAATGGTCATTGCCCGTGAAATATATAGCTCTCCTGGCTGTAAAGAAGCTCTGCATGACCCACCCATTCAGCGCCTGATCTATTCACAATCGATGCTATGTGAAAGCTCTATCACAGCCTTAGGCTTTAACCACTCCATCTGCATAACAGGAAACATGCGGTTCATGTTTTGCTTCCTATCAGCCGGTTCTCTGGGCAAAATGTCTCTTTTATTCATCACCTCTCCAATCCATCCCATAAATTACTATAAGCATATTGCAGCTGCCATCCACGGCTTTACAATATGCCACATATGTTAAAACTCTTTATTCCCGGTTAGCTGTTATTTACCTGCCTTTTTGCAGGCGCATTACCTTTTTAGAAGCCTGTCACGTCTAGCCGCCTTCTCTTCTTTAAGAGTCTTTACTCTTGCTAATCTTTGCTAAGCTTCCGCTCACCTAATTTATAAAGCTCACTCCTTTGTACCAAGCACCGTTTAAGGTATCGCTTGCATCGCCATAAGCAGAGTGTACCTTGTCCCAGCCCTTTGCGGAATAATTCCCAGCATCAAAGCCCGACATAACTTCTTTATCTATCTCTGCATTAGCATTATTCCATATCCCTATAGATACTTTTCTTTTCGCACGGAACTGCGGTCTCAACCATCTTTTCTTTTGACTATAGTCTCTCTCGTCCCAGAACATCTCACCCACATAGAGTGGTATTATCACCGTCTTCTTATATACTTCAGATTCCTTTTTCAAGTCCTGTGGTCTTTCTTAGAGTAGCCCGCCTTCTTCATGCGCATCATTTGCGATAGGAACTGCAAGCTGCTCTACAGTATCTGAGGACCTCGACGTCGCTATTTGTGCACAGCATCATAGCGTCTTTGATGTTTCTGCACTCTTTATCTCAAGTGATCATTTGGCGCAGGAGCATCAGCGGCTTTTGCCTTTCCGCAATAGAGAGCGCTCAATCACATTCTTTTTGCCTTCTCAACATCCGCAGCCTCTAGAGTATGCTGCATCTACAATCTGAGCATACACATTCATTAAGTCCCTTCTTGGTCTCACAGACTTATAAGCTTCTCGATGTGCATTGTAAACATCATCTTGCTTAGCAAGCTGTACCTTAGGTCCTGTCTCTAGTATGTCGCAGCCGGAAAAGTGCTAAGCTGGTTAAGGTAGTAGTCTTATGAGCTGCTCTCGTAGGTACTCTTGTGAATCTTCCTCTGTTTCGTCAGCACCGCCAGTAAATAGCTCTGCATCATATTTTGCATCTAAGATGTACTTGTGCGTTTTCTTAACCTAACCTTACTACAGCAGCCAACACCTCGGGTGTACTTTGTACGACTGTCATAGCTAAAGTCAGCATTACAACTGTATCAACCTAAATCACTGGCCTTTGACTCCTAAGCATAGCCTCAGAACTTAGCTCTATATGGCTTGCCTTGACCTGTGTTTTAGACTTCTTCACTGCCTGTCAGCAGGCTAGGCATCTCTTTGCCTTTGACCGCAAGGTCTACCCAAGTATCTTGACCATATGTGAGTTCCGTCTTCTATAAGTCCCTCTAGATGTAACCTCTAATGTAGACTTCACTCGCCTTCTTGGCTGTGGGCTCACCTGTTCTGTCAATCTTTGCATATCTTGAGTCTGTAACTGTCCATTCTACGCCTTTTTCAGCCACATCCGTCTTGCTCTGATGAATTTCATCGCTGCAGCAGCAACTCAATTCTTACCCACCTGAAGCTTAGCTGTCTTCTTCTGGTTAATCTTGATATCAGAAACGGCAGGCTTTAACAGTAACCCTCGCACTTTTCTTCAAGTCCGTTCATACTGTGCTTAATGTAATGGTTGCCTTTACCAGGCTTAATTCCTCTCCACGCTGATGTTTGAATAGCTTACTGCCACATTCTTGTCACTGCTTGCAGCATTAGTACTCGGTAACAAACGCGTCCTCTGGAGTTACTCTTAACAGTGTAGTAACTGCCATTTCACCAACAGAGATAACCCTCTTGCCTTTTAAGATTTCAATGCTGGTGGTGAGCTGTATCTTCCGCAACATTAACTGACATTTACTTCCTTGTCTCCTGCTTTTGCAGTCTCTCGTTGTGTACTTGCATGCTAAGCTCCTTGACATAGCTTTCATCCTTGTCAACTGCAGCCACTCTCATCACTACTGCTGACCAGGTGATATCAGCTGCACCAGGTATAAGGTAACATCAGTGTTCTCACAGCCACCTCATAAGCTCCTTTGGCACTGTAAGAGTCTTTGCTCTTGGCAGTATGGCTCATCTCACCTTATCTGAAGGATGCTCCTTCATCTCATATGCTGCCTTTCCTTTACCGCTGCATGCTGTTGCCCACACTACTCATAGCCGTACTCTTTATCGTCGTAGAGCTTTGCTTTCCCATCTTAGGACTTGTTGGCAGTCACTGCAAAGTGCGTTGTATACCATTGTCTTGGAGTAAGGTCCTGTGGTTGCAGAGAGCACAAGTGAAGCTCACTCCAGCCACTACAGGTGAAGCCATTGATGTCCCTCGAAAATGCACATATCTGCTGCCAGGATTGCATCTTTGTGGCACCGCCGGAGCCCGCGCAGATATATCTGAATACATACCATAGTTTGAAAATATGAAGGCTCATTGCAGTAAATCGATGAATTGACAGATAAAACCTCGGTAAATACAGCAGGTGAGCTGTCCTTATTGGTATCTTCATTTCCGATGTAGCTATAAATACCCATAACCAAGATCATGGGCTGCCCCTTATAGCCTCGTGAACGTTGTCATCATAGCTGTAGCCGCCAAGGCCTGTTTTCACCACCTCAACGCCCTTTTCCTTCATATACCCTATAGCCCCTATGTCTGCTACATCATTACCATCTGACCATCGTCATCCTGTACACTTGCAACATAGAGCTCAACGATGTTATTGTCATAGCCTGTAGCTGCACACCTGCTCCACCCTTCCATTGCCATAGGTGGCTGCAATTATTCCTGACGACGTGGGTTCCGTGCATATCTGCATCATCTACAGCTCTTTTCTACGCCTTTTAGTGTAACACGAACATATTCTTTAAGTTCTTCTGAAGGTCTTCGAGAGAGTATCTACGCCTGTGTCTATTACGCCGACCTTTAACCTTTTGATAACCTTTTCTCGCTATTAGTCGGCGTTTTCTTATTACGCTGACGTCATCAAACTGATCACTGGCGTAGTCAGGGTTCTTCTTGGTCGCAATGGATCGTGCCTCATTGTCTCAGCAGAAACTCCCATGTCACAGAGCTAACACACAGTCCTGCACATAAAGCTAATCGCCAATGCTGTCTTAAATTTCCCTCATAGGTTTTCTCCTTATTGTATATGTTACGCAATCATAATAACATTATCGGCATGTCTTTATAACTTTATTTCTCAGTAGTGATAGCCATGTAATTTCCACAATAATTATTTTTCTGGGTAGTGCCGATAACGTATAGAAAGGAGACCTATAAACTAAGTTGACATTTATAAGCCTCTGTTCTTTATAAATCGCCACAATGTTGCAGCTAACAATCAGAATTGTTGCCGTTAACTCCAGTTCTTAACAGACATTGGTGCACCTGTTAAATTAGATAAAAGTTCTAGATAATGCCATCATCTCATTGATGCCAGATCAGTGTTCTGAGCACATTGAATATGTCAAAATAATGCGAAAAATGCCCTATTGTCCCTATTCGCAGTCTGAAGATGTTAATCATCAAAGTCAATATTCAAAGCTTCAATCTCTTCCTGTTCGTTTTTATCGACATATGCACAATTTTTATTGATATACTCTAACAGGCTCAAATTTTTCACTCAATTGTATCCATAACATCAACTCCTTATATCTTGTGATGTATATATTAAGGCTGACAGCCCATTTATAACTCTTTTATTCAGCCAAAAGCTTGCACATCTTACTTCCTGCTATAAACTTAGTCACAGCCTCAGGGAAAGCTGGCGGTTGGTTTATAACTCGCCAGGTCGTAAGCTGTTCACAGAAGAGCTTTACTTTATCATTATCAGCTTCCTCCTTATGGTCAAGAAGATACTTAACCAGGCATTGTTGCTGTTAAGCACAAGAACCTCTCCCATCTCAAAAGGAGAATCTCCGATAGCTCCCATGCCGTACTGCTTCATCATATCCTGCATCCTGCGTACTTCTCTGATATGGTTATCATAGAAGAAACATTCTCATTCTTAAGGCTTTCAACCTAACTTCGAAGTTTATCCTTATCAAGTGCCTTCTTGAAAAAGTTCTGAAAGTCTCTGCTCATAGCCTTTACCTCTTCCTCAGGGAAGCTCATTCTTAGCAGAAGCATTTACCTTGGAGTCGATACGTCGAACTTAGGTCATCATTCTTCATCTCAAGAGCATTGATAAAGGCTGGTCTATCCTATGTTCAAGTATAACGCGGCATTTAATCCGTTTTCCTTGAACATATTGATGTACTGGCTCTGCTCACGCACATCTGTAACATAGTAGATTATCTTCTTAGGCTTCTCCGGCTCAGTCTCTGCACCGTCTTCTTTCTATTCCTCTTCAGTATTTTCTTCCTCGACCTTTTCAGGCTCTATAGTCTTTACATAGTCATCAAAGGTTACATACTTGTCGTTTAAGTCCCTAAAGAGGATGAATTCCTTCATCTTTCTCCTCAAAACTTATCATCCTTTAAGCAGCCGTACTTGATGAAAGGACTGATATCATCCCAGTATTTCTCATATTCCCTGTCTGTCTTGCAAAGCCCTGAAAGCTTCTCAGCCACCTTCTTGGTTATGTAGTCTGATATCTTCTTAACAAATCCGTCATTCTGCAAGGCACTTCTTGATACATTCAGCGGTAGGTCAGGGCAGTCAATTACACCCTTTAAGAGAAGCAGGAACTCAGGGATGACCTCCTTAATGTTATCTGCTATAAATACCTGGTTGTATGTAAGCTTAATGGTTCCCTCTCCGCTGCCTCGTACTCTTGTTATTAATCTTAGGAAGTAGAGGATACCCTTTGAGGTTGAAAGGATAGTCCATATTCAGGGTGAATCCAGAAAAGCGGTTCTTTATAGTCTCTAAATACCTTCTATAGAACTCCTTATAGTCCTCTTCACTTACTTCAGTTAGGATGTTTGTCCAAAGTGGATGAATATCATTGATTGGCTTTTGGAGCCTCTTTCCTTCTCTGCCTCTCTGTCATCTCACCACCTCAGTCTTTTTCATCCTTAAGCGCATTTGGCATTGGTGTAGTAGATTTCAACAGGCATAAATGAACAGTACTTCTCAAGATTTTCCTTAACCCTGTATTCATTGGCAAACTCATAGCAGTCATCATTTAAGTAAAGAGTTATCTTGGCTACCACGCTCTGTCCTGTCACCATCTTCCATAGTGAAGTCTATGCCCTCATCAGATACCCAGTGTACAGGCTTTTTCTCCTCTTTATATGAAAGAGTAGTCTATAGTAACTCTTCTGCTACCATGAAGGCTGAGTAGAAACCAAGATCCGAAAGTGCCCCATAATCTGCTCCTCACTTGTCTTATCCTTATACTGCTCAAGGGCAGCTCTGAGCACCTGAAAAATGCTATCTGATTGATGTACTTTTCACTCATCAGCAGTCATACCGATACCGTTATCAAATGACAGTTATGGTCTTTGCTTCGCTGTCAGTGATTACATCTACTCTATATTTATTGCCCTCAGGAGCCTTCCACTCTCCCTATATCCGTCCAACTTTTTGAAGCTTGGTTATAGCATCACAGGCATTTGACACCAGCTCCTTAAAAAGATATCGATGGTCTGAGTAGAGCTATGATAATCGAAATATATTTTCCGAAGTAATTGATAATGAACCTTTTTCAATGTCCCATTGTATATCACCTCGTCTACTTATTTTTATTTTTGATATTTAGTCGTTTGATAGTTAAAAATCGAACAGCTATTAACTGCTCGATTAATATAATAATACTGATTTAAAAGCTTTGTCATAGTTTTGTTAGCACTCTTTTTATTGAGTGCTAACAAAGTATATTTCCTTCATTATGTCAGCTATTCACCAAATACAGCCTTATAATCGGACTGAACTTTGCTATCCCCTGGTCTGTAAGAGGATGCTTTGTCATATTCTCAATTACCTGTATATGGCATGGTTTGCAATGTCGGCTCCTGCAAAGAGCGCAGTCGGTAACATGGATTGGATTGCGTACAGAGCAGCTATTATCTCTATTTCGTATCCGTATATGCTAAATACTTCGCTATCTGGCGGATAAGCAACACCCGCTGATTGATGTCATCCAGTCTTCCAACAAAAAGGTGACACATAGGTTGCATCCGCATTGGCTGCAAGTCATAGCCCTGATTGACGCTACAATACTAGGGTTACGTTGGTCTTTATGCCTTCGCAGCAAGTACCTCAACAGCCTTTAAGACCATCTACAGTCATAGGAATCTTTACAACCATATTCTTATGAATAGCAGCTATCTCTGCCTTCTTTTACTGATGCCTGCATCGGTGGTTGTAGCCTTAACCTCCACTAATTGGTCCGTCTACAATGGAAGCAATCTCTTTAATTACTCTCCTTAAAGTCCCTCCCTTCTTTTAGCATGATAAGGAAGGATCAGTAACTCCGCAAATAACCCCCATAGTCATTTGCTTCTCCTTATGTCCTCTACATTGGCTGTGTCCACAAAAATCTTCATAGTATACCCTCCGTCTGATATTTTTAACTTACATTTACCATCAGGGTAAAATGAGTTTATGTTAATGAGGTACTCTATCCATGACTTTATAGCATCATTATTGCACAGAAGCTGAGACTTTTCAATGAGTGAAATTTCACCGCCTCATACTTCTACGGTTAAATTTCTTCAAAACATCCCATAATAAATCGGCATATATATAATCTATCCTTTTTAATAACTTCTTTCTCATTTACGTATTACTACGCTCTCTTTTAAGATTATAATTTTATTTTTGTAAAATTACTTTTAAAGCACTGTGCACGGTATAGTCTTTACCTGATTTTACCTCAACAGGCACCACGGATAGACTGTCATAATCATCAATCAAACAATCTACTTCTCCCTTGTCCCTATTATCATAGTAAAACAGCTTATATCCGTGTGCTATTAGCTCACGCAACCACTGTTTCATAAACTGGAACCGAGATTTACTACTCTTTTCATCGTTAACACTGCCCTGATATTATTTCCATAAAAGAGTACTTGTATATGCCTACATCATTTAAGTATAGCTTTTAGCAGAGTTCTACTGTTTTGACTGTACCAGAGGAAAGTTGGGATTAGATATAGCCTGAACATTTAGTGCAATCCCAGCACTAATCAGGTATTCAAACTCATCATTAGTAATCGTTAAATGTCTTCCTTTTATTCTCAATGTTTTTGCCACAATACGCTTCTTTTTATTTTCCATGTTTGATGGAAGCATATCGTATATTCTTCGTATTTTTAACTTATTTTCTCCATCATACTTTGAAGCATCGGCGGCACAGTATTCCCTGATTTCATTTTGAATCTCACGCAGAGTACTATGTTTGGTTTTGTATACTTGCATACTGCTCCCGAAGTCCTCCTACCAGTAGATATTTACGGAATAATTCCATAATCTTATTATGAGTGGCTTCATCGCGCCTTCATTCTCATACTACGCAGAAATGATATGGTCATTTCATTAAACCCGATAACATACAAAACCCTCAAAATCAAGTGGAAACATCCTCATCTTTCTTATGCTTCCCATAGGTATGGAAGTCGTCTGCGACAAGGTCACACCTGCACAATGAGCCACTTGCACATAAAGGTAAACCTTCCATCCTGCGACAAGAACTTAAGCAGAGTTAAAAGATGGGATATGCCTGTATCTCGTCAATAAAAATAAGGCAGTGTCTTCTTGCTGTCCCATTTTATTTCCTGCGACATACTGACCTGAAAAATAAAAATCCTGCACAGTTTTTACCCTTCAAAGAGTCTATCCATAGTGAGTCTTCAATCATAGTAATCTCAATGAAGTTTTATACAGCTCTTCTCCTACATATCTGATAATATAGGTTTTGTCACCTGTCTGGCTCTTCCAATCAATGAAAACCTTGAAAGTAGCGTATGGATGCTCTCTAATCAGACCCTTCAATCTTTTCTAATGCATAATCTCATCCCATTCTGACTTTTCAATATAATTTAAGTCTTAAATTTATGACTTTTCACTGATATTATTGCATACAATTATGACTTTTCAATATCATTTGAGCAAGATTATATGACTAATATTTTGCCACTGTCGACAAAAAGTAGCCACCCTGCCACAGGCTTTATCTTTAGCATTATAACACCTCCACAGCCCTTTTCTACCTCCTAACCCTGCCTTGTACCTTTCCATATAAGCCTCAAGTCCTGCTGCATCTCTAACATCAGGCTCTATGGTAGTTCTTTTCGCATCCTTAAATATTATCTTTTCCAGATACTCAGAAAGACCTATGTTATCCTTATTTATGAGTAAGACGCATAGCCATTCCTCAAGGACCTCTCCTGCAGTATCCATAACCGTAACAGGAGCATTTACTGCTGCTGCACAGAAGCCGAGTACATCATAGGTGTCTTAAAGAGTCCAACGAGTCTCATAATCTTAATCACCTTAACCTTTTCATCCTTAAGGAGAATATCAAGGCCCAATCTTAACGCTCCAAGTGAAGCATATAGATGAGATCTCATAAAGTTTGCCTGGTTAAACTTACTCTCAGGATTCTTGCAATACTACCATGCCCTCAGATGAACTATACCCTTCTCCCGAATAATAGCCATAAGAGAAGCTCCATCACAGTCTCATCTCCGCTTAAGGAAGCATTAATCTGCCATACAACTCGCTCCCATTCTGCCTTTTATCCCAAAAAGTTCAGCAAATTCTCAAATATATTCACCCAGGTACTTTTAAGTCTGCAGTACAGTTATTATACAGCGAGTATTACAGGGTAGCGTCTGGTGTAGTCACCATCAGTTCATCTCTCTATAAATGCTTGATAAGCCCTTTTCAAGCACAAGCATTGCAAAAATGGATGTGCTCAGAGATACATTCTGTACCTGGCAGCTACAGAGTTGGTAGCCACCATTCCCGTTCCTGCGTCTCCCCCAGGCGGACAAAGAGGTACTCCCTGCCTCCAGGCTGCCACTTTTCATCAAGAAATGCTGCCCTGTCAGAGGTCGCTTTCTCATGCTGTCTCCAGCAGAGAGTACCTTAGGCAGAATCTCCATAAGCTTTTATGTTACAGCCCTTATCCAGTGCGAGCTTTTCAAAGTCTTTAACCATCTTCGTTGTAATTCATTTCATTAGGGAAAATACCGCTGCATCACCTACACCTATAACTCTTTCTCCTGTTAGCTAAAATGTATGTATCCCGCTAGTTACGGGCAAAATCAAGGTCTTTTCACATAGTCCTTCTTATCGAGAACCGCCTGATAAATGGGCTATGAGTCACATCTAAGAGGTATATTAAAGTCAAAAGCCCTGGTCAGTCTATCTGCTGCCGCCTCCGTATCGCTATTTCTCCAAGTCTTAAAAGGAGTAAGCAATTTCTTCTTTATCAAAATGCCATAAGTCCATGCATCATCGCACTTACACCCATTGAGCCTATCAGGGTAACTCCATACTTTTCTTCTACATTTTTCTTAGAGAAGTGTAGCACTTTTAAGCCCCTGCTGATTTCATCCATGGGATAAGTCCATATCCCCATCCGTAAGGGAATTCTCCCAGTCAAAGCCAAACTCAAGAACTTCACCGCTAAAATCAACAAGTACAGCCTTTTATCCTAGTCGAGCTGCAAACTCTATACCAAGGATGTCTTCCCTTGTTTTATGCTCGCTTTTCTCACTGCAAATCGCTTCATTTCCCATATATTTCCGTTCTTACTACTTGCCCGTAGTAAGCATTTGTACTGTTTTTCTTGTAAAATGCTTCCAGATAATGATCAGGAGCATTTTCCCTTTAGGATTTACTTATCTTAGCAAAGATATCCATCTTGGCTACCTCTCATAAATCAAGCGTATGTACGGTAATGGTCGTTATGTCTTTCCCCAGAAAAACGGGTATAGTCTTGTATGCGAGGCAGGAACATAGTGCGGATTGATATCATTAAAAAGTCTTACTATAACAAGACCCTGTATTCTTCTCGTAATCCTCCTCTATCTCCTCCTTGGTAAGATGCCTTATGCAAAGGAATATTTCCATGAAATAGTCGCACCAGGAGAGCCCATAGGTAGAGGTATGTCTCACCCGCCCGCGCAAAGCCTACTGCATAAGGAGAATGAGTATGCACTATTCCACCTATATTCGGAAAAGCCTTTGGCAGAGTTCAATGGGTTTTGGTATCGAGGAAGCGTTAGCTTACCCTCCACCCCTGTTTTCCAGCACAGGCTATCACAACCATATCCCTCAGGGCTGCTTATCATATTCCACGCCGCTAGGCTTTATGACCATAAGCCCCTTCTCCCTGTCTATTCCTGATACATTGCCCCAGGTAAAGGTAACTAGACCGTACTTTGGCAAAAGCATATTGGCTTTCTGTAACTCTTTGTTTAGCTCGTTTAGCATAACGACCTCCTTATTTCATAAAGAACTTCTGTAAGTCAGCTTTGTGGTGTCATTCCCCTATTGTAATAAGTTCTGTGCCTGTAAGCCTTTGGCAAACATTGCTATATCATCCCTTTGTAAGTGTTGTAGATACCACTGAGTGATGGGCACTCTGCATAGCACCAAGCTGAGTTCCGATGTTAAAGTTAGGCTTGTGGCGGTACATTATCCTTGCTACAGGAAGCTGTAGTTGGCTTAGCTGTTTTACAAGTTCTATATCTGCATATAATCCTAAATCTGTCTCCATATCCACCATAGTTTACCTGAATTCCATCTCCTGTAACACCGTCAAATCACAAGTCTTGCAGGATCATCCTTACCGCTATTCCCAGTGGATGAACCTGTATCTCAGGCTTAGGTGGCTGCAAATGCAGGTGGAACCTCAAGCATATGAGAAGTAGTCAAGCTCTGCTCTCCCTCTGTAAGGTCGTGGTGTAGTCCTCAATAAAGCCTGTAGCACCTTCCTGCTCCTCAGCCATCTTCATAAGAGCAGCCGACATAGCAGATATCTTAGTCTCCTCTGACTCAAAGCCAACGCCCTTTGTCATAAGGTTCTGTACTAGCGTCCCGAAGCTGCTTAAGACCGTGTAAATCCTGAAGGTATCAGCAAAGGCTCCTATCTTATTTTTGTTAAAACTTCTCAATTGCTACTTCATACTTTGCCTGCTCACTTACAGCCTCAGTGTTTGTAGAAGCATTGTATTTACCAGCATATTCCTTCATCTTGGCATCGATTTCTTCTTTTGACACTTGATGTTATATCTACTATATCACCAATTGCATAATAATTACACTCCAGCTGTATTTAATCTGCTTTACTCTGTCACCGTCAGTAACTGCAACCTCTCATATTGTTACCAAAGGAAGCGACTTTCAGTTTTCTTTGAAAAATGCTATAGCCTTGCATACCTAGCAAAACGCTTAATCTTAGCAACTTCATTTGCATGCTTGTAAATCCTGCTGCTACCTCGTGTGCGATTCCCATTCTTGCCAGAATAAAAGCATACTCTCATCACCGTGGGCTGCCTGATTGAGGTTCATAAAGTCCACATCATGCTGTCATAAGGAAGCTTCTCGTTTGCCTGAGCATGAAGGTGGAGTAGCGGCTTTCTAAGCTCCTGCAAGCCTTTTTATCCACATGCAGGTGAAAATGTATGCATCCAGGTGATTACACTCACACAGTCTTCATCATTTGACGCCTTCTGAGATTGTGAATACATATTTCGAGGTCTCAAACTGTTGGAAGCAGCTCTACTCACTATTCCTTTTAGTTTTCTCATTTAGATTCCTGCCATATCCTTACTGTCTGCCGCCACCTGCTTAAGACACTCCTTCTCCATATAAATCCTGTAGAACCTACCACAAAAATACAATTTTTCCATCATTATTTCCTCCTGTTATTTTTCTCCTTTATGTCCCTTATACAGATTTCCATCGTTAAGCAAGGCTGAAATCTGTGAGAGTAATTTTATTTTGCCAATGGCTGTCTGTTAACATTTTTATCAATTTCTTTTGCCGCAGTCATCCTCTAACTCAGCCTTTGGGTGCACAGCAGAGTAAATCTTGAGGGTCATTTTCTACAAGCCCTCGCATCATCAAAACGAAACCATTGATAAGTCTCTTGGTACCGATACCCCCTTATCTTTTAAGAAAATCCAGATAAGCGTAGGCTATCTCATCATGTACATTATCATCGCTGTACAATCTTTTGCTTTTCAAATGTTTTTGCAAATATTTTATCTCTTTTGTTTCTCCGCCATATCCTTAGTTGAGTACCATCTGATAGTATCATCAAATTTGACAGTACCGAAAGACACTCTATAGCCTTTTATACCTCTCCTGACCCTGGATGTCGTCATACTGGAACATCCCTCCTATTCTCTTATGCCCGTTCTTATAAGGTATTTGGTCATCTCATAACCTGCCTCTGCGTCCGACATCTCTATACTGCTAAAATTTGATTGAGTAGTGGTTATGTATGAATATTGTCGGTATTCCCTTTTCTCATTTCCTTATAAAGCCTTATATTTGGGATTTGGAAAGTCGACTTGGTGCCTTCTATTATGAGTCCCGATACCCTCTGTTTAGAAAATCCTTCCAGGTAGATAGCCTCATCATTAAGTCTGTTTTTGTAACTGCCACATCTATGATAAAGCCTTTCTCCTCAAGTACCGACCTTATTCCCTCATACACTTGCGGAAAGAGATAATCTGATGCAACTAAGAACAAGTCCTATATGTTTCTTTCTTTTGTCACCTTCTTTATTTTTGTAAGAAACAAAAGGGTGCTTCCTGACCCTGTATAAGTTCTTCTTTTTCAAGCTGATTTAGAGCATTCCTTTACCGTCTGCCTTGAATAGCCGAACTTTTCTCAAGTACATGTTCAGACGGAAACTTCTCTCCATCCTTATCACTCCACTAAGAATCAGGGTATGCGCCCAGTTGTAGAGGTTTACGATACTTTAGGCTGTCATTTCGGACTTATCCAAAACATTTGACATAATGAACCACTTTCTTTATCCCTCTTTATCATATAGTATTGTTAACAGGATAAGCAAGTAATTTTAATTTTTAGGTTTTAAAAGTTTGTATTAAATCAGTCAATTCTAAACAATCAATTTTTGCAATTTCGTTTGATTTCTATAATTGAATATATCCTATTCTGATTTTTACAATATTTTCTACTCTTCTTATTAAGCAGTACAGATTATATTACTTTTTATACTTACTATGGTCTAATTTGTATGTTATACAGCAGCCCCTATTATACATCACTACCACTATAGCTTTGCTACTTGTAATCCTTGCAAAAGCCTGAAATTCACGAAATAATATTTGTTATAATCAGTAAATCTCAAATAGTTATCTTAGAATTTTCAAATACACTTTAAAGTTGTATTTAATCAAATATTCCTCTTATCTTCATTATTCTAACTTCATATGAATTTAACGGGCTGTTTAATAACAAAATTTTTCATACTAGCCGATATTTAGTTATGGCAGCCTAGCAGAAGTCTGATTCCATGCTCACAATGTACACAGTTCACTTGTCTCTCTTAATCCAGAGCTAACCTGAGAGCAGAAATAAAAACTATATAACTAATACTATTGTAAATTCTTGTTATTTAATCCGCTTTTCATTCATTTAAAAACTCTTTGAAATATCAATTTTATCCGCATCATATTGTATAAGAACAGCTTTCTACTTTTTGCCTAACCTAATATTTTCTATAGAAGACGGCGGATATGCTTCTATTTCACCATCAATCAGACAAAGCTGCAGCACATCCAGTGCCACCAATCCTTCACGCGTAGTTCCTTGCACAGTATCTGCCTCCGTATTATCAGGAAATGTAATTGAAATTCCGTACTTTTCTTCGCTTTTTGTCATATTCGTCGTATTAAAAACCGTAAGAATCAACCCTCATAACACTCCATTCTGCTGGCTTTGAGGTAGAAAACTCACTAAACGCTAACCATATCAGGTTCGTTTTATAGTATGCTGCAAACTTTGCTTTTCACAAAGGTAGCCGTGCTTTTCAAGATTGCTTAGAACTCTCTTTCTAAATAGTTGAATCACTTACCCCCAGGTATTCAGCTATTTTCGATACCTTATGTCATTAAGATACAAAGAAATTTAGTACCTTTTTCATCCAGGGTCTGTTCCATCAGGTACGGGACAAAGCTCAAACTCCACAACATCATTTTCAATCCCTCTATCATAAGTCAAATCAGGAAGAACCAGAGTAAAATGGATCCGATCTTTGAGTAAATATATGGTTTATGTTTTTCATCTGCTGATGCATACTCCTGCAATCTTATCAAAACCCGTGCCTGCTGCCCATTACATTGCAAGCTACCAATACCCACAAATCAACTCGTTTCTTCTTTTGAAAATAATTCCTGATAAATCATCAGTTTTCCCAAACTCTCACCCCTGTAAAATCCAATTCGGTGAAGATATTTTCCAGACGATCCTTAAAACATATCACTTACCTGTATTTGAGTACCATCCAAAATAGTAGTCCCTATGGCAACCGCATTTATAACCCTTCAAACAAAGCTCTTAAAGGAAATGCATCCATATTCACACGGGTATTATCAAGCTTTGCTCATATATGATTCATCTCTCAGGTTCACAAATTCAATGATATAATCAATGGTCGAGGTAATATTGCCATTAAACCTGTTAATTGTAACAACCCTATCACTTCCCTTATTAACCCTGAGAAAACTGAGCTACTTGTACTTCTGTTTTTCTTGCCGTCATAATTATCCTACAATAAGATCAGCACCGTTTAATAAGTATCCCGCCTCATTTTATAAAAACCAAGCGACTGTAATGCCTTTTCTTTAGCACTTTACCTTTTATTATGTTCTTTATAAAACCAGTAGATCCAAGAATTTATCTGATTCATATTTTCATCGAGAAAACCAATATATCATGACTGGGTTTTCTTTTACTTTTTAACGCTCATTTCGATTATTTCTTCCATAGGTTGCACCGTTTGTAAATCCGTCACGTCTTTAAAATAGAGGATATTTTTATATTTTAAAATTACAGGCTTAACTGCCGATTCATCAATTGATATCTTAATTATAAAACGTTCTTTACCATTTACTTTATATCCTATAAAAGGATATTTTCATTTGCGGTCTTGGTGTCAAATGTTCGTTAACCTGATTGTTGAAGTAGTTCCTTTCATTATCTGCGCCCTTCCTATCAAAACCAATCAACTTATTGGTCTTATCCTCCACTCCAATATAAAAATTCCTCGGAAGCATTGGCAAACTCCTGCGATACTTTTAAGCCAGCTTGACAACATCCTCTCTATTTAGAACTGCCTTGTTTCAAACTGTCACTTTCAAGCTTCACATCGCCAATTATCTCATCTAAACACATAACGTCACCCTCTTTTATTTGAACTACTTCAATAATACTTCAAAGTCACTTCAAAGTCAACTTCAAACTCACTTCAAAGTCAACTTCAAAGTCACTTCAAAGTCAACTTCAAACTCGCTTCAAACTCGCTTCAAACTCGCTTCAAACTCATAGCGACACTATCATTTCAGCTTAAATTTGACGACCTAACTTTATATGTTTGCAAGTGCTTCTTCACTCTTCTCAGTGCAAAAATCCTCTTCCTTCCCAAGTTCCTCCATATCATCCTCATCCACAAATCTGTAATCTGTTACCTCATCAGAGTTTACCTTTATCTTGCTCTTATCAAAGCAGCCCCTTAAAATGATAGATATCCACCAAGTAATTATCTCGGCTTTCTGCATCTTCATTTTTGTAGCTGTAATCAAGCTCTTTCCTTTTTCTTATCTATCTCAAGCCCTGTCTCTTCGGATACCTCCCTTAGTAGCCGCAGTCTGAGAATCTTTCTCCAGCCTTAGCCTGCCACCCGGTATTTCCCAGGCACCTGCTCCCTCATTTTTATCATTACTCCTTTCTTTGGTCGCAAGAATCTTTCCGTATTCATCCTCTAGCACAGCCAGTACATAGAGCATATCTGCCCCTTTTAAGTCCCTTTCCGCGAGGAAGAATTTTCTCCCGGTCTTTTCTTTGTGTTTTATCATAAATATCTATCATTTCCATAGTATTTTCCTCAAATTCAATCTTCTAGTATCATCAAAACAGCTGTCATTCCTCTGTGACAGGCGACCTGTCCTTTGATTACCTTGACTAAGATGGCATCATTATCACAGTCTGATTCCATACTCACAAAGTGCTGATAGTTCCCACTTGTCTCCCTTGGCCAGAGCTTGCTTCTGGAGCGGGAATAAAAACAGGTGAGCTTTTTATCAAGACTCTATCTCAAGCGACTGTCTGTTCATAGGTGAGTAAGTACTCTTTCCTGTAACAAGTCCTGAACTATACAAGGTACAAGTCCTTTTCATCAAACTTAATCTTATTAATATCAAAACATAATCTATCTCCTAAATACCTATCTCCTTCCAACTATACTTCCTTCTTATTTCTATTACTACTACAACAACTTGTCAGGGCTTTCCTGTCATTTACATAATGGTAGCTTGTCAGCCATCTTATTATTCAAAACAATTGTTGCATATTTATGTTTTAGTTATATAATTCTGGACAAGGAGGCTAACTATGGACATAAAATATTCCAAATAAGTCTATATTAAAGCAATTTCAAACCCAATGAAAGAACGTATTAAAACAGGAATTGACTTATTATACGCTCTTGTTCTGAATTTATACCATCTGACAATCCTTTGCCTGATGAAATAGAAGCAATCAGACAGGGTGAAGAAGATTATCAAAAATGGCGATATTTTCAGCTGATGAAGAGGTTTCTGGAAAGTAAGGAAAAGCCCCTGTCTCCTAAACCTGTACCAATATCCCTCTGCCTTTTAACTCTTCCTTCAAGTCTTTATCTTTACCTCACCTAAGTGGAAGATAGAGGCGCCAGTCCTGTTGATATGTCAGGTATTTCAAACAGTTTAGTAAAGTCTCTCCACCTTCCCCGCCTCCTCCTGAAGCTATAACAGGTACAGGGCTTATGTCACATACTGCCCTTAAAAGTTCAAGGTCAAAGCCCTTCTTTACTCCGTCTGTATCGATAGAATTTACCACTATCTCTCCTGCTCCCCGCTTAATTCCATCCACTATAAAGCTAAGTGCTAATATCCCGGTATCCCTTCTTCCACCTTCCGCAAATATGTGGTGTCCCGCCTCACTCTCTTAACATCTACGGAAAGTACCACGCATTGGTTGCCGCATTTGAGGCAGCCTCATTACACAAGTATAGGATTCTTGATTGCACCTGGACTTACTGACACCTTATCAGCACCACATTTTAATACCATGTCAAAGTCAGAGAGGGTGCTTATGCCTCCTCCTACCGTCAGCGGAATGAATACTTCCTCTGCCACCCTTGTTAGGATATCTGTAAATATTTTCCTGCCCTCAACACTGGCTGTAATATCATAAAATACCAGCTCATCAGCCCTGCCCTCACTATAACTACTGCCTAGCTCCACCTGGTTCTGCTATTTCCTTTTGCCTGCAAAATTAACTCCTTTACTACCTTACCATCCCTTTACGTCAAGGCAGGGAATAATCTCTTTATATCATACTTTAGCGCCTCTCTAAATCAATAATTCTGTGTACATAGCCTGCCAAGAATGGCTCCATAAAGTCCCTGCTAAGCTCTACAGAGGTCATCTAGCCTTGTTACCCTCCTGATGCGGTTATATTCATATCTGTATAGCTATCAGCTTTTCATAAAAATGCGGCATTATCCCACTCATAGCACCATCTTTTGCAATTTCTGTCACAATAATATTCTTAACTCCTATTTCTCTAGCTCTCCAACAAAGTCAAATATGTTCTTATCAAGCACTTCAAGCCAGCCTTTATAGCAACCTTCTCATCCTTTACATCTATTCCTACTGCAATTTTATCTCCAAATTTATCTGCCATCTCTCTTAGAAACTCGCCATCTGTGCAGTACCTTAGTTCCAAGAATTATCCTATCCACTCACAGAAAGATAATGCTCAATCGTCTCCTCACTCTTATACCTCCGCCTATTTCAACCTTTAGCTCAGTCTTTTACATATTTCTTAACATAGCTAAAATTAGGCGTAGTGCCTTCCTTTCCCCTCAAGGTCTACAAGGTGGAGCCACTCTGCTCTAAAGACTCTATTTCACCGCCTTCTCTGCCACATTTCACTATACACCGTCATCTTGTTATAGTTGCCTTTAATGAGCTCACCACCTCACTCCCTCATACATATCTATAGCAGGGAATATTATCATAGAAACCGCCTTTTCATAGCCTGCAAAAAGTTTTTAAGTATCTTAGTCCTGTCATTCCGCTTTCAGGGTGAAACTGTACACTGTAGACAGCTCCTTATTTACAGCAGCAGTCACATCTATCCCATATTCTGCTGTGGCTATAAGGCTCTCCTCACAGTTAAAGCCTGCAAAGCTGTGCACAAAGTAAACTTCGCTTCCCTCAGAGACGCCTTCAAACATCGGGCTTTCTTTCTTAAAATTAAGTCCGTTCCACCCCATATGCGGTACTGCAAGGTTCGGTAAGGCTTTCACTTAATGCTCTAATTTCTCCCTTTATCAGTCCTAAGCCTTTCATTTTCTCCGTATTCAAATGACCTTTCAAAGAGAAGCTGCATACCAAGGCAAATGCCTAAAAGAGACTTACCCTTCTTCACTTCCTCCAAAATAATATCCGATAAACCACTTTCACGAAGTTTTGCCATAGCATCGGGGAATGCCTCACTCCAGGAAGTAGTTATTCTCTGCCTCTGAGATAATCTTCCCATCGGAGCTATACGCCTCTTCACCCATCTTTCTTAGGGAACTTATCAAGTGAAAATACATTTCCAACTCCATAATCTATGATAACCGCTCATTTTTCTTATCACCCCTTTTCTATTAATATCTGTTTCAATTATCTTAAAGTCAAACCGTTCAACCTATAATATTCTTTGTGCACTTTTTATAGATATTTTTACTTATGTAGTCTCTGCTGCCTACTCTTCCTCAAATCTTATATCCACAGCCCTTGCGTGTGCTGTTAGTCCCTCTTTTGGCAAAAATAGGATATCTTCTCATAATCCTCTCTAAGTACCCTCTTTAGTATAGTAGCTGTACTGGATGTTTTACAGTCCTCACGAGAGCGGACTGTAGAACCCTCGCAGTACCTGGAGGTCCAGGGGTAGTGTTAGGTCCAGCAAAGAGTCTCCTGTTGGTTCTGTATTGTATCTGCCTAGAATACAGAGCCCGATTTTTAATCAGTCCACAGTAGTTAGAAAGGCTCATCCACGCAGACCTCCATATGCTCAGGCAATACGGTTTGCTATCTCGATTCCCTGAAGTAAATCCTTGCAATGATGATTTTACTGTTATTCTCAACTCGAAGCCCCTTGCTATCTCCTCTTGCAAGTGTCCCTAGCTGGTTCTCAATCTCATTCCTCACCTCTGTTGCAAGTGTCTCAGACTCTGTATTGCTACACAGGAAGCATTTTATCATGCTCTACTTGACTAGCAGGTCTGCTGCCACAAACCCTAGATTCGATCTTCCGTCTGCAAGTACAGCACCCTCAGAAGCACTACATCACATCTATGCCGACCTGCCCAAATACCTGCTTGGCTTCTACATAGAAGGCGTTGTCGGGACCCTACTATCTTGTCTACCTTAGGCATGTCTCTGTACCAGAAAGTGCAAGCGCTGCAAACAGCCTGTGCCCTCCTATCTTATATATGGATGTAACTCCTGCAATCTTTGCTGCAGCAAGTATATGGATTAACCTTCCTTTATCTCAGCGGCGTTACCATAATTATCTCGGATACTCCTGCAATACGGGCAGGAACAGCGTCCATATGACGGTGGATGGGTAGGCAGCCGTTCCTCCCGCACATAGATACCTACCTTTTCAATAGGGGACAACCTTTGTCCAAGTATACGCCAGCCTTATTTGTCATCATAAAGCCTGTCTTACCTGCTTCTCGTGAAATGCCCTTATATTACTCTCTGCTTTTAAGTATATCAAGAACCCGTCTCAACCTGACCAGCGCTCTTCCATCTCTTCTTTGCTTACCTTAAACTGACTAAGCTTTACTCCGTCAAATTTTCAAGGTATTCGCCAAGAGCCTTATCTCCTTAGTCTTCTACATGTCTATGATTTCACGAACTATGTCTCCTACCCTCAGACACAGGCTCATTTCTTGCAAAATATCGCTTCCTTCCTTAATCTTACCTACTCATATATTTTAACTCATAACCACTCCTTAATCCAAAAATTGTACCCGAATTATTCTTTTGATTATCTCTAATTATCCATAATTATTCTGAGTTATCCATAATTACTCTTTAGTTATCCATAATTATTCTTAATCATCCCTGATTATTCCTAATTATCCGTAACATACGACGCTTAGCCCTACCTACCTAAATACAGGCTGGATAATGTATCACGCATTCCTGCAACTCTCTTCGTTCTTAAACTGAAAGCTAACCTTGCTCGCATATAAATCTGGCACTGATAGGGAGTATCTCTCGATTACCCGAAGTCCATTCCTCACGAAGTGTGCTCCCGGTTTCCACTATATCCACTATTACATCCGAAAGCCCAAGAAGCGGCGCTAACTCTATAGAGCCGTTAAGCCCTATTATATCTATATCCCTGCCTACTTCCTCATAGTATTTGCCTGCAATATTTGGAAATTTGTAGCCACCTTCAGGTTCTTTCTGCCTTTTCAAAGAAGCCCTTTCACTGCAGACGCACATCCTGCACCTCCCTATGCCAAGGTCAAGGAGTTCATATACATCAGGCTCATATTCCCTAAGTATATCTGCCCCGCATACTCCTACATCAGCAGCCCCTCTTTCCACATATATGGCTACATCCGATGGCTTCACCCAGAAATATCTGACACCCTTTTCCTCATTTACAAAGGTAAGTTTCCTGTTAGGCTCTAAGATATCCGGACAGGAATATCCTGCTTTCTCTAAGATGTCATAAGACTTACTTCCTATTCTTCCTTTAGGAAGTGCTATATTTATCATATCATTCTCTTAATTCAAGAACCTGCTTAGCTCTTATTCTTCCCATCATTTTCTCTTCAACCTTTTCTATAAGCTCCACCTTATAGCCCTCTTTTATAAGTCTCTCTACCACCTCAACCGCCTTAGTAATATCATCCTTTTTCTCATCGTAAATGATGATATAGTCTAAAGCCCTATCCCGACACCCTCCTTATAATCTTTCCACCAGAGAGAGGTCAAGGGCAAAGCCTATGGCACCTGCGTCCTTCCCCATTTTAGTGGCAAGTTTGTCATACCTCCGCCGGATAGTACGCTAAAAGGCAGTCCTTCAATTGCCCCTTGAAAGATGATACCATTGTAGTAATCCATCGAGTTGATTACTGAAAAGTCGAAGTAAATCTTATCTATAATACCGAAAGCCTTCTGAGCAGAGGCTAACTTTTAAGTCTTATAATTATCTCCTTGTTCTCCCAAGCAGTTCTCCTGTGAGGCTCTCCATCTGCCAGTCTTTTTGACACCTTCTTCAAGCGGAAGGTATAGGCTTTATCATATTTTTAAGTATTTCTGCTTTGTTTTCATCAATCTCCCCAGCACTAACAAGGACATCAAGCTCTGCCACATTTTTAGTTTCAAAAAGCCTGAGTATCCTGCCTGTATCAGTTAGTCTTAACTTCTCAAAGATATCTGATAAAGTACTCACATCACTTATTCTCCTTATCCTAATCTCATCACTAAAATAGCTTAAGGCTCTTAACTGTAAGCGATATAACCCTGCCTCAGCATAGGCTGTTAATTTTCCTATATACTCAATTCCTGTCTGAGTACTCTCTAAAATGTCTGTCTTAGGGCGGTATACATTTTCATTGTAATATATCCTTCCCTCTCCCAGTCCAGACTTCAGTATGCTAAGAGTAACATCAGGCTTTAGGGCAAGGAGTTCACCGTCCAAATCAGTGAAGCTTATAACCCTGATTCGAGTTCAAAAGTTCTTGTTCTCTACACAGAGTTCATAGGGTTCAAACTTAGACATCTTAAACTTCTTATAACCATATCTTTCATAGAGTCTATTTAATTCTTTAGCTGCCATCTCCTCATTTCTTTTTGTTAACCTAGACTCCCTTAGTAGAAGGTGATCTTATCATTAAATCTCTCATCTATAGCTACCGCCTGACTGGATTGCCCTTCCAAGTCCCTTAAAGGTACTCTGCTATGGTGAATTAACTCCTGCAAACTGCCTGATATGAAGGGTAAAGACCTGCATTTAGAGCAAGGGCATTCGTAAATTCGGCAACCAGCTCTAGTGTCAAAGCTTCCAATCTTCTCTGTAAGAAAAATGCAAGTCTGTGTAAAATCCTCCCTGCCTGATATATCAAGGGCGGTAGTACAAGACTCGTCCATAGGCTGATAAGCTTCACCAAAGCGGCATATCCTCTTTATCTCCCAGAGCCTCTCTAAGAGCCATACCATGCAGCACTCCTACATCTTCTACACTGTGGTGGTCATCAACCCAGGTATCACCTACACATTTAACCTTAAGTTCAATACCTGCATATCATGGCAAACAAGGTCAGCATGGTCTAAAAAGCCAACCCCTGTGGATATTAACGATTCCTCAACATTTCCGTCTAAATCAAGACTTAAATCTACCTTTAGTTTCTGCAGTTTTCCGCTTTATATCAGCTTTCCTTATGTTCTTAATCCCCTTTTAGGTTTCTTTTTATATCACTTCTTATCCGGTTGTAAACCTATCTTTTCCATTGTTTCCCTTGCAAGTTTACTACGTAGTCACCTTCTTACGTTTTACTTCCAAGAATATCTCTTACTCTTTCAATGAATACCTTCATATCCTCCATACTGCCTATGGTAATCCTGTTATATTCTTTGATTCTCTCATCGTTAAAATGCCTTATGAGTATCCCACGTGCCTTTAATTCTTCATATAGCCTCATTCCGCTAATCTTATCAGTCCCGGCAAAAAGAAAGTTGGCTCTGGAGTCTAATACCGTAAATCCTAATTTTTCAAGTTCATCTTTGGTAAATGCTCTGGTTTCCTTTATCTTGTTGCAGTTTTCGTAGAAATAGCCTGTGTTCTTTTATCCCTTCCACCGCCATCTTCATTGATAAAGTATTCACATTATAAGGATTAGTTGAGAATTTAATTTACTGTCAGGTCAGCTATCAGCCCTGCACCTCCCATAGCAATCCAACCCTTGCTCCTGCCAGGGAGCGGACTTGAAAAGGTCTGAATTACGAGAAGGTTATCATACTCCGGTATAAGGCTGACTCGTCGAGCTTTTTCTCATCAGCAAAGTCTATATAAGCCTCATCTATATTACTACATTGTTCTTATTGTTTTCAATATTTCCCTATCTTATGAAGGCTTAGCATAAGACCTGTAGGGGCATTCGGCATTGGCTATAATTGTTGCTGTGTGAAGATTTTATAGTCTTTCACATCAATAGAATAATCTTCTTTAAGGGATAATATTAGCCCTTAGATGATTTATATCCGCATACACTCTGTAGAAGCCGTAGGTGATATCCGGAAAGCTAATCCCCTCTCCTCCAAATGCCATAAAGCTGTAATAAAGGCATTCATCAGAACCATTACCTATAAATATCTCACTCTTTCTAAGACCGTAGAAATCAGCAATAGCTTCTTTTTAAAGCTCACTTACATCCGGGTCAGATATAGCTTAAGCCCCTTTACAAGCTCCATATCAAAAATCACCTTTTTAGACTGTAAGCTGGAGGATAGGGAGATTCATTGGTATTAAGCTTTATGTAGGACTTATCCTGCGGCTGTTCCCCAGGTACATAGGGCGTCAGGTTTTCATAATATTTGTTAAAAAACTTAGACATAGACCTTTCCTCCTTTTTCACTTTCGTATGCTACCACTCTACCTTGTTAAAGTATTTTGGTTCATTATACATACATGCTTCCTTTATGTCAAGACTTATATTTAAAGCATAAAAACCACCGACTTCACAGGATGTAGAATACATCTGCTTAATCAGTGGTTCATTATAGCTTTTGTTTATTAAATTGTCGCAAAAAGCTTGTAGACATCAGGGATTTCCATTGGTTTGTAGAAATAATAGCCCTGTACGGAGTCACAGCCCGCTTCCGTAACGATATTAAGCTCTTTTTCTGTCTCCACTCCTTCCACACATACCATCTTATCAAAGTTATGACAGGCAGACACAATGGTAGATATGAAGACCTTACTGTCAGACGAATCCGACATCTTCTTCATAAGTGAGCGGTCAAGCTTTACTATATTGGCAGGATACTTAAGGAGCATCTCAAGAGAGGAATATCCCACTCCAAAGTCATCAATCGCCATCATCATATTCATATCCTTACAGCTTTCAATGAACTTTAACAGCTTAATAGGATCATCATGATAATGGGTTTCCGTAAGCTCAAGCACAAGACGTGAGCCATCCATTTTCAGTAGTCCTCTAAAAGCTGCTTCATATATGGCAGCAAAGTCTCATCCTTTATCTGGTAGTAGCTGACATTGAAGTCCAAAGTAAATTCAGGAATGTAGGCACATATCCTCTTACTAATCTTTGCAGCCTGCTTAAACACCCATTTTCCTACAGTGGTACATAGGTTATTCTCTTCAAGTATAGGTACAAAGACCATAGGAGATACATTCTGTCCCATGTAGCTCCAACGAAGCAGATAGCCTCGCCACCTATCAGTCTGTGAGTCTCTGCTGACACTATCGGCTGCATCACAACCCTGAAGTTGTTCATGTCATTTGCTACGTCCTTACTTATATCAAGCAGCATCTGCTTTTGTTCACGATGCAAACTCATGGTCTTTTCTGTATAAACGATATCCTCTTCAGGCTTGTGCTTTGCTATGTCAGTATACACTCATTACATCAGTAATAATCTCTATGGCTGACATATCAGGGTTTAGTTCGCCGAGAATGCCCACAGAGCAAGGATAACGGATAGGGAAGGTTATACTCAGCATAAGAGTCGGATATAATCTTCTTTATTTTCTTTGAACATTCATCAAGGGTATAATCGGCATTGCCTGCAATCAATGCCATAAAGCGCAATCCATCAAGTCTGTAAAACTTGATCCTGTCATCAAAGCTTGCAAGAAGCTCTGTAGCAATATCCTTTATAAGGTTATCACCGATTGACCTTCCCCTTAATTCATTAATCTCACCAAATCCATTTAGGCGGAAGGCATCAGACAGGAAGACTTGTCTCCTTTAAAAACTGACTACTGATGTCGCGTACAGCAGCTTTTTCTTTCTGGAAGAAGTTATAGGACAAGTTTTCAAAGGCATTGCTAAGTATCGATACATTGCCACTGTAAAACAGTGGCTTCTCCCTTCTTTATCCCACTTAATGTATCCTCGCAACGTACCCAGACCTCCTCGCCATATTTGTTCACAACATCGGTATATAAGGTCATATACGTCCCTTTTTCTGCTTTATAAATTCACTATAATCTTTTCGTAGAATTCACGATCTTCCTTATGTGTTATAAACTGCTTCCACTCCTCAGGAAGATCTATACACTATGTTGTTCTCAAAGCCCCATTTTTCCTTTTATAGTGTCTGAAAATAAACCAGACATTTTTCTGAAGGTCACCAAAGTAGGGGTGGCTGTCGCCAAGCTCAAGAGCCTTTGAAAAACACGTCCAGACTAAAGTAGTTGTTTTCAATAAATCTATACAACATACTGTTTCTGCTGTCATTAAAATGATCTGCGAAGTTATCTAAACTCATCATTCTCCTGTCACGGGTTCTTCCTGTTACAGGATCAGGCTTACTAAAATATATCGCTTTATTCTTGTATAGTACACTTTCCGCAACAGCCCTTACCTCTACCGGCACGAGAGGATTCTCATTAGACCAGTAAGAACCAAAGACCAGCGGTATATGTTTGTTATTTATTTCACCTTCAAGGTTCTTTTATCAGCTTGTCAAAATAAGCACTATCTATATTAGGACAAACAACCAGAAAAACGGTTACCTGTTACCCTGTATATCTTATACCCGTAAATACCTCACCAAGAAGAGCGTTTAAGTGGCATAACAAGATATTGCCTTCCTGATATCCACGCTCATCATTAGTTGTTTCCAGTTCAGAAAGGTCACACGATACTATGCCTAACTGCCTACATCCGTCAAGCTTCTTAAAGTCCTCCTCAAAAGCTTCTCTATTATATGCTAATGTAAGAGGATCATGGTATTTATCAAAAGTTATCTTTTTCTCGGCATTTCTGTGCTTGACTATAAATGAAAAAAGTGAACTTATTTTCTTAAGTACAGGAATTATCTCATCCTCATCAATCTTCTCAGGATTGTCTACACCTAAGAATCCTACCACATCATTTCCTAAATATATAGGGACAGCCACAAGTGACTTTACATCCTGTGGCTTTAGGACAGCATAAGTAGATGGGGCATCAGTCTTAATTGCCTCAACGTCAGGTATAATTACATTCTTATTCTGCCTAAATAAGTCCAGCCAGAAATCAACAATTTGCAGGCTTTTCATTCTGAAGCATTTCAATTTAGTGTAATTCCTTTGCACACCACTCATAAGTATTACTTATCGTCTCATTACTGTAATCAATCTCAAATACATAGGCTCGTTCACACTTACACAATTCACCCAGAAACTTTAACATTTCACCGGCATTTAGTTTTGTGTTTTCCAAATCAAGTGCGTTCCAAAGCCAATTTCCTAAATATTCAGTAATGGAGAGCACTATCTATAATCTGCTTCCTTTCACTAATCATCTTCGCACTCCCTTGCTAAGTTATAGTTTACATTTCACCCATCGCTGCAAGTTTTTCAGTCTGATCTGCTACTATAAGATTTTCGATAATTTCTGTTAAATCTCCACCCATAACCCCATCTATATTATGTGTCGTAAATTTAATTCTATGGTTCGTAACCTTCCCTGCGGGAAATTGTAGGTACGAATCTTCTCAGACCCTGTCACCGCTTCCCACCTGGCTCTTTCTGTTGGCAGCCTCTTCGTGCATGTGCCTTTTCACATTCAAGCTCATAGAGTCTTGAACGGAGTACCTTCATTGCTTTGTCTTTGTTCTTAAGCTGTGACTTCTCATCCTGGCAGGATATAACTATCCCTGTAGGAATATGTGTCAAAACGAACAGCAGAATCGGTGGTATTGACACACTGTCCACCTGTTACCTGGAAGCCCTAAATACATCAAACTTGATATCATTAGGGTCAATGTTTACGTCAACCTCTTCTGCCTCCGGTAATATAGCCACCGTTGCTGCAGATGTCTGCAGCTTACCGTTAGACTCTGTCACCGGAACTCTCTGTACTCTGTGGGTTCCGCTTTCGTATTTAAGCTTCGAAAAAGCTCCCTTACCATTGATAAGAAAAGTAACTTCCTTAAAGCCTCCAAGACCGTTTTCATTGAAGCTTAGTATCTCAGGCTTCCAGTGGTTATTCTCTGCGTATTTGCAGTACATACGGTAAAGCTCTGAAGCAAATATAGCCGCTTCATCTCCGCCTGTACCCGCACGGATTTCAACTATTACATTCTTATCATCGTTCTTATCCTTTGGAAGCAAAAGAACCTTGAGTTCCTTTTCAAATTCAGGCACCAAAGCCTTCGCCTGGGCAAGCTCTTCTCTTGCAAGTTCTTTTAGCTCAGGATCGCTCTCTTCAGATATCATCTTGAGGCAATCCTCTATCTGCTTATTATTTGCCTTATATTCATTGTATTTCTCCACGATAGGCTGTAGGTCTGACTGTTCCTTCATAAGACTTCTAAACTTATTTGGATTAGCTGCAGCCACACCTGAAGCTAATTCATCCGTTACTCCTTTATACCTTCCTGCGAGGGTTTCAATACTTTCAAACATCAATTTTTCCTTCCTAAATGTAAATAATATATAGACAGTTGCATCCTTGTATTATAACCGTAATGCCTACAATCTTGCAACCCCTGTACTCTTTGCAGCCTCAGAAACAGCCTTTGCAACTGCATCCTTTACCCTGGCATCAAATGCCTTTGGTAGAATGTAGTCTTCATTTAATTCATCATCTGAAACCAGTCCTGCTATAGCTTTTGCTGCCGCAATCTTCATCTCGTCATTTATCTCGCTTGCTCTTTACATCAAGAGCTCCCTCTAAAGATGCCTGGGAAACAAAAGCACATTGTTTACCTGGTTAGGAAAAATCTGAACGTCCGTGGAAACCACCCTGGCTCCCTGCTTCTTTCGCTTCATCAGGAAATATCTCAGGTACAGGATTGGCACAGGCGAATATAACAGCATCTTTGCCATACTCTCACCATTTCTCCTGTAAGAGTTCCCCGGAGCAGATACTCCCAATAAATATATCGGCACCTTTTATCACTTCCTCAAGACTCCTTTTTCCATTTTCGAAAAATTTGTTATATCTGCCATCTCTTCTTTTATAGGGTTCAGATCTTCTCTTCCCTTATAAATAGCACCTTTTCTGTCTGTCATTATTACATTTTTAAGTCCCATTGCCATCAAAAGCTTTTATGATAGCAATACCTGCAGCTCCTGCTCCTGAGGTGACAATCTTTAACATCTTCTATTCTTTTTCCAACAATCTTTAAAGTGCATTTAAGACTCCTGCAAGGGTAACAACCGCTGTTCCATGCTGGTCATCGTGAAGATAGGAATGTCTGTACACTTTTGAAGCTTCTCCTCTATCTCAAAGCATCTTGGTGCAGATATATCCTCAAGGTTCACACTGCCAAATGAGCCTGCAAGCAGTTCAACAGTTCTTACTATCTCATCCACATCCCTTGCTTCTATACAAAGAGGTATAGCATCTACGTCTCCAAAAGCCTTAAAAAGTGCACATTTTCCTTCCATAACAGGCATACCTGCCTCAGGTACTAATGTCACCAAGACCTAAAACTGCAGTTCCATCAGTCACTACAGCAACGGTATTCCATCTTCTTGTAAGCTCATATGACTTGTTTACATCCTTTTTGTATCTCAAGACAAGGAGCGCTACTCGGCGTATAGGCAAGGCTCAGTGCCTCTGCATTGTCAACTGCCGCTCTTACCTTTATCTCATCTTTCCCTTCCACTGTGCATGTTTTCTAAGTGAAACCTTTCCGTAATCCATAACTTCCTCCTTTTTACATATTTATCATGTGATGTGGGTGTCATAAGTATTGGACACCCATTAATACAGGATTGCTTCTTACATTTCTTATCTATTTCATACCAGCTCTTCAGGCTTAAATACCTCATCAAAGCTCTCTTCATCCATAAAGCCTAAGTCAAGGCAGGCCTTCTTTAGGCTAATCCCCTCCTTATATGCTTTCTTTGCGACAGCAGCAGCATTATCATAGCCCACATAAGGGAAATGCAGGTAACAAGCATAAGAGAATTGTGCAGATTATCACGCATTTTCTCGCGGTTAGCTCTAATCCCCATAGCACAGTTATCGTTAAATGAGCCTATTGCATCTCCAAGAAGTCTCACAGACTGCAAGAAGTTGTATATGAGCACAGGCATAAATACATTTAGCTCAAAGTTTCCCTGAGATGCCGCCATGCCTACCGCCACATCATTGCCCATTACCTGGACAGCCACCATGGTCACTGCTTCGCACTGCGTTGGGTTTACTTGCCCGCATAATAGAGCTTCCCGGTTCATTTTCAGGTATGAATATCTCACAAGACCTTAAGCTCACCCTGATGCGAGCCATCTCACATCATTGGCTATCTTCATCATGTATGGCTGCAAGTCCCTTGATTGCACCGTGGCAGGTAACAAGCGCATCCTTTGAGGTTAGTGCGTGGAACTTATTCTCATCCGTTATAAATGGCTCATCTGTAAGCTCTGCAATCTTTTAGCCACCTGCCCTGTCAAAGTTCTTAGGTGCATTTATCCCGGTTCCCACTGCAGTTCCGCCAAGAGCCAGCTTATATATGCACCCCTGCATCGAAGCTTTTATCTGTCCAAGGCTGTTAATAAGCATAAATCTCCAGCCGCTTATTTCCTGGGAAAACTTGATTGAGTCGCATCCTGCAGATGAGTCCTTCCACTCTTAACTATGTCATCATTTTCCTTTTCAAGCTTCTCAAACGTAAGTATGAGTTTCTCTATGGCAGGTAAGAGTACTCTTTTTATCTCCATTACTGCTGCTATATGCATAGCTGTAGGAAAGGTATCATTGGAGCTCTGCGACATATTTACATCATCATTAGGATGAAGTATCCTCTTGCTCGCGAGCATATTGCCCCTGCCGGTTATTACTTCGTTAACATTCATATTGCTCTGTGTGCCCTGAGCCTGTCTGGCTACACCTTAAGCTGGGAATTCTTTATCGTGCTTTCCTTGTATATCTCCATCGCATACTTTTCTTATTAGCCTCACACTTATCAAGCGGAAGTTTTCCAAGTTCAAGATTGACCTCTGCAGCAGCCTTCTTATAGTATAGCAAATGCCCTGATTACAGGAAGGGGCATAGTCTCCGTACCTATGTTAAAAATTATTATGTGAACGCTCTGTCTGCGCTCTCCCACAAAGCCTTCTCCGAACATTTACCTCGCCCATAGAATCTCTCTCATTCTATATTTCCATAAGCAGCCTCCCTATAGTTTTTCGCCCAATTTCTGCCATAACTATCCTATCCAGTACCTGAATAATCCTTAATTACTGTAACATCAGTAAAACCATTTTCAAGTAAGATAGAGGCTACGGCCTCTACTTTGATTATATCCTATTTCGTAGAAAATTCTACCATTTTTATTTAATTTTTTACCGCCTCTTTGCTGATAATTCTATAGAATTTTAACCCATCAATATCTCCATCAAGAGCAAGCCTTGGTATGTAATCCCTTACTTCAGGCATAAGTTCATCTATTCTCCTGCTCTCGATGTAGGGAGGGTCTGATACTATTATATCAAACTTATCGGTGACATTTTCAAACATATCCCCCTGTATAAAACTAATCTCACCTGCCTTAAGGCTCTTAGCATTTTCTCTTGCCACTTCAAGGGCTTTGTGGGAAATATCAGAGGCTGCCACCTTAGATGGCTTTGACCAAATAATGCTATAGATATAGCTACAGCCTGACCCTGTGACACATGTCAGCACGGATTTCCCTCAGAATGCTTTATTACCTCTTCCACCAAAAGCTCCGTTTCCTGCTCGGGTATCAGTACATTTTCATCCACCTTAAAGGTAAGTCCAAAGAAATCTCTTGTCCCAATCACGTAAGAAAGAGGGATTCTTTTGCTCCTTCTTTCTATAAGCCTCAAAGAATTCCTCTGCCTTATTTTTCTCTATTATATCTTCTGAATGTATGAAATACTGTGCACTGTTAAGACCGGTAATATACTCTAATATATATCTGGCATCAAGTTCTGCCTCATCTATTCCCCGCCTGTGCAAGCATTTTGGCACTGTCTGCAAGCAGCCCTTTTAGTCTATATTCCACTTTATCCATTTTTCCTCTTTCCACGCTCCTCTTCCTTCTTGCTATTGAAAAATGGTTTAAGGCATTTAGTATCTCATCATCCTCATCCTCCAGATATTTTTACTGTCTTAACTCCTTCTTTAACATCTAGTGACTGCTTTGCCCTTTCAGCAAGGCTAATATCAGTATCGTTTTTCTTTTTCAGGATTTACTTTTGCCTACAGTCTTGCCACCTTCTTTTTAGACACTCCTGCACTCTTCTTGATCCTTCTTCGTCTCTGAAGGCTGCCCTGTTCTATATGCTTTATCCTTGCTTACTCTCTTGATTCCGGCTTTTTCAGCTCTTAAAGCTTATAAAGCTCTCTAAGTACGTCTGCTTCTTCTTTTTACCTCTTCCTTACTCTCAGCAACAACTGACACTGATTCAATGGCTACTCTATCATCTCATCTTCAGGCTCAGCTGCAATCACGCTCTGGACAAGCATAGCAGGCAGGTTAAGGATGTCAGCAAAAGCTATTACTTTCCCTTCGCAGCAAACTCCATAATCTCATAGGTAAAACCTGCTATAAAAGGTACTGTGAGTAGTCTTACCGCTATTCTAAGGGCTATATTATCTATTCTTACGAACATAAAAACAAGTATGCTAAGCGCTATGACTACCGCCAAAAATGTAGCTGCACACCTATAGTTTCTTCTGTTCATTTTCTTTACATTACTGAGAGTAAGAGGCAGCCCCTTATCTACAGTTCATTGCTTTTATGCAAGGCTCCAAGGTACATGTACACCCTTTTAATCTCCGGAAGCATCGATATTCCAAATATATATAGTACCAGGAGTACAAGCCTCATTATTCCCTCAATAAAGGTAAGGGCAATATCTGAGTTTATGACATTATAAAACGAAAGTGAAATGCCGTAAGGCAGTGCAAAGAAAAGCCCGATAGCAAGCGAAATAACAGCAATGACTGTTAAAAGCTCCTAGTTTCCCTACTGTCAATCTTTTCCACCTTCTTCTTTGTCATAGAATTTCTCTGATACCGAGAAATTCTTAACTATCAGGCATATCATCTCCACAAGGCTTACTATCCTCTAATAAAAGGCAGTGAAAAGACAGTATTTTTCTCTGTTATGTCATCAACCCCTACCGGTCAGAACCTCAATATCATCATCAGGCTTTACGGACTGCAAGTGCATATTTGCTTCTGTTCTTACCAATATGCCTTCAAGAACAGCTAATCCGCTCATCCCCGAATCCCTTCTATACTTCCTCCTAAAAATAAGACCATCGCATTTGTGATTCCGTCCTTCCATAACGATATGTTATGTTGACGCCTTCTGTCTCTGCGACAGTCTCGTTCTTATTCTGTTTTTATTAGTCCTGCTTAATTCTGCATCTACGATTGAACTTTATCAATAGCTCCACGGGCAGCTGCAGCTCTCTGCTGTCCTGTGTAGAACGGATGACACTTTGAACAAACTTCAACGTGGATAGAATCCTTTAGTTGAACCTGTAGTGAACTCGTTTCCGCAGTTGTCATGTTACCTTACACTCATGGTATTCTGGATGGATACCTTCTCTCATATTATTCACCTTCCTCACTTTGTTGATTGGATTTTGCCAATCTATTAATATAAACAACTCTATGAGTATATCACATAATTTTACAAATTACAAGACATTACTTATAACAATATCTAATCCCTTTCAAGTGCACTGTCAAGGAGCCAAAAAAAGCTCTAACATGCTCCTAAAGCACTCTTCGGCCTCTCCTTCAATCCACTTGACGGTTCCCTGCCAGCTTGCGTTATTCCTATACTGAATCCTGATGGCAAATGTCGCAGCCTTTCCTCTTGGAACCTGTGCCTTTTCAGATATATGGGTCTCCCTCTCATCGGACTGAGTCCTTTTCTAAAAGCTTCTCTTCTCCATTCCACTCATTGGACATCCTATTTCATCCATAAGTGTATCAATTTCTTTTATAAGATGCTGAAAAACTTTTAACCTCTACACTTTGCTTAAGGAAAGGATTGTAAAGCTTTCCGCAAAAATTAACACTGTCATACTCGTCAACAGCTATTATGCTTGTTCTAAATTCTTCGGAAAAATGAATTCTCTTGGTGCCTACGCCGCTCATAAATACCTCCTCTGCCTATTCCCCTATTATAAGCAATAACGGTTACATTTCGGTTACATTTTGCACAAAAATCAAACATTTTAAAACTTTTTCAGATTTAATGGATTAATTGTTCTAACCTCTATAACAGGGCTTCCCTTTCCTTCGATATAGTCCCTTGTTATAGTAACCTTGCCTATATTGTTGTCCTTTGGTATTTCATACATAATGTCAAGCATAAACTCTTCTATAATGGCTCTAAGCGCTCTTGCTCCTGTCTTTCTCTCAAGCGCCCTCTCAGCAATAATCTCTTTGGCATCTTCAGAAAATTCAAGCTTAACCTCATCCAATTCAAGAAGTTTTTCATACTGCTTAAGTATAGCATTCTTTGGTTCTGACAGTACTCTGATAAGCATGTCCTTATCTAGCTCATCCACTGCAAATACAATAGGAAGCCTTCCAAGGAACTCAGGTATCATACCGTACTTCCTTAGATCATCCGTAGTCACCTTGCTTAAGATATTTTCCTCTTTGTCATACTTATCCTTAAGGTCAGCCTTAAAGCCTATGACCGCCTGCTTATTTAACCTTGCCTTTACTATATCGCTAAGATCAGGGAAGGCTCCACCGCAAATAAAAAGTATATTCCTTGTATTGATTGTTGCCATAGGAACCATTGCATTTTTACTTGTTGCCCCCACAGGTATCTCTACCTCAGAGCCCTCAAGGAGCTTTAATAGTCCCTGCTGCACGGCTTCTCCGCTTACATCCCTGCTGTGAGTATTCTTTTTCTTAGCTATCTTATCTATCTCATCGATAAACACGATTCCATGCTCTGCCGCCTCCACGTCATTGTCAGCATCAGCAAGAAGCTTACTTAGTACACTCTCCACATCATCTCCGATGTAGCCTGCTTCCGTAAGAGTAGTTGCATCAGTTATTGCTATAGGTACCTGAAGAAGTCTTGCAAGATTCCTTACCAAGTAGGTCTTACCGCTTCCGGTTGGTCCTATCATGAGCATATTGGACTTCTCTATCTCAATATCTTCTTCTTTTCTGTTCTTCTCCGCAGCTACTCTCTTATAGTGGTTGTATACTGCAACTGATATCTGCTTTTTTGCAAGCTCCTGTCCTATAACATATTCATCAAGCTTTTCCTTGATAATATGAGGCGCAGGGATATTATTAAAGTCAATTTCTGCCTTAGGCTTCTTTTTCTTGGGTTTCTTTTTCAGATTGCTCTGTCCGCCAAACATATCAGGCATGAAACCAAAGCTAAACACAGGAGGACTTTGTTTTCCATCGTCCTTCTTCTCTTCATCCTGTCCTTCTACAGGCTTGTCACCATCCTCGTCAGTAGCAACAACACTATCCTTATTGTCCCCATTATTATTTACATTAGCACCATTACCGCCATTTACCCCCGCTAAACATATCCGGAGTAAAGCCATTCATATTAAAATAATCCGCCATAGGATATGAGTTAAACGCATTGATTGTCTTTTTGAGGCAGTCGTTGCATATAGTTATATTGGGTGCAGGTGCAGCAGCTTCCCTGCTTTGCTTTCAGGTCTTCTGCACATATAACAAATTTCTTCTGTCATCTTTTTATCCTTTTCTATCGTTACTAAATATGGGTATCAAACTACCCTATACCCACTAAATCCAATACTTATAGTATAACCCTTTGAAGTACATATTTCAATAGTATGTTATAAGATGATGTGCGGTCAAAAGTATTTGACACCCATTGATACAGGATTGCCATAGCTATGCTTTTTGCAATCCTAATAAAAATATTCTTAATACGCTCACTTTGTGCGTAAAAATGAATGTTATAAACAGGGATGCAGCTATTGCATCCCTTTATCCTCATCTGTTTCTTCGGTTTCATCACCATCAGGCACATAGGCGACAATGTCACCTATTTCACAATCAAGCAGCTTACACAATTTGTTTATAGTTGCGGTGGTAATATGCCCTGCCTTTTTCTTATGTGGTTAAGCTGCGAATTACTTACATATGCTGCATAATCAGTTTGTACTACGAAATCCCTCTCTCCTGAAACCTTCCAAAACCCATCATAACTAATAATAATAATCACCTCTTCTAACTTATTATCAGGGTTTCAAAGTTACTAATACCCTCATTATTCAAGTCTAAATTCATCAATGAGGTAAGATGATTTCTCTAGTCAAAACAGCTCTTGATTATTTCTATTACTACCTCCTGCTCCTTAGGTCCCATCTTGATGTCACTAGGCAGACATAGTCCTCTGTCAAATATATCCGAGCCTACATCCGTAAAGCCAGCTCCAAGTTCTCTTATGCTTCCTTTATCTGTAATAAAATCCCTGCCTCTAAAATAAGGCTGCAAATGCATAGGCTTCCATATAGGGCGGCTCTCTACATTGTAAGCGGCAAGCACATCCCTAATCTCCTCAGGTGAGGACTTGCCCGACTCTTTTAGATAAAGCTTGTCCTTAAAGTCCACTTCCTTGTACTTTTCTTTCTTCCTAAGCTCTATAGGGCTTAAGGCCTCATCTAAAAAGCCTGCTTCCCTTACAGCAAAAGAATTGGTTCCTCCGCTCCTGTCTCCCGCATAATTCGGTCTAAATCTACTCCTGTCCTGAGGTGCCATTGCATCTTCATCTATAATGAGACAGGACAGCCAATAATTAGGCTCTGCTTCATCAAGTACCGGATTCATCTTCACAGGCAGATTCTTTAAGCCTTCTTTGTATAGCTCATAAATCTCTTCTTTTCTCTCCCTGTGCTCATCCAAATGAAGCAACTGACCCCTGCCTATACCGGCAAGAATGTTTGACAGCCTGTAATTATAGCCAAGCTCCTCGTGCTGGTACCAAGGATAGGGTTCCCTCGCCTGAGTCGCTAAGAACTTCGCCTTGTCTATAGATGCTGCATCCTCAGAAATAAGCATTCCTCCACCTGAAGTGGTTATTATCTTGTTTCCGTTGAAGCTTATTACGTTGTAATGTCCAAATGTGCCGGTCTTTCTTCCCTTGTATGACGCTCCGAATGATTCTGCCGCATCTTCTACAAGCACAGCGCCGTATTCATCGCAGATAGCTCTGATTTCGTCAAGCTTTGCAGGCATCCCGTAAAGGTTAACCACAACCACGCACTTTGTATCAGGATATTTCTCAAAAGCCTTTCTAAGCGCCACAGGGCTCATATTCCAGCTTTCTATATCACTATCTATGAATACCTGTTCTCCCTTTTCATAAGATACAGGATTTACCGTGGCATCAAAGGTTAAATCTGAGCAGAACACCCTGTCACCTTCTGCCTACACCCGCAAGCTTTATATGCAAGATGCAGTGCCGAGGTCCCGGATGCAAGACCTGCAGCGTGAAGGTCTCCTCCCAGGTATCTACAGACTCTGTTTTCAAGTTCGTCAAGGTTTTTTACCTATGGTTGTGACCCAGTTTGTATCAAAAGCCTCTTTTACAAAAGCCTGCTCCTCACCGTGCATGGTTGGAGATGACAGCCATATCCTATTGTCAAATTTCTTAAGTTCCATCTTGCACCTCCAAGCCTCCGAACATTATTAATAAATATACACTGAAACCCTTAAATATTCAAGTATCCCTTTAAATTTTCATATAAAAACTTTTTAAAAATCACAATATACATATTTTTCTGTTACTTTTTAGGCGTATAAGTTTTAAAATTCCACAAAAATCACATCACAAAAATAACCCTGTTTATTTTAATTTTTAATTATACTGGTAATAATTATCCGTAAATGGTACAATAATCCCGAAATTAGATTTAACCAAGGAGATATTATGATACTATCAACTACTCCGTCTTCAGACGGATTTTATATGCCTGGTGAATACGAGCCGCATCTTGGAACTATTATGGTGTACTAACAAGAGCCGGAAGCTTTCCGTACAGTGGCAAAGAAGCTAAGCCTGCATTTGCAAAGATAATAAAAATATAATCAAACACGAGAAAAATGTTTTAGTCTGTGATGAAGCACATAGGATGAGCTTTTATGATTATTTTTAGGAAGATGACTCGCTCCCTAGCGGAAATATCTGAGGTGATAATAGCAGATACAGATGATGCTCTGGGCAAGAGACACCTCTCCTACATTTGTTATAAACGATACAGAGATAAGAGGAGTTGACTGGGTGTTTAATGCCTGGGCGGTGATGTAGACGGGCTTTGCCTAACTATGATAATGATGATGCCCTTTGCCTCAGTATTTTTGCAAAAATATAGTTATGATTACTATGACTTACTAATAAAGACTTCGCACTGGAGGGTGGCTCCATACACTCAGACGGCGAGGGGACCATCCTGTAACTCGAGTCCTGTCTACTAAAGTAAGGGCAGGAATCTAAAGCTTACTAAATCAGAGATAGAAAATGTCCTTCTTACCTATCTTGGAGCAAAGAAGATTATCTGGCTTCCATACGGCATATATAACGATGAAAACCAATGAACATCAGTTGATAACATCTGTGCCTTTGTAAAGCCTGGAGAAGTAGTCCTTGCCTGGACAGATGATGAAAAAGACCCACAGTATGAGATGAGCCTGCAGACTTAAAGCTTCTTGAGAGGGGAAAGCGATGCCAATGGGCGTAAGTTAATAGTTCATAAGCTTCCTATCCCTGTAAAAAGCCCTATACTCGTTACCGAGGAGGATATAAAAGGCTATGACTTTGAAGAAGGCGAAGCCGAAAAGGAGGTTACGAGAGGCTTCGCAAGTTATGTAAACTTCATATTACCAAATGGAAGTGTGCTTTGTTCCTGCCTTTTGATGATGAAAATGACGGTAAAGCAGTGGATATGCTTATGAGCTTTTTCCCCGGACGAGAGCATAGTTCCAATCAAGTCAAGTGCATACTTGTAGGCGGAGGCAACACACACTGCATTACAGGACAGGTTCCTCTTGCTAAGAACAGAAAGGATAAATAATGAGAAAACTAACAGTGGCTGCAGTTCAGATGAGCTGCCTCAGTAAATCCTGAAGAAAGCATCAAAAGTGCTGAAGACCTGGTAATGGAGGCGGTAAACAAGGCGCTAAACTCCATCCTCCTTCCTGAACTCTTTGAAAGACAGTACTTCTGCCAGGAAAGAAGATACGATTACTATGAATTTGCAAAACCTGTCATGGAAAATGAGGCGGTAAAGCATTTCATTGATGTTAGCAGAAAAACCGGTACAGTGCTCCCTATAAGCATATACGAAAAGGACGGCAATGTTCTCTACAACACAGTCGCCATAGCTTGATAGCGGTAACTTCCTTGGTATATACAGAAAAACCCATATACCTGATGACCACTTCTATCAGGGAAAAATTCTATTTTACACCGGGAAACACCGGCTTTAAGGTCTTTGATACCACAACTAGGAAGGTTGGTGTAGGAATATGCTGGGACCAGTGGTTCCCTGAAACCGCAAGAAGCCTTACCAAAACGGAGCAGAAATCATCCTCTACCCTACTGCAATCGGCTCTGAGCCTGTGCTTAATACAGACAGCTGTGGACATTTGATGAGAACCATCAGGGACATTCTGCTTCCCAATATCATCCCCTGTGGCAGCTACCAACAGGATAGGCACAGAAAACGTTACCCTTGTGAGGCTAACAACAATCAGACCTCATCCCTCACCTTCTATGGTTCATCTTTTATTACAGATATGACGGAGAGCTGGTAGAAAGCGCCGATAGAACAAGCGAAACTGTGCTTGTGCACAGCTTTGACCTAGATGAAATAAATGCCCAAGGCTTGAATGTACCTTGAGAGACAGAAGACCTGGTGCATGGAGATATCGTAAGATAGTAAGAGAACCTCCGCAGATTCACGCCTGCGCCGCGTGAGCGACATCTACATATCCGCCGCAGTGCGATCCTCGAGAGATTTTTATTTGACAGGTGATTTCAGAGAAATTTCCTGTCAGACCGCAGAAACCATTTGATTTCTGTGGTCTATATTTTTGTATTAACTATCATCCTTGCTTTTGATATCACTTTAACTTTTATTACCATTTCCACAGGGTTGTGGTCTGAATTCTCAAAACCAAGCTCCCAATGTTTTATGAGATGATGACCTCCACGTTATTGGAAACAATGAAACCGTCTATTACATAAAACTGGAAATTCTTGTCATTTTTTTATCATATACCTGTCAAGAGAGCGGCAGGTCGGTGTAGAAGCATCCATAGGGGGCTAAAGTCATCTCTCAGCTCTTTTTGTATCAAACAAGTCTGGCTCCCATACTCCTGTGGCACCTACTTCGTACTTGCCTCACATCTACTCTGAAAATGTCTGATTAAAGTCTCCGCCGGCTACTACATAGTTGCTAGCCCTCATATTCTTTTTCATAGTCTCAATAAGATACTTGTTCTGAGCCTCCTGCCGTCCCCCATCATCATAGGCTTCAAGATGAAGATTGATGACAACCAGCTTTTTTATCACTTCCGCTTATAGGAAGCCTTTCTACTAAGACACTTTTGAGATTGCAGGGTACTTTCATACCACTTAAACGGACTAGGCAGACTTATCCTCTCCGCACTTTCAACCTTAAGCCTCTGCTTAAGCGACATAAGTCCTGCTGCTACATTTCCTAAGCAGTGGAATAGGGTAAGGTATAACATAGACCTTATGATTATATGCAAACGAAGACAGTCCTATCCGAAACATACCTGAAATAACGTCTCTTCATCTACATTGTAGCTGTGGTATGACTTTTCATCTACTTCCTGAAGTAAAGGTAATATCAGCGCCTTCATCTCTTAATTCTTGTGTTATCTTACTTACGTTTACATCTCATCTCTTCCTTAGTCTGGCTACCACCTTTGTGCCGCCATCCATGAAAAAGTCAGCAGTAGCACCAAGGTTACAGTAGCCTACATTCCAGCTAAGGAGCTTAATCTCTTTAGCAAGACCTGCTTCATCAAAAAGCTCTGTCCTTTAAGAGAGCTTCTCTATGTTGCCTGGTTTGTACTCGGTAATTGTAAGTACAGCAAGCAATCCCCAGTACAGCCAACATCAGAATAATTATTAGTAAAACATACTCTAATGCAAATCTTAAGAGTTTTACTCATCGTCTATCCTTTTACTTCCGTTATTTGCACCGTCCTAAAATCTAATAATCCTCTATCTATCATATTTTCAACAATAGTTTTTCTTTAACATGCACATCAAAAACAAAGCGAAGCAATGAAAGCGAAGTTGGTGAGATACCTCTCTTCTCTTCATCTTCTTCATCCTCAAAGCTATCCTTCGCCCTGTCAAATGTCTTTAGTACCGACCTCGAAATATCGGTTTGCTAGCACTTTGCAAACCTCAAAAACCTCATCATAAATATCACTTAACGAGACATCTTTATCCCTGCTTTTGAAAAAGAAATTCTGTAGAGTGGTGTAAGAATGCTATTGATATCCCTTTATGGACAATACATTCTTAAAATAATAAATGAAAAATCAGAAGCAGCATATGGTCCGTGCCATATTTTTTCTTATCAGGGGAAGGAAGCAGCTTGTTTTTGGTGTAGTTATTAATCATGGCCTTGGTAAGCATCTTGTCACCGTCATATCTTTTAAGCGATGCAAAATGGTCATCCATAAACTTAATAACCTGGTCCATATAAAGATCAATCTCCGGTATATCCTCAATCTTGATATAATCTAGAGACCTTATCCTACTCGCTACTTCCTCAATGAATTCTTTCTTGTCTTTTTGTTCATTGCCCTTTAGTTAGCAGCGTTCTCCTTCTCTTCCTTTTCTGCTTCTGCTTCATGCTCATCGAAGATTTCATCCCCATAAACATCATCAAAATCATCTTCAAAATCTACAAGCTTGTCCGGAACAAAGAAGTAATATATGCATGTATGCTATAGCTGCGATAAGCGCCACGGCACCCTACAATAACAAGAGCAACTACATAAGGGTTGTCCTTTTGTCTCTTCATCCTTTGCAGGGTGAATGAGAGCATTAAGCTTCACTGTGTTTAATAGTTCTTCAATTTTTCTTATCCATAATATTGCTCTTTTTCTTTTATGATAATATCAGTATAGCATATTTTAAAATAATACCATTGTCAGTTAATTTTTAAGACCCGCCATAGCTGCTTTTAGTTTCCTAATGCCAAAGCTTTCTTTTATCAAAGCTCACCGTCACCACATCATTTTTCCTTATTTAGTTCAAGGACTTCCCCTTCCAAACTTAGCGTGGCTTACCCTGTCTCCCCACGCCAACCTTGTCAGAGGTCTTAGACTCACTGCCAAAACCCTTATTAATATATGGATTTCCCTGAAAAGATTTCTTTTTATCCTTTGAAGGTAAATGATACGGTATTTCTCTCAAATACCTGCTGCCGCTTCCCTGCATAGAGACTGTCATTTCTCAAGCTTCTTGTGCGGCTCATCGTCACCACCTGTAGATAAGAGATGTTCAGGATTTCTCCTATGAATCTTGATGGAGGGTTCCACTGTATATCCTCTCAACATCCTGGAGGCTGCATTTGAGAGGTAAAGCTTCTCCATAGCCCTGGTTATACCCACATAGCAGAGTCTTCTCTCCTCTTCAAGTTCACTCTCATCACCTGAGTAAATGCACATTTTGCTCGGAAATAGTCCCTTCCTCCATGCCCACTATGAAAACCACCTTAAACTCAAGGCCCTTAGCCGAGTGAAGCGTCATAAGAGTAACCTTGTCCATATTCTCATTTTCGCTGTCCTTGTTGTCAGCATCCGTTAAAGAGATACCCTCTGTAAGGAAGCCCGAAAGCCTCATTCTCATCGGAGTCATTGATACCTATTTCATATACTGCAATCTTGTTGATAAGCTCATCTATGTTGTCGATTCTGCCTTTTGCCTCATCAGTTCCTTCAAGCTTTTAACTCTTCCACATAGCCTATCTCTTCAATCAGAGTCTCAAGCTCTTCCCTAAAGGCTCTTACAGTGTCTAAACTCCCTTACCTTTGCTTCTATAAATGCCACGAATTTTTCTACCTTTACCACAGCCCTGCTAAGTCCCCGCATGCTTTGTACCCTACATACATCCCTCAAAAAATGAGATTTCTTTGTCTATTGCATATTCCGCTATTTTTTCTTCTGTAGTACTTCCTATCCCTCTTTTAGGCACATTTAATATTCTTCTTACCTGGGTATCATCCAGACATTGTTTATAGTCTTAAGGTATACTAGTATATCCTTGATTTCTTTTCTGCTGTAGAAGTTGGTTCCTCCATATAGCTTGTATGGGATATTATTGTATACAAACTTTCTTCTATGGCTCGTGACTGGGCATTGGTCTCTATAGTACAGCAATGTCTGAATAAGCTGCCCTTTCCCTCACTTACAGTCCTCATATAATCTATATTGGCTACGCTGTCTGCTTCCCTGTCCCCTGTATCATAGGTCTTATAAGAGATGGAAGCACCACTCTCTTTACTCGTCCACAGCCTCTTGTCTTTACGTTCTGAATTGTTACTTATACACCATTTGCAGCCCTCAAGTATATTGCCTGTAGAGCGGTAATTCTCCTCTAGCTTTTATAACCAAAGCCCAGGATATACCTTCTCAAAGTTAAGTATATTCCTATATCAGCCCTCTAAACTTATATATGGACTGGTCATCATCTCCAACTACAGCAGAGGTTGTCTCTATTTCACCCTCCATTCTCGTGGGCTGCAAGGAGCTAAGAGCTTAAACTGAACTACATTGGTATCCTGATACTCGTCAACAGAGTATGTAGCGAATCTCCTCTGATAATACTCTAAGGTATCCTTATCCTGTATAAAGAGCTCCACAGTCTTTACCAGTATATCGTCAAAGTCCAGGGCATTGTTATTCTTCATACGCTTTTTCATACTCATATATACCCTTGCGTAGACATTGTCGGAATAGCTTGTATCTCGCAGCAAATTCTTCCGCATCTGTAAATTCATTTTTTAGCATTTGATATGACGCTCAGACAGGTCTTTTCAGGAAATTTCTTATTGTCGATATTGAGGATTTTAATACCTGCTTTCACTACAGCCTTGGTATCATCAGTATCGTATATATTAAAATTCTGTCATAGCTAATCTTATCTATAAATCTTCTAAGTATCTTCACATAGCGCTGAATGAAAGGTTGATACCCATATATTCTCTGAACCCTCTTCTATAGAGTAAATCCACTCTTTCATGCATTTCTGTACCTTATTGGTAAAATGTAAGTGCAAGTATATTCCAGGGGATTTACCCCGATGTTCTTTATAAGATAGGCTATCGCCTGGTAAGCACTCTGGTTTTGCCTGAGCGGCACTCTGCTAAAATGAGCAGTGGGCCATTTTCATGTACCACTGCTTTCTTCTGTTCCGGATTTAGATTATCTAGAATATTCATTTTTCTTCCTTTACACTGACTTAATTACTTCCCACTCTGGTTACCTTATCACCATTCATACTGTCTATTCTTAGGGCAAAAACTCATTGTACCCTACACAGGCACCGATGGCTATGGTTCTCTCTTCCCTGTTAAGCACAGTTGTAACCACCTCGGCAAGAGTTTCTCCCTCTTCAACAGGTATCTTAATGCCTGCCATGCGGTTGGTCATCCTGGTCTTTTGACTTCCTCTATATACCCTCTTTTCAGTTTCATCAAAATGGCAGAGCAGGTATTTTCTGGTAGCAAATAGAGCTGCTAAAGCCACTACCGTAAGCAGATTTTCCAAAGTAGAGGTATGCTCTACTATCATCTGCCTTGCTATGGCAAAGAGAAGTACATCTATGATAGTGCTTGGAGTATGCTTACAGAGCATCTTTACAAACTCAAGTCCGATTGCAAGCATCATTGCCTTTTCAAGAAAATAACCCAGCTCTAACTTATCTCCCATAAAAAATTCGGGAACTGCCACCGCCAGAAGCTTAAATGTCACTACAGCTATAATGATGTCTCATAATTATAGCTATTATAAGCTCAAGATAATAGGTGAGCTCATAAGTCATATCCTGTAAATCCCTCTTCATAATACCCCCGTTTTACAGCTTTCCTTTAAGCACCAGTCTCTTGTCATCTGTCTGAAACAAAAATAACTATCCCTGATGAAAAGCTGATTCTTACTTTATCCTTCTCAAATTCATTGCTTACACCAAGGCTGCATCCTGAACTTAGAATGAAGTTCTCAAGCTCGTACTTAGCTCCCTTTATACTAAGTCCCTTAACCGTTTCAGTAAAAAGGAATCAGAGAAAATACGCACCGAAAGCCTCTGTCCTCTTTATGGTTATATCTTTATCATGTATGCTTATTACATTGTGTCTGTCTATTATCCTTGTCCTGACCCCACCAGAAAGAGGCTTATACAAAAGCTCGATATTGGCTAAGGTATGGTCAAGCCTTGTCCCCGGTAGCACCAAGAAGCACAATATCCTTGGGACTCAGGGTAAGAGCTAGTGATATGGCAAGCTCTGTATCAGTCTCATCCTTTTCGGGATTAAACGCCTTAACTATAGGCTTCCCGTGGGTTTCAAAAAGAGACTTAAAATACTTAACTACCTCTGCCTCACCGCTGTCAAAGTCTCCGACTACATAGTCCGAACGATATCAATCTCCCCTTGCTGCCATCATTCCCCTGTCAGCAGCTATAACAACATCAGGCTTATACTCTTCATAGACCTCTCTTACAAGGTCTGTGTCAGTCTCGTCCTCCTGTTACAATGAGTACCTTCTTCCATACATCCTCCTCAATCATCTTCTTGGTATTTGCAGCCATATCTCCGCCAAACACAGCAGTTCCTGCAACCAGCACATTGGTCTTGACTATTTCAAGCTCCCCTATGTTGTCCTGATTTACTCCACCGTCAACTTCGATGTCTACATTAGGAGCCATTTCTCTTAGCTTCTTTATCTTGTCTATGGTAGAAAGGTATGAACTTCTGCCCTCCAAAGCCCGGATTTACACTCATTATAAGCACCATATCCACTTCAGAAAGTACAAGCTCGATAGCAGAAAGAGGCGTGGCAGGATTTATAGACACTCCGCTTTGCTACCAGTTCCTTTATCTTAGTAACTGTTCTGTGTAAGTGCTTTTGAGTACTCGCGATGCACTGTAATAATATCAGCCCTGCCGCCTTAAAGTCCTCAAGATATCTTTCAGGACTCTCTATCATAAGATGCACATCAAATACCTGATTGCTGTACTTTCTAAGACTCTTTAATCACAGGCATTCCAAATGATATGCTTGGCACGAAGCTTCCATCCATTACATCCAGGTGTAGATATTTTGCACCATTCTCCTCTGTAAGCTTTACCTGCCCGGCGAGCTTACCAAAAGTCTGCCGCGAGTATTGAAGGTGAAAGTATGTATTCCATATTAGTATCCCTCTTGTTTGATAATTCCTCATAAATCAACTTATAGTTTTTATATCTGCTCTCAGAAATCTTTTCCTTCTGAGAGCGCAGCTTTAACACCGCAGTCCCTTTCTCCTATGTGGATACAGCCGTTAAACTTACAGTCCTTTTACATAGTCCAAAAGTCAGGAAAATAATCCTTAAGCTCCCTTCTTATCTACGTCAAAGAGTTCAAGGCTCCCAAAGCCCGGTGTATCGCAGATATATCCACCATCTCCTATGTAAAAGAGTTCCGATGTCTTGTGGTCTGCTTGCCACGCTTCTATCTTCCTGCTGATTTCCCTGTCTCCATATTTCACTTCAGGGGCAAGGTAGTTGTGCATGCGTAGACTTGCGCCCACTCCTGAATAGTCCTGCAAGCACTGTAAACCTGCCCCTAAGGTAATCCTTTACCTCATCAAGCCCCAGCTCTTCTTTTACACTTATTTCAATTACCTTATAGTGAGGAGAGTAACTCTCTAAGTTCTGTAAGCTTAGCCTCATCTGCAGAGTCACTCTTACTTATCGCAATGGCAACAGGAATCCTCTTTATTTCCATCATCGTCAGAAATTTGTCAAGAAGATTGAGGTTGGGTGCAGGCTTAGCCCCTGCAAATACTATAGGTACTGGTCAGGGTTCGCCACGGCAGGACGGATAAGAAAAGACTTTTCTCCTTTATCTCTATGAGATTACCCTTCTTATCCCTCATCAGACAAGACTTCTATCTCCCACAATGTCTCTACCAGTGGCTTGATACTCTTATTTCCTAAATATTCCTCTACTCTGCATTCATAGGCTTCTTCTCCATTATGTACGTAGTAGAAGCCCGCAATTGCTTTTTATTATTCTGCCTTCCATTAATCTGCAGCCTTACTCCAATTCTTGATACGCCATACCTTGCCGTCATATACCTCACCATTTATACAATGAGATAGCAGATCTAGCTTCACCGTCGCTTGAACCGATTATGTCCTCGATACGAAGCGTGAAGTCGTCATAGCTTAGTGTTCCCTGAGTAAACTGTGGATGTCTTTCCATCCTGATCCATCCTTACTTCGATGTCTCCACTTTCACCGCTTTCAGCAAAAAGGATTCTCATCTATGGTAAGCGAAGCTGAATAAGTATAGGAAACAGGCTTAGGTCCCTTGCTTATGCTAAGTGTAATTGTACTTCCGGACTGCGCCTCGTTGCCACCCGGTATACTCTGGCTTATAACAAGTCCCTTTTTGACACTGTCATCTTCCTTATATGCTATAGAAGCTTTAAATCCGCACTGCTAAGAGCATTGGTTGCATCAGCTTCACTCTTTCCTACTACGTTTGGTACAAGAGTCTGCTTATTTTCAGGTCCGGTACTTACAAGGATTGTAATAGTATCGCCCTCTTTTGCAGCTGAACCTATGGCAGGAATCGTATCTATAACGCTTCCTTCATCAACGGTATCGCTTGCCTTCTCTTCTACTTTAACCACAAAATTCAATCCTTCAAGAGTAGCTATAGCACTGTCCTTGGTAGCGTTTCTAATATCAGGAACACTGCTTGTATCCTCACCCTTGCTGACTGTGATAATTACTTCATCATCCTTCTTAATCTCAGACCCTTCAGCAGGCTTTTACATCCATAACTGTTTCTTTTTCAAACTCCTTGAGCTCTCAGATTCAAACTTGTAGTTAGTAATTCCTGCGTCTGAAAAGTATGGAAATTGCCTCAGCACGTGTACGTCCCTTAAGTGCAGGAACTGTATATAACGGCTGATTTTGACGCAGTCTCAGAAGCTATTGACGAAGGTGTTCTGCCTTGCTTTGACTGCCGGAAATCATCGATGAGTCTCCGCCTTTTGCCACCTCAAAGAGGTTGAAGCCCTTACCAAAAGTACTATAACTACTATAGCCAGAATAACAATTGCCGCAATTCCTCCGAATAGAATGAGCTTTTTCCATCTTAGGATCTATGGTCTCCTCGTCATCCTCAGGAAGTTCACGGATATTGCGTGGTTCACGCTTTTTGACAGGTTCACCCGCCCTGTTAGTGTTATTATATCTTCCCTTTTTAATGGCCTCCAACTCCTCTCCTGATATATTTATAGTCGGAGAATCAGTAACCGCAGCCTGAGAAAAGTTGACATAATCTCCTTCCGGTTCTGCAATCGCCTTCTTTAGGTCGGCAATTAGCTCTGTAGCTGTAAGATATCTGCGCTCAGGCTTCTTCTGCATACATTTTTGAACTATCTTTTCTATGCTTACAGGTACCCTCAGGATCAAGCTCTCTGAGTGGAACTGCTTCTTCGTTGATGTGTAAAAGCGCAACTGAAACGGTATTATCTGCGGCAAAAAGGCATCTTGCCGGATATCATTTCACAAAGGGTAACTCCAAGTGAATATATATCACTCTTTTCATCTGAATATCCACCTCTTGCCTGTTCAGGAGAAATGTAGTGAACTGAGCCCACTGCCTGTCCTGCCGCAATGGTATTGGAGGTAGCAGCCTTGGCTATACCAAAGTCTGTGACCTTAACCTTTCCTTCCTTTGAGATGATAATATTCTGAGGCTTGATATCCCTGTGTATGATATGGTTGGCATGCGCTGCCTCCATACCCTGTGCTATCTGAATGGCAATGCCCACAGCCTCTTTTAGCTCAAGCTTGCCCTTTCTTTCAATGAACTTCTTAAGTGTTATACCCTCAACAAGCTCCATTACAACTATAATGAGTACCTCATCTTCTCCTACGCTCATAGACATTTACTATGTTAGGATGTGACAGCACTCGCAGCAGCCTGAGCCTCTGCCCTAAACTTAGACACAAAGTTCTTATCAGAGCTATACTCCCTTTTAAGCACCTTTATGGCTACCTGTCTGCCAAGCCTGGTATCCATCGCTTTGTACACATCAGCCATTCCGCCTGAACCGACCAGACTGATAATTTCATAACGTTCTCCGATTAATCTACCTTTGTTTAACATACTTTACACCTCTATCATTACTACTGTTGCGTCGTCTTTTTCCGCCATTGTTTACAGCAGTTTCTATTAGTTTTTGCAAATTTCCGATAATTCTTTGTCAGCTCCCGCTATTTCCTCCAACGTCCTCTCATCCATCATATTGGAAACACCGTCTGAGCATAAGAAAATCGGTCTCCCTTTGTTAGCTTTTACCTCAAAAGAAGTTCTACCTCAATATCGGCTCAACTCCAAGCGCTCTGGTGACCTTTATTCTTATGCGGATTAAACCTTGCTTCTTCTTTTCTTTATTAACCCACTCTTTTATCATCTCTTCAACTACCGAATGATCCTCGGTTATCTGAGACAAAGCACCGTTTTTGAATCACATAGAGCCTTGAATCACCAACATTTGCAATGTATAAAATGTCATCCTTAATGGTAGCCAGTACAATCGTAGTACCACAACCCTTTAGCTCTTCGTTTGCTTTGGTCTTTTCCCTAATCCCTCATTAGCCGCCGTTATAGCTGACCTTATAGTGGATATTATCGAACCCCGTTATTCTTCAGAATGTAATCTTTACGCTGTCTACACAGAATCTTGAAGCTAAAGTCACCCCATTGTAACCTCCCATTCCATCTGCCACAATGAACAGATTGGAAAGTTCACCGACTGCCCCTTCTTCACATAGTAAACTGTCCTGATTAACACTTCTGTTTTTTCCGGCTCTGGATTCAGAAAATGTTTTCATCTATGTGTCTCCCTTCTATACTCACAAGACAATTATGCCTTCACCGTATAATAAAAGTAATGCTGCAACTAAACTCCTTTCTTCCCCATATAATCACAGCTTACTTGTCCTCATTCTCCATATATTCTTTTTCGAAGTTGTCCACAGGCTGCATCTATATCCTGTCCCATCTCCTCTCTAATAGTAGCATTTATTCCTTTATTTTCAAGTATCTTCTTAAATCTAAGCACTCCCTTTGGAGTTGAACTCTTGTAAGCCCTTTCCTTTATAGGGTTAATAGGTATGAGGTTTACGTGGCAGTTCTTTCCCTTAAGAAGTGCCGCCAGCTTCTCTGCATTTTCCGGAGTATCATTTTCACCGTCTATCAGGCTGTATTCGTAAGATATCCTCCTTCCGGTCTTATCAAAATAATAGTCCGTAGCCTCAAGTATCTCTTTAATCGTGTATTTGTTTGCTATAGGCATTATCCTTCTTCTGTCTTCATCCGTAGGCGCATGCAGTGAAATCGCAAGAGTGATAGCAGATTTTTGTCTGCATGCTTTTTTATATTTGGGACAATGCCACAGGTGGAAACTGTAATATTCTCTGGCTAATATTAAGCCCATTCTCATCTGTAATCATCTCCAAAAACTTAAGCAGGTTGTCAAAGTTGTCAAGTGGCTCTCCTGTACCCATCACAACTATGTTGCTCACTCTTTCGCCTGTTTCTCTCTGAATGGTATAAATCTGTGATAGCATCTCAGATGGTGCAAGCTGCCTGGAAAGTCCAAGCAGGGTAGAAGCGCAGAAGGTACAACCCATCCTACAGCCTACTTGGGATGAAATACAGACTGAATTGCCATATCTGTACTTCATAAGTACACTTTCAATCACATAGCCGTCATATAGCTTGAATACAAACTTGATGTATCCCCTGAAGCTGAGTCTTTCTAGCCACCTCAGTGATCTCAGTAAAAGGCAGCCTCCTTTAGTTTATTCTCTTAGTTTTAAGTGAACATTGGTCATCTCGTCATAGCTTTTCACCAGCTTTTTATGTATCCACTCATACACCTGCTTAGCCCGAAACTTAGGCTCACCAAGTTCTCCTATCAGAGACTGAAGCTCACTAAAATCAAGGCTTGCAATATCTTTTCTTTCCTCTGTCAAATTATTCTTCCCTCATAAATTCTGAAATAAAAAATCCATCTGTTCCAAGCTCCCCCGGAAACAGCCTTATAAAGCCTTTTTTTGCTTCGTTTACAAGTCTTTCGCAGTCTTTATATCTATCTACGTACCCTCTTATTTTATCCGAAAAATCCACCGCTGAAAAGCCTTTAATTTCTGAAATAAATGTGAAATTTTCCTCATTCTCTGCCTTTGTCATAGTGCAGGTGGAATATATAAGCCTTCCGCCCTTTTTCACATACCTTACAGCGTTCTCAAGGATTTTTCTTTTGAAGTATGGCTAGCTCCCTTATCTTATCCCTGCTCACATTGTATTTTATATCCCTTTTCCCTGCCCATAACTCCAAGTCCTGAACAAGGCAGGTCACAGATAACGAGGTCAAATCCATCTAAAAAATCCGGATTGTATAAAGAGGCGTCATTTACCCTGGTTCTTATCTTATCTGCACCTATTCGTCTTACATTGTCTTCAATCAGCTCCGTCTTACTCTCAGTGATGTCACAGGAGATTATCTCATCTACCTCTTCCATCCCTGCAAACAACAGGCTTTTTCCCGCCAGGCTGTGCACAGAGGTCAAGCACTCGCACCCCATTAGGAAGTTCCACAATCTTCCCGATAAACTGTGAGCTTTCATCCTGAATCACAAAGTCTCCATCTTCAAAGCTCTCAAGGAAGCCTAGGTTATCAAGTTCAAGTATCCTTACGCTTTCAGGGAATATTGTATCAGTGCCTGTCTTAACTCCCTTCACCTTCAAGCTTCTTTATCAGCTCTTTTCTATCTCTCTTGTGGCTCTGGCAGTCAGTGGTCTCTTCTCTTCAAATGCCTCCAATATCTCCTCTGCCTTCTCACTGCCGTAATCATTAATAAATGCTCACTACAGCCTTAGGGGTGGAATACTTTATCTCAAGGTACTTGATATTATCCTTATTTTTATCGGGAAGCTACAATACTTTCCTTGTTTCTTGCTATATTTCTAAGCACTCCGTTTACAAAACCCGATAGCCCCGTAAGCCCTCTTTTCTTAGCAAGCTTTACCGCCTCGTTGATAGCGGCACTGTCAGGTACCCTGTCCATAAAAAGAGCTGGTAGACAGAGATTTCTAAGAGAAGCATAATAACAGGCTTCATCTTCTTTACAGGGGTCTTTGAATATCCGTCTATAATAAAATCAAGATACAGCCTTTTTTCAATGGTTCCCTCATAAAGCCTTGTAATAAAGCCCCTTGATGACTTATCAAGGTAGAGGTAACTATCAAGAGTATCTTTAAGTATAGTGTGGCTAAGCTTGCCCTCCCTAAGGAAAGGAGCATATCAAGCACTACTTCTCTTTCGTTAACAGCCATAATTATACACCAAGTTCCTGTCCTATATTAAGAGTGATTCCCTTTAGGAAATCACCCGCACTCATTCTCTTTTTACCCTCAAGCTGTACCCTCAAGCACCTCTATAGCACCTTCAGCCACAGGCAACAGTAAAGCTCTCCTTGCCTATCCCTATTACACTCCTGCCTTGCCACTTCCCTCTACAGCCCTTACCTTCCACAGCTTAAGTGTCTTTCCTGAAAGCAAGGTATAGGCACTAGGCCAGGGATCCATTCCTCTTACAAAGCAGTCAAGCTCTTGCAGACTTTGTAAAATCGATAAGTCCCATCGCCTTGGTAAGCATCTTAGCATAGGCAGTAGAGCTCACCCTGACTTTATAGGTGTAGGGCTTCCATTTTCCAGCTCATCAAGGGTTTCAAGTATAGTCTCTGCTCCAAGTGCCATAAGCTTGTCAAAAGGCTTCCTGAGGTCTCATCCGTATCTATTTTAATTGTCTTTTTAAGCAGGATATCACCGGTATCAATGCCCTCATCCATAAGATGGTAGTAATTCCCGGTTTCCTTCTCTCCGTCAAGTACAGCCCACTGTATAGGAGCAGCCCCCCTGTACTTAGGAAGCAGTGAGCCATGTATAGTTACACAGCCAAACTTTGGCATCTTTAGTATGCTTAAAGGTATAATCTGTCCAAAGGCTACCACCACTATCACATCAGGATTATAAGCTCTTAAAGTCTCCACGAACTCTTCATCCCTTACCTTTAGAGGCTGATATACCTTTATCCCCTTTCCTTCTGCCACAACCTTTACAGGAGACGGAGTGAGTTCTCCCTTCCTTCCTTAGGCTTGTCAGGGCTGTGTAACTACAGCCTGTATTTCTGATCTTGATGCTATCAAAGCCTCTAAGGAAGCTGCCGCAAAATCAGGCGTTCCCATAAATATTATCTTCATTAGTTCTCCTCATCGACAGGAAGACCTGCCGCTATCTCTGCAGCCTTTTCAGCCTCTGCATCTCCGGCATTATACACATTGCCAATGACCTTTTCAGTGTATAAATGTCGTCAAATGCTCATTTTCATGGATTAAAGCTCTTGTAAAGAGCTCATCTCCCTCAACTATATACTCGTCAAAGTTTCTGTTAAGCGCCTTTACCTTTACGTGATTCAGTCTGGTTACTATACCTGCCTTGCCGGAACGCTAAGACAGCCCTCCGTTCCTGTCTGCTCTCCTGAAGTCTCAATGATTTTCCAGGATTAATAAATACAAAGGCATGGTTCTTTCTTCCGAGCAGTCAATCACAAATATCTCTTAGCACCTACCTGAGGGGCTGCAAGACCCTACTCCGTCAGAATCATACATAGTCTCAAGCATATCATCTATCAACTCCTGTATCTTGTCGGGTATTCTCTTCACCTCTCTGGCTCTCTTTGTTAGAGTTCATCACCAACTGTTCTTATATTTCTAAAGTGCCATTACTCCTCCATTTATCTTAAACTATTATATTTATCAATATCATACCCGCTATTATACCATTATCTTATAGCCTATGTAAAGTTTATGGATTGCCGTGTGGCTCAAGAGTCAAACTGCACGCTGACTTTACTAAAATCAGGAGCTCTTCTTTACATAGTCTTCAAGTAGGTTCTTAAGCCTAACCAGTTCATCTCTATCAGGCGTAGGTAGATTATCTTTCTGTAAATGTCCCTAAGCTTTAGGAATAGACGCCCATACAGGTCCATTACCGCAAAAGCTCTCTGATTTTTCTCTGTTAAAAACCCGCAAGAATTTCAGCTCCCTGCTTACCTCCTCAGCTTTTGCGGCAAAGAGAATAACTGCAAGGAGATGGGTTTTCAGGCAAGTATTCTCCAAGCCTCCTATATCTTATTTCCTTGGAGATAAAAGTCCTTATAATTGCCTGTCTGCCGCAGTCTGTATCACATAGTGAGTCAGGATTGTAGGTCTGGATAACCACCTTCCCCTATATCTACCTCTTCCTGCCCTGCCCGCTGCCTGCACAAGGAGTTCGTAGGTAGTCTCAGCTGCCCTGAAGTCCCCCAAAAATAGGGATAAGTCAGCAGCCAGTATGCCAACCAGACTTACCTTCTCAAAGTCGTGCCCCTTTACTATCATCTGAGTTCCTATGGGGATATCAGCTTCTCCATTCTTAAAAGCTCTCCCGAAGTATAGCCTCGTGGCCATCCCTGTAGTCGATGTCCCCCGTCCATCCTAAGCACCCTTGCAGCTAGGGGAAGTCCTTTTTACTATCTCCTCCACCTTTTTCCGTCCCAAGTCCAAAGGTGCCTATGTATACGGAGAGGAGCATTTTGAGGCATTTATCAGGCATTTTTTCTTCATAGCCGCAGTAATGGCAGACCAGCCTGTCAGGTCTGTGAAAGGTAAGGCTTACATCACAGTGAGACATTTAACTGCCTCTCCACAGCTTCTACAGGAAATGAAGCCTGCATATCCCCTTCTGTTGATAAATAGTATGGTCTGCTCACCCTTAGTTAGCCTGTCTTTTTATAAGCTCTGAAAGCCTCCTGCTGATTATTGACTTTATTGCCCTGCCTTAAGCTCTTCTCTAAGGTCTGCAACCTCAATCTCAGGAGGTATAGCCCACTGGACGGCTTTCCTAACATAAGTACCTCTATCTCCTTATCTGGGCCAGCTTTCACAGCTTCAAGGCTTGGAGTTGCAGAGCCAAGTATTATAACGGCCCCCTCCTCCTTTTGCCCTATAAAGTGCCACTCTCTTGCGTGATATGCTGGGGGTCTTTGGGAGCTCTTGTAGCTTCCTTCATCTCCTCATCCACTATGATTAGTCCAAGATGTCTCAAAATGGGGTAAAAAGAGAGCGACCTCTGGTCCCACTATTATGTCTATGTCTCCGTTCTTAGCCACTCAAATACTGGTCATACTCTCTCCTGCACATCCTGGGTTCATATGTGATATTCTATCTCCGAACCTGGCGAAAAGCCTCTCCACCATCTGAGCTAGGTGCTATCTCAGGTATAAGGAAGATAACCTGTTTCCACGCTTATGACCTCCTCCATTATCTCCATCATAGACCTCAGTCTTGCTGCTTCGCAGTTATACCAAAAAGGAGATATCTTCCGTTTATTCCCTTTCTATAGTCATCTACAACCTTATCAACTGCCCCTTTTTGCTCAGCATTTGACTCGACCTTGCTAGTAAGCTTATCCGCAGTCTTTACCGACTTTCTGTACAGTAATTCTTCCTTTATCTCTATGATTCCGTCTTTTGTCAGCGAATTAAAGGCAGAGAATGGCCTTCTCCTCCTTTATAAAAACTCTCATAGTTAAAGTCGCTCTCTATCGCCCTTCTTAGGATTTTTGCTTTGACCGTATATCTTTTCAAATTCCTAAGGATATCTTCTGCCTCTTCCTTACCTTTTAAGAAGAGATGCCGTCCTCTCCTTTACTCTCTCTATCTTCCTCGGTGCTTGAAGCACAGAGCGAAGTGCCTCATTACCGTGCCCCCGTAGTTGCTTTTAAGCCAGTAGGCAAGCTTAATTAGCTTACCCTCTATCTGAACTCCTGTTTCAGACTTCCTTAAGATGTCCTTTATGAGGCTTTTGTCGATTTCAGTATCTTCCTTTACTTCAACCACAAAGGCCTTAGTTTCTCTATTTCCTTTTCCAAATGGAACTATGACTTCAGTGCCTATGAGGGCATCAGGAGTTCCAAAGCTCTCGGTATCCTGTAACAAAATGTCCTGTCTAGCTTATCTGCATGATTCCTACCACAACCTCAGCGTACACCAAAAATCACCTCCATTCACCTTCGATTTATCATTATACACATAAAGGGCAGTCGCATCCCGGATGATTCCTTCTGCAACGGCCCTCATTAAATACTAAAACTCTCTAATTATTCCTCTTCTTCCGCTTCCTCACCGCCTACAATCTTTACCTTCTCGTGATAAAGCTCATCAACGGCAATTGATAACGGCTTACTCTTTTCATTCGCTGCAACATAAGGCTCAGAACCTGAAATTATCTGTCTTGCCCTTCTTGCTGTAGCAAGCACTATGGAGTAACGGCTGTTTACTAACTTGCTCTCGCCCTCTTCCACATCTTTGTTTGCAACTTCCATAAGGTCTGAATAAGATGGATGTAACATCATAATGATTATTATTCCTTTCTATGTTGCTATATTACTTTACTATAAAGTTAAAAGCTCTTTTTCAGGTCATCCGTCAAAGCCTCTATAAAAGCCTTTCGCTCTGTCCTTCTTGTGGGAAGCCGCCCTGAATAATATGGTGGATGTCTCTTACAGCATCATCCAGATTATCATTTACAACTATGCTCATAGTTATCTATATACTCTGTTTCCCTCCGCTGCCCTCTTAAGCCTCTTCTTTATAGTGCCTGTTTCTCTCTGTTCCCCTGCCTATAGCCTCTTTTCAGCTCCTTAGCATTTGGTGGAACTACGAAGATGAGCACAGCCTCAGGATACTTTTCTTTAATCTTAGCGCTCCTGTGGCTCTATCTCAAGGATAACATCCTTACCCTCAGCAAGCCTTTCTTCTACGTACTCTCTTGAGTACTCAGAAGTATTCACATACTCAGTACTCTATAAGACCGTCACTCTCTATCATACTATGGAATTCATCTCTTGTCAAAAGAAATATTCCCTTCCATAGAACTTCACCTTCTCTTGGAGCTCTGAAGTCGCTGATATAGAGTGCATAGTCCTCTTCTGCCACCAGCTTCTTAACTATAGTTCCTTACCTACTCCTGAAAATCCTGAGATTACAGAAAGCACACCTAACTTTTTCATATTCTTATTCCTTTATATAACGTAATTTTTGGGCAAAGATGTTGCTTCTACCAGACAATTATAATAGTTTTTGATATTCATTGATCCAGAATTTCTAAGGCTTTCCTTTTGCAAGATCCTTGCATAATATTTATAATCCACTTATTTTTGTATGTCATAACTTATTATTTTAATCCTTTTCATTGCCCATGATCAAGTGTACATTTTGCAGCCCTCTTCCAGCCTTTTAGCTTGCTCTCTCTCTTTTCCTCCTCCATCTGAGGTCTCAAAGAGCCTTCCTAACTGCCAGTCTTATCTCTTCTTTAGTTCTCACAATAGCCCTGTTGCCAGTCCTGCAAGTGTATGCCGCCCCAAGGGCAGTTGTCTCCACACTTAGGTCCTCCTCACATAGGTATCCATGATATCTGCCTGAAACTGCATAAAGGAAGTTGTTGGCAGAAGCACCTCCATCCACCTTAAGCGCTAATCTTAACTTTGCATCCTCCTCCTCCATAGCTCTAAACTACATCTGCTGACTGATAGCTGGACTCAAGGTTAGCCTTATAAGATGCTCCTTTGAGGTTCCTCTTGTAAGACCAAACACTGTCCCCTCGCACTATTGATTCCAATGGGAGCCCCATTCCTCGTAAATGCAGGAACTACGTATACTCCGTCGCATCTTCAACTTCTAAGGCGTAGTCCTCAGACTGAGCAGATGTCCTAATCATCCTAAGACCGTCTCTAAGCCACTGGATAGGAAGCTCCTGCACGAATACGCTAGCCTCAAGGGCGTATTCCTGCCTTGTCACTTGTGCTGGCTGCAATGGTTGTAAAGCAGTCCTGCCTTCGAGCTTATGGCCTCACTTCCTGTATTCATAAGGATGAAGCTTCCCGTACCAAAGGTATTTTTTACATCTCCCTTTTCAAAGCGCACTGTCCAAAAAGTGCGACCTGCTGGTCTCGCAGCACCGGCTATAGGTATGCTTTGCCTCCAAAGAGGCTTGACTTTGTCTCTCCATATACGTATGAGCTTGGCTTTACCTCAGGGAGCATGTTTTCAGGAATGTCAAATATCTTAAGTATTTCCTTATCCCACTCGAGTTTATGTATATTATACAGCTATAGGTCCTTGAAGCATTACTAGTCAGTTACGTGTACCTTTTTGCCTGTAAGATTCCAGATAAGCCAGGTGTCAACTGTGCCAAAGAGGAGCTTACCCTCTTCCGCCTTTTTTCTTGCACCCTTTACATTGTCAAGTATCCAGGCTACCTTGCTCGCTGAAAAATACGCATCGCAGGAATGAGACCTGTAGCCTCTCTGATATAGTCTCCATAGCCTTTTTCTTTCCACCTCGTCTATCCTTATGCGCTGTACGCCTGCACTGCCCATACTATGGCATTGTACACAGGCTCACCTGTCTCCTTGTCCCAGACTACAGTTGTCTCCTTTGATTGGTAATACCTATTGCTGTCAATGTCTTCCACAGCCTGCACCTATATTGGCTATAGCTTCTATGGCAGCAAGCTGTGATGACCAGATTTCCCTTGGTTTATGTTCCACAAGTCCCGGGTGCCGGATAAATCTGCGTAAATTCCTTTTGTGCACTGGATACTATATTTCCACCCTTGTCCAAATAGTATACTCCTTGAACTTGTTGTCCCTTGGTCTAGTGCCATCAAATACTTCCCCATAATACCTCCTTAGCTTAGCTGCCACCTGGCCTTGCTTCCATTCTCGTCCTTTGTCACTATTAACTGTTCTTCTATCTCCTGCTTTAATTCATTGACATGAGAGATAATTCCTATAAAGCTTTGAGCCTCCTGCCATGTTTTAAGGATTTTCACAGCCTCATTTTCTTGCATTGTATCAAGTGTACCGAGCCTTCATCCACAAAACATCATTTCCAGGTTGACTGCACCGCTTCTTGCCTGTATCTGGTCCAGCCATACCAAGGGCGAGAGGGCTGCCTGAAATGACTCTCCACCTGAAAGCGTCCTTACATCCCTGCTTTTACCTGTTATATATGAGTATACCATAAGATCCAGTCCTTTGTTAGTACCTTCTCCTGCTTTCTCTATCTCATAAGTCCTTAACTCGAAACTGTCCTCCTGTCATAGAGCTAAATCTCTTGTTGGCAGATACGAGAATCTTCTCAAGATACTGTCTTTGTACAAAAGGTCTCTATGTCCATCCTGCCTCCGGTCACATTGCCTGAAGCTTCGCATAAAGTCCGCTTAGCACCCTGTACTTGTCTCTGCATCTCCCCTGCCGCTAAGGAGAGATTAATACCATCAAGAACATCCTTATCAGTCCTATAGTCAGCCCTTATTTCCTCCACTTCCTTATGGAGGGCATTGTAAGCCTCATCTACTGTCTACAATTCTCTCTCAAAGGCCTCTATATCAGGTTTTTCCTTATCTTTTACAGCTTCCCTCATATTGGCTACCATACCTAAGGCTGCCTTCATATTGCCCTCGTAGGCATTTACCTCACTTTGAAGCCTGTCTTTTGTCCTTCTTTCTTTATGTTCCTTATACAAAGGTTCGTCCACTTTTCCTCAGAGATATTGTGCTGCAAGAGACCTTTTCATACTCTTCTCTCTTGGTCTGACTATTTTTAGAAATACCGGGCAGTCTGCTTCAAGCTTAGCTATAAGGGGTTTCCGTTCTTTCTTTTAGGCTCTTTGCTTCGCACTTTTCTCTTCAATCTCTCCTTGTAGGCTTCAGCCCCAGCCTATCTTTCTCTCTGCTCTTCCTCTGCTTTCTTTTAGCTATCCTCCCTGCTCTTAAACAACAGTCCTGCCTCAATCTCACTTATAAGAGTCACTAAGCCCGAAACCTCCTTAGCTGTCTCAGTTTCCCTCTCCCTTGCTGTCTCTGCCTCATTCTTTAAGAGATTTTTCTTTTCTCCAGCTGTGAAAGCTTTTCTCCTCAATGGTCTTTAATTCCTTTGATCTTTGCATTTACTTCATCCTGCTCCTTTAAGAGCTCTCTTTAGAAGTCTCAAATCAAGCTTCAGCCTGTCAAGCCCTGCCTCAGCTCTGGTCTCAAACAGCTCTTCATTTATAAGTCAAATAACTTATCCCTGTCTATTCTTAAATGCTCTTCTCTTTCTACTGCCTTAGTCTTAGAGTTTCATATAAAGACAGCTTTGTGTTTACACTGTCTTTAAGTCCGGATACAGCCTCCTCAAGCCTGTCAATATCCTCCTTTTTTATCTCCTCCTGTCCCTTAGGAAGACTAGCAAAGGCATAGGATGCGATGTGGAGCCACACACAGGGCAAGGCTCTCCCTCCTTCAGCAGGTCTCCTTGCAAGCAGAGCTGCCCTAAGCTCATAAAACAGCCTCCTCTTAGGTATTAGCTCATCCTCAGCCTCCTTAAAAGCTAATCAGCTCCTTCTCATAGGCTTTCTTATATTCATCTATCTTTTCTTTATCCTTAGCTAAGGTCTCAAGTTTCTTAATTAGGCTCTCTAGCTCGCTTTCAGCCATAGATGAGTGTGAAGCTTATTCTCAACGAGAGGCTTCTTCTTTTTCAGAGACCTTGCATATCCTTTACTGCCTCAGTCAAGACTTTCAAAACTCTCAAACTCTGTTAGCCTCTTCTTTGCTTCCTCTACCGCAGCTGCCTGTCTCTTTCTTTCTGCCTCTTTAGCATCCTTTCTCTTTTCTCTTTTCTTCAGACTCTTAAAAAGTTCTAAAAGGCAGTCCTTACCTTTTCAGCTGTAGCATTATATCTTTCTACTGCTGTAGATAGCTCTTCCCTTCCTTTTCTTTCGTCTATGCAAAGCTTCTCATAAAGATTTAATAAGCTCAGGCAGCTTCTCTCGGTTTAATGTGAGCTCATTTAGCAGATTTTGGTAGGCTTTTTCTGCTTCACTGAAACTTTGAAAAAAATAGCCTCAGTCTCATAAGCTCCCTCAATCTCCTTAACCAGCCTACTTTCCCCAAATCTCATCTTTTTAGCTCAAGCTCCTTACCTCTACTTCAGCCTTTATAAGACTTTCAAAAAGCCAAAAGCTGTCTGCCCTCAGTAAGCTCCTGTTTATCTTATCTCTTTTTAGAAGACCTCTTTATCTTCTTTTTCTTTATCTTCAAGGATGAGCACTTAGCTCAGTACAAAAGCCCTTAAGCTCCTCCGTGCCTTTTCAATGTCTGTGATATCCACATCCTTTTTCATCTTAAGGCAGTATACTCCCCTATAACGCACTCTGGGAACTCTGATTCCGCCTATAAGCAGTTTCACACCTGGCTATATTCCTAAGCGAAGCCTTTACAGCATCGCTTCTAAGCTTTAGCTGCGCAGTCAGCTCCTTGTATATCTCTGTGCCAAAGAGTTTTCTAAATATAGCCTGTTTATCATCTCCCCTTAACACCTCCATAAATTCGCCCTGTGCTATCATCGAAACCTGCACAAACTGGCTCTTTGTTAACTTTATAATTTCTTCTATCCTGGCATTGGTTTCTTTTGAGGTTTTTGAGTACTCAGTATCATCAGCATAAAAAAGCGATACCTTTTCTTTCTCATCTGTAAAGCCCTCGCGCCCTCTCTTGTAAGGCCTCTTATGCCTTGGAATCCTTTTACCCAACCCTGATTCTCTTCCTCACTCCCAACCTTTTCAGTAAAGGTAAATTCTACAAAGGGTTCATTTCCAAAGTCTGTAAACTGGCTCTGCAGCTCCTCTCCAGACTTTTTATTATTCCCGGAGCTTGCCTCTCCAAAGAGTGCAAAGACAATGGCATCAAATATGGTAGTCTTGCCTGCTCCCGTATCCCCTGTAATTAAAAACAAATTCTGCACAGGCTTTGTGAAATTCATCTCCGTCTTCTTCCACTAGGAGCCAAAAAGCCTGCATAACCAATTTTTATCGGTCTCATAGACTACACCCCACTTTAAGCCGTTGATTATCTCTGTGAAATTTTCTCTTCTTCAGCATTTCATCTCAGCTTAAGAATGCTCTACAGTTATCTATCTCACTTAGTTCGTCTGAAATCTCAGTTAGTCTACTCCCCTCCACCTTCTTTACAGCCTCCTCCTTATCTCTAGGAGGTTTGGAAATCTCTCCTTATTCTGTCAGTGGTGTCTACATCTGTAGAATCTTCTGTCAAAATGACTGTCACATAGTCCTCGGAGCCCATCATTATGACTTCCTCAAGTCTTCCCCTAACTACCTTGATATTTCTAAGAGCAAGCGGAAGAACCTCCGTGTTTATCCTGCCCTTTTCAAGCATTTCCACCATAACTATGCCCTTTTCCTGTCCTGCCTCACTTACAGAGCAGGGTAGCGGGGTACCGCAGTATCTGTGGCAGTCTCCTATCAGCTTCCAAGGCTTATGTATGTGGCCAAGGGCTGAATAGTCAAATCTTTCCAGAATGTCGGCATCTACAAGGTCTATGTTCCCCACCGACTTAATCTCAGAGTCCATTCTCTCCACTTCCTCAGGGTTCTTCCCAAGGGGCAGATAATACTGGTGGCTAACCAGTACATTTCTTTCGTTCTCGTCTATATCCTCCCTCTCAATAAGCCTGTGGAGTGCCTCATTGTAAGAGAGATTATTCTCATTTTCATCCAGACCAAATACATTTTTTACAAAAGATGGGCGCACAAAAGGGAGAAGATAAAAGTTTACCTTCCCATATTCATCCTCAAGCACCACCTTTTCAATATGTTCATCTGCCTTCTTTGAGGCGGAAGTCCAATAAGGTGCAGGTTGTAGCCTGAAAGCACCTTCTGAACTGATTGATGCAGGACTGCACTGTCGTGGATTTCCCACTAATCACCATAATATGCATCTTCGGCGCTACTGCAACTAACTTTGATATGAAGCCATCAAAAATCTCAATAGCATCAGAAGACGGAACCGCATTGTTGTACACATCCCCCGCTATGACTATGGCATCAGGCTTTTTATCTCTAACCTCTTTTACTATCTCATCTAATATATACTTCTGGTCTTCACTCAGGTCCTTATTCATAAGCTTTAAGCCTATGTGAAGGTCAGATATGTGATCTCATTGTACCCCCAATCCGATAATGTGATTGTTTAGCAACTTGACATAATAAAGCAAATATTAGTCCAGCTAATTTGTGACACCAGTGGTGTCACAAATTCAATCCCTAATGTGGTGCTGTGTTATTGTTGTTACTAAATAAGCTAATCTCCTTGCCAAGCTAGCCCATACCCATTGTTTTATCGTAAAGTCACAAAGCTCAGTTAGTTTTTTGCATACTTTTTATTTTAGTAAAAGCTGAGATTATATTTATCAATCAATTTACTTTCCTCAATTTTACAATTTCTAGCCCATCTTGTTATAAGTTGAAAAATACTTTTATCATTCTTATATCCTTATTATCAATGTGTGTTTCTGTATGGTTCAGATCTATAGTAATAATTGTAATTTTTCAAAGCTATCTTTTGAAATCGTGCATCTCCCATATTCTCAGGCTCAACAACGCAGATTTTATTATTTATTTTTGCTGAGTTTTGTGCTAAAAATAACTAAAACCATAGTATCTCCCTATTTGATTGGATATGGAGTTCCCCCTTACCACCCATACTTCTCTAAATCCACCCTGTTATTCGACCTCTATCCCGTCTTCTCTTAGCCTCTTTCTGCCTCGTCAGGACCGCCACGAACGCAAAAGGTCTGGGCATTCCTTTAGCGTTCCACTCACCTAAAACAGGGGATGATACTAGGTTCTGAGGTTCTTGTGGAGGCATTGCCTACTGCCCTTTGCCATCTTCCTATCTCCCTGCAAGCTCTGCAATACGTCCATAGGTAGCCACCCTTCCCTTAGGTATCTGTTTTACAGCCTCATATATCCTCTTGGTAGGCGAGTCTGTTATCAGGGAATAGCTTTCAGCTATCATAGTCTTTACATCCTTTTCAGGGATAGAGCCGTCTAGTATAATGGTATTCAATGCTCTTTATTTTGATGCCAGCCTGCTATCACCGACTTAAAAGCATGTTTCTCAAAAGTCCCTCCACTCAGGAGAACTTTACATTGAATTTATAGAGCCTTCTCTTTCATATATCCGTGGAAGGCTGCTCTTTTACTCTGATTAACTGCAGTTTGTATCTTAAGGGCATTTCCATATATGTATCAGGAAATGCCAGTCCATAAGACAAGACTTCTTCTCTGGTTTTCATCCTCTTATATTTCCTTTAGTTGAACTTAAATATCTTTCTAGCCACCTCATAGCCCCAGATTATTATCTTTCTTCCACCCTTTCCAGGCATTCCCATAGTTAGCGCCGGGGTATGCTTTTATCATACGGTTCATCTTGGGTTCTTGGTCTTAAGATATCTCGAGATTTCCTGCTTTCTTTTCAAGGTTCTCAGACTTTACCTGACTTGATAAAGAAATACAGTACATATAGTCATCATCATATGCAGTAGTTCGTCATATATTTCTTTAAGCGCCTCTTTTATCTTAGACAAATCATTAGAGCTTATGAGTATCTTGGTTATCTTAATCTGCTGGTCTATCCTGCCATCATAGCCTTTTCATTGACAGACTGGTCATCTCTTCCTATAAAATACCTATAAAGGTCAACATCCATATAGTACATAGTCTTTTACAAAAGGAAGAGGATAATATACAAATATATTGTCCACAGAAAGGTATGGTCAGGAGCTTAAGTCCTATCTCCTTAAGGAGTGCTGTTCTGTAAGAATCAGAGTGCATAAGTATGTACTGAGAATTCCTTATCACTGCCATACATCAGAACCAGGTAAAGAACTGATTCTCAGAGGCAGTTGGCATATCCCATTGTACTTGGTTTACAGCCTACCCTTCTCATACACATAGTTACAGATAAGCTTATCCCGGTGCCTTGTTTCCCAGTCTGGTCACTGAGCATAGAGTCCGCCGCCTTTGCAAGGGCATCTGTATCTACCCAGTCCATCGGTCAACCGCTTATGCACTACCTGTGGCGTACCGTGGCCTGTGTTGCCAGCCTGTCGCGTCCACCGTTCTCCTGATGAATAGCCTTTACTATGCCAGAACTTTCTCGTATTCGCTGCTATGCGTCAGCATGTGAATGTCGTCAGCCACTATGATTTCTATGTCTTCACTGTAAAGCAGCAGTGTCATTAGCCCTACAGCTCATATCTTTCTGCTGGTGTAGCAGCAGGGTGTTGCAACACTTTAATACTTTCATTCTTACCATCCTTCACAAAGCTCTAAAGGCTTTTCTGTAGTGCATCCATGTTGCTAATACTTGTACTCTGCAAGCCTTCAAGGAGAGTGCAGATTCTTACTCCTCTTTGCAAGCGTTACGTATTTTTCATATAAAGGCCTTATTATCATCGATTCAGATGGCGCAGGCCGGAGTTCAGTATCCAGGTACTGAGTGAGAATGTTCTATTCTTTGTCGTTGCCCTTAGCCTTCTGCGTCACGTCGTATGCTGTCGTTGTCCTGGTGCGTCCTCATCAGCTGTCTAATTTACTACTGCTTCAGGCTGGAAGGAATCTACATCCAGATAGCTAAAATCAAACCTTAGTGATCTGCCAGGCGGGGCACCAAAGCACCTGTCAAGAGGCTCCTCAGTCATTCCCGTAAATGTCATCATCCATCAAACTCCCATTGCACTCAAGAAAAATCACCTTCTTCAAGCTTAAGGCAGTCCTTAGCCTCCGGTCACGAAGCCCTTATATATCAATATTAGCGTGAGCATTTTCTTAAAAAGCTCAGTGTAGCCATCCTTTAGCATTGCCTGCGTACGCCATCTGTGCGGTAGCGCGTACTTTTCGGTGAGGATGACAGGAACTCATGCTGCTATCTGCAGTCTCTCAAACTTGGGCTAACTCACTGCTTACCTGTAGCCATTTCTACAAAGATGTTTCGTACACATAGTCAGCCAGGCTCTCATCTCCTCATCCTCATTTTCTGAAGCTTGGAGGATAGGAATGGCGTCTCCCTGCCGTGGGTGCTTATCAGCTTGTCTATGGGCTCTCCGCGCTTTTCGCCTCATATGCCAACCTTATGCTGTTTACAGTTAAAGCGGAATCGATATGTATTTCGCCGCCATTGCCCTGCACCTGGTGGTAAGTCGGCGCACTCGGTGAACTGACCAAAGGAAGTCGTAGACCTCCTTGCTTTTAGTAATGGAAAATATGAGGACGTAGGTGCATGTATAAGCACTCCATGTCACTCCATCAATCTCGTCAAAGGCATTCCCGCCTATGGTCTCTCTCTTCAATAACTTGGTACCCTTTGCGCGTCCTCTGCAAGCTTTCTTGCGGACACCGCTCCTGCAAAGCCCGCTCCTACAATGACCTATATCCTTTATAGCAACTCTCTGGTTCCAGTGCCGATATAGAGTCGTTACCTCTTTGCCTTGAACATTTTCCTCAGCTTCCCTTTCGCTCCATCTGGCTCTTTACCTGTTTTGCATTCATAACGCAACGTCTTCTGAGGTGTAGCGGGCGGTAAAGACTGCTGCTGTCTTGCCGTCACTGCATAGCAATCCCAGGGGCTTCGCCCAGCAGTGCCGGGTATGGGATGTTGTCAAGTCAGCTCCGTCAGATTGATGGGGATGTTTCAGACACGAGACCTAAGGATATCCATAATAGTTCTTTTGTTCTAGATCCTCGGTGATATATATTCAGCTCTTTGCTGTAAGGAAGAGCCTTGTTGCGGGATAGTCGCTGTCATCCTCATCATAAAACATGGTCCACATCATCTTCCAGCTCTTTGCAGATGCTCTCACTAACCACGCTCCCGGAACAAGGCCTCCTGCAATGTCAGGCACATAGCCCATACCACTCAGTCAAACTTCTGCCCTTTATCACTGTCTCTTTGCCTTATATGGGAAGAAGCACTGAAAATCTCCAGCCACGTTGTGCAAAGTGTCTCCTTACTTTCCGTCCGTTCTCCGAGGCCTTATGCGTAAGGTCTCTAGTGATAACTGCATTTAGAGGTGGAACTGCTTACCTGAGGAGTCTTCTCAAGCTTGAGTCCGTGGGCGGTGTGAGATAGTATTCTGTTAAATGTTATCAGTTCTTCTATTCCTACCACCACTTCACTTGTTTGGCTTTATCTATATTGTAATAGAGATGTGGTCGTGCTTTATCCTAACAAACTTACACTGCCTGCTTGCCTTCTTTCAAGAAGCTCTATGGTATCATTGCTATATTGATGCCTGTTACATGAACCTTCTTTTCTCTTAGTGTCAGTGCTTTTACCAGTTACATCCGTTATGATTAGCTTCTTGTAAGGAATGTTGATGATACCGTCTTTTCCGATACAGTGTCAGCTCTTTTATAGCTACCATGTCTACACAAAGTTACCTGAGATTTTCCCAAAAGGAGCCTAAGTGCGTCTTATCACACTCGTATCTCAGTTCTTCTTCTGGTCTCCGAGGTCCATAATAATAAGCTTCTTAACCTTTGTGGCGTCCGTGGTTTTTCCTGCGCATCTGTGGTTGTTATTCTCCCGAGGAGGGCAAGATATGAACCACGCGATATATTCTCAGCAAGGACAGGGCAGCTTCCTCACTCTTTGTCAGGCTGGCATAGATATATCCTGTCATAGACGCAAAAGCCCGAAAAACTGCTCCACGTGCCCACAAAGCTAAAAGTCTGATATCCCTCTTCAAAGAGAGCACGTGCAGGCAGGCTTGCAGGATGTCATGCGCTGTTCCTCAATCCTGTCATCTGCCGCTCAGATACTTATGAGAACTATCCCTGTTCTTCCCTCATATACGCCTCGATTCGCTCTCTTGGCCGTATACTATGAGTACAAAGTCTCCGTTATCTTTCATTCTAAAGCACCTTAACAGCGTGATTGTCATAATACAGTTCTTTCATCTAAAGTCATCACCACGACTCTCTTCATCTTATCTTTCGTTTCATAGTGCAGAGGTGTCTTTCTCTCTCGTCTATATATTCTTTTTAGCATCACATCTTGCAAGTCAGTATCCGGATTAGCTGGTGCCATATGACTTTAGCTGGCTCCTTGCCACAGAGGTGCTTTTTCAGGATTGTGGGTTTCTTCGCATCTCTTTCAAATGCAAGTAAATATGCCAACCTTCTCGACTTTATTTATCCTGTAGTATTCCTTTATGAGATAGTAATTCCGGAACCTCTCCGGAGGTCTTTGCTATGTACTATATATACCCAGTCCTGTTATATTCTCGGTTCTCGGTCGACTGTAACTACAGGCTCTGTAAGCCGTTCAATCTGAAAGCTTTCCCAGGTCGCGGTCTCATGGGAAGAATGAATGTTAACCTTTGCATAAGCTCATATTGTCCATGCACTTGCGTTGGTTTTCAAGATATGGCTTTGCTCACTTTTCATCTCCTTTGCTAAAAGGTGCCACTAGAGAACTTTTCTGCAAAGCTGTGGTGTCAGCAAACTGTCTCCTCTTGTAAAGCTTAATGGTAGTAAAGAATACAAACTTTCTTACCCATCCTCATTAACAAGCCTTACAATTTGAGGCACCGCTCAGTGTCCTTGACAGCTCGAGATCAAGCCTTGTCGACATCTTTGCGCTCTTCATCTATCTCAGGAGTTTTCATTTCACCGTTTTGCTTTCACATTGCCTATCTTGTCCTTTACCTCTTCTCTACCCCACAACAATGCTGTTATTATAGTCATTGGTTAAAGTCCTATGCTTTTTGTTGTGTCTCCAAGCAGCAATCCTCCTTACTCCGCGCGTCGATTTCCTGCCCACTGTCATGTGGGAGATTAATCTTTACCACCTCTTAGCATGCCTTACAGTAGAAACTTGCGGGCCGCTCATTGTCTCCGTCTCTCCGAGTAAGAGGTTTCCTTTATATTACTTATAAAATACCCGCTGACAGCGCTGAGGGAGTATCATTATTATCAGTTTATATATAATTTTCTGCATTGAAATCTCTCAAAACTCTTTTCCCTATTGCTGATGTTGAAAAGCTGCTTTTTACCGCTTACGGATGGATAAATGCAAAGCCTCGCTGCCTCAAAGAGGCAAGACCAGATCCATCCCTCAGTATTCCCTGTAATCGTCATTGTGCCCGGTATCACCGACTCTCCGGCTAAAGTCGTCCGACATCTGCGTCTAATCTGATGATGTCTTCCTGTTAATGGCTCCACCCTAACAAGGGCTTTGTTTCGTGCCTTAACAACCTCACCAATTAGGAGTCTGCTCTTTCGCTTCCTTTGTTTCCTCCTCTGGCAAACAGTAGCATTTTTCACCTTATCATGCAGGTAACACACTGTAACACTTTCTCTGGGGCTCTTCCTTATCAGGGGTCAAAACACGCCGCCATGTATATTTGTCATAGCTTATTCCCGTTGCCACCTTTCGCACAAGTCTCTGCGGCCTATCTGTAGTCTTGGCATACCACTATCTTACCGTTTCCTATCAAGGGCGGTACCACAGCAACCTGGGCTAAACACCTGCCAGCTTTATTTTACGCTTTAGTGCTTCTACTGCTATATGCTTTTGAGATTTCCCTCTACAAGGTCTTTGTGCCTTTTTATCTCCCTGAGAGAGCATCCCTGCTGGTTTTACACAAGCAGTGATATCATCATCTTCATGCGCCAAAGTAGTCTTTGATACCATATCATGCCTGTAAAGCAATCCTACCTGAGACGGTCCTAACTGCTTCCCTTTCTAGCAAACTGGCCACAACTAAGTAGTAGTATAACATAAAACGTTACTTATCGCGCATCACCAAAGATTATTGTAGTTTTCGACTAAGGACCTACGCATCTGGCTGTAAGTCCCTTTGTTATCCATCTGTATCTGTAATAGTCCCACGTCCGTTGTGGTGGAATAAATGATGAAGTGTGTTGTCAAACCAGGAAGGCTGCCCTGTGGTGGTAGTATCTCTTTGCTGACAGGCAATTGCACCATTTGAGTGGTCACACCGTTTTGAGGACTTTGTCAACAGCCTTTTCTGGTTGAGTCAGATGCCTTACGTCTCAGAATCTTCCGCCGGGTTTAACCGGCGAAAGGCTGGTAAACACCTGTTCATTTGCGTGGTGGTGCAGAGAACGCTCCTGTGACTGTGTTAGGAAAGCTTTTTATGTTTAACTCTGTTAAGTACTGCTCACCAACATAGATTTCGCACTTTTCGTCCATATAGCCTACTTCCAGACTGTACAAGGCGGTAAGGTTTTCCTTATCCTTTGCACTCATCTTGATATTGTAAGCATTCTTTTCAGCCTCTTTCTTCTCTTCTTTACTTCCTCCGGCCTTTTCTTAGCTTCTTCTTCCTTTTCTTTCTCTTCCAGCCTTCTTCCTTTCTTCCTTCTGCATTCTCTCTTTATACTCTTGCAGGCTTCTTCCTCAACGTTCTTGCGACTTCTCTTGATTGTCTTTCAGCCTCTCTTTGCTGAGCCTTGCTCTTCTCTTGCCTTGCTTGCCTCCTCCTCTGCTGACTTAAAGGTCAGATAAAGGAATCTTATCAACCTCACCGTCAGCTTCTGACGATTTCGTGCCTTTCGTATTTTCTCGCTTTAGCACTATATGAGTTCGCTTGTTGACCGCATATTTGTGTTGATAAGCAGACAGTTAACTATCACTAAAATTATCCATAGCTCTTTCTTCATGTGGTTCTCCACTACTGTGAAAATGTTTACTAGTTAATAGATTATGTATATGTGTTGCGGGCCTGTTACAGAATTATTACATAAACTATGTCCGTAAGTGTGTGTGTGTAGTTAGGTTGTCAATACCATGTGCTATATTGACGAAGTTGCGGCTATACAATCTTTTAATTTTGTGCTTTTATCCACTAACAGCAACCCATATTCTAGTATAAATTTGTACTTCCTACAAATTGATATTTTTCATTTTGACATAGTTTTTAATATGTAGTAGTGTAAAGGGGTATTTTCTAAAGAGGTTTTGGGTGGAAAATTCACTAAAGAGATGTATAAAAGTTGATTCAAAGGAAATGAACGCGTTTTGTTGCTTCTTTTTACGTATAAAAATAAGCATATAAGCCTGAGGCGGCTTTGACAGTGAAAGGGCGCAAATTCCGCTATAACAGGGCTATGGTACTAACTGAGGCTAAAATGCCGAGACCATGAGGACTATGACGAGATCCGCTTACCCTTGTTTGAAAAATGGGTGGCTATAATCAACTTTCGTGATAACGGTCTATATGTGAAAAATCCTATGCTTAAGAAAAGATCGCACTTTGAGATACTACCTCTCTACCGGTGATGTAATGAAGTTCTCAGCGGACGAACTCTTCTACTATTCAATCACAAGATGCTTAGAGAGAGGCATTTCTTTCGTAGCGAGACTACGGTATGCAGGTAAAATATACTAAGTAGCTGTAGCATACAGAAACTTTGCGGTTGCAGGCAGGGACTATGTATTGTGAAATGGGGATGTGGGCTTTGGGGTGTGAGATATAAAGGTAATGAAACAGATATACCGGCGTCCAGGATGAAAAGCAATATCGAAGCCGGTATGCGTGAGCAGAATAAATATAAAAGGCGCTGTAATGGTCGGAAGATATGATGATGAGGTAAAAAGGCGGCTATAACATAACAAGGCTAGTGAACCACCTTGCGGATAAAGGGCTTTACTAAAAACTATGAGCAAAACTACGCAGAACGACTTAACACAGCGCAATGTGAAAAGCATATCGATAAAACAGAGTTTTTCAAAATTTTATGAAAACATATTTCTTCGCTCTCCTCTAAAAGGATTTAAAAATGGGTGGCAAAGTACATTTATCACAGTAACAACAAACGAACAGAAATGCTTAGCATAAGCCAGTTGTTCATAATAAAAATATTGTTCTCAAATTTGATGTAACTGCCTACAATCTCGTAAACCTCTATCTGGGCATCAAGCAATGAGAGGAGCGTGATGACAGGATTAAAAGTAGTCTGGGGCTTAGGCTGTTGTTGCTAGAGGCACTATTGCGTACTCATTAGGGCTACGAGATTGTACCTAGACAGTGAACATTATCCATATGTAGAGTTTGAGCCATAGCAGTGCTTGTTTTCTAAATATCACAGACATAAGTACATAAGCTCCTATGTATAGAAGTAAGCAATATAATGACATATACATCCTAAGGTCTGAGTCCTGCTCCGCCCATAGTAAATATAAGGGGCAGGACAGGCAGGCTTGATATCACATAAATCAGCAATTTCACTGTACTACAGATGTCAAGCTTACCCATTTATTATCCTGTAATGTCAGAGGTTTGTGGCGACAAATCAAAGGTTTCCATGGTCTCTCTCCTGAGATAACACCTCCGGTTATGGCAGACTCAAATATAACCAGCGCGGTTGGCCCAAATAAGACTGAATAGAATGTAATAAAGTCTTGTTTGATCGTATATATACTGTAAATGGGATATCCGTAAGCTGAGATTGCTAAGGAGTAAACAGCCTATGCAAGCCACTATAAAACAATAAAAGCCCCACCGTTATTGAAAGCTTTATATTTCTAACAGACTGTTTTAGCTCCTTTGTATATACCGCATTTTGTTCTATATCTTCCCTTAGCTTCTCCATTATCTTGATAAATACAGATTCCAGGTCGTGTCTCTCCTGCAAAAGAGAAGTTATCATAACACCAGCTTCCACAAGTCTCTTAAGAAGATATCCCTCATCCTCATCAGAACCCCCATAAAGCGTATAAAACTCATTATCTTCTGTTATTGTGAGGTTAAGCACTGCTTCATCTTCTTTAAGAACTTCATTCTCAATATCAGCATATACTTCGTTATGATTGGATTTTCTATGTACATTTTTGTTTCAATGCTTTCTAGCTTCCCTCATAACAATTTTGCCCTTTTTCTATAACTGCAAGTCCGGTAACAAGCTCCGATATTTCGTAGTAAAATATGAGAGCTTATGATGATGGTCTTACCTTCTTCATTGAGCCTTCTTAGTATGTCCTTGTCTCTATTCTTCGCTTTGGGTCCATACCCGATCGTCAGGCTCATCAAGAACTAAAATGTCGGGTTGTGAACCAGGACTGAGCAAGCCAGTCTCTGCTTCTGCCCCTTGATAAGTCGTCGACAAAGAATCAGGCTTATCTCCTGGCTAAACTCATCCAAAAGCCTAAGGCATCTCTACTACTCTCCCGGTCAGGTCATAAGTATACATAAAAACTCCATATATTCTGTGACTCTTAGAGTTATCGTGCACCAAGTAATCAGGTACGCAGCCTATTTTGCTTTTAATTGCTGATATTCTTTACTATCGGTCGTTTATTATTACCTTCCCGGAATCAGCAGGGATAAGACCTGATATTATCCTCATAAATTAGTAGTTGCTGCGCCGTTTGCCCCTACGAAAGCCGTATATCTCACTATCTCCGATTCTCAGTGAAATCCCATCCGGTGCCTTGGTCTTCCCAAAAGCTTTTGACTAAATTATCTATCTCTATCATTATTCATACTCCATTGATATCTTTTGGTATATTCGGTATGGTAGAAGATATCTCATCATAGAGCAGTTGGTCCTATCTCATAACGCAGAGTCAGCTGCCATCCTTTCTAGGCATCACCCATATAACATTCCTGATCATTACCTTTGTTAAAACCTGATTTCCACCGGTATTTACATATTCCTTAATTCTGTTTTATATAATCCTCATCGGGCTCAAAAACCACATCATATCTGTCTGTCAGCTTGTTGGGGCATTATACCCTGCAAGGGTTTACCTCTTCCTTGTATCTGGCAAATAGCTGAGGGTCCCTCACCTGATATCCACGTCATAGGTAATATCAACAGGTTTCTGTTACCAGTGCATCATTTCGCAGCTTCCTGTAGCTCTTATCGTACATGTGCATAGTTTACCTATAAATTCACGAAGTTATCATACCTCTACACGTGTCTACTGCTGTTTTCTGCCGGAAAGCACTGCAATGTGTAGCCTTTCAGCGGTGTGTTCGCATCAGAGGAACTCCCCGCTAAGACAGTTGTTGCCACAGAGCAGCAAAAGGCAGGCTTCTACCATGTGTCCGATGTGGAGACTTTTATCAAGTACAAGAAGTCATGGGTGGCTTGAGCTACGTTTTCTCCCTCATAAGCCAAGTCAAATATCCTGTTTGAGTATACTGCAGTCCAGAGACCTCCAGTCGAATCAACCAGATAAACACTTTCTTTTTCTGCTGAAAAGCTCTTGGTCTCATTCTTTGGCACATCACCCAAATATGGTTTCGATCATCGCCTGCAGCAAATACCTTACTTAAGTCGGTGCGAGTATTGGGTAAGTCTCCCTTTAATGCATATGTTGTCCCTATAGAACTCTGCACTTTTTGCCCAACTATGTGGGTGTTCCCTCGCCCTTAAATACAAGGTGTCAAAGCGGCGACGGACTCTGAGTACGATTGTCTCAGTTCCATCATCTTACTTTTCTATGTTATGAGGCATGTTCTGCTTACTGTCTCGCTGGCTCAGTAAAGCTTCCATACAGGCTGTCGCTTATATTCATTGTTAAACCTCAAGCGTATATGGCGTATTGGATGGGTTGCTGCTGAGGGCGAAACATTTCATTCTTTGTCTTCTCTTAGGTCAAGCACAGATACATAGTTCATGTGAGTGCAGTCTATACGGCTGTCTGTGCCACCATATGGGTGATAACGGTATCGCTGCCCATGCGGGTACAAATATCAGTATTGTACTCTCTCTTTCTACGTGCCAATATTGGTATGTCACAGGGGCTAACCACTGTATATATATGACTATAATTGCTATACTACTTGCCTGACTTTATATTCAGGTTGCTTCAAGAACCGCTGAGAACTCTCTCAACTCTCTGCAGTCATTTTGATTTCCACTTGCCAAATACAGCCTTTTAATAATTAAACTCAGACATCTCACTCGTTTATACTCGCCTAGCCCTGTCTGTCTTTCTTTGGGGTATCCACCGTATCCGCCTATAAAGACATGTATCCTCGTCGTAGCGCCTCATCACAGGTCAAAGGGAACTAAGTGCCCGGCAAAATACTCCTGCAACATCATCTTCTTTAAGATATATTCTTTTAGCTCTAAAATTCTCGGCGCCCGGGTAGGACCGTCAGCATCCGATGTGAAGAAAACTCCTAGCAACTATCTCCGGCGCTTCGTCGCATCACTGCACTCAATATCATCTTCGCAGCTCTCGGTTCTTTTCCAGTGCTATCCGCCATTGATACTCTAAAAGCTCGGATCAGAGCTGTTGATAAAAGAGATAAAATAAACTCTCCGCATTCTCTCTCCTGCTAATCTCCTCACTATAAGAAGGTGGATTGTCAATAGCATAATATTTTTAGATATACACTTCCATTCAGTCTTCTTTGTTTGCTCTTTTATGCCTTTAACTCTTAAGCCAGGATGCGCGGATATAGCCAGCTGCACCGTACTCTATGTCAATGTGTCTCCAATCAAAGAGAGACTCCCTCTTGTCTCCTACACTCTTTTCTACAGATAAACCTTACCCTTTGCCCTCTGCCTTTGCTGATGTCATTAAAATAATTAGAAAAGAAATAATACGGATAAGACATAAAACAATCCTCACGCCGTTATTCTCCCTATTTTGCAGGCAATACTATCTCAGTACAGTTCCCGGAGGGTCACTACATTGGCACAGCCTCCGTGCAAACCGCTATATTCTGCGTGATATGCAAGCCTAACTGCCCACTCGGTTTGCAGGGACCTCGAATCTCAACCCTATCAAAATTTATCAAAATATGATCTATGTCAGCACTGGAATCAGCCTTCGTAGTGGATTATTCTAATGTGTAAATCGCTGTTTTCATTTCTCTGTACAAAGTCAATGATAAATCTTCTTACCGTCTTTACCATATTTTATGCCGTTGGTGACGGCAAGGTTCGCTATTGCTTTCCATAGCTCCTCCATCTGCTTCTATCTTAATGACGTACCAGCAGGGTCTTAAATTCAGAAGCGAGGTCCCGCTTCCTGCAGGGCTTTGGATCGCGTCGTCCGCAAAGCTGTTCCATCAGCTTTTACATCTATTTCTTGGTGCAGTTAAGCTCTGTATATGTCTTTGTAAATAAACTTGGGTTGGTTTGTTGTTTTTTTTGTTTTTTTTTTTGTGGTGGTGTGGTGGGGTGGTTTGGGTGTGGGTGTGGGTTGGTTGTTGTTTTTGTTTTTTGTGGTTTTTTGTTGTTTGAGTTGTGCCATTTATTGGATAGCTCATCTTCATTTCTTACCTCGAGATTCAGTGTCAAGTTTCCTCCGAAAATTCTTCTATCCTGTCTATCTGTTCAAAAATAGTCTATCGCTATCGTAAAAAGACAAAATATACAGAGACGATGAAGCAGACTATCGTTCAATGACAATAAAACCTGCGATCTACGGCTTTCAGGGGTTTAGTCGCTCATCCTCCTGTAGTAGCGGCTGAGAATATTATACGTCAGTACGGCCGTTTATAGTCGTGATATTTTCATTTACTCTCATGCCGCCTTCTCTGCATTATCCATTTGAGAGGCATTACCCTGTGCGGATGCAGCAGTTGTACCCGCACTTTGTACCGGGCTGTTTGGGTTTGTGTAGTCTCTCTTATAGTCTCTCGCGCCGGCGGTCCAAAAGTAATAAAGCAGGGTCGTTATCAAAGAGAGTATCAGACTTATTATTGCATAGGTTACTATTTATTCAACTGTCTTACACGATAATGGTGGCGCAGTCTTGTATCCTACCTCCACATGCTGTCTTGATTGTTTAGCATTTCTTGCGTCCATCTCTATCTTTCTCTTGGTCTTCTGATGTGAACCATAACTGTGTTGTTGCCTTCCAAATGCCTTCTCATTTCCCTACCCTTGTATCGTATCGTCGTAGAGAATACGCTTCCCGGATTACTTGCGGGAAGGCGAGGCTATGTCGTACTCCAATAGAGGCGTAGCTTTGCCTCTTTATCATGTCCTGACTTCTCTTGTTGCTTTGCATTGATGCTCAAGCGGTCCAACTCGATGGTTTCATCATCCTGCGGCACCGCCACCCGCCCTCTCTGCGTTTAAACTCTAGCAAAGTCTTCTAAAGTTTTGCCTGCTCTGGCCGTGAGGTTCAAGCGGATTAAACGGTTTGGGCGCAGCGTCGTCTGCACCATTGCCGAGTCCCACTATCTTGTCAGGTCTGTGGGCTTACGCTGAAACATAATGTAGGGATATTGTTGGTTTTCTACGAATCTTCCTTGACCGCCGAAAGGCCGTCCACATGCGGGCATCATGATTGTCTAATATGCAGCGAGTGAAATATCTTCGTGCGCCTTACGCGCCTTAGCAAGTCCTGCATAACAGCATCGTTGCCTTTCTAACTTCCTGCCTTCACGCCCGAGGTGAGTCTCCACCAGGCCGCAGCTGTTTCTTTTCATCATCATCTGCTGCAGAATCTGCGCTTTAGTATCCACCCGCCATCTACTCTCTGTGTTTGTCGATTTCATTGATTGCTCCAGATTAGTTTTAAACCATAGAAAATTCCGACCTATACTGAGTATATCATCTTTCTATCATGTATATAGCATTACAATAATTCTTTGAATTCTCTTTGACCTTAATATTTTGAGCCAAAAGGCATAGGACAGCTAACGCTATCCTTATAGAGAGAGGAGTGGTTGGTGGTGACCGGTCACCCAACCTGCACCAAGCGAGTGAAATCTCTATACGAAATTCTGAATCTGGCAAATTTATATTCCAGCTTGGAACTTATCGCTGTTCATAACTGATGTCTAAGTCTCACCGTGCAAATATGAAGCCCGTTTGTAATTCATGTTTAACAAATTTATTGAACGTTCTACCCACCATTCAATGAACAAGCCATAAGCATCGCCAGAGTACAAGATGAGATTAAAGTGCTGAGGATTTGGTTTCCTACAGCTATTTTGGGTATGGTTTCTGCTACTATTCATCATTCATGGTAGCGAGATAATAAAGCAGGTAAGTGAAATCCACAAATCCAATCACTATGGTCCCCACATAGATGTCATTACGCTCCTTTGGCAAGAGTTGATATGACAACCAGCGCTACCGTCGGCATGATGAGACAGGTTGTCCCAGCACAGACAGATAACTCCTGGCATCTGTAGAGACGATTTTGGAGAAAACTAAAGCCCTCCTTTCACCCTGGTCTGGTTGGCCTTTCTGCTCTCCATCTTATGACTTAAATAATTTCTTTGGCATCTTTTCATCCATACATATTAGCAGGTACAATTTCCTTGTGCTATTTCTCTCTCTTGCTTTATACTTTTCACCTGGGAGGCTCACCTAAGGCAAGGCTTTATAATCTCTTCTGAGCTCTGCCTTAAAGCTTCTCTTCCATCCCATATCGATTGCCCGCTGCGAATGGGCTTTGTTATCTGTGTCGGCCCCTCTTCACTCCATAGCAAGTTTCCTCATTACAGCTTCTCTCCAGATCTGGATCCGGTAAAGATTCCTGTGTAATAACGTCCTTATCAGGTACAAAAGCACTGAGAGCCTGATTGTATTCTTTGAGAGTCAGAGTCTTCACGAGCTCGCCATTTTCAAGGATCATCTCTCACCCTTAGCCATAGGCTCACTGCCTGGCTTACAAAGAGAAGCAGCTTCAGGATGGTCCTCTTAGTGTCTTATAATGTCGGGGTGCGTAGCTGTGGGCCCTCCTGCTTCAATCTGCTTCTTAAAGAGAGGAATCACGCTTCCGTTGCTTCCAGACGCACGTGCCGACCTGCAGCATAAACTCTGTGACATGATGGCGGCCGAATCATCTGGATTATCATTTCACAGATTCTCTTGCTTGCACCCATTACGTTGGTTGGGTTTACAGCCTGTGTCGGTAGAGTCTCGAACGAGATCTGTCCACCGTACTTATCGGCTTGTTTTGACAGTGTTGTACGTACGACATGTTTTGCGGTGAAACTCATTCAAAACGACTGTTTCCACCATGCGCTATCTTATGTCGTTTCTTATGTGAACGACGCTGGCCTGTACTTTTGCAAAAGAAATCGGGAATCCAAAGCCTGTCCAAGTTACTGCACAGAGCCTCAGCTGTAGGGTCAAGCTCAGAGAGTTGTGTCGCTCTGAGCTCTAGCATCGTATGCATGTGACATTGTCCTCCTATATGTCTGCTCTCGGTGAGGCTGTTTTGGCTTATGCTGCTATCTGCCTGCGCGAATCCTTCCTCAGGCCGCTGCTCACAAGCACCGTCTTGCGCTCCATAGCCCGCCAGCTGGAGTCCGGCTCCACGCACTTACGGCTTCCTCTTCCAAAACCGTCCTCTACGCTCACATCTCTAAGCAGAAGTCGCTGATACGGCGGCCCTCCGCATCGCAATGGTTTACGCTCAGGTGAGTTTTTAGCTACACGGCCCGTGTCTAGTCAAAGGCCTATAAAGCTCGCTAAAGCTCCTTTCTGCTTGCAGATGGTATAGCTATAGACCTCTCTCATTTATATTGTACTTTTTGACATTTTCAGGATGGAGTATCTGTCTCCGACCACCTTTTATTCCGTTTATATAGCTTCCCACCTTGTTCTTATCATCATCTGTGATTGCAACAAAGCTCCTTGTCACACTCACCTCGCGCCAGACATCTCTTATATACCATATGGCCCGTCTCTCCTGCACCCAGCAAACGCATTACCCTCGAGGTCTGCACATTTCCCGTAGCGACCCTACTGGTTATCTGCATCCTCACCGTTCTGTAGAAAACGAGGTTCCCGCAGTCAAGTAAAAGTATGAAGAAGTATAGGAAGTGGTAGGTTCTTGGGAGAAAGAGAGAGCCCTCATCCTTTTGTCAACTTTTATCAAAGCTACTGACCACTTCTGCTTTGCCGTAGCCCTCCAATAACAGCAATAATGACTCTCTGCATTTCTACACCAGCCGGCACCAAGCCCGAAGGCTGGTGTAGAGATGATTCAGGTGTAGTAGAGAACACGTCGCAATCCTATGAAAAGGTACACTCTGCATATTCTCATGTAAAATATACCGGTATGCTGCGCTAAAGCTAGGTCAAATCTACCAGCAAAACGAGTCCCACGCAACCCATACGACCCTGGGTCGTATAGGATGGTGTAGAGTCCTCTTTATAAAGCTGCTGGTGGCGTAGTTAACTATTTTTCCCTCATTGATTTCACTTCCTACGTATGCTTTTAGCAATGTAAGCATTGATTTCCACGCCAACACCGAGAACACGCAGTAAAGAGGTGCAGGGCAACACTGAGTCATTGAAGATTCCGCAAAGCCGCCTGTAATGCGGTGATATAGCGACTCCAAAAGTCTCTGTCTCACCGTTTCGATCTCTCTCCAGTAGATCTTAAAGGTCTGTACTATATGCATAAAGCATACGGCAGGGAAGCAAAGCGGTGCCAGGCCTCCGCTTTGACAGGCCCAATCTGAGAGGAAAGGTCCATGCGACTGTTGACTAATCATGCTTGCGAAAGCCACCATTACAGCCTTCCCTATGTAACAATCATTCTGAGGAAAGCTATGGTAAATGTACACACCGCTTCCCAGCAGAGATGATTGAAGAATACAGAAGGATTTCTTGACCATATGTTATCCACGTCCTGAGGGCAAAAGAATCGTGCCAGTCGCTGTGCGTGCTAGGAGGCATGTGAGTATCATCCAGGCTCACCACCGCCGGTATATATCTTATCCGTTTCCGGTATTTCGCAAATGCAAATAGACCCTTTGGAGTATTGCAGTTAGTGGATATCCTTTACATCATCATCACTTGCGGGCTTCATATGCCTGGAAGCTAAGGTCTTTGAGCTGTCATTCCTTTAGTTATACTGAGAACCAGTCCTCAACTAGTCCTGGTAGATCTCTTGGCTTCCAAGTCTGCCTTTGAAAGTATACAGTTGCCTGTTCTCCAGGCGTCATAGCCTATGTAGATGTGACACCATTGTAGGTGATTTCCACTATGGTCATTTTAAAGCTCTGCCTTTTCCAAGCAGATAATCGTTCTTCTGCATTTGCTAAAGAATTTTACGTAGGTGAATGAAAGGTTTCAAGCCTATGTAGTTAAAGTATATTGCTTGCCAGAGCAGTAGTGTCAACAACACAAACCAGCCATAATATTCATCCCTTCTTAAGCTTCTGCCTGAAGAGAATATTAACCAATCGCGGATACCTGACCATTACGCAGGAAGGTCATGGGGGCCTGAACGCCGCACAAAGGAAGTTGGTGTATGGTAATGATTCCCCAAGCCTTCTTCCATGTCTTTGAAAATACGCTAAGCCTGAATATAAAGGGAATACTAAAAGCTGCGCAGAGCCTACGTGGTGGGGTTGTAAAGCGTAGGTATGCGTGGTTGGTTGCCTACAGGCCTGGGAAGGTGAGCTAAGGTTCTCTCTGGTTGCTAGCGCATCGCTGAAATGGCGCGGATAATAGGGTAGCGTCCAAGCTTTGTTCTCTGATCCTCACCCGATAAGCTGGTAGTGCCCTATGCAAGAATGTATGTCTGCCAGTACCGCGGTGCTCGCCTGGGCAAAGCTTAATACCATAGCTGTCACTGGCGCCATAAGCATGTATCGTACAACACGGTAGGCAAGGACAACGCCCAAAGCGTCTCGATGCTGTTCATACATTCCGTGAAAGTCCAAAAGCTTCTGTGCTCTGAGTACAAGCGTTGAAATATGGTTGTAAGTGCGGCGTATCCAAATACCGCATGCATCCACGCTGAAGCGGCTTTATCTTCACCTGCCGTCTAAAACAGCTTGGCAGCAAGTGCAAACAACGCATAAGTACTGCAACTATGGTAGAGCCTGCCCCTTCACTTTCGAGAGACATCAAGACTTTCATCTCCACCTCCAAACGTCGCACTCCTAGGAGCTGTGTGTGAGGTTGGTAGAATGCTCCAGCGACCCTTACTACTCAGGATAAAGGCTATCTATCAACAGAGGCTGATTTTCTTTCCCAGCCCGGCTATCTTCCTTCTTGTCTTCATGTCTGCAATCCACTTTTCTCCTCCGAATATGTATTCCCTTTATGGAGTTTGTTTACAGTGTTTCGTGTCTACACTTATCGCTTTACCGTGATTCCGTTACCTCTACTCCCTCACCCACAGGAATCACAATCGAAATTACTCCGTCGACTCATCTTGTGCTTCACAAGGAAACACTCTCGAAAGCTTAACCTTTATCTCGATGTCGGAGCCTTTATACTAAACTGTTTGAAGCCACCGGGAGGTTGTGCCTATTATCGTCGCCTTCTCTCGGCTACCTGGGTGAAAAGTAGTCTTCAAAATGCTCCAGCGCCGCTCTCAACTCACTCTTACCCGGCTCCTTTGCCTCTTAAGAGTTAGCTCAACAGGCAGTGAGGGATTTCCTTGTTTAGCTCTATTACTTCCGCTATATTTTCCTGCACTCTCTGGACTATCTCAAGAACTTACCTCGTCCTTAAGGTCTCCGTTGCTACGAGAGTTAGAGGTCTCTGTCTGAGCCTACCGGAGACAGCGGCGGAAACCGTTCCAAATGCAAGCCTCCACGAAGTCCGTATAACTCCTCTGCAACTATCTTGGTATGGCTGAAAGCGGGCTGTGAATATCAGGTCCCCTGTCATTAAGCAGGGAATAGGCGTCAGGGCCTCACCACCCAGTCTCTCACTCTTTCTCCTGTGCGTTTGCATCTGAGGTCATAGCCTAGAGCGCCTTTTGCTGAGGCTTAGCAGGGCAGATAGCACAGAGTATATACTCGCGGAAATGACATCTGGGCATCTTCTAAAATGTCTCAGTCTTTTCCTTTCCCTGGTGGCATCATAGTTGCCGTGGTTGCAACGCTGTAGTATTTATCACTGCTGGGATAGTGGCTATAATAAGGTCAAAAGAACTCTCAGCTTCTCTCATCTTTTTGCGCGCTGTCGCGGCTCAGTAGAAAACTTCTGCTGCCCTTCACCCAAACTCTGCCTCAGTGAACTCCATGTTGTATAAGGTTCTTACTGCAGAGTTCCTCCCAGACACTACTGGAAAGATGCTTCAGGAGTGCAAGCGAGCTCCTCCTCTGAGGAGACTGCTTCAAGAGCCTCTTTCAATCACTGCAGGTTTTTCCTTCTCAAGTGCTGACATAGCTTAGTACTTGGGCCATCGATGCGGTATCCATCTTTGCGAAATGCCCGTATCTCAGATGCTTCTGTTTTGTTCATATTCTCGCCTTTTGCAGCGTTTTACTTGCGATATGGTAAATGAGCCTCACATCTTCTTATTGCTGGCAAATAATTACGCAGAAATAAAGGAAGCTTCATTAGATACGCATTTTCAATCACATGCTGGCGCAGAAAGAATAGTAAATAATGAGCTCTTGGTTTTCCATATTTAAGGCATAATGTTAGATGATGGTATCAAAAGTGTTGATACCCATTGATGCAAGGATTGCTTCTGGTTGCACTTTTCGCAATCCTTGCAAAAATATTTCATGTTAGCTCATAAATGTGGCTCCTCTACTCATATTAACTAGCTACGAGGAAAAGAATGCTCGTTGAGAGAGGTCATCTGTCTCTGTGTCAGGTAATACAGCTACTATATAACCTTTCCTTATTTTCAGGGTCTTTCGGCAGCTTTCTTCTTTGTAGTCCTAGCGACTCCTGAGGATATACCTACAAGAACTCCTCAGTTTTTGATGTTCTCTTCCTGTATCGAGGAACTTCCTCTCGTTTCTCTACCTAGACATAGCTCTCATCACCAAATGCGGTAGTAAGTGTCTAGGAACAGATCACTGCTATACCCTGTATCTTATGTGGTCCCGGAGCACGCACACCACCAAGTACTGCTGCTGATCCGCATAGGCTCAACTGCAACAACCGCCGACATTGGAGTTCTTTGACTTAAGATACTCGCCTGCTCCTGTAGTGGTGCTTGCGCCTGTACCTGCCAGCAGCAGGATGTCCGCCGTAGCATCTTGTCCTCCCAGGTCTCTCCAGGGCCTGTGGTTCTTTTATGTGCCTCAGGGTTGGCAGGGTTGTCATCTGCGCTGGAGATGAAGCTGTCGCTGTGCTCTCCTTTGCAATCTCTTCGCCTTTGCCTGTGGCACCCTTCATCGCCTGGTGCTCCCTCTGTGAGTACAAGCTCAGCCCCCATAAGCGCTTAATTATGTTTCTACGCTCCACGCTCATGGCATCAGGCGTCGCGATGATGAGTCTGGCAATAGCCTTAGATCTGCTACTGATGCAAGTCCTATACCTGTGTTTCCGCTTGTCGGCTCTGTGATAACTGGGAACCCTGCTTAGCTTTTCCTTCCTTCTCTGCTGTCTCGACGTATGCTGGAAAGCGATTCTGTCCTGCGCCAGCTGTGAGCGTTCGAAGTACTCAAGCTTAGCAAGTATGGTTGCATTAAAGCTTATGCTTAGCCTCGTGGTTGACGTGGCTCTAAGAGCGGTGTCTTTCCTATAAGTTCTGTAACTTTCTTGTATGTTGCCATCTTTGTCCTCCCAAATTCGTCCATCTTATGTTATGTGTTTAATTCCTATATTACCTAGTTGTTTTATAGGGTTTAATCTCTAGTAGCTATCCTTTCATTTATGTACAATGTCAACGAGGTTTTTGTTATCACCTTCATTTTGGTTATTATCATCAGTGAGGCTCCAGTTATGCTGTCTGTATGTTGAATAACACGGTATCAGGATATCTTAGAACTTTCCGTGGCTTCCTCCGTGCAGAGTGCTTTGGGCTGCTTCTATAGAGTCTCTTCTTGCCTCCCTTGATGAACCCGACAGAAGCTTGACTACTGCTTCTTGTCTTAGACAGAGTCTTATACGAGGAAGAGATCCTCGGCGTCAGTTAGACAAAACTGTCCTGCCTAGCATAGTTATTGGCCTGCAAGTTCAAACTGCTGTCTTTCAGCTGTCCTGGTAGAGGATCAATACAAACTAGTAAGTGAGAGAAAAAGAGGGCCGGCAGGACAGAGATCCTTTACAACGTCTGAAAGTTTTTCTCTTTGGTACAAAGCCCTCATCATAGGTCAAACCACTGTCCGTAATTGCTTAGACATTTTGTCGCATAAAGTAGTACTGTGTGTCTAAAACCGGTGTAAGTATCCTCTTTATTGTTGACAGGCAAAAGAGTCGTTTGTCATCATACTCTTTGCTCATCATGAATTGCATTTACTGCCCTGCCGTTTGTTATATAAGCCCAGGTGTGTGCAAAGTCATTACCTAAGCGGTACCCCGTCTCTAGATACACCGAGGCCAAAGTTATTGTCCATATAGTGTTCATTTCCTGCGTAGGAAGTGTGTGTCGTATACCTCGTTCTTTGGCGTTAGTATGGATATATCTGCATTTTCTGGCAGAGCTTGCCAGAGTCAGGCTTTGAATTTAGCTGTATGTTTTCAGGCGACAGCACTTTTCGCGTTATCCACCATTTCATGCTTTCTTTCGACTGTAATCTTCAGTGAAGTTTCTCTTGTCACTCGCCAGGCATGTGCCCACATCTGCGACGCACCTGTTCTGCTGCAGCAGATGAACTTTTACTGAAGTTGGCATGCGAGTGCTCGACCCTTCCTTACGCTTCACCATCTGAGAGATGCCCGGCAAACTTATCTGATATGTGCTTCTGCCCTGCATCGAGTAAATATATATATGCCCGCTCTTTTTGTAGATAACGCGGTCCTCTTGAGCCGCATAGTCAACTACAAGGAGAGTAATGCCGTCTCCCTTATGGCCAAAACGCCATAGTGTGTAATCCTGAAATCCTCTGCAAAAGGCTGTAACATCCTTTCCTGCTTCATTTTCTGACGGAGGACGACTTCATCCACCTTCTCTTCTTCACTTATTTATGTTAGCTAGAAGCTTTTTCTTCCTCATCCGTTAGTACATCTGCCTTATCTACACAGCGTACGGATATTTAGCGTTATACTTTTGGCCAATCGCAAAGAATCTTCATACCTGAGCATTTTCGAAAGACCTGTCAGGAAGAAGATTAAAGCAAGGAGAAAGAAAAGAAGGCAAAGCCCTGCCACGTACTAAGCCACGTGCTGTTATGATAAATGTTTCCCAACTCTTTTCACTCCTGACAAAGTGTTACAAAATGTGCTGTGGTAAATATAAGCGTAAGCAAAGGCGGTTGCACCCTACAAATATCTTTGCCCTCATGTTTCCTTGTCAAGCGGAAGAGTTTGCCTACAAACTTGCCTGTCTGACCGTTCCATTGCAAAGACTCCACGGCTTATCCTTCCACCTGGTTGTAAATACCCGCACCGGATAGAGAGCATGCCTGGTTAATGTTATCTCTATGTTACAGAGCTTTGCTCAGTCGTTACATAGTTACCAGCCGGTGAGCTGTGTTCCTACAAAGTGCCTGCTCTGCAATTTCTGATTCTATTATTTACTGCAAGTCTTTTGCATATCTGAGCTTACATCCATATTTGTCAGTCAAAGGAATCCGGCAAGGTATGCTGTCTGAAAAGTCAACTGCCTCCGCATAAGTCAAAGGGCTCAATGGTCTGCCTATGAGTATCATCCATCTTCTGAGATGCATCTGCAAGAACCGCCCTAAAGGCATACTCACCAGCCCTGGTAACAGCGCATAGTTTGCTGTAGTCTCTAGTAGCAGGTGTGGAAAGCTGTCACTCGGGACCTTGTCTTGCTTGTTGAACCTGAGATCTGCTGTTTGTAGGCGTCATAGAGCCAAAAGGCACATAAAGCCTTGTTTGTTCTTCATGTTGTTTTTCATCCTTAAATACCTTGAAACAATATACTTACCTTTACGAAAGGTGTATGAAACTTCTCCTTAGCCTGCTTCTTATCTAACTTAAATGGTATAACAAGGTCAGGGAGCGCATTGCTCTACCTGTCATCACTACAGGATTGTACGCAAAAGGACGGAGAGTTGCGCAGTGTCATCTCCACTATCTCTCCATGCCCAGGAGTTGCAGAATGCACGGAAAGCGCGTCTCTTTCTCCCTCTTCCCAGCTCCCTTAGGAGCTGACCGGATTATAGTCTCTTTCTCGTCACCGTTTAAGATGTTATCATAATCCTTTGAGGGTATCCATATCAGGTCCAAGTGTCACGTACGGACACTTCATCTTTTAATTTCTTGATGTCGACCTGTATGGCTCTCACCACAGTTTTAGCACTTGTGTCTATGTAAATCCATAGCTTTCTCCTTGCTACATCTTTTCCTTTCTGAAATCTGTCCTTCCACATACTTTACCTCAGCTTCCAAGCTCTCTGCTGAAGTTCTTACCGCTCCGCTTCCAAATATTATCATCGGGTATAAGTGCATCTGAGGTAGCCACCCTTACGGACCTTTGCCTGTAAGCTCCAGCTCGCCTTTTGCGCTATACTCGGCGGTCAGCAGTCTCAGCCTCTTTGGTGTACCACCAATCCTGTCCACCTTGCTTTATTACGTTTTCTTTTGCCACCTCTTGCGCTTGCCAGGCATCAGTGAGGATGAGCTGCAGCCTGTAGCCCTGGTAATTGGCAAGCTTTTCTGTGAGCTTATCCCTTGCACTGTCGATGGCATATCTGCAAGCTCGCTAACTCCTACCAGGCAAACCTGTGATGTTAGCCATCTGCAGAGGTAGTCATCATACCTATACCTGCCACCTTTTAGCCCTCTCTGCATTAGTCGAAACCTCGGGATATTCATCACTGCCCTGCTGCCCTTCCAGCGGTTCCTGGCAGACTCTTCTTCCCTTCTTTGTTGGAAGAGACCGCAGGCTTAAGTATCTGTCTGTCTCATCCAGTTCGAGAGCTCTCTGTATCGCTTCCCACCTGGCTTGGGAGCCTGTTTGCATATCTTAAAAGTGCCTCTTCTTCCTCTCTTCCCTCCTTTGTATCTCCAAAATAAGGAAGATGCATATAGTTAATAACTTCATTCAAGGCACTACAGCCCGCTCCATCGTGAACAGAACACCGAATCTGCGTACTCAATGTCTGCTTCAGGATAATATCCTATAGCTTCCTGACCTCCTCCGCATTGTGGCGAGAGGCTTCGTAGTCCAGACGGAGTACGCGTAAGAATTCCCTCTCCTTTGTGTAGGCTCTTGGCTCCAGGGCGTGGTTCTTAACGCTCTGATACAGGTACCATGCCGGTAAGTACAGCCTTTCCGGATATATTTTCAGGTGAAGTAGAAACTTCCATTCATCACCTATGTCTGTCCTCGCCCTGCCTACTTAGCTATTCCGGTACTTCAAGCTATCCTCATACACAGGTTCAAGAAAGGAGACAGGCGTGCCTGCATAAGCTGTCTTACCGCCCTGTTGGGTGGCCTGTCTGAAGTCTGCACCCTCAGTGTAGCTGGAGTGGGCTCACCCTGCCACGAGGGTGATCTTCATGTCTGTAATGGGAGGCCTGTAGCACTCCCTTGCATTCTTTTTCTTCAAGATGGCTAGAATCGCCTCTGAGTAGTTAAGGCTCAGCTCATCTTCACTTACCTCAGAAGCACGGCTAAGCCCGCTTCCTCTCTCAGCAGGCTCTAGCTAAGCTCCACCTCAGCATAGTGCCTCCAGTGGCTCAAAATGCCCTACTCCGTACACGTCTCGGCTATTCTGTGCTACCGCGCAGGGTAGTCGTTCCCTCCTCCCAAAGCCTATATCCGGCCTGTGCATCTTTCTTTTGTGCAGGTGTTTAAGAGTTACCTCGTCTGCACTCTCCCGCCAGAGATATAGTAATTGTCCTGCTCTTCAGAATGCACTTTGCACTGATCGTTTCAGGTATCTCCTCTGAGTTTTTCCCTGCAATTTTCAGAGCAGGAATACCTGGGCGGGCTCATCCTCCAGAGCGCTACCTTGTCAGCTCACCTTACGTGCCATTGCTACCTCTAGTCCCTAGAAAGCCATCCAGACCCGCTCCTGCGCTAGTGCCTTTCAGGGGTCCCGTAACTTCCGCAGGCCTCTCCTGCTTCTACTCTGCTCACGGCTTTCATATTTCTCACCTGGGCTATATCCTTCTCGTTATGGCCTTCTCATACTTCTATCATCTCTGGCAGTTAGGCTTCCGCCCTACAGCTGTCATATAGGTGAGGCGCTGCCTGCATCATCTCTTGCTATCATAGAGACTCTTGACGGCCAGATTCATTACCGTATACAGGTGGAATGTCAGAGGTACGCAAAGCTTTCAAGACTCATCAACTCACTCTGTATTTAGGGCTGAACCCGATGCAGGGAAAAAGCTTGCAGTTTCTTACAGATTTTGGATGTCTACAGCAAAATCTACGCTCCCTGTCTCCTTATATATGGGCACTGACACCGTCTCTCTCAGTAAAGAAACCTCTTCCATTTCTCATGCGAAACTTTCTCACTATTAGCATCCGCATAGTCAATGTATTGGAATCAAGCTTTTCCTTTAGCTCTCATCAGTATCTTCTTTTGAGTAATCAGGCTGGATCCATTTGTTACAAAGATAAAAGCAGGGATATCATCGTTAGCTTGAGAAGCTTCGATGGCGAGCTCTGAGGACTGCACTACTACTGGAGGCATCTTACAAGCACTGCCATCATCAGGGACTGACAGCGCTCTCTCTCATTTCTACAGAGAAGTCAACACATGGCCAGGTGTGTCAAGAGGGTGAAGTCCTTGCAAAAGCCTGAAACTCAGCCTGCTTGGAAAAGTAAGTAATCCCTCCTTCTCTGTAAACCGTAATTGTCTAAAAAGGCATCCTTTGCTTTGTCTCTTCCTGCCTTTTAAAGCACTCCTGAGACAGCAGAGCTCCAGTCGTAGTCGCCATCTGCTGTGCCAGGCTTCCAAAAACTCTGTAGTACCCATAACTTCCCTCTAAACGTCATATTTCCATGTCTAAAAGCCACAGACAGACTTCTGCGCCTACTTCTGTCAGCTCCTATAAATATCATAGATTTTCTAAGATTTAGTCAGTGACTTTTGTACAATGTGTCAATAATCAGAAAGACTACATCATTTGCCTGTCGTGCTTCCTGAGCTACTTGTAATGTGTACTCTTGCACTCCTCCTGATGAACTTGAGGATTTCTCTTCTGGTTCTGAAAGCCTCTTATCGAGGAAAGAGTAACTGGCAGTGTTTACAAAGCTGGCTGCATCAAGCTCGCAGACTATCTGCCATACCAACTGCTTGTACCAGTCTTTCGCTGTAATCGTTCACTAGCAGACTCTAAACGCAAGAGAAGTGCAGAGACCAGCAGGCCTCTATTATGAGGCCAGATTTCTAGTCTTTGGAAGATTGCTACATCGCTTAGGCACTGTCCTGTGTACTGCTCAATAAGGGTGGTTGCCAAAGATCACTGGTCTCAAATCCCTTCCTGCCAGATCGCCGTCGCCAGGTAGCAGGAACATCCGTCATGCCTGCATCATAATGCTGATTTTCTCGCTGCTGATGACGCAATCACCGCCAGGACCGACATCCTTCTGTCAGAATAGCTATCATCATGATCATCTGCGCGGTTCTACTGCTCTGTATCTTTAACAGTCAAAGGCGCATCTATCTTCACTGGTTCATTTTCGTTTGGCGGTTTCTGATGTTGTCAGCAACGTAAACATAGCCTCCATGTGGGGAGTAAACGGAAGCTAAAACCTTATATAAGTGTAGATGAACCAGGCGTTGCCATAGCCCAAGTTTTTTACTACGGTTTATTTTATCATCGACGCCATTCCTCCCTCTAAAATAAGTATGGACAAAGAAGAAATTATCAGCTGTTACAATGCTTATGCCTGCAACAGCACTCTCAGACTCATCTGCAGGTGTAACAAATTGCAGTCTGTCCATTCTTTCGAATGCTGCCAGGCTTGTCCACGCACCTGGTGGTCAGCACCACCAGGTAAGAGCGTATTTTATCAGCATTATTTTGTGTTCGCGGTAACGACTGCTTCTGCAACTGTTCAATACCTCTTCTACAGGTTTCTTGCCATGATTGACTGCTCTGAGCTGTGCATCAAATTCTTATCGTACTTATCTAGAAGGCCTGCAAGACCGGCGGTTTGAAAGTCTGCATCTTTAAATTAGAAGGGCTCAGATTGACTGCGCCAACCATATGTAGCGGATCATCGGCGAATTTCTTTATAAACTCAGGACACCACCTCTTATTGCGGTAAGCGCCTCGTGCGGTATTATTAACTGGCTTCTGCGCAGCCTTGGATGGCCTCACCATCGGTATCCACGTCCTTAGAGCCAGAATGGTACGCAGAGACCTTTGATTTCTTCAATGTGGTTTCTCAGACTTAAATGCAACAGGAAAACTTGCCGCCAAGGTGCTGGGAAACTTCATATTTCTTTTATCAAGCTGACGGGATAACAGGTCAGGGCAAGTCCCTTGCCATTGCCTGCTCATTACAGGGTTCCCACAATAGTGAGTGTCGAGTATCATCCCCGACTATCACCTGGAATTGAAATTATGCAGAGACATCTCTCCTTCGCCCATTTTCCTCAGGAGCCGACCGGTTTCCTCCATTTATCAGTATCTCCCCAATATGTCATCGCCGCCGTAAATTGTCACATCATCAAGTCAGGTATTTGAAACGGAATTTTTGCCATCTTTTAATGACTATCAGTCTAATTGCGCCTCCACAGTTAGGGCGCCTGTTCCATTCGTGCCATTTCTTCTCATATTCCATTCGTCGCCTATACACTACTATGCCACGGTCCCTATCGCTTTCCTTCTGTCGGCGCCAGGTGTTACGATATTCTGGACGCGTTGCACACAGTTTGTACAAGTTACTGCTGTTTTTTATTGCCACAGTTGGGGCGGAACCGCGCACCCTCAGCCTGGGGTACTGCCTGAGCCTGTGAGCGCCACTCGTTGTTTGTATCTCGAGATTGTTGCATTAATTCCGCCTGTCGTTAAGCCATCATTTCACATGCCGCAAAGGCCATCAACATCGCTTTGGTGCCTCGGCTGTCTTCATAGCCTCTGCCTGCGCCTGTGCAAGGTGGCGAGCGCCATCGTGGGGTTTCTGGCACTGTTGTTCTTGGTTGCTGCCAAAATCTCTTTTGGAAAGTGTGATTAGGTTAGGGCATGAGGGTAATATCAAGGCTCAGCTCCTTCACTTTTTAGAAATACCTCACATCCACTAAGGTCTACCAAGCTCCTGCTTATGGCTTGGAAGTCCGGCGGCGTTCCCTGCTCACTAAGCTTGCCGAGAATGACTGGAAAGATACGAACTCTGTCTTAGCTGGGTGTCCTCTCATCTACATAAGTTACATCAGCGTGCCACCTTACATTCTGATAGAAAGGATGGGTTTTGGATCTTATGGGTATACGCCTAGTTGACGTACAGATACATCTATATCAAGGCCTACATTGGCATCAAGCACTCTGAAAGGAATAGGGTTAGGTGTGCAAATTTGTTTGTCTGTAGCAGGTTCCTTTTGTGTTGATGACTCTCTGGTCTTCCTGCCTGTCCTCCATAGGTGAGTCACTGTCATCGCTTAAATACAGCCCTACACACTCTCACAAAAGGCGCCTGAGAACACACTTGGTGACTCACCCGAATTAAAGGTATATTCACAGGCTCGGCACATATTTCGGATACCTTTCCGTTGTTACTCGCGGGGCCTGTCCATCTGCAACTGCCTGTACCTGAACCATCAGTAATCACGTTGTCCTGCAGCCTTCAGTAGATATTTCCACTATTTCTCTTGCTTCCACTGCGTGCGCTAAGCAGGGCGCATCACGTCAATATTCCTTCCTGATCTCCGGTATTCCTCCTACAGCTCCTGCGAAACAATAGGTCCTTACCACTACCTTCCTTTCATTTTTTTCCAATGTAGTATTTTCTGAAATAAACGGATAACAAAACTGCATTTATGCCTGTTTAAATCAAACCCTAGACCATTTCCTCTTTATTATCTTACTCTAAAGCTAACCTTGTTGCCTGGCTGTCCCTTAACTACAGTGCTCTTCCATAAATATGCGTGTATTTACTATTGATGGTTTTACCATTTAGCAAGCTGACGCTCACAGTCCTTATCGTGAGATTACTTTAACGCTATTTTATAGGACTCATTTACAACACTTTGACAGGGCCTTGTCAACTAAACCTGGCCTTAAAGATACAACAGTTGCCTTTAAGCTAATTCGATTCATTGGGTAGTTTATCTGTAACTCTTACACTGGTGGTACCGTTCTCTTAACCTTGAACTTAACGACATTACGTTAGCTGCTGGTTGGCTGCCATCGGTGGAGTTATTCGTAACTGTTTAATACCCCAGTAGTTGGCATTCTTCTCACCGTCTCTACCTACCTTACCATGATGCTGATAGCAAAAGTACCCATTGCTGTAGAAGTAACATTGCACTCTTTTTATCTTATTTGCCTTGGCTTGCCACCACATTATTGTAACTGGAACTGCAACTCCAACTGTTTCTGCCATCAAAGTGCATAGTTTCATCTTTGAAGATGCTCACATAGTATGCCTTCTTAGGCATAGCTGTGAGCTGCTGCTTGTAGTATCTTTTCCGGTAACCGGCCTCAAAGTTTAACCTTTTTTGAAAAGGCGCATCTGCCAAAGTGCATATGGCAGTCACCATCGTGATTTTGTTAAGTGAGAAGTGCCTTCCTAAGAATACCCAAAGTCCTCGTTAACTTTTGAAGCTTAAAGTAATTGTTGCTTTTGCTAGACAAGAGTCTGTCTTCTGAAAATACCATTTGATCATGCATTCCCACAATTTGTCTGCTGTCTCGATATTTCCTTCTGCCAGCTCTGTTGTGTTTGTAGCCTTGCCGTTCACACTGTTGCTGCTTAACATCTGCCTCTCTTTGCCTTCACTGTAGCAGCTTGGGCATTGGAACAGCCACATTTACTCATCATAAGTGCCTTTCAAAAGTAAAACGCCCTAATTTCTTATTCTGTAGTCACATTCTCCTCTGATTCCGTTATTTGCGAGTTTAATAACGCCCGCCATGAGTATAGTATCATAACACATTTTGTTTTTCAATAGATGTCATTTATTCTTAAGAAAACTATTCTTTTTGGTTTTTTGTTTGTTTGATGGTGGCAAATCTGAGACTCAATAAGCATAGTGTCCGCTCACTATCCTCTTGGACCTGTGCCTTCCTCTTTCCTCCATTCCTGGCCTTTGCAGTACTGTGCTCAGGATGCTTGCCGGGAATGCCTCAGCAATCGAGACATGCTCACCGGCCTAAATACAGTGGCGATAATGTTTGCCTGGTATACGGTTATAATGATGACAACTGTAATAGCCACTATACCACCAAATTCTTAAACCATTCCACTAGCCGTAGTAATTGATTTTAGGGTAGGGATACACTCGCCATGCGACTGGCCAAGGCAAATTAAAGGTAAAACACAGACCAAGTTAGATATTATACATAATACCGATCATAATGGCGCATTTGCAGATGGTGGGGTTTTGCTGCAAGGTATGCTTTGTTACGATGCAGGGTGAACAGATAAAGCAAATACTGTGCATCTTGTTGGTCTCATAGTCTATGTGGAAAGTAAGTATCCTGTATGACAAATGCTGCTAATGGATATCAGAGCTGGAGTTAAGAATATAGCAAGCCTTGAACTTTTTCGCCAAAGCAGGCCTATCGGTAATAGTAACACTACTGCCAAAATGGTGCTATTTTCTATTAATCGTTCATATTTCCTTCCAGCCGAGCGCGGCTGCTGCCGTCACCATTACCTGTAAACAGGTGTAGTACAGAAATTTGAAATTGCCTTATGTCTTAGTTCCTTCGAGATGCAAGTCCGACTCCGCGAGGAATGAACATAACGCGTATTTTATTAGAAATAGCACGCATCTTCCACTGCTCCAAGCTTTCCTTAGTCATAAGACAGAGCATCATAAAGCGACATCCCTTGTAGGGATAAGGTGCAAATATTTCACTAACAGGTGACAGCCTGGTTGCGGGTGTCAAATACTTCCATCGCTTTTCTCCCTCCGCCACCCGGGTGCCACGAGATAACATCCTCTTTATGTATTCACCGGTGTAGTTTTGTATCTGCAACCTCTCAGGGTATAATATCTCTTCACCTCTTTTTGCCCTCAGTCTCATCAGGCGATACAATGTGCAATCATCAGGGTTGTGTCAATTACTACTTGACGGTATTTGCCCTCCATGGGAAGCACCATAAGTCGTTGACATACACATCTGGCGGTCTATGTAGGCTCGTAAACATAGATAGTCTTTCCCGTGCTTTTGCCGTAAGCAGTTCTGCAGGAGCTCCGGTGATGGCTGTCCGGGCGGATGTAGCCTAATTCCCACCTCACTATTTATCTTTCTCCTGATTGCTTAAGGTATGTGTTTGAAAATACTTTAAAATTCATCCTGCTCGCCTTCAGCACATCATATATGAACTTTGCCTTGCTTTACTTCAAGGGTTTCTCTGTTGTAGCGTCTGCCTTCGCGAACCTGGCCCCATATACATCAGGAGGAAATTCATCTCTATACGTACCATGCTGACTGGGCTTCGCGTCCTCCTTTACGTGGCTAAATCTCCCTTGCGCCTTGCTGCCAGCGTACGCTTGGCAGGCTACGCAAAGTCTCGGATAGATCGTCTGCTCCATGTGGTCGCAGGACGGAACCCAGGGTGTTCTTCCTACCGGCGTTATATCTATTATATCAGTTCTCTGTATCCGGATGTATCTTTCCGGTATAGTCGCTTGTATTTATAGCTATTTTTGCAAGTGATTTGGCGCAGGTCTGTTTACAAACATCTTTGATTGTCTCCAGTATGCACTGTCATTATCCCAAGCAGAGATTTCCATCTATATTCTTTAGTTATTCTCCCTGGCACCCTTTGCGCTTCAAAGGTAACCTGTAGGTTCCTTCTTTCAGTCGGAACAAGTACCTGAAGCCTGCCTGAGAGATGGCTCCTATAAAGAGTTTTACATATTCTCTCTCTTATGGCTGTTCCACATATAATCACTATTGTACCACTCCAGGCCTATATGCTACTATGAGTGTGCAAGCATGATATCCTCATCCTCCTCCAACAACTACTGATTTTATCTCTAAGGTTCCAGTGAGCTGGCTGACTTATCATTACCTCTCTTTGTTTGAAGACCTATACCAGGCCATCAGGATGTAAACTAACGCCCACAGCTGAGCCTATCTGGGTATGAAGCCTTATTCTCTGCGCCTCCTCTTGCTGCGGAAGTACCTGTATCAGCGCAATGAAAGGTAGGTGTTCAAGCCCATAGTGAAGTAGTGCACTCTTTCCCTTGCTGGGTGCGTTTCTCTGGTAGGGGTAAGCTCCATGTTTTTAAAATAATTCTTGGCATCCAGTATGGGTTCTGCAGCTTGTCAGAATGTTCTTATCGCCTGCAGTAACCACGGCGCGGTGGCGCACCACTGAGCACCTGAGATTGGTACGCATAAAACTCTCGTATTCCTGCTTGCGCTGACTCTGAGAAAGATCTCCTTGTATCTTCTTTCCACATTTTATAAGTCCCTCGAGGCACCTCCTTGCCTTTTCTCCACTGTCCCATACCATGCATAGAACCTTACCGCCTGTTCCTGGAGGATGACATCTGAACTTCCTTTGAGAAAGCACCCTCCAAATGGGGTCTTCTGGGTCAGTTATACACATATAGAAAGGGCTTCCAAGTGCCAGTGGGTGGCTTTGTACAATTGGAGTTTCATCCGAAACCCTATACAGCCTTCTGCAAGGCTTAGGCTGTAATTATCATAAGGTCAGTTAAGCCATCTCTGTCGGTCAAAAGCACTGGGACAGGCGCCGAGAAAAGTTGTGCGATAAATGTCCTTAGCAACTCAAGCTCTTCAAGGCTGATAATACAGTCAAGTGGGAAAAGCTTGAAGGAAAGCTGATCTCCTTCCTACGCCCACTACAGGAGTCCTTCTGAGGCTTCATTATCTGCTCTATGGATTACGGCATACACA
>BNJU01005080.1_pt1 | contig 132864 bp, 154 predicted proteins | sample 8539281 | NCBI WGS metagenome assembly BNJU01 (sample SAMD00202456, study PRJDB9452) | human saliva metagenome | isolation source: human saliva | place: Japan
GGCTCGTTCGTAATACAGTCGTTTTTTAGCACCGTTTTCAATTTGTTGCCTTTCGGCAATAATCAGACAACAGTGCGTCAAAACATGAACGTTTGCACGATGTCGAAACAACTGGCGTAAACCACCCGTTCTTTTCGAACAATCCCATCACCAACGGGATAATCAAATTGCCTGGATAGCATAAATCGATGCCGCATACTCGATAGGATCCAATTTCAGCGTTCTCTTTAACACGTACCGATAATCACCAGCATGCCGTAAACACCGCCATCCCAAAAGACAGCATTAATCCTCTAGAATTTCCGGCGTATGCGTCTGGCTTCAATCATCACGGCGGGACTGATGATATATAACGATAATGATTAGAGCGGCTTTGCAGCGCTTCGATTTAAAGCAACTGGCTTTCGCAACCCGCCAGCCCATCAACGCAATAAGCGGTCCAGTTCAACGATCGTGCCGAGTAGATGGGCCGATATCCATAGTTGTTCTTCCGTCAAAATAATTAAAAATCACACCGCACTTTGTTTTATAAAGCGTATCCATGCGTCCTTGCGGGATAAAGTCAGCTCATGCGTAATGCCAATTCGGCGCGTCTGATCGTGGTGGGACCACACGCTTGCTTTGAAGAGTAGTTGGGTTTGACTGTGTTCGCAGTTGTTTCGATAAAGTGCTTTACCGTTTGCGGTCGCATGCCGTCGGGAGCCTTGCAACGGTTCGTCTAAAATCAACGTGGGCGGGTGTTTCTGCATCGCGCGGGTAATCAACAACAGGCGCTGTTGTCGAGGGAACGACGGGACGTTGCCAACGCCTCTCCTATTCAAGCGCGTAAGCCCGTTGCATCGCCTTGATCCGCAGTGCGCGGGGAACGCTTTGGTATGCGCGATGCTGTCAGCCCGAAAGAGTCTTGCCTCTAACGCAGAACAGTTGACCCGATAGTCCGCCAGCGTAGCTGACTGCTGACGCGCAACCGATGTTGCGTTTAATCTCCCAAATGGTTTCGCCGCTTCGCGTTTACCGAATAAAACCATGCAGTTAGCGCCGGGTGCGGATGATCGCCTGCGACTAAAGCGACAGCGGCGTAGATTTTCCGCACCATTCTGCCTTTAAATCACGCAATTTTGCTCCAGGCGCCACTGTCCAATCAAAGCCGATTTAAAATGACATTCTCACCATATTGAACAGTAGCGTTTTTCGGTTCAAAAGGGGATTGATTCGGCGGTAGTTAATCGACGATACAGCGCTTTTTCCGGCAACTTGGCACATCAGCGTTTTGTTCCGCATATTGTGCCTGTCGAAATAGACTTTGCTGCTCATACCTCCGTCCGCCCTCCTGCAAAATTAGCTGATGGCGAATCTGCCAGCGCCACGCGATCAGCGGCGGCGGGAATGTCGGAAGCGATTGACGATCAACACCAACGCCACATCCATTGAGCTGTTAGCAGCCAGTGGTAGCCAATCCGACACGACTGTTGATCTGGCCCTTCAAAGGCTCATCTAAAATTAATAATTGCGGTTGGAGCACGCTGCGCCAACTACACTTTGCGGCTCTCGCGTAAAGCATGCATAAACGGACGATCCAGCAACGACGTAATATGCATGGCAGCGCCTTAAGGGTCACACACAGGTTTCCTTATCTGCTACTGTTCAAAATGTCTGCGTGCGGTTTTGCCGAAATCGTCTGGACTCACCGTATCGTTGTTTACGATCTTTAAACGTTTGTTCCAGATTTGTTGTTTGCCGTTCAAAAGAAAACAACCCAATGTCAAAGTTCACTGTGATATTCGCCCGCCTCAGAGCGGTACATAGCCTTGTAATGCTAATAGAAACACGCCGTTTTCCGCGGGCGTTACTGCCACCACGACCCAATAATCCCGAGCCTTGACCGCTAAAAGTGCGGTGCAGTTGTAAACGTCGCCATGCAGTCAGTGCATTTTCTATATTGAGGTTTGAGGCGCTGATTGGTGCTCTTTATTTGCACAGCGAGACAGTAGCACGACAACAATTTTCTGCAGACATAGATTTGGCTGCACTCCCGCATTTCACTGCTGCACGGTGCCACGCCTTCTTTCGTCAAATCCTGTTTAGTGGCGGATCTCCTGTACTTGAGTGTAGCCTACCTTGTCGTTTTTGCAAGACTTTCTTCACTTCTCCTTTGCCTTTCGGCAAAAATAGCCTGTAACTGATCTTTTGAGTCGCGCTCGATGGTTAAAAGGTAGAAAAGAATCGGCGTGGTTTCTGCCAGTTGGCCCCGGTTTTTAAAATATGGCCAGCTGAGCGGTAGAACTCCACCGCCCTCAGGAGTAGTTTTCTAATGGCATGTTTAAATTCAGGACCAATACAGTGTGCTCTCGGTAAACGGTGTCTCCTCACCGGGTTCTAATATAGACAGAAATTAGACACGCCACCACCGACCAAAGAGCGTATTCATGGCTGAGTGTAGGTCGTGTGGAGGCTCAAGGTTTGCTGCCAACTATAAATAATTTGCCCGCAAAACGTAGTTCCACCTTTCATATTTTCCAATTCAAATTTGGCTAAACGAGGATCTTTTGCTTCAAAATTTTGTATTATCTGCCGATGCAGATTTGCTGGCATCAGGTTCCACATCAATTCTTCCTCAGTTAAACCACAATCTCTAAGAAAGAAATCGCCGTCCCATCGCAGGCAGCAATTTTGTTCCTCTGTCCTTCTTTTTCTGTTTTATAAAAGAAACCCGCATGCACCCTTGCACGGTTTAATTTCACTTACTACATTAGCGTAGATTTTAAAAGGTGTTAATTAACCCTGCTGTATCGCATAAGTCTCCGTAATCATAAAGAAACCTCGGTAATGGGGAGACGCGCAGTTTCCGTAATGTGTCTTTGTCGTGAGGATTTTGATATTCGTGAGTCTACCTGTAATTTTATCGAGGCTGATGACACAGTTTTTCTTTTGCGCCTTAGCAATTGTCATTTTTCGCGGTGTCCACATATACCACAGTGGACTGGAAAGCATGCTATCGTTGGCTTGTGCGGTAAAAGCGAAACAGAGCGCGGTTAAAAGCAGCGTATTTTCATATTGGTCCTCAGGAAATAATGTATTGATGAACGGCGAAAATCTTACGCGCAGGAGGTGGCGGGATTACGTGGATAAAAAGTGCGGTGGGTTTGAAAACGTTTTGAGACTCTACCGTGAGTAGTACCACCACACATTACCCTGGTTGGCACGCTAAGAGCGCGCCATCCAGGTAATATCTCACGCTAAAGCGCTTTTTGCCCAATTACTGCCGTTTCAGCCGCGTTTTCGGGCTTGTGGGCTGTATGCTTGCGCCCAACAGTTGAACCGGTGTCTGCACCGCGTTGAAGAATGAAATCCGGGCCAGGCAGCGCAATGTCTGCGGCGTCGGCCCGGCATTTCCCATCAAACGTTTTCAAGATCGTTGGGCCAATGCCTTTTGCGACAGAAGGTCGTGTTTTTCAACTTTCGCTAAATGGCGTGTCTATCTTCCTTGTGAGGGTGGTAAAAGTGCGGTGGATTTTGAAAATGTAGGTTCTGCCGTGCGTCGATGCCGGTTACTGTCTTCAGCGCCGATTCAAGATCGATGGGAGTGATTAAACTTCCACCACTGCTTTAATCATCGCGCATCGGCTTCGCCGGTCAGCACAGAACCAGTGGCGATCGCGCGCCAAGCGCATAAGCGGTTTCTGGAGACGAACGGAATCACTAAATAAAGCCGCCGTTAGTGGCACCTGTGAGGTAATGCCGCCTAAACTCGCTTGGAAATCGCCTCACTGCCAGTTTGCACCCACCTAGCACACCTGCTGCTAATCACGCGTAGTGGATCCTGCCGCCACAAATGGCGATACGCCCTTCGGAAAGCGAAACAGAAGCCAGCACGAAAGAGGCTTCCGCATCACGTTGATTGAGTGAATTTACTGCGCGCTAACTAGGTGGCAATCGCCGTATGCGTGATTGGCGGCACCAATGCTGCTGCCATTGCCCGCTGCCATTGGGGTGGCAAACCTGAGGGCGATCATGCCCACGGAAGGTGTAAGCCACGCTTTGTTGCGGCCCTCCATGTCGATACACATCATGGTGCGATAATCACGCGCCAGACAGCACGCATGGCATTCACATCAGCCGCTGGATTTGAGCCGTCACTCAACGCTGCGTCGCGGTTCTCGCAGCAGGCGGGTTAATGAGATAAATCATGGCTAAAGTCGTGCAATGAGGGCAATAACGGCATTAAAGATCGGTTTGGGGACGTCAGGCTTGGTGGTGAATTTAAATGCACATTGGTGAGCCCTTTGCCACGCGCTTACCTGCAAGAAGCCGGCGATAGTTACGCGCCCTAAAATCGCGCCTGCGGTCGTCGCTGCATCCGCCGATTAGCGGCGAGTCCCGGACCGGTCGGCGATGGAGAACGCCATAACCTGCGAACACCGCAATCATTAAGTGGAACGCTGCTCCACCGCCGATATCCATTAAAGGCCTTTCGGCAAGCCGGCCGCATGTTTTCGTCTGGGCCAATGCGAACATGGAAGGAAATGGCGATCGGCAAACCGCCTGCCACCACCAATGGCAACATGTATGCGGTCTGTCATGAGTTAACCTAGACGCCTTTCTTCTCGCGCTCTTCGGCTTTCGCCGCGGATGTTGCGCCGCCTTCGTAAATTGGCGTCTTTAAGGCTTTATCGAGATTCTTGCGCGCGGTTTTCTTCAACCAAGTCGGTGGAAGTGCGATACGTGATTTGCCTTTGAATTTGTCCAACGGTGCGTCAATATCACCGCCACAAACACCAAATCGCGCTGCCACTTCCTCCGCCGTGATTTCATTTGCCGCCTTGTCCGCGGGTTTCCGCTTTACCACCTGCCAACCTTGTTGTTTGGCGTAGGTTTCGATAGCCTCGGCGAACATGAACGTATGTGCTACGCCTGTCGAGCAAGCGATCACCGCCACAATATTTTTCATTTTGCCGTTAAAACGACCGCACTTTCAGCAGGCGGAACATAATCCTGCGCCTGTTGAATAGCCTGGTCTATCAAGTTTTCAGGTGCGTTGAAATGTTTCGTCAATGCCAAAAACCTTTTGCCACTGAATTGAGCATTATTGGGTAAAACATTCCCCAAAACGATGATCAGATCGCCGCTTCGGCACTGTCCCTGGTTGATGTTGCTTGCGCGGCTTTTGCTGCATTTCACGCAATAAAGGCCTGCATGACCGAAGTTGGCGGTTGGGGTTAACATATGCAGATTATCCCTCAATGACGGTAATGTTGACATTGTTTAAGTGTGGTTCAAGCAAGTGCGGTCAAATGCCCACGTTGCTGCGACACTGCAAAACGGACACCGCACTGTGGCAAAACAGGTGTCTTTTGCGGAGTCGTTGTTAAATATCAATCCGACCCGCCACCATAGAATCGCCTGCACCCGGTACTCATCCCATGTTCGCATCTCGGTGGTTTGCGCTATAATTAGCCTCATCACTCAACCATAAAGAACCGACTCGCCCCATGGAAAATCACATGAAAATGCCCTGTGCTTTTAATTTTCTTTGGCGGCGACTGCAATTTCTTCAGTGAATTTAGGTATAACCCCACAGGCTTCTAATTCGCGGTGATGGGTTTTCACCAGCCAAGGCCGTGCGCTTAAAGCCTGCGGTTAACGCGGCTGCTGCTATCAACACCGACTTTACGCCTGCCTGATGGGTTGTTTTTGGCCAATCAGCAAACAGTCCGGCGTCGCCGCGGTAAGCTCCGCACGGCAACATGTCGAAGGATTTGCAATAGCCCTGAAGATCCGCCACAAATTGTTGCCACGCGCTTTCACTGATTTCATAGCCTAAAAGGTTTAAATCGGTAACATCCGCGTCGGTTTCGGTAATTTTCACGTTGATACGAGTTTCTGCCCGGCGACGTTGGAATTTATCTTGTAATCCCAGTTTGATCGAATAAAGGTGACAAAATCTCGCCGGTTGTCTTCACCGAGAAAAACCGCCCACCGTGACGTCAATACCCAAATCTTTTAACACTTTCGCTGCGTTAATGCGCGGAGAGCGAGGTTCCACGGTGTTGACTTCGCGCAATTCGATACGTTTTGACGCCCGGCCAAGTCACCAAGCGGCGTGTATGGTGTCTTGCGACGTTTGCCATCATTATTCCCCTAATCCCTGCGTGGTGCTGCGCGATACCCTCAGCAATGGCTTGTTGTTGCTTGCTGCCGGTGGCCAAAAGCGTGACGATGGCCTTTCACTGCACCTAACGCCACCACTTTCATGTGGACTTTTTGCAGCTGAGCCAACGGCGTATCGCGATCTGAGATGCTGACGCGACAATATTGGCGTTATGATACTGCTTCGCTGAGCTAAAATCGCCGCTGGACGGGCATGCGATCATGTTGTTTTGCTTTCAAAATGCCTTCCTGTCACTCAGTTTTCCACCGCACTTTCACCACGCGGCGCGTGCGCGCGCAACTTTCTCCATCAGTCACCGTCGTGTCGGTTCGCTTGGTGGTGGCATCGCGAAATAGTTTCGCCAAGCCCCTGACGCAATCGCACCAGTAGCTACAACTGCGGCTTGTGCATCATCGCCTTCTGCGCCGCCTGGCGAAGCGTAAACGATGCCCTGGAGTCGCTCACGAGGCGACATTTTTATCAAGCTCTTGGCGCTCACCGTAGCGCTGGCTCAGGTAAGCTCCACGGTAATCTTGGAGGTGAATCACTTCATTAGCAAAATGGCGGCATGGTCGGGCATGTAACCATATGTTCATTACGAATTAGTCAAAGTGCCGACAACGCTGCCGGCGAAAGCCACCAGACGGCGCGGCGGAAGCAGTTGAAGTCGTCTGTGTCGTCGCTTGCGGGATTGCCTGCCTTTAATGCTGCGGCTTAATCTGTGCGCTATCGCCGTTTAACGAGATTTAACAGCGCATGGCATCTAGCACAGACGGGCTGGCTTCGTAAATTTGCTCGGTGGCGTCAGCCACCGCTACCACGCCATGCACAGCACTTTTATTAGCTCAAATTAAACGCCTGTGCTGCGACGTGAGACGCCAACCCATTCTTTTTGGTTTCCCTGCAGCGGCATCGGTTACCCATAGGCCTTGCGCCAACAGCAGTGCCGGATTATGGCAATGACTTCCGAAACAGTACTGATGATGCTGCACTTTGTTGTTCTACTGCTGGCGTTAATGGCGATTCGCGTGTGAGCAAACTGCTGGTGTCATCTAAAGCTAATGTTTTCATCCAGCCACATTATTCGTCACTTCGCCCATTAAAATGGCGCCGGAATTTTTCACATCGGTGAGAGTGGCTAGTCTTGCAGCGGTGTCTTCGTCGTCGCCAGAGAGCAGCCAGGTCAGTTGACGTAGCGGTGCCAAATGTTCCGTCCAGGAGCGGGCCACAGTGCCGGTGATCACCACGCCGGCGATATTACCTTCGCCCCATTCAATCCGCAGCGGTAAACTGGAAAAATCTGCACACCGGTGTACCCATACTACGGGTTTTCCTAACGTGCCGTGCGGAATAGCGATACCGATTCCCTAAAAAGGTCCGATGTTTGTTGTTCCCGCCTAACATGCCTTGTAAATAACCGCCTTCCACATAACCAACCCGTGTTCAAGGGCATTTGCCGCCAGCGTAATGGCTTGCTGTTGTTTATTATCGGCAGCTCGCCGCCAAATGAATGTTGCTTTCGGGTAGAGATTAAACATTTCTGTCTCCTTGTTTCTACGAGGGTATAAATTGGGTGCGCTGAATATTGCAAACAAAATAACCTTTCAGCTTGTTTTAAAAGCCACAAAAACTGCCGGTAAAAACCGAACGGTTTGTCATGATCTCTCACTGTACAGGCGTTTGGTAATTGCTCGGAGACCTTGCACGATATATTCGTCATTTCGAATCGCACTGTCTTTCAGTCTAACGCTGGCGTCGGCGTACCTTGGGTCGCGCTCGGCGTATCGATCAAAGACTCAGCATTTGGCATTCAGTTTGCTTAAAAATTATTTTGCCACGCCGAGGCATGTACAACGCGCCGCTGGCAATGATGGCGCAAACATCGAGGTCCACCGTCCTTGTGGGCTATACAATTTTCTTTGATTTGTTGTTTCCAGCAGGCACAAAATTCGCCTAAATACCAATCTCATTGGCACCACTGGCGAGAGAAATTCACATTAAAATCGCTGTACACGCGCGCCCTTGGTGAGGTTGCGACCGTAGCTGCTCATGCGCGGTGGCGTAAGATGGTCAATTTATCTTCGTCTAAGTCAGTGACCGTGTTTTGTCTTTGAAGGCTTTACACATGCGAGGAAACGAGACAAGCGGCGCAGCAATAAAGGGGCTGGGAAGAGATGGAAGAGTTGTCTTAATCGCCTTAAAATGCTTGTTTTCAGTGGACTCTGAAAACACACTAACTCAAAGCTGATGGCACGCTCATTATATCTGTTTCTACGTGCGCAATAAATATAGCTCACGAGTTGCACGTTAAACTGCAGTAGCTCATCCCAATGTGTTGATATTGGTAAACGCTGCCTTATTTTCTAGCAAATCCACACTCCTACCGCCCGCTGGCGCTCAGCTGCAACATTCTGCACGCGCTCCTTCGGTAGCCACAAATAAGCCTGCAGTTTCTCTTTTAGCACGCCATTAAACGAAGGTCGATGTTCACGCTCACCGTCGCGTGCACACGCAGCCGAAACGCGTGAAAACCACCGCACTTTCAAAGTCCAGTAAATTGTCCAGGAAGAAGGGCTGTCACAAGGCACTGACCAGACACAGTCTGTCGATCGTTTCCCAGCGCGGTCAAAATCCCATAACGGCCGCTTGCAAAGCGCTTCGTGTGTGTCGCTAAACACCGGCAAATCCGGCGACGGCGTCGTAGCCTGGTGCGATTGGCGCGGCGTTAACAGAAATATGTTCCACCTGCGAATGCGCAGGCGATCAGTAAATAAATTGAAATAACGGTTTTCCCCTGCGAGGGCTGCCACCTTTATCCACACCGCCGCATGCGTTTTAGCTTGCCCGCAGCTCACGAGCTGCGCTGAGGAAATTGTCGTGCATGCTGCTTTCTTATGAAGTTAATTCGAGTCAAATCCGCTCGTTTATCTCACAGTAGTAAGAAATGCGTATGAAATGTCGTCGCCTGAATGAAGTGTTGGAACTTTTACAACCTGCTGGTACTAAAGACGATTTATCATTAATGCAGATTATGCACGCAAAAATTGCTGACGAAAGCGGATTTGATAAACCTCTCGCAGAACTATCTGATGAAGTCATCATTTACCGTCAAAAATAAGGACAGCAAAGATGAAGTCGAGGCCAATTCCGGCATTACAAAAGATTGCGAGAAGACTTTAAAACCGCGTCATTAAAGCGCGCGGTATTATTAAACTAAATCGATTATTAAGGATAACAAATGATATGGTTATTTTGGCGCTTTGGCAACAGCAGCTATCTGTTTCTGTTCGAGCAGCTAACAACGGAGTACCGACATGTGTGGTGGTAGAGGCAGCAGAGTGCACAGCGGAAGTGATGAGGTTTTTCTCTTTGTTGCCCGCATTGTTGTCACTTTGCAAAGCTGAATTTCATTCCACATGGCGAGAGCCTGCCGGAAGCGCCTGTATTCAAGCAATATCACGTGAATTTTTGGTCGCCAATCCTGATCTCACTTTCACGCGCGTAGGCGTTGTACGTGCGTGAAAGCGGAAAAAGATCAAACGCCATTATTTAAAGCCGCTGCAGCCAGCTGCATTCGAGGTTCGATGAACGACATTCGCTTAAATCTTTATTGATAACGGCATCTGCCGAACAGTTTGACAGCGGTATCAGCCGCCGCAGAGTGCAAGCGGTTTAAGTCTCAAACAGCAGCAGTTGGTGGATACGAGTGCGTGGTGCCCGATTTCACATGCAAACGGTGCGTGTCGTGTATGCAAACATGGAAGGCTTGGCGCACGAGTGAAAACACTGTTTGCGATCGAGGCGTCGAAACCGTAAAGGTTTATTGCAATAAAGCAAAAATTGGTTTAATGCCTGCCGATTTTATTTTTCCGATTACCTATTTGGAGTTATATGGCTGCAGAAGTTTTGGCGTAGCCGTCGTGACGACAGAAAAACTACCGCGCGGCTGCCCGTCACGGTGATTACACCATCAAAGACGCGCTGGCTTTGCAGAGACAATACGATTGTGCCCCAGCGCTGCGCTCATTAGATTCAGGCGAACGCGGCAAGCGGTAACCAAAGAAGAGCTTTTGTTGCATTCTGTCGTGGTGAGACGATGCGAGAACTTTCTTCGACCTAGCGCAGAAATATCGTAGCCCATTATCTCACCAACAAACGCGCTACACCTTATCCGGTGTGGTTGGCGTGGACAATCTCGGACGACTACTCGGCAGACTAATCGTAAACAACAATCAAGAGGCTTGGGATTCCGAGCACTGTGTTCGACCGCCAGTCTGAATGCGTATGCTTAATTTACCCGTTGATCGTTACGCCGTGCTCGCAGAAAGCAACAAAAGCTGCCGCACATTTGCTTCACGCCATTTGACGGCACTGAGTTTGCAGGTGTTCGCCTCGTCTACAACGTTTCCGGATGCGTGCAGAATTTCGTATTTGGCACGAGGCGATGGTTTCTACCACATCATGTTTCGACCACCAGGTGCAGCAACGGGCTCTCGGGTAGATAATTTTCCCTATCATGGCAGACTGCAGTTAAATCGAATGGTGTGGGCGTGTGTTACCGTTGTTAAAAGCGGCAAAAAGTCTTACACCACAGATTGTTCCAAATCGATTATTTAAGCACGCAAAGTCAACAGATTATCGTCGGTTGTTTGTATCACAAAGTCTTGGGTGAAGAGATTGCCTGGCAAAGCGCGGCGCAAACCTTGCGTTCTGGCAACTCGAGACAGCAAGGTTTAGCTAGCGGTATAGTGTCCGGACGTGCCAGTAAGCGAGAAAGTTTGTCTGGAACAGATTATGTGGATGATGAGGCTGCTACGCGTGCACGGCAAGGGCCTGTTTATCGCCATGGTGGAAAAGCAGCTACACAGCCAGTGCGGCAATGAACAGCAAAATGTTTAGGTGGGCGGGTAGATGCTCGCAATAGCCAAGATTTATTGGAGCTTTATTGTGTGGCAACTTAGCTTTCCATTACGTTAGCACGAAAATTTCCCGTAAGATGCTGGCCACAGGGAGTAGCAAACCAACCCGGTCGCCGCGGCACAATTTAGCGTAACTGCCGCCAACGGTGGAAGTTACAGATTGTTCGCGCATGTCTGCCGAAGAAAGTTTACCCCAAAGCCATGCAAGGCGTTAGCGCGAGATTTAATCGCTTAAAAGGCATTGATTTGAAAGCCTATGAATGCAACGCACCATTTTCGTCGATCCTGCACGTGCCCGGCTTAGATGCGGACAAACCGTTAGCTGGTGCAACAATATGAGCGCGTTGTATATTTCCTGCAATCCGCATACGCTATGCCGACAACCTGCAAACGCTCAGCCACACCCATCGTATTGAGCCGCGCTTGTTCGATTCGGTTTCGCTACACGGAACATGCACATGGAAGCGGGCGTTTGGTTGATGAGAAAGGGATAATGAACGTCCAACTCCTCTGCGAGCAAAACACCGCAAAACCCACCCGCACTTTTTGCGGAAAGAGGCGGCGCTGCGATCCGAACAGCGTGCGTTGGCGTTAGTATGGACAGAATCGGGCTGCAACGGCGTTACGCGCATTAGACTGAAGCCAAAATTAGGCGCAGTATGTTGTGTTTGTCAGCGCGTTTCGCCTTTGGCTCTATCGCCGCAGTTGGCGTGCGGACGCGGTGAAGCGGTGGCAAAAAGCGGTAGGCGCTGAAACAAGATAATCTGCGACGTGATTGACGGCGCACGGCAGGTTTAGGGCGTGATGTCTCTTGCTGTGTTGGCGGCACTCGGTTTTGCCGTGAAACTGGTTGAACTGCCACCGGTTGTTCGTTTGTTGACCACACAAGATGGCTTTTGCAGCGATGCTTATGCCGACGAAATAAATCGGTCCGTGGATACAGCAAAAATATGCAACTGTTGCCTTATCAACACATCAATCAGCTGGATCCTGAAACGGATTTCGCGGATGCTGGTATTATCTCGACGATGTGCCCTGGCCACAAAGCCAGCTGGTGAAGAAAAGAAATGCGTGTGTTTCAACATTTGGTCGGTGCCGATTTAGATGCGGACGGGCTGCTTGCGCCAGCGCTGATTGGCTCGTCGGCGCGTTGTGGTAAAAGCGCCCTGACTGCGCCGGTACTCTCGCGCAAAAGCACTGCGCACGCTCTACGCGCGAAGAATCACCCGCTTTGATGTGTAGTGAAACGCCCACATTAATGCGTTCCTGTTCCACGAAAAGGAAATGTGTGTGAGATAGGTAAAATAGTGTCGTTGCCGCGACAGCGGTGAAATCTTCACGCAAGCCCAGCCATGCGCAGCCGCTCTATCTGCCCAGAACCGATGACCCGGATACATTCCGTCAAAGGTTCAGTAACTCAAATTTCTGCTGTTGATAATATGGCCGCATTGGCGCAAAGTTTGAATGCTCACTGCCTGGCGGCAAATTCCAAACCGTTATCGCAATATGCCGTTGTAGCGCGGCAGCTAATAACGGTTTTTCACCCAAATGGCGTTGCGATCCGCAGTCGTGTCGATTAGAAATAAGTTGTCGTAATCGGGACCTTGGTTCGCGTGTGTTTTGCCACGTTTGGGCAAGGGCTGTATTGCTCAGTAACAATTTGCACGCGGTTCAAAACAAATTGTGTGGTGCTGTTTAGCGTCTGTGTGCATATTCAGTGGTCGTCTCATCCATTCTAACGGATACAATTTGAACAGCGCGTCTACCGGTTTGATTATTGGAATCGACCAAATTGTGCGCGCGTGTGTCGTTATCGTCGCCGATATGTCTTCAATGGTCCAAGCCGGTGAATATGCCAACGGCGTTACAGACGTACATCCGCAAGATAATCTGCATTGCAATCTTCCGTCAGCGTCATCCGCCATCGCAGCAAAATGACATGTTTTGCGCGCTGCTGCTAACGGAAAAACGGGTAATCAATTTCTTCGTGAGTCGGATTAAATTGATCTGCGATTCGGTAGGCACCTTCCACCTGCTCCAATCTGCTTATTGCACCACCGCGGCTTCCAATAATAAGAGGTCGGCGTATCGGCGTTATGTTCAGACATTTTGAGATTGTCCGCCGTCCTTAACCCGAAAATCAAAACGGCCATATAAGTGCGGTGCGTTTTCCGCCAAGATTGTTCGATCAGATGTAAATCGGTAAAGCGATGGTGCTCACCAATCGCCTTGTTGTTTCGCATCGGCAACGAAAATCCATACACGCAGCGCCATGTAGTTCGTTGAGTGGCGTCTTCAATTTGGTCCATTTCACTGCCAACGCGTAAATTCGTAGGCGATATTGTCCGCGACATAATGCGAGCCATCGGTAGAGGCGTAGCAATAATCAGCCCACCTCAGCAGCTGTTGCACCATGTCAGGACCTTGGTTGGAATACCGGTGATACGCGTCGTGATTAACCACCGCCACTTTTACTGGTGTTACTGCTACTAAACCCACCGCGGCGTGAAATCGGTTTTGCTGTTTGCGTTGCCGGCGCCGCCTTTACACAACAACACCGGTTTCCCACAGAATACGCTGCGTGCTGCGGGCATATGCGGTTGGTGTCGAAAGCGGCGTTCTGCTGTAACTCAGGCCCTGAAAACCACTCGCTGGCTTTGGTCCCACGTAACCTGCCGCCACGCACCGGCTGCAATGCGCGCTGCCGATAGAAGCCTTCATCGCCGCGCTGGCGAGTGGTGGTTGATGTGGCGTGTGTCTGCGCGGCATGCGTTAGCCTTTTCACCTGCCTCGCCATATTTGCCATTGTTGTTTGCGACATGACACAGCCACGTGCTCGATGTTTGTGCTGGTTACTCCTGTTTCGTCATTCCGGTCTAATCCAGTCAACTGCACACACACACACAATCATCTAAGCTGTTGTATACATCACATCGTTGCGCTTCATCTTCCGAGCAACCACCTAACAGCGTACTACTGTAATGTCACTAAATTTGATTTTCTTTTCATCATCAACGTTACTAAGTGTTTACTCGCACTTTTCATCGTATCTAAAACGTTTTCTGTCGTATCAAAACATTGAGTCGAATGGCGCTATCATAGCACAAGTCACTGCGCAGATGAGTGCGAAGGAAAAATTAGCCGCATTGAAAATTCAGTTGGGATCAAACGGGACGCTTTCCCAACATTTGCAGCAGTAAAAGCAAATAAAAACAGAGCCGGCCGCACTTTCAGACTGTTGCCCGAAGTGGGGTCTGTTTTACACTAAGCACTAGAAAATACGGCGAATCTTTTTGGTTCACCGTCACTATATTCCATTTCAGGTTTCACTATGTTTGTCGTTGAGGCAACGCGAGAGATAAGCCGATAACCAGGGCAGGGTCAGCCAAGAGGTGAGTACTCAGCAAACGGCGCTGGTGAAGGAAATCCGTTAACACGCTAGGTGATGGTGATCCGCAATAACCCCAGAAGAAATTGCCGTCACCAACGCAATGGTGAGTTGCATACCAATTTTGGATAACGCAACAAATTTATTCACGATAATCAGCAACACAATGGCGATCGTGATCGGATGAGGCATCAACAACACCGGAATAGAATACTGAATAATTGCGCCCAAGCCTAAATTTTGCGATGCCAGACCCAATCCAAAGGTAAACAGCGTGGCGTAAGTTTTATAACAACTGTAGGAAACGCTCACGGAAAAACTCGGACACGCAACAATTAAACCCGCCGTACGTCGTAAAACAAGTCATGGTCACCATCACGGCCAGAAAATTTGCGCGGTGGTCGAAAAATCGCTTGGGTCGCCAGAAAAGAATATACACGCCTTTGTTTGTGTCCAGATGCCATCATCAGCAGGCGCAGGAAATGGTTACCCAAATACGCCAAGCCGATATACAGTAAGCTAAGCCCAATGCCACCACAAGGCTCACCAGCCACACTGTAGAAATGTATTCCTGTTTATTTCGGAAACCGAGCTGCTTCAAGGTTGTACCGCCACCACACTAAATGCCACGGAAGCCAAGGCATCCAGGGTGTTATACCTTCAATAAATCCGGTGCCAAAAGGCAGAAGTCGCATAGTCGCCAAAAGGGCTGAAGACGGCGTCGTATCACCCGTATTGGAAAAGCCTAATGTGACTAACAATACGATAAGTGAGCAAAGTGGGTCAAAATACGGCCAATGCTGTCGAGAATTTTGGACGGATTGCTGCAATCAAATGAGGCTGCAATAAAATAAATCACCGTAAAAATAACCAAACCGTTGGCGCTAAACGATGCCGGCGGCACTTAGCGCTACACCACTACGTAGGCCACCGTTGCCGTACGCGGAATCGCAAAGAAACGGTCCGATGGAAAGGTAAAGCGCGACTAAATATGAGTTGCAAACCAAGGGGCAATATCGAAATTTCCTTGCACATAACCTTTCGGGTTAAGCGCGCAATCACACACCAGGTGAGAATGGCGATGCCCTACCACGGACAACGCAAATCCACTAATCGCTTGCGCAAAAGAAATTCTCTCCGGACAAAGGCGCCTACGAAGCTTGGCCGGAAAAATCAAGCTTTCCTGCGCCGAAAAACATTCCAAATAACGGTAAACCTGTCAACGTTGCTCTGAATCGTAATTTTATTCTTCTCTGTAATTAGTGGCGGGAGTATAACACCTAAATAGAGACAAATCAGTTGTGGCGAAAAGAAACGCTGTAATCGGGACAAAAATAGCCATTTTAATGCTGTTTCTCGAGACATTAATATTCAAAAGTGCGATCGCTCCCTGTGCAAATTTGATTTTGTACACTAGAGTTATGTCAGAAGAATGCGACACTACTCTACAAAGTTTCGGTGACAGCCTAAAAGCAATGGGTTGCCAATGTTTTAATAGCGGTGCGCTGAGAAGATGAATGTCTCTCATGCAATGGGTCTGTCCGAGGTAAAGTGCGGTTAGAAACGTCCAACATTTTAACCGCACTTTTATCAACAGAATAGAGCATCACAGTCTATGCATGTTGCTCTTTGAGCTTGATAATCAATTTAACTTATTTCTTCTTCGGTCTTTCCCAACCTTGTGCGTGTTTTTGCGGCTGCGGGTAGTCACCGAGTTCATCTTGTTGTTTCACATTGCGGCGAATGGTGGGGCGCGCGCGCAATCGTCACCCACCACTTTCAGTGTCACCGGTGCGATCAGTTGTGGCTGCCGGAGCCCACAAAGACGTTATCGCCGATGTGGTTCATTTATTGGCACCGTCATAGTTACAGGTAATCACGCCTGCGCCGATAGTACAAAACTGGTGACCGATTTCCGCATCGCCCACATGGGTTAAAGTGGTTCACTTTAGAACCTTTGCCGATTTGTGCTTTTTATTTCCACAGAGTTGCCCACATGGGTGTTTTCTGCCAGTTCGGCGCCGGGCGTAATGGCAGGAGAATGGGCCAATAGCGCATTGGCGCCCACGGTGGCATCTTCCGGTACAGAGTACGGTTTAATTTCCACGTCGTCGTCGATGTCACCGGTTTGTCAACGCTGCCGTAGCACCGGTGCTCGCGGTTTCCCAACCGCACTTCGCCGTTTAAAAATCACGTTAACGTCAATTTCAACATCGTGCCGTGAGTCAGTGCCACGCAAATCAAAACGCTCCGGGATCTAACAGCATCACGCCTGCCAGCGTCGTTTATCCGCTTGTTTACGCATGCAAATAACGCTCCGCCGCGCTGTGTTGACGGTTGATTAATACCTTCAACTGCATAAAATCCTCGGCAGCACTGCGGCAACAGCACGCCCATCACGATTTGCTGGCCAATGACATCTGTAATGTAATACTCGCCTTGCGCATTATTATTGTCTAACTGAGCAAGCCATTTTCTTTAAAACTCGCGCCGTCAACGGCTTACCGAGCCCCGTATTGATCATCACGATCTCCGTTGTTCCGGTGAGGGCGTCTTTTTGTCTCCACAATCCCAATGACTTTGCCGTTTTCGCGTAAAAATTCGGCCATATCCTGTTGGTTATCCAGTACGCGTTAAAACAACAACGCCATTTTCCGAGCTTGGCATTTAATCAACTTTGCAAGGTTTCAGGCGGCGATCATCGGTCCATCGCCGTACACCATCATATTTTCGTCATCCGCACGGTGCAGCCTGTTGCATCTCGCATGCCCTGTGCCGAGCTGTTCTCGTGCAAAACCCAATTCACGGTTCCGCCGCCATAAAACGCTGTTGCATCAGTCGCCACCGTGATCCGTAAACCAAATGAACATTGCGCGCGACAGTTGTTTCGCCGCTATCAATAACGTGTTTTACCATCGGTTTGCCCGCAATCGGATGTGAACTGGGTAAATCGGAATACACAGCGCGTGCCTTTGCCGGCCGCCAAGCGTGAAGCGACGCTGAGTGCTTGAGTTGTCATAAAAATGTACTGCTTTTGTTCGCTAAAAATCGTGCGCTAGTATATCGTCTTGCCATTTCGAGTTAAGTTAAGGATAAGCCGCCATGCAACAAGAGAATATTGTCGGCATCATGTCGGCTCTGGTTTGGACGGTGTGGATATTGCGCTGATGACATTGGCGAAGCGCGTTATCGCAGCACAATTTCACGCCGATGCCGGCAGATTTGCGCCAAGATTTATTGCAATTAATTTCGCAGACGGCAACAGCATTGCGGCGGCTGGGCGAAGATTGAGATCAGCGCTTGGCCTTACTTTACGCCGAGGCGGTCAATCGTTTTCTCACCGTCACCAGCTGCAACCACGCAAAATTCGCGCGATTGGCTGCCACGGGACAAACTGTTTTGGCATATGCGCCTCGAGGCAATTTTTCCGTTTCACCATGCAATTGGGCGACATGAATCTCACTGACTGCCCACACCGTGCATTGATGTGGTCGAGGAGTTTCGGCGTAAAGATATGGCATTTGGTGGGCGAGGCGCGCCGCGTGCCCGCGTTTCATCAAGCGTGGTTTTATGATGAGAATTGGGCAGCTGTGTGTGCACTGAACATCGGCGGTGGCATCAACAATATTTCCGTCATCTTTTCCTCATCAGCGGTTGTGGTTGCACGACACACGGCACAGGCAATGCGCTGATGGACGGCGGTTGGATCGAACGCCATTTGGGAAAATCTTGTGATGCTGACGAGACTGGGCGCGAAGTAGCAACGTGCGAGCAAAGTGTGATGACGGAAATGTTGAAAAGAACCTTATTTCAACAGCCACCCGCAAAAGCACGGGCGCGAATTGTTCAATCTGGCATGGCTGAAAAACGTGAGAAAAACCACTGCGCTTTTGGGTGAGATGCCACCACAAGACGTACAGGCGACCTTGTTGGAATTTACCGCACAGCGTTTGCGCTCGCGGTAAATCGACGAAAACGCCATTACCGCCGGTTGTTGGTCTGCGGCGGTGTTGCAAATGGCTTGCTGATGGTACGGTATAAGCGCTATTACCACAATAGCAATGCCGCCCGACCAATGATGAAGGATTGGATGCAGACTACGTAGAAAGCTGCCGCCTTTGCGGCTGGCTTATCGCCGCATACACAACCAACCGTCTAATTTGCGAAAGTGTGACCGGCGCCCAACGTGCGGTCAGTTTGACGGCACAATTTTTCCTGCGGAGACACAGGTATGAGCGAACTGATTTATTAAAAACGCTTGAAACGATGTTAAGCGAACAACGCAATCCAAACACCTTGCGCATTGATGCCTTGTCATCGTTAGAGGTTGTCACGTTGTTAAATCATGAAGACAAGCAAGTGGCATTTTGCCGTAGAAAAATCTGCCACAAATCGACTGGGTGGTCGAACACATCGTGGCGGCATTTCAGTCTGGCGGACGCTTGGTTTATATGGGTGCCGGCACCAGCAGGTCGATCTGGGCGTGCTGAGTGCGTCGAATGTCGACCAACGTTGGCGTACCATCAAGCGTGGTGGTGGGATTAATTGCCGGTGGTGACGCCGCGCAACATGCCGTTGAAGGCGCGGAGGATAATCAGACGCAGGCGAACAGGAATTTACGTGCATTCATTTTAGTCGCAGATGTGTTGGTCAGGATTGCAGCCGGTGGGCATACGCCTTATGCTCGGCGGTTGCGGTATGCCGCACAGCTCGGCGCCACCACGGTTTTCTTTGGTCGTAGCAAACCGTCGCCAGGCGAAATCGCGGACATTGCCATCACCACTGCAGTCGGTCACTGAAGCGCTCACCGGTTCCAGCCGTTTAAAAATCGGCACAGCGCAAAAATGGTGCTGAACATGCCACCACCGCTGCTATGATTCGTCTCGGCCGATACTATCAAAATCTCGTGGTGGACGTGCAAGCCATAACCAAAAACTCAAAGCGCGCGCCATTCGCATCGTCATGACAAGCGACCGGTGCGACCAAACCACCGCCGAAACCGTCACACACCACCAGTAGCATGCAAAATTGGCGATTATGATGCTGTTGAGTGGATTAGATAAAGCGCAGGCGAAACTGTTTTAGCGCAGAACAAAGGGCGATTAGAGCGCTCTGGCAACGTAAAAATGCCGAGAAAAATAACCGCACTTTTAGCGTCCGACAATAAAAACGACGTGGCTCCAGTTTTTATTATCTCACGGTTAATATAAGCTGAACGCTTGGAGATAAAGGCAATTTGCCACTCATCATATTCTCGATACCGCTTTGGTGATCATTGCCGAAGCCCCGCAATTTCCAAAAGGTACGCCGATGGCATTATCATAAAAATATCATCGTTTCTTTAGTTTTGACGGTTTGTGGCTTTAACGTCTTGCTCCCACACAACACTCCAGCAACGGGTGTTATATTGCAAACCAGATATTGTCACCGGTTTTGCAAAAAGATCTTGGTAATAACGCTAACGGTGCCCAGTTATCGTCATTCGCTGCAAATTGAATCCCTAACTGATTAATGTCTTGGTTGTAACCTTCAACGTGGACGTTAAGTTCTGATCGATATGTGACTTACATAACGATAATTTAACGGACTGACATTATGGTTCATTGGGTTAAATTCGATACCAAATGGCAAAATTTGTGCAACTGTTGGTCAGATCGTGTTGACTCGCGCCGTACCATTTGTTCGTCAATTTTCCAGTTAGACTCAACCGCCCATGAAGAAAGATGAAACCGGGATTTTATTGCGAATCATCGTCAATGCGTGAATTCCAAATAATGCGTTTGTCCGGCGAGCATTGAACGTTCTTCTTTGTTTTCATCAAAGGCGCATCACTGCCCCCAACCGTCGCGGTTGTGGAAGCAATACGGTCTAAACCGCTGTAACGACGGTCGCGGAATAGAAATAATCTTGTTGCAAAGGTGAAGAATCGTAACCAAAACCGGGGTACTCTGAGTTCGTTTGGAACCCGATATTGCTTTGGTTTTCGTAAAGGGCGTATAAAATGTACACGGCTCAAGGGTTTTATGTGCAACCCTCTAAAGCTCTTGTTGCTCGCTAACTCGTTTAAATCTGCTGGGTGTAGAGATTACGAGTAACGCTGCGTTAGCATCCTCTGCATCCATTCCCTGCCCGCTTTTGTTGTAATGGTGTCACATGTTGGTTTCAAAATTCGCGCTCCCCATAACGATTCGACAACGTACTATTAAACTCGGTTCAAGATGGAAACGCCCGACTTTTGGCGCGCACTGTCGTTATCAAAGCGTACCGCTTGAGAAAAGTTTAAAATCAGACTTGTCGTCAAGCAAACCGTTTTGGTAATAATTGAAGTCAATTTGCGGTAACGATAAAGTAACATCCGCTTCATCGAAAATTTGAGGTGTTTGGCGGAAGCGCGATATTGTGGTTCGGTTGATATGCCTAAGCGTGGTGATTCGATATAACCATCGGTGCTGCTACCATAATTGGAATCGATATCGGTGAAATAACGTTTATCGCTCACTTTGGTGTAATCAATATCTAGCGCCAATCCTGTTGCAAACGCCGCATTGTGTTTCCAATAGAATAAATGACGTTTACGGTTGTGGCGATGTAATCATAAGCGGTCATCATTCAAATATTCACCGGCAATTTTGCCCTACCCAAAGGCACTAAGATAACGAAACTCACCGTTAACACCAGCCACGGCGGACATATATTTTGGCGCAATCGTGGCATCAAATTCGACAATATTCAATACACCGGCTGGGCATGAAATAACCGTCGCGGCTGGAATGATCCCTAGCCGGCACGAAATAGCCCAGAACGACGGCGATCGCCGTGGTAACTGTAAATACAGTTGTATAAAATACCGGCACGCCATGTGTGCGTAAACGGGCATGCTACATTTCCGCTGTTATGCACATGTTGGCGCATTTCATTGGCGTAAATAGACCAGAAATTATCGTCCGGCAAACAAAAGAGTGGTAGCATTTTCATCTACGCGATAGTCTCACGCAATTCACGCACTGCACCACGGCGGCGATCACTAATTGATAATTGGCATTTTGAATATCCGTATCTTTGTTGTTCAAATGCACTTTCGCATCGTCGCCCAAAAGATTAATTTGGTCGTCCGGTAATCACCACCGCGCGCAGACACGCAACGTTGTACGTTATCGCCTTCACCTGCCTGTTGAATCTCCACTTCCGCAGATTGCAAATGACGAGCGCCTTGCGCGATATCTACGTTGCCTTTATAAACACCGCCGTTAGATTGGTTGATTTCCGCACTTTTCCGCCGTCAATATAAATCGGCAATCATTTGGTGACACCGCCTCACCGCTAAAAGTGCGGTACGCCGGATAAACATTGTTTTGCTAAATCGGCGGTACTGTTGCTATAGTGCGGTCAAAATTGACAGTGAAATTAAAGGTATAAAGCATTTTCTTCATTGAACAACCATTTCTGGCCAAATAATGGCGTGATTACTACAGGAAAATAAGGATCGTGCTGTTTTAATCGACGATTTTACAGTGGCATTGATTCAGTGATCATTCGCAATCCCATGGATTGCATAAAAAGGCATAACGGGTGGTTGGACCGACAAACACAAAACCGCGTAACGCTTGACATTTCAATAGACGTCGGCGCTTTGCGCCGACCAACTCGGGGATATCATTCATTTTGCGGCTGATGGTTTCACAAAAGACCGCGTCAAAATCACTGAAAATTCTCACCGCGCTTTTTCATGGCAAGAAATGCTGCGCATTTTAACAATGGCTTCTGGCTTTGCTCGGTAGAATCAATCGGATTTTGCATACGATCAATGTCCTCAGCCGTCATTTGAGCAACTTTTCGGATCAAAAGTGAGCGTTTTCGGTAATTTTCTCGCTTTTTCAATCGTAATCCAAGACGCCCCCTGCTGCCCTTCAAACAGAGCTTTTCAAATAATTTCTGCTCATCAAATTGGCTTGCCCCATTCGTTATCGTGATAATCTCGATAAATTGGCAACTCCTCCGACCAAACACAACGTTTTATCATGCCTCCTCCTTTATTTCTTTTGCCTCATATTACCTCTCAAAAAGGTCTAATCATTCTTTTAAGGCATAAAAACCTGACTAGAATAAAATTCTGAAAGAAACGACTGGTGTTCATTTCATTGATTTGAATTATAATACCACCTCACTACAGGGTGGTTTTTTATTTAAAATGCGGTCAGTAAAATTTCTTTCGGCTTTGCGACCACTGTATCACCGTGAAGCAAGAAGTTTGACAATTGGTCTGCCGGGGCGGTTCACCAGGCTATTGCCTGGCAGATACCGACGTTGAAACCCACGTATTTGTACCAGAAGTCGGCAATGCCGGCTTCAACAACCACGCGTTTGATGCTGCACGCGGCATGCGGCTTCGCGATAAGCCTCGTCTTGTTTGTCGAACACGTTCGTGCCAGCATAAAAACCACAGATTTTTGCCTTCTGCGGTTAGTGTTCTGCGGCTTTCACTGCCAATTCCACTTCAGAGCCGGTCGCAGCAAATCAGATCCGGCGTGCCAGCGCAATCTTTTAATATAGCACCGCGTGCTACGTTAATAATTGCTCAAGTGCGGTCCATTTTGTGCCAAGTTTGACGGGTAAAAATTAATGCGCGAGCCCATCGGTTCTTTCAATCGCCGCTTTCCAAGCAATGGCGATTCTACTTGGTCGCAAGGAGCGCCATGTGTTCAAGTTCGGATTAAACGCAATGCGGAGGTTTTGCTCAACCCGGTTGGTGGGGTTGGACCGTCTTCCCTAAACCGATGGAATCATGGGTGAACACGAATAAGCTGCGTTGTTCATTAATGCTGCCATGCGAATCGCGTTGTGTGCATATTCCGGAACATGAGAACGTTTGCTCCATGGGGATGAAAACCGCCATGAAGGCGATACCGTTCATGATTGCCGCCATACCAAACTCACATGCCCCATGGTTGAGTAATTACCATCACATTTTGAGTCCACTGAGTGGTTTAGAAGCCGGACCAAGGTCGGGTTGGAGCTTGCCAAAGTCGGCAGAAACCACCAGAAAAGTAATTCCGGTAACACTTTTGCATAAACTTCAGTAGCATTTTGTGATGCTTTGCGACACCTGGCCCTCTTGCGAGGTTCGCTTATACGTAGTCAATATGAAACGCTTGTGAGATTCTTTTGTGCCCAATCTGCGAAGGTTTTACTCCATGCGACGGAGTAAATTCAGCAGCTAATTCGGATAGGCTTTCCCATAAAGCGCGCAAATTTTCATGCCATGCTTTTTCTGGCTCTGCGCCTTTTCGCTGCATCCATTGTGCATAAATATCGGCTGGGATCTCAAACGGTGCGTAATCCAGTTTAGTGCTTTACGAGGTTAATGCGATTTCTTCATCACCTAATGGTGCACCGTGGCAATCGTGAGAGTTGGATTTATTCAGAGAACCGAAACCGATAATGGTTTTACAAATAATTAAGGTCGGTTTTATTGGTTTCGGCTTGCGCTTGTTTGATCGCCTCAACTGATTTGTGCCGGGTGTAGGACCGTCGATTGCCGTGAACCGCTTGCCAGCCGTAAGCTTCAAAGCGTTTTGTGTGTCATCGGTAAACCAACATCGCATGCGACCATCAATAGAAATATTGTTGTCATCGTAGAAGCGCATTAATTTACCCTAGCCCAAGGTACCTGCTAAAGAACAAGCCTCGTGGAAATCGCTTCATTAAACAGCCATCGCCCAAGAAAACATAGGTGTGGTGATCCACGATGTTATGGCCGTCACGGTTAAAATTGACCCGCTAACGTTTTTCTCTGCAATCGCCATACCGACTGCGTTGGTGATGCCTTGACCTAGTGGGCCTAGTGGTTTTCAACGCCCGGTGTAACAAATTCAGGGTGTCCCGGAGTTTTTGGAATGTAATTGACGGAATTGTTTTAAATCTTCACTAGATACATCGTAACCGCTTAAATGTAACAAGCTGTAAATCAGCGTCGAACCGTGGCCGTTAGATAACACGAAACGGTCGCGGTTAGCCCGATGAGTTGGTTGGACTGTGATGTAAAAATCACGCCATATGCCTTCTGCGATATCTGCCATGCCCATCGGTGCACCGGGTGACCGGTTTGGCTGCACCGCATCCATACTTAAAAAGCGAATGGCATGAGCGAGTTGTTGACGAGTTGACATTATGCCTCCTGATTGAGATAAATTGACAAAATAGGTGTGCTCATAAAATGCGGTCCAGATTTTTCAGCGTTTTTAAACACGGAAAATGTCTCACCGCACTTTTGCTTATATATAACTAATAAACCAGTACCATTTAGTACAGTAACATCTCTTCTAATTTGCCTTGGTCAACGGCAAATTTACGAATACCCTCGGCCAGTTTTTCCCACGGCCATGGCATCACTGTTATGTTGCCAATAGAATTCAGCTTCGAGTTAATGGTTGCGGTTTGAGCTGTACTGCCTTGATGAAACCCAGTTTTCTCTACCGCATTTGGTGTTTCGTGTGGGCTTTTAATAGTGGCGAGCAATGGTTAAACAGTCGCAACCAGCTAATTCAATGATTTCGCTCACGTTACGGAAACTGCGCCCATCACCACGGTTTTTATAGCCATATTGTTTGTAGTAATTGTAAATTTTGGTCACAGAAATCACGCCCGGATCTTCTGCCGGCAGCATATTCTTTTATCGGTGTTAGCTATGCCAGTCTAAAATACGGCCCACAAATGGCGAGATCAAATAAACGCGGCTTCTGCACAAGCGCGTGCTTGCGCTTCGGAGAATAATAAGTGAGGTTACAGTTGATGCCTTCTTTCTCTAAGATTTCGCAGCACGGATACCTTGCCATGTAGAGGCGATTTTAATCAAAAATACGATTTTTATTAATGCCTGCCCTTCGACTGTACAATCAATTTTCTTGCTTTTGCAACGGTCGCCTCGGTGTCATAAGAAAGACGCGCATCCACTTCCGTAGAAACACGGCCCGGCACTAATTTTAAGATTTCAAACCAATGTTGACCGCCAGTTTATCTTCCGCATCAACAAGTTGCTGTGCTTTGTCTTGACTTTGTTGTTTACCATAAGCAATCGCTTCATCAATCAACGCCGCATATTTGGTGCGCCGCTGCACTCAGAATCGAAAGATGGATTCGTCGTGGCATCTTCAGGTTTATATTGACGAATGGCATCAGTCACCGGTATCGCGCAACAACAACGGTAAGTTCGCGAAGAGAATCTAACTGGTTAGTCATAATGTATTCCTTTATTTGAGGTGGAAAAACGTTGAATCGTTAAGATAGCTATCTTTGCACACAGCCAAAAAGTACTAGGAATATACCTCCCATTGGCCCCAGAAAAGCAACTCTTTTAAGACGTGTTCTTACGTAATGAAATCAATAGGTTTCACCTTGTAAAAATAAATATTAATTCGGTGATTTTATCATTTGATGGCTTTAAAAGTAAAACGACCCGCACCCATATAAAGTACAGGTCGTTTTTCGTGTATTTATTGGCAGAATAGAAATTAATTGGTTTTTAATTGATTCAATATTTTTTCATAAATATCTACCGCTTCGCCCACATCGCTTTGAATGATGCCTTTTTCCACTTCCGCCGCCGGTGGGAATAAAGTTGGATTTTTCCGCCATTGCCGGATCCAACAGAGGCTTTCACCCCATTGTTTGGCATGGAGTAGCCCAATCGTTCTAACACCACTTTGGCATTTTCAGGACGTAAGAAATCGATGAATTTATAGGCATTTTTCCCATGCGCTTTTTGGAATCGCGTAGTTATCCATCGAAAATCGCGCTCTTTCGGATACACAAAAAGCAATTTTTGTCGTTTTCTTTATGCGCCAAATAGCCGGAACCGTTCAAAATCATGCCTAATGACACTCGCCTTGCACATAAGGCACTTCCGGTGAGTCGGAGTCAAAGCACCGCCACATTCGGCAGCAGTTTCATGCGCCTTTCATAAGCCGCTTTAATCTCTTCTTCATTGGTGGTATTCGGCGATTTACCATCCAACAATAACGCAACATGAAATACTTCGCGTGAGTCACTGGTCAGCAATACTTTGCCCTTTATATTCCGGATTCATAACTCAGCCCAGCTGGTGATTTTGCTTGGATCAATATCTTGGAATTCACCGCCAACTCGGTCAACGCCGTAAACATACGGCAAGGAATACTCAAGTTGTTCGGATCGAAGTCTTTTATGCAATAAATTGTCGGGAAATTTGTTTGAAATTGCTTAACTTACTGTGATCAAGCTTTTGCAACATGCCATCTTTCGCCATTTTTGTTCACATAATAGCTGGACGGGAATACCAAGTCATAGCCAGCGTTATCAGAAATCAGTTTGAGTTTGCATACATTTCTTCGTTGCTTTCAAACGTGGATAAATCACTTCAATACCGGTTTCTTTTGGTAAATTCGGCAACGAGGTTGGAAGGGACGTAATCGGTCCAGTTATAAAACGCACAGTTTTTCTTGCGCAGGCGGTGGTGGAAAGGAGAGTCAGCGTCAAGCCGAGGGTTTTAAGCGTTTTTGCAAACAAATTTTCAATTTATTGTCCTCCAAAGCTAACAATAGCGAGTGGTTAATTTTTCACAAAGGAACTGAGTAAAAGCTCGGCTGGCAGTATAGCAGATTTTAAATACTTGTCCCGTGCTCGGGCAAACACTAATGAATTTTTACCGCATAAAGTGCGGTGAGTTTTCAGGTTGTTTTATGTAAAACGTTACAAAGTTCTTACCGCACTTAGGCTGACTCAATGACGTAACCAACGGTCAAAATCCATGATGTGTGATCAACCTCCTTTCCCTGCTTATAAGCGTTGTAGAATAAAAATGTCCAATCACAGCAAAGGGATATTGTTGAAACCAACACTTTTCTTTCAAATGTGCCTTACTTGCTGGCAACCTTTGCTGCCCTACCGCATGCCATTCCATTATTTATCACCCCACCAAAACTATCGAGCAAATTGAGCCGGAAAAAGGCTATCGCTTAGAAAGTGCCATGCAAACAGGCATTACAGAAAATTTGTGATTGTCGCCTTTTTCGGTGGTGGCTCACGGGCAGCTTCTTTGGGTTATGCGTGTGTTAGAACAATTCCAACACGCCAGCGTACGACCAACGGAAAAAGGCGATACGTTACCAAAATATTGACGTGGTGATGGTGTCTCAGGCGGCTCTGTGTTTGCCGCATATTTTGCGTTAGAAGGACAAGACATTATTCCAGAAATTTAATGAGTCCTTTTTGAAAAAGAATTTCCAGAAGAAAGTCATTAATGAAGTCTTTTCCACCGAGCAACGTACCGTCTTACCTCCCCACCATTCGGGCGTAGCGATTTGTTGCAAGAGCAGCTGAATCTTGCGTTGTACGGTGGGATTTGCCGACCTTGAACAACGTAAAGTGGGCCCCTTGCCGTCATTAACGCCACCGACATGACCGCAGAACATTTCCTTTACACAAGATTTCTTCGATTGGCTTTGCGTGGATCTCAATGATGTTGAAATCGCCCGAGCAGTCAGCCGCCTCCAGTGCCGTGCCGTTAATTTTCTCACCAATCACACAAAACAATCACGGTGGCACCTGCCATGCGGAAAGTAAGAAAGACTTGCTGATGCTGACACTCACCGAAAAATCGTCTGTTGTTGAGCAGTTTTGAAGCCATGAAAAACGTGTTGCGCGTTACCAAAACAGTGCAGAAAGACCATATTTACATCTGGTTGACGGTGGCTTAACAGACAATCTTGGCCTAGCCAGTTTATTGGATGTCGAATTATCTCAGCATGCGCAAATTACAGCGCTGAGCTAAAACACTACAATTTACGCAACATTTGGTGGCCAACGTCAACGCACAAAACGAGCGCACAGCCCATTGATAAGTCTGCCGACGTACCGGGCATCAGAAGTAGTGAAGATGGTCATTAATGTACCGATTAGATAAAACCACGGAATCTACGGTGAAATACTCACAAAAATTTGCCGAACAATGGAACGCTTACGCTAAACGTAAAAAGACGTAAAAATTAAAATTTATTTTGTGAATTTGAGTTTGAAAAATCTACCGGAAGGGCAGCTGAAAAACGATGTACTCAACATGCGGCACCTCTTCTATTTGCCGGAATCGACGTGGATAAACTGCGCGAGCCGCTAAAATTGTCTGCAACAATCAAAGAATATCGCAAAGCATTACAGCGTACAACAAAGAAACGCGAAGTGCGGTCAAAAACATCAATTTTTGACCGCACTTTATACTGATGGATTCCGCCTCAAAAAGTCATTGGACGATATCACTGATTTCTTCTAGTACTGACGCATCGTTTTTAACGTTATAGAAAAACATGACTAGAATCAACCCGGTGCCACCTGCCGAATTGTGCGATCAACATTTACTCGCCGAACACCGCGAGCTCACCCGCATTCAATGCCGTCGCCAAAAGGCAAATATCATTTAAAAAGGACAACCGCAGAGTACAAACTAGGCGAAGGCACGTTCGTTTCTTCTTCAACAAAATGGCTTTTTGAAAAACGCTACGATCTTCTGCATGCCGAATGCAAAAGCGCGCGGCTTTAACGTGCAATACATTTGGAATGAAGAGTTGCCGCAAGATCACTTTATGGCTCGATTACAAAACCCACAGAAGCAGCCTCGCGCTCAACCGCGCACGCATTCAGAACGCATGCCGGCAAAGGCGAGATTTACGCCATATAAAATTCAGGTAGAAAAATAACCGCACTTTTTCGTGTGTTTGTTCAAATATTGACTTCTCCCCTTGCGTAGTAATATGCACCCACTTTTCATTACAGGCGTTTATTTATGCTAGCGTTTTCACATCAAGAACATATTGAATCCTGTTCGTTCCGTCGCAACCAACATTTCGAGTTACCGCCGGGTTAAATCAAAAGAATCGGCTGACGTGTGCATGTCGGTGCAGGCTTTTCTTGCGGTTTATCCACGGCATTAGAACTTGCCGAACAGGGCAAAAGCGTGATCGTACTGGAAGGCGCACGGGTAGGCTTTGGCGCATCAGGGCGTAGTGGCGGTCAGGCCGTAACGGTTTTGAAGACGGCATCGATGAATACATCGAACAAGTGCTTGGAAACTGCCCGTAGTTAGTGGCAAATGTCGCAGAAGCCATTGAGTATTGATGAACGCATTGCGAAATACGATATTCAGTGCGATTGGAAGAAAGGCTATGCCACGTTGGCGCTCAACGAGCGTCGCATGGAAGATATTAATCGCGGCTGAAAAAGCCAGCCACGAGATGGCTGATCAAAATATGCAGCTTTGGGACAAAGCAAAATTGGAACAACATCTCGGCAGCAAAATTTATTGTGGTGCGTTGTATGATAGCAATTCCGGCCATTTGCATCCGCTTAATTATTGCTAGGTTTGGCAAAAGCGTGCTTGGATTTGGGCGTGCGTATTTATGAGCAATCGCCTGTGGTAGATTTACGTGAAAAAGGGCGAGCAGACATTAGAAGTCACTAACGGATAAAAAGCGTGGTTGTTGCCAAAGATGTAGTGTTGGCGACTAACGCTACATTGATGTGCTACCAAAAAGTATTCACCGTGGCATTGCCCGCAAAATTCTACCGGTAGAAAGAGTTTTATCATCGCCACCGAACTGCTTGATCAAGCCACCGCCGATTCCGTGATCAATAACGGCATGTTCGTGCGACAGCAATTATTTGCTGGATTATTACCGTTTAAGCGCCGATAACCGTTTATTATTACGGGAGCGATTCCAGCTCGGAGAACATGATTGAGGTTATGCGCCACAATATGTTGCACGTTTTCCCACAGTTGGAAAACGTTAAAATTGATTACGGCTGGGGCGGCCCTATCGACATGACCATCAATTCCAATCCACATTTCGGACGCATTTCGCCACATATTTGATTTCGCCCACGCTGTTCCGCTACGGCGTGGCGCTCACTGGTTTGGCGGGACGCGTTGTCGCAGAAAACCATTTTATGGCGAAACGATGAACGCTTGGCTATCTTCAGTAAATTAAAGAGTGCGCTTCGGTATTCGGCGACAGGTGGTGAAGAACCTCGCATTAAAATCGGCGTGAACCATTACCGTTTCTTGGATAAATACCGTTAATTTGGTGACATCATTTTATTTCTTTTGGTTATACGATAGAGAAAATGATTATTTTATTAGGTGTAAATTTACTGATAATCACCGCACTTTTGGTCTTATTAAGCAAATTCTCAAGAGAGGAATGACTCATGAAAAATCTATTTTTGCAAACGTATTACTGTTATCCGGTTTTGGCACTGGGTACGCCACCAGACCATAGCGGTGAAATTTCTGACCATGTAGAAAAACCAAAAACCTTATTAGTGGGCACAGAAGGCACTTATGCGCCCTTCACCTTCCACGATGACAGAGGCAAAGTAACCGGTTTTGACGTAGAAGTCATTGAAGCCGTAGCACAACGTTTAGGGTTAACCATTCAATTTAACGAAACCCAATGGGATTCTGTGTACGCAGGCTTGAACGCCAAACGTTTCGACTTAATCGCCAACCAAAACCAGACCAAGCCCGGAACGTTTGAGTACTTACACCTGCGCCGTATAACTATTCCACGCCGTTATCGTGACCAAAGAAGACAATAGCGTAAAACCTTTGAAGATTTAAAAAGGCAAAGCAGCACTGATCCTTCAACCAGTAACTACGGCAAAAATCGCCAGCCAATGGTGCAGAATTAATCGTGGTGGACGGGGTTTGGCTCAAGCGTTGAAATTGATCACCCAAGATCGCGCCGAAACGACAGTGAACGATCACTTGGCAGTTTTGGATTACTTCAAAAACAACGAATGCCGGTTTGAAAATTGCCGTAAAACGTGATGAAAAAGTGCTCTTCCGGCTTCGCCGTGTTAAAAGGAGAAGAACCGTTGATCGTAAAATTAACCAAGCATTGAAGAATTAAGAAAAAGACGGCACCTTGAAACAAATTTCAATCAAATGGTTCGATGATGACATTACTCAATAATTTTCTCGCGTCACTTCCCTTTATGGATGCAGAAAAGAGCTGATGAAGTCATCAGCTCTTTTTGCAGCCTATCAGTTGAAGCCGCCATTGATAAAACCATTCCGTTGGCGGTGATTTCTTTTCTTTGCCGGGTGGCTATTGCATTAGTGGCGTTGATTCGCGATTGTGGAAAAGCCAAATCTTGGCACTGCGTTTATTGCATCTATTGCCGCATTATGTTTCCACCATTCGCGGCACACCGATGTTGGTGCAGATTTTCATTATTTTCTATGGTCTGCCGGAAAGGCTTCGCTCGATCCGTTTCAACAGCGGATTATCGCCTCTTCCATTAACATCGGCGCTTACGCCTCAGAAACCATTCGCGCAGCGATTTTATCTATTCCGAAAGGGCAGTGGAAGCCTCTATTCCATCGGCATGAATTATTATCAAACTTTCACTCGCACCATCATGACGCAAAGCTCTTGCGCGTATCGGTGCCGCCGTGGCAACACCTTTATCAGCAACGTAAAAGATACGTCTTTGGCATCGTTAGTATTAGTGACGGAAATGTTTCGCGTGGCACAAAAACATCACTGCAGAAAACTATGAATTGTATTATGATTTATAGCGAAGCCGCACTGATTTACTGGTGCATTTGTTTGATTTTATCCTTTGCGCAAGATCGTTTGGAACAACGCCTATCCTGTCATCTCAAGGCCTAAAGGAAATCAGCATGTTAGAAGTGAACAATATTCATAAAACATTTAATGGCAATTCGGTGCTCAAAAGGATCGATTTTCACATTGAAAAGAGGCGAAGTCGTGGCGAGTTTCTCGGTCCTCCGCTCGGGTAAAACCACCTTTTGCGCTGTTTAAACCTATTGGAACGCGCTGAGACAAGGCACGTTGCATTTTACCGATGGCAGCCTTTTCTAGATTTTGCTAAGAAAATCAGCAAAGCGGACGAACTCAAAATTACGTCGTCGCTCTTCCGTGAAATTGTTTGTCAGCACAGCAATTTGTTCCCTCATCGCACCGCACTTGAAAATGTGATGGAAGGGATGGTCGTAGTGCAAAAGAAAAGCAAAGTAGAAAGCGAACAACGCGTGCGATTGCTCACCAAAGTGGGCTTAAAGACAAAATGCGCCTATATCCATCGCTAACTCTTCCGTGGTCAGCAACAACGGGTGGGCATTGCCCGTGCGTTAGCGGTTCAACCGGATATTATTTTGCTAGATGAACCCACCTCGGCGTTGGATCCGGTAGTGGGCGAAGTGCTGCAAACGTTAAAGTTACTGGCACAAGAAGGCTGGACGATGATTATCGTGACCCATGAAAATGCAATTCGCCCGTGATGTGGCAGATCGTGTGATTTTTGATGGCTGACGGAATGTGGTGGAACAAAACAGCGCTCGCGAATTTTGAAAAATCCACAACATGAACGCATCGCTGCAATTCTTGCTGCAGGCAAAAATTCCGTTTGCGTGGAATATGAAATTTAGCCTGTTCTTTTTATAGGGCACTTTGAGGAAATACTGTTCGCTGAGCGCAAGCAAAATCTGCTAACGAAATAGACCGCACTTTTGCATCATTTTGGCAGAAGTGCGGGCTAAATCTCGCCAAAATATCGTTCTCTAAGGCAAAACAGGAGGCATGACAACGCGCAACACATCCGCCTGTTTTAACGCCATCAACACCTATCTTGCCACCACACCACGCATCCTGCGCCGTGGCATTCAGCAAATAATGTTCCAGTTCTGTTTGTGAATAATGGGCTTGAGAAAAAGTATAAAAGCATAATCAAAAAGTCAAAATTTTTTCACTTTGTTGCAGGATTTGTAACAACTGTTGACTGCAGTAGTACATCACAATCCAAGACGAAATCCGACGATGTCAGCTGAAATTGTTGCAGTGAATCGGCACACACATAGCGCTGTTCAATATCGTATAAATCAATAATTTCAACGCACTTGCCGTGTCTTTTTGCAAGACGACTTCCGCTTGTTGCTGTTTTTGCAAGTTCAACACACCGTCATCTAGGAAAAACACCGCAATGTCTTCTTCGGCACAAAAATGCCGTCGCGGCAAAGCAGCGCATCTAATCCTTCCCGTGTATTGGCCGTGCCGTAAGGGCATGACGAAAAATAAAGGCAAGGTTTACTCATACGGTTATCACTCGATCAGCTTGAAAGCAAGAAGCTTGGCTGAAATTCACCTAAGCCGGCAAGTTGAAAAACGTCCGCCAAACTGACCCGCACTTTTGTCCGCCGCCGACTCGCTGTCCACCACGCCACGGCGTTGCGCGCGGCAACACATCATCTGCAACGGCACATAAATTGGCGAGAAAAGGCGCCGTAAGCTTTGACTAAATGAAATTCATCATTGGCGGGATACAAGGCGTTGCCATGCTAACACCGTCTTGATAGAAAAAGATTTGGCTTGGATGTGATGTTTGTGAACCAACTCTTAGTGCTAACTCGATACGCGAAAAGCGCCTTGGCTCCCATAAACCGATTGTTTAACCACCAATACATAATCCATGATTACTCGTCCTGATCCTGTTTAATTTGGCGAATGTATAAATACACGGTATGGCGGGAAATATGAGGCGTTCCGCCACCAAATTGATCGCATCTTTTAATGTCGAAAATCCTTTCTCTAACGAAATCACGATTTGGCGGTTTTTATTATTATTTGCCACCATACGGTCGAGTCACTTCCTCAATGGTTTTTCCACGGTTTGAACCACCAATTCCCTCCACCGAACTGGCAAAAGTTCACCGCAGAGGTTTCCACTGTGATCCGTGCGCGGAATAAAGTTTTGAGGTGCGACATAGGGACATCTAAATTAATGTTGATGCAAAGCAGGCCAATGATACGTTTTGCGCTGTTACGATCGCGATAGTCACTGACTTCATCAAGCCACTGCTTTTTCTTGGCGCGGGTAAAATACGGTTTGCTGACGCTTTCGATTTCATATTGTGCAATGAACGCAACAGCAAATCCGTCAGGCGAGCCCACTGGCGGTTGGTGTTAGTGTCCGTTAAGCGATGTAAATGGCGAGTGTTCGTAAATCCTCAAAAGAATGCAGAACGATTTCAATGTTGCGCGATGAGCGCACTGACACCGTCAACCACGGCAATATAGGAATTTAAATTGCGATCTTCGTCGGTAAAGGGCGTTTATCTGTGAGCATGAAAGAGCGTGTTGGTATTTTATTCAAATCAAATGACCGCACTTATCAGTTCAACACCGAAAAAGTGCGGTCGTTTTTAGTTATTTACCGCAGGAATCCACATCTAAGACTTCGACGTCAAAATAAAGTGTTGAGTTTTGGCGGAATGCTCACCGGCACCGTCTTTGCCATAAGCCAAATCCGGTGGTAACATAATTCGATTTTACCACCTTACCACTAATTGCGACCTTCAGTCCAACCTTTAATTACTTGATTTTAGCCAGAATTCTGCTGGGTACCGCGTTGTGGAGCTATCAAACACCGTTCCGTCGAGGTAATTTGCCGGTATAGTGTACTTTTACGACATCTGTCGCGTTGATCCGTACTACCGAGCCGGCTTTTTCGACACGATATAACAAACCGGGAAGCCGTTTCTTCACGCCATCTTTTTAGCAAATTCCGCGGCAAATGTGTTGCCTTCCTCTTCGGCTTTCTGGTGCCACGCAGCGGCGTTTTCTCTCTTCGCTTTTAATTTAGCATCAATGCCTTGCAAAGCAGTCGCATGTCTTTGTTGTCTTCAACTTAACTGCCGTTTTCAACCATCAGCAATCCCGCCACCACTTTTGCGTTGTCGTAGTGATAACGCCTTTTTGAGGCATTGATAAGGCCTTGTAAATCAGTACCAAATAACACACCATCGGCATAAGAAGATTCTTTTTGAATTTAGCATCGTTTTGCTCTGCTGCTAAAACGTTGCCGGAAATGACCGCACTTAACATGAGCGCGCAGCGGAGACTTTGCGAATTTTTAACATTGTGTTTCAATCTTTACAATAAGTGACAGATGCGCAGGATGGGTAAACGGATTCAAATAAATTCACAACATTTATTTAGGTATTATGTCTGATACAACAACATTTAGAACAGCGAATTGCCGAGCTGGAATGTAAAGTCACCTTTCGAAACGGTGATTGAAAATTGAATCAGCGTTAATCGAGCAGCAATTTATTTTTAGACATAAATGCAACTCCAGCTCCGTTATGTGGTGAACAAAATGAAAGACATGCAGCTCAATATCGCCAGCTAGCGGAGAAACCCCGCCGCATTATTAACTAAAAACAAAAGGATCAACATGACCTTTTTATTCGAATCTGATCGCGATTATTTCGCGATACGCTTCTAAATCATCGCTACCACCGATGTGTTTACGATGAAGGCGTGGCACAGTGCGCGACCGAAACCGCACGCACGCTCGATAGTTGCATCATGACCTCAATACGATTTCTTTCAAAAGCTTAAGCCTTTGTCTGTAACATTTGTTTTGCTTTTGCACAGTATGGGCGGCGAGGTTTGTAAGATCGCGATGGATTCTTGAACTTCGGGTAGTTTGTGGTGCAAGGTATTTTCAACATGGTATCAGCATCGGACACTTTGAACGGGTCGCCCGGCTCATTTGGTCAACGAACATCTACTACGCCGTTTTTTCACGAGCATAGAATAACGCATGAACGTTTGCCGAAACCTAGATACTTCTTTACCTACCAACATACCCATACCTTCGGTAAAGTCACCCATTACCGTCCGGAACGAAAAGTGATGTTGTCGCTTTTTCGTCTTCTTTCCATGCGTTCCTGCTAGAAGTATCGTTCACAGAAACCACGAAATGTCATCAACGCCGTATTTTTTGAATACTGGTGCTAATTCGTTGCAACGTGGTAAGTGGGAAGAAGAGAACAAGTTAGAGGTAAATGCACGCGGTAGAGAGAAAACGATAACAGTTTTGTTATCAAATAAATTCGGATGAAAGTTACATCAACCCATTGGTCGCCTTGGCGAGTGCGGAATGTCACTTGAGGAACTTTACCTTCCATATTGGACATGATCCTCCTAATGATGTGGAACGGATTAGAAACTGCTGGCTAAAGCCCAACAGATTCTGATGACGATGAATTATGAGGGTAAAATTATATAGTCTAATCAATTAATTCATCCTTTTTAATTCTACTTTTTGCAATGAGGACCTACGATCTTCCGCAGATTTAGAATACCTTGTTGTCTTTGCTGAATATAAGCACTTTCGTCGTCGGCAGATTCTTGTCAGTCAGTCAACCTACATAAGCGGTCAAAATTCGTAAATTAGAAGACGAGCTCGGCTATTTTTATTGGAACGTACCAGCCGTAAAGCTTTTATTCACTCAATCAGGTTTATTGTTGGTTGAACAAAGCTAAAACTATCCTACGCGAAGTGAAATTATTAAAAGAAATGGCAAGACAACCAAAGCAAAGAAATGACCGAGTCCATTGCACTTGGCGTCATTCCCAACCATCGGGCCTTATTTAATACCGCACATTGTTCCGGCGCTACAACAGGCTTTCCCCGAACTCGAGTTACTTCTTTGTACGAAGCACAAACCCATCAATATTGGAACAATTAAAACCGGCCGACTCGATATGCTATTGTTTGCCTCTGTGCGTGAAACCGAAACGTTCATCGAAGTGCCGCTTATTTAACGATGCTGCAAGCCTTCGAAACCCACATCCTGGGCGAAGGAAGAGACCATTCAATAGAGCAGGCTAAAAAGATCGTGAAATGTTAATGTTAGATGATGGACTTTGTTTGCGATCAAACTCTTGGCTATTGTTTTTCACTGCCGGTGAGTAAAATTACCAAGTAACCAGTTTGGAAACCTTGCGTAACATGGTGGCGGCCAATGCAGCATGACTTTAATGCCGCAACTTGCGGTTCTTAGTGGGGCGCTCGTGGCGGCGTAAATACCCTGTGCACACCACAGCCGGCGCGTGATGTCATTTTTAGTTTACCGTCCGGGTTCCCCATTGCGTAGTAGAACGCATTGCCGAAAGCGGTTTCGTCAATTAAAACCGCTTTTGGATTAATGGAGTAGCATGGTCGGTATTCTGCGCACAACAAAAAGCAGCCCGTCGAGCTCTCATTGATGCCGCGTTCAACCGTGACGGCGGAAAAAGTTTTTCCAATTTAAGCCTACAGGAAGTGTCTCGCGAAGCCGGCATTGCACCGACCTCATTTTATCGACATTTTCGCGATATGAACGAATGTCTCACCATGGTTGACGAAGCGGGGCTAACCTACGTCAACTCATGAGACAGGCGCGTAAACGCACGTCGCCAGCGCGGCAGCGTCATTGTGATTTCGGTGGTAAACCTTCTTTGAATTCATTAATAACAGCCCAAACGTATTCCGCCTGTTATTGCGCGAAAGTTCCGGCATCCCAATCCTTCCGTACCGCAGCCGCCCGTGAAATCAAAACATTTCATTGATGAACTGGCAGAGTCATCGCTCACAAAAACAACTATCTATACATTGCCCTACGTGCAGGCGGAAGGCATGGTAACCGTGCTCTTTACTGCCGGCGCCAACGCGGACATGGGTAAAACAGAACGGGAACGGTTAAAAAGAGCGGTTGATTTTTACAGCTCAGAATGTTAGCTAAAGGCACCAAACACGAAGCCAAGACCGCGTGACATCGATTAATATCAATTATTGAAAAATACGGGTTTTTTCATTGCCTTCCCTTTTACGATCGCGAGCAGTATCTTGGATTTTATTCGCAAACCGACTGCGGATAATCTCAACGCCACGGCGTTCTACGATTTACAAGGCAACCCGTTTTTCTGCCACAACTGGATCAAGACAAGCCTACGGTACTTTTGCTTTTTGGGGAACCTGGTGTAGCTACTGTCGTTACCCGTCATCAACCAGCGATCTGGCAAAAAGGCTATCTGTGGTTTCCGTTGCATTGCGTTCGGGTTCTGCACAAGATGTAGCGAATTACCTGACGGAACATCAATATGGTTTCCCACGGTTAACGATCCTCAGGGTGAACTAACACGCAATGGCATGTGAGCGTTACTCCCTCATTATCATTTTACATCACGGCAAAATGGTTTGGCGACAACCGGTTGGACAAGTTGTTGGGGACTAAAGTGCGCGGTTGTTTTTAGCGACGTTTTTTATAAGAAAAACACATTTAAAACCTATCACACAAAAACCAACATGAATATTGGCTTTTCTATGACAGCATCAATCGGCGAACAATCAAGCTAACGATTGCGAATACTTTACCTTGGTGAGCAAATCAATTGCTAAATGAGCGACAACTTTCTTATCTAGTGAGAGGACAGAACTATGATTATCGTAACCGGTGGCGCAGGCTTTATTGGCAGCTTTAATGTCGTCAAAGCCATTAAAACGACATGGGTCGTAAAGACATTTTAGTGGTAGATAACTTAAAAGACGGCATGAGTTCATTGGTGGTGGTTGAGACATCGCTGATTATTGCGACAAAAGATTTTCATCGCCTCCATTATCGCCGGCGATGGTTAGAGCGACATCGATGCCGTTTTCCATGAAGGTGCATGTTCTGCCACCACAGAATGGGACTTGCAAATACATCATGCATAACAACTACGAATATTCAAAGTTGTTGCATTACTGCTTAGGATCCTAAATTCCATTCCTCTACGTCCAGTGCCGCACTTACGGCGACAAAAGCCGAATTCCGCGAAGAACGCGAATTTGAAGGCCCGAGTGAATGTGTACGGCTGTTCAAATTTTATTTGACCAATATGTCGCGCGATTTTACCGAAGCGCAATCACCGGTGTGCGGCTTCCGTTATTTCAACGTATACGGCCCACGTGAAGGCCACAAAGGCTCTATGGCGCGTGTCGCGTTCCACTTAAATAATCAAACTCCTCAAGGTGAAAATCCGAAACTCTTCGCCGGTAGCGAACACTTCCGCCGTGATTTCGTGTATGTGGGCGATGTCGCCGCAGTGAATATTTGGTGCTGGCAAAACGGCATTTCCGGTATTTTCAACTGTGGCTCCGGTAACGCAATCTTTTGCTGAGTAGCAAAAGCGGTGATTAAATTCCACGGAAAAAGGGCGAAGTGAAACCATTCCATTCCCGGAACATTTAAAATCCGCTACCAAGAATACACGCAAGCGGTTAACCAAACTCCGTGCTACCGGCTACGATAAACCGTTTTAAAACCGTGGCGGAAGGCGTATGGGAATATGTAGCGTGGTTGAATAAATAATTACACCTCCATTCAAAACAAAAAGAAGTGCGGTTAAAATTCGTATGTTTTTAACCGCACTTTAGCCTAAGCAAACATGAATATCCTAATTATGCGGCCCTCTTGGTCGGCGATATGATGATGTCGCGCAGCTTATATCAACAACCAAACTGCAATATCCAATCTGCCTAATTGATGTGATGGCGCCGAACTGGTGTCTGCCGTTTCGCTGGCACGCATGCCAGAAGTGCGTAACGCCATTGAAATGCCGCTCGGACACGGCAAATTTGCGCTATGAACGTTATCGTTTAGGCAAAAGCGTTACGTCATCAGTATGACATGGCGATTGTTTTGCCGAACTCTTTAAAATCCGCGTTTTATCCCGCTTGTTTGCGAAAATTGCCGTGCGTCGTGGTTGGAAAAAGGGGAAAGTCGTTATTTTTCTGCTCAATGACTTACGTGTAACAACACATGGGATTACCCAATGATGGTGCAGCGTTATGTGGCATTGGCGTTTGATGCGGTGCCGAAAGCGGCAGATATTCCTGTCTTTAAAACCTTACTTAACCGTTGAGCCAACACAACAGGCGAAACCGCAAAACGATTTGACCAGACCGCACTTTTAGGCAATCGCCCGGATTATTGGTTTTTGTCCGAAATGAGCCACGGCAAAACGTTGGCTGCATTATCGTACGCGAAATTAGCGGAAATGCTTTGACGAAAAAGGCTATGCCGTGAGATTGTTTGGCTCCCGAAAAGACGTAGAAGCGGCGAACAAATTCGCAATGCAGTTGCCTGCCGAGTTACAACCGTTTTGTTTTAAATTTGTAGACAAACTAATCTGAATCAGGCTGTGGTTTAATTGCTCACTGCACGGCGATCGTGGTAGCGCACAGTGGTTTAATGCACATCGCGGCAGCTACAGATCGCCCATTGGTGGCGCTTTACGGTCCAACCAGCCTGACGTGCATACGCCACCACTGTCAGATAAAGCGAAATCATCCGTTTAATTGAAGCGATTTGATTAAAGTGCGTAAAAGCACCGACAGCGCGGAAGGATATCATCAAAGTTTGATCGATATTACACCACAAAGCGTATTTGAAAAACTCACCGCATTACTGAATAAATGGTTAAATCACCGCAAAGTGCGGTGATATGATAAATTCGTTGGGGGCAAAAATAAAGAATCTATACTACGGTTTTAATTTACTCTTTCGGAGTTGTTATGCTGGATCGTTCTCCTATGTCGCAACACGTGATCCCTGGCAGCTTATTGGGTTATGCACCCCGGCGTTGCCATTTACTCTTCAGATTCAACACAGCAGATGCGCGAGAATCACCCTGACGACACCGCTTTCGTAGCTACCTGGTGCGCGAATACATGGCTATAAGTGGCAATGTGTGGAATTCGCCCGTCGCTATCTTTATCTCAGTTACGGCATGGTCTTCACCGATGTTGGCATGGCGTACGAAATTTTCTTTGCGTTTTCAGCGCCAGAGTGGTTAATGACGTTGTTACCACTGCAAGCCTGCCAATGGCGGAAAAGCGAGCGCCAGAATGTGGTGCATTGCCGATCTGGCAGGAAGGTGGCGAGTTCAAACACTGACCGGCCATGTGGCGATTATCACCGAAGTGCTGACAGATAAAGTACGCATCGCGGAACAAAATGTGATTCATTCCCGCCTCGCGGGTGGTCAACAATGGACCGTGGAATTGCCGATGACGATTACAGAGGATGGCTATCATTACATGATACCTTGATGATACAGAAATCCTCGGTTGGATGATTCAAACGGACAACGAGAATTCAGCCTACCACAACCTATGCCGGAGCCGAATAAACTCAACGATTTATGCGAACATTGAGAACCAAGGACAGTTTTCGGCAAACTGAGCTTGATCAAACAAAACCACTAGAGGCAGCATACGTTAAAAAGCAATGCAAGGGCATCTGGCGAATCACTGGTGATCATATCGTTATTTTGTGCTTTCAGAAAGTCACAGCATGCGAATTGATTCGCGCCACGAATGAATTACACCTCATGTATTTACACGCCACCGACAAAGTGCTTAAACGATAACTTATTGCAATATTTCAATATCCCAAAAACCGCTTTTCGGCCTCGCCTGCGATTATCTTGGCAAAAATCGTCGTTATCAAACCATCACTGGGCGGTTAGATTTCTGTCTCGATGAGCGTGGTTTGAAGGTGTATGAATACAATGCCGATTCCGCATCTTGTCATGCTGAAGCGGCGCAGTACTTTGCCACAATGGGCAAACAAGCTGGCATCACAGCAGGCATGACCCGAGCGAAGGATTACGTAATGCGTTGGCGGACAGTTGGAAAGCACGTGCCGTACACCACCCGTAGCATACCGTGGTGACTACGATGCCGAAGAAGATTACCATGTCGCCTATTTATGCGTGATGCACTAATCCAAGCCGGTTTTAGCTAAAGATTATTCACGGCACAGAAGGGGCCACATTGGGATATTCGTGGGCAGTTGGATGAGATATTAAACGCGAGTCCAAAGCGTATGCGGAAAACACGGGCGTGGAAACCGTGTTGGAAACAATTGACGCGAGGATGCCACGGGCCGCGAGGTTGCCCCACCGATTCGTACCGGTTATCCGGAAGATAAAGTGCTGTTAATTGATGTGCCACTTCGCCCAGAAGTATTGGTTTATGAACCTTGTGACGGCTATTCCAGTAACAAAGCTATTTATCCCACGGTAGTTGTGGTCATTGTTTCCCCAATCATCGTTATTTGTTGGAGGCAGGGTTTGAGCTCACGCCAGCATTAATTGCCAACGGTTATGCACAAAACCAATTGCCGGAGACGTGTGATAATGTGAAACCGATTGATGAATGTAAAAGCGTGCTAGACAGATATAAATGGGCGTTTTGCAACACAGAGAGCATTTATCAACAGAGTTGCGGTGCTTGCCTCAGAGTCGAAGAGCGAGTGCGTACAGGGTGTGTACACTTTCACCGTGAGGTGGACATTATGCCGGCAGCCGTCTGCGTTCTGATCCAACCCGTGTGATTGTCGGTACATGATATGCAAACCATTGCTATATTATGATATGATGTTTACACAGAAGGTAAAAATAGATTTGAGATCAAATAGGCACCTTCAAGGTGCCTATTTTTACTTTAAAGTGCGGTCAAACAAAAACTCAACGTCGAACCGGTTTATTTTTGTCTTTCTGACTCAGCCGGCTCAACCTCAGCAGCTGCAACCAACCCGGAGCAACTTTACTCATATCCGGTAAGTTGTGTGCACACCTTTATGGCAGTCAATACAGGTTTGCTGGCTCTTGAGCAAAATTTAGCATTTTTGCGCCACCGTTTTTGTTGAGAAATCCATGCGATCCATTTTGCGGCAGTTACGACATTCTTTAGAATCATTAGCTTTCGCCGCGCCTCATTCATTTTTCCGCCATGTGCGGACGACGAGCGTTGAATTTCTAATAGTATCGGTCCAACCCATGTATGGGCATACACTTCTTTTGCCGCCGCATTTTACGCCACATTTTCGGCCAAACTCTATGTGGTACGTGACAATCCCGGCAGCTCGCCCCCTACACCGGTACGCGTTTGATAGCGTACGCTGTAAATATTCCGGATAAGCGTCATTTGTAATGGCAACCTGAACAGAATTGTTCCGTGTTGTTTGTTCCAAACTGTAATTAAAAGCCGACCCGGGATAAAATACCGCCGATAAAAGATAAAACGATAATCGTACCAACCGCTATACGGCCAGGTGATCTCAACCAGCGCCAAAAGCCGAATGAGAATATTTGCTATCGACATAACGCTCCTCAATTACTTACCGTAACCTTTCATTGGTTTGAATTCATTTGGCACGATTGGCTCAACATCAGATTGAGAAACGTGACATTGCAAACAGAAATAACGGCGAGGAGATGAACTGGAGCCGATATTACCATCGCGATCAGCAAAGTGTGTCGGGCTGATACGCGTTGCCCCGTAACACGAGAGGTCAACGCTGTGACAGTTCAAACATTGGTTAACATTTTTGGTGACTTGATAGTACGCTATGTGGCACCGACGGTGGTTGGTTAACATAATTTAATGCAGGTAATTCACTTTGTTTCCGGTGCATCGTGGAATGCCGGTGCAACACTCTTCCGGTGAATTATTGAAAAGTCTCCGCACCACTGTTTGATTGTTCTGCTACGACAGAAGTCCAAACAATGCCGCGAATACTGCACCGCTAAAAAGCAAAGAGGTCTAGTCATTTTAATCACCCCGAATGATGGAAATTTTTATTTTTATTGGTTTAAATTGACGACAGGAATATCGTTATTAAAACCTATGCTAAAGCAGAATACTTTTTCAGCGCAAAACATCGATACTAAACGTCCGGCAACTGATCAATCTTGAGAAAGCACAGCAGGCTTTCGTTATTTTTACCGTGTAATGGAGAACGTAACACTTGTGGTTCCGGACAAACGTTATAACAATCCATGCAATTATCGCATCATTGCTGGTCAATTTCTGATCCGAGCAGACTTTTGCACCGATAACACCATAGTTGCCGATTGACACGGGTGTCCGCACCATCCGTGTTCGACAATGAATAAATCAAAGAAGAAAACAACTAAGATTAACCACGCTGTTGCACCAAAGCTATAAAATTAAAGCCCTTCCTAATGCAGCAACAGGGTCTACCCATTCCCATAGTAACAAACCGCCACTGCACTACCGGCTAAAAATCATGACTAAGATAGCATAGCGTAAACTGCGTGGAATTTTTGCCGTTTGACGAATACCCAACGACGGCGAATCCAAGCCGCACAATCGGTGACGACATTTAACGGACAAACCCAGCCACAGAAAACCTTACTTGCTTAACAACGCATAGATTATAAAAATAATCAATGCACCGCTGAGGTCAGAATACCCGGTAAATGGCCAGAAGCCAGACTTTCTAAGTGTAATTAACGGATCACTAAACGGAATAACATCGAAAAGCAAACTTCCGCTATAATTGCTTTTAAAATCCAAAACACCCAAATAAGGTCCGCTTAAAACATCAACAAAATGCTTGGCTGACTTACACGTCGCCAAAATAGGAAATGATTAGCATACCACCAGCCCAGTTTTTCTCTGGCTTCTCGTCCAGCAAACTTTTGGTGCGTATTACTTACCTCCTAATACCGGTGCCAAAAACAGGCTCTGGAATTTGTTCAGCACCTGTTGCAGGAATAGCACTGCAGGTGTTGGTATTCCGTCCCGGATAATCGGCTATGAAATCAAATCGTCCGGTGCAAGAGAATGTCCTGCTTTTCGATTTTTCTTCCCAACCTAAACGATAATGTTTACCAACATACCTTAGCAAGAGACATCGGTAATACTTTGATTGCCGCTTCTTCCACGACGCAAGCTTTTTCACATTTTACCACAACCGGTACAAGCATCAGAATGAACGGTCGGAATAAAACACGCGTGTTTACCGGCACGCTCGTTACGATGGCTTTTCTAATGTAATCGCTTTGTCGATTAAAGGACAAACACGATAACATACATCACAACGCAAACCTTGCCAGTTAAGGCAGGGTTTCGTGGTCTAGCAATACAGCAAGCATACGGATTCGTTACTATCCTGTATAGCGATCTAACGTAGCCACTTGGACAAGCGTGAGCGCAAGGAATATCGGGACACATTCGCTGTTTATCTCGCGCAATAAAGTATGGCGTACCGGCTTCCATTGGAGAAAAGTAAGGATGCCAAATGCAACATATATCATATGGGCAAGCTTTGCACACTGACCACAACGAATACAGGCGGCTGCAAACTTCTCGTCATCCTCAATAGCAAACGGTGGACGTAACGCCACACCTTCACGGGCTAAGCTTTTGTTTTTGTTGTAAACCCAATAAAAGGCCGAGCCCAACTAAACCGCCCGCAGCACGGGTTGCTCTTTGAGGAATTTTCGGCGATCGGAGGTGTTACTGTTGGTTTTTCATTGTCTTAATGACCGCACCATAAAAGTGGGTCTGTTTTCCATTATAAGCTTTTTCCACTTTTTACGCACATTTCTTGAAGTCGGTCTTTGGAAATCGGGTCAGTTGCATCCAATGTTAATTTATTACAACTGTCCTGCATCAAAGAAAGTGGTATAAACCAAACCTTCCGGTACTTTATTACGACCACGAGTATCTAAATAAGAAATCATTTCGCCACGACGTGAAGCGATCTTAATCTTTATCGCCATGACGCAACCCGCGTTTTTGTGCATCGTTCGGGTGCATCCAAACAACGTTGTTCGGGAAAAGAACGGTGCAATTCCGGTACACGGCGGGTCATGGTACCGCTATGCCAATGTTCTAACACGGCCGGTACATAACCATAAAGTCGTTCGCGTCCGGTGATCTCTGCGGGTGGCTCATAAGGTACAGCAAGAATAATCGCTTTTTATCCGGATAGCTGTAGAACGCCACCTTCGCCTTCTCTTTCACATACGGTCAGCCTTCACGGTAACGCCTACAGGTTTTCTTTTACCGTCCACCACAGGCCAGCGTAAAACCACGCGCTTTGGTGATAGGAATCGAACGGTGCCAAGTCAGCGGCCATGACCACGACCAAACGATGCGGTATTCTTCTTCAAACAAGTTTCTTTTATGTAAACTAGAAACCGAAGTGATAAGATTCATCGTTTAATTGACCTTCAGCAAGATCACTTAATGGAATTTATCAACATTACTGTTGCGATATAACACCTGCATATAAAGTTTGCCTTTATATATTCCGGATCTCAAGAATCTCTGCCGGCCACATTTCATCGGTGGTGAAGTATTTAGAGAATTTCCGCTGTTGCCAGACAGTCAGATTTGGCTTCACCCGGTGCTTTCACTTGTTGACGCCAGAATTGAGCACGGCGTTCCGCGTTACCATAAGCCCCTTCTTTTCTACCCACTATGGCGCTGTGCTACTAAGTCAGCTACAGCCAAGAAACGGTTAGTATGGGTCGGACACCACGATAAAGTTGTCCGGATTACGCCAGCCTTGTGAAAGTATCTCTTCGTTAATGTTTGGACCGCCTTGCATATTATTGGTACACATTTGCCATAACACAGCATTTTGCCGTCTTTTTAATGCACGGTTTTGCAGCAACGGGATGAAAACCCAACATCTGTATTATCCTCAGGCAATTTCCCAAATCTGCAATTTCACGGTGTTTTGATTGGTCACGACTAAGTCCGCCGGTAAACGGTGAATAAAGGTACCCCACCTACGCGCCGTACCACAAGCAGATGGTTGACCGGTTAAAGAGAACGGACCGCAGCCCGGAATAGAAATTTTACCAGTTAAGAGGTGAATGTTATAGATTAGTGGGTTCGCCCACACACCACGTGTATGTTGGCTGACTCATGGTCCAATAAGACACCACTTTACGTTTTGGATCCGCATACAATTTCGCAAGCTCTTCCATACATCTTTTTGGCACGCCGGACATTTCGTGAGCTTTATCTATGTGTATTCAGAAACTAAAGCTTTTAATTCTTCGAAGTTACTGTCATACATCTTACCGCTGTTTGGATTTTTAGCGGCTTTTTGTAATGGGTGATTATCACGTAAACCATAACCGATATCGGTTTCACCACGTTTAAATTTGGTATGTTTATTAACAAAATCCCAGTTGATAGCATTATTTTGAATTAAATAATTGATAATATAGTTCAAAATAACGAGGTCGGTTTGTGGTTTAAAGATCAAACTATAGTCGGCCAACTCAAAACTACGATGTTCATAGGGTGGGTACCGCAACTTTCACATCGGATTGACAAAGCGGGCGATCGGTACTACGAGACCACAAAATTGGGTGCATTTCCGCCATATTGGAACCCCCAAAGTACAGGCTTCGGCATTTTCAATGTCGTTATAACACATCAGTTTCAATCCATACCAAAGGGTACGCGCAACGCAACCACTGCGGACGCCATACAGTGGCGCGCATTCGGGTCGATATTATTAGAACGGAAACCGGCTTTCCAAAGTTTGGCTGGCATAACCTTCAAAAGATGGTGGTTTGACCGAACTGAACATTCTCGCCACTCGTTTGGCCCTAATTCTTTCACAGCAGCTTTAAATTTTTCTGCCATGGTTTTAAATGCGACATCCCAGCTAACTGGCGTAAAATCACCGTTTTTATCGTATTTGCCGTCTTTCATACGAAGCATCGGCTGGTTAAGCGGTCTTACCGTACATGATTTTTCGGTAAGAAATAACCTTTTAATACAGTTTAAACCACGGTTTTACTTTCATCCAGGTCACATGTGATGCTACAACGCGACCATCTTGTGTCTTCTACCAATACGGGCAACTAACCGGTACCACAGTAGAACGACAAACGGCGATCCCATTGAGCTGCGATTCAGCGGCTTCTACATACCGGAATAGTTAATCCGGCAGCCGTAGCGAGCAACAGCAGCGTTGGCTTTCATAAAAGTCTCTACGACTTAAATCATAGTGTTTTCCCCCACTATATGATTTTTGAGTTATTCAGACTGTTCATCCTGTTGATGATAAATCAGCGAAACGGTAATACTGTCAATATCTTTCACAGATTCCATGTTGTTAAGCAAGATATGCTGATCGTGAGACTGCATAACACATTCTTACCAATCTTTTTCGTCAGAGGTTGGCACTTTCGTGTTTGGAATCGCTAAAAGTGCGGGTACGAATCCCGCGTATAGTTTTCTTGCACCAAACCGACGACGTGCCAGTCTTTTCGCTTCTTCATGGTTAAAACTTCAGTTTCATTCATCGTTGTTAGATATGTAATTTTATTGCATCCAATCGGACAACTGTTTAAACAGGCGCACACCCATTACAGTTATCCACGTTTGCCATCGGCTGCGCCACTCCACCAATTTGTAAGCGGAATCGAATGGCATTCTATCGGACAGTTATCTTGACAGCTACGACACTCGATTTTCTGTTGTGTTAGGCACTGAGAGTAATTTCACCTTGTGCCCCAAGGTTTTTCATCTATTGAACGGAAAATCGGTTGTTTGCAAACATCCACGCACGATGGCAAAAAGTACATTCGCCTTGGCTAAATTGCACCTGCGGAAAACCGCCTCACCCTTAATCAAACATATGTGTTTCACACTTCAATACAGTCATCACAACAGGTGCAATGCTGAATAAATACTTGGTTATCTTTGCTCCAAGGTGGTCGAATACCATTAAAACCTTGGATTTTTGTTGTTCTGTCTGTAACGATGACAAGAAAGAACCACGTAAAAATGGCGCCGTGAAACATCAGGCGTTGTCATCTGTCTTCACCTATTAATCTATCTCTCAGATCCTAAAATCTAATTCCTTCACCGCCAATTAACATAACTACAAATAAGTATTTTTCCTCACCTTCTGCGCTCAATTTGTTTTAGATCAAACTCTATTATTGGTTTGCTCTCATTCTCCCTAAAAACTCTTATAAAAGAGACCGCACTTTTTGTTAAACTAACGGCACATTTTCCACCAAGGTTTTTATTGTGAAAATCAAGCATTCTGTTTTCTGACCCGCATAGCCAACTCATCTCATCGTAATTATTAGCTTTGTTGGCATTATCAGCGCATTTAGTTTAACACTCAATGGAAGGGAATCGTTCCATGCAGAAGCAATTAATGTGTCTGGTTCATTACGGATGCAGAGTTACCGCTTACTCTATGAAATCGAACACAATCCCCAAATGGTGGAAACAAGCCTACGTCAATATCGCGTCAGTTTGCATTCAAAATCCCTGATAGAAATTAATTATCATCCTTCGCCTCACAAGAAGCAAAAAGATGCCTATCGCAATTTGATTAAACGCTGGGAAGGCATGGAATGCCTTGCACGAGAAGGCAACTTTTCCGAATATCAACAAAACATTGCCAATTATGTGACACAAGTGGATCGTTCGATCGCCTTGCAACATTCGGCGGAAGAAAGATGGATTTGGGCATTATGCGTCATTATTGTTTCTGATGCTACCATCGCTGCCATGGTGTCTTATGTAAATTTGCATACTCGCAAAGCCGTCGACACCATTGGAACAACTGACGCGCGCCAGTATTCAAGTACAAATGGGGCAATTCAATCATATTCCTTAGATCTCAAGAAAGAAGATGAGTTAGGCCATTTGGCACGTACGTTTACCAAAATGGCCGCGGATTTAAGTGTTATATTCCAGCTTGGAGGCGACGGTAAATGAAAACCCAAAAATTACAACTAAACTAACCACTCTTTAAGCACGCTATATCACTGTTCACAACTGGTCACAACCAATAAAATTGACAGTAAAATTTTTGGTACTAGTCTTGCTAAAAACATCATGTCAGCGAACATTTGCGCTATCTGGAGCTGGATGTATTGATATGGCACATTGGCACATTTGCTTTAGGTGAGAAAAATGACGACTTGGAATCAACAAACAGAAGTGACCAGCTGAAGGAGAAACCTTGGCGGTGTTAGATTGCAGCAGGGCCTTTTGCCCTGATTTACGCACCATGCAAAACTTAGCGCAAATGCTAAGTCGCTCCCTGTATTTCCAGCGCACACAACGTCAACAAGAACAGCGCTGCTCATGGAGGAACGTTCTATTATTGCGCGTGAATTACATGATTCTGTTGGCTCAAGTTTTGGCATTTTACAAATTCAACTGACTCTACTTAAGCATAACTTAAATAAAGACGAACCATGCTCTAAACACAAAAAGTTTGATGATCATTACAACAGTCTGAGCAAGCCTTTAAGTGATGAGTTACAGCCAGTTGCGCGAACTGTTGGCTACTTTCCGCTTAACCATTCAGGAAGCCAATTGAAACTCGCGCTAGATATAAGTGATTGATTCTCGCGCAATCAAACAGATATTCAAATCGAGTAGATTGTTCTTTGCCTTCGCAAAGTTTTACTGCACAACAATTAGTCAATGCTCTGCAAATCGTACGCGAGGGCGGTACTCAATGCCATTAAACGACTCACAAGCTACGCTCATCAGTTATCGCTCGTACCAACGAAGATGGCGAACAAGAGCTCATTGTGCGTGATAACGGCATTGGTATTCCAAGTTTAGAAGAACCGGATGGACATTACGGACTTAACATCATGCACGAGCGTAGTGCACAACTCAACGCCAAGCTCACCATTACTAATCAAGCAAGTGGCGGCACAGAAGTGAAAGTCACGTTGGCGCACGTCATCATCTAATTCAGAGGAAATTATGCACGAATTTTACAATCGTTTCATACCTTGCCATTCCGGCACATGCCATCCTGAAATCACCCATTCCTCAACCGAAACAGGTATGGGACGAGTGCCAACAAGAAAATCTGCCTGTGTTGTTTTTAGGGCAGGGTAGCAATGTGTTATTTTGTCGAGGATTTTGCGTGCTGTACTCATTAACCGTCTACTTGGCATTCAACACGAAGAAGACCAGCATTTCCATTATTTACACATTAATGGTGGCGGCGGCGGCACGATTTAGTGCAGTGGAGCATCGAAACAAGGCATTTACGGCTTGGAAAATCTTGCCTTAATCCCCGGATGCGCAGGTTCTGCCCCCATCCAAACATCGAAAGCCTACGGCGTTGAATTTAAAGACGGTGCGACTATGTGAGAGTATTAAACTTAGCCTCCGGCGAGCAAATTCCGTTAACCAATATCGAATGTGAATTTGGTTTAATCGGGAAAGTGTATTCAAACATAAATATGCACAAGGTTATGTGGTGACAGCCGTCGGATTAAAACTGGCAAAAGATTGAAAACCGGTATTGAAATACGGCAACTTGGCAAAAACCTAGATAAAAGTGCGGTCAGTTCTGCGGACATTTTTCAGGAATTTGTGCCACTCTGCCAAAGTAATACCCGATCCGAAATAACGGTAATGCCGGTAGCTTCTTCGAAAAACCCCTGTTGTTTCTGCCCAACAATTTGAGCGTCTACAACAAGAATAGCGACGATTCCGCATTCCCACAAGCAGACGGCAGCGTGACCAGCCGCAGGTTGGCTTATTGACCAATGCAACTTAAAAGGCTACCAAATCGGCGGCGCAGCGGTACATCAACAGCAAGCCTTGGTTCTTATAAACAGAGCAATGCCACCGCATCTGATATCGTTGAATTGGCGCATCACATTTATCATCTGGGTAGCACTTCGCTTCGATATTCACCTGCAACCGGAAGTACGTTTTATCGGTCAGTACGGTGAAGTGGATAGTCAACAAACCATCAGTTACTACAGGAACACCATGACATTTAACGAAATTTTAGTCGCATTACCGACAATTGAACATCTGAGTGAAATCAACATTTTAGAAAACGGTAAACGATTCTATCAAATCCGGCTGCGCCTGGAAAATTAGGTTCATTACGGGTGTATAACGCACTGGCAGAGGAATTTAACGGAAATTAGACCGCACTTCTGCACAGAAAGGCTTGCAACTCTTCGCCGGAGCATACGGAAGATGCCCGTCGCTCGTGTAAACACCCGAATATTGACGGTTACTGCGCGTGATTGAACAAGACTTGTGTTACATCACTGAGGCTCACTTCAATGGAACAGCAAAAACCATTTCCTATTCCTGTCAATTATTTCAGTATTGTTTAGGCTTATCCGCGTTAGCTTGGCTTGGCGTTATGGCACGCATACTGCAGGACTACCTCGATTATTAGCGAAACCCTTGCTAGGTTTAGCGACCATCATTTGGTTGATATTTATTGTGCTTATGGCGTGAAATGGTTACGTTTCCCTAACAAGCCAAAGAAGAATTACATCACTTAATTCTGGCTGTTTTATCAGTTTAATTCCATCACCACCATTTAATTGGCTGGCTGTCTTGCACATGCCTTCCCATTATCCATAGGATTAATCGCATTAGGGATCATAGGGCAGTTAGGTTTCGCCGCTTTCCGCGTTGCTGTAGGGTTATGGCGCGGCATTCACAAAGCAGAAGCCGCAACACCGATTATGTGTTACCAACCGTAGCAACTCAATTTTGTCAGCGTGCAGCATTAGGCTATTTTGGGGTATAGCGAGTTGGGAATGCTCTTGGTGCCGGCATGTTTTTCGTGGCTGCTTTCGAACCGGCAATGCATCGCTTACGCAATTTAGAACCGTTGCACCTGCCGTACGTCCAGCGATAGGTACTCAACTTGCACCGGCATTTGTGGGTTGTTCCACTTTACTTAACGTTAAATGGTGGTGAGGTGGATTTATTGGTGAAGCTGTTCGTCGGTTATGGTGTATTGCAACCGGTATTCTTAATCCGTTTGTTGCTCTGGCTATTCCAAAATGGTTTCATGGTTTCATTTTAAGCATTCTCGTTTGACTAGCATCCATGGCAAACGTAGGATTACATATTTATCAAGGTACATCAGACCCTATCCTAAGCGTTATTGGCCTATCCCTATTTTGGTTTGCTCGACGATGATTGGACTATTGATTTTAGGGACAATTTACCTCATGATGCGCGGTCGTTTTTAGTAAAATAAACGAACTTTCGGGCAAAAATTGGTCATATAAACGATGAAAAAGACGAATTCCAATCGCTAAAACCGATTGAAATTCTCATAAATTGTGTTATAACTGGCTCTTCAATCAAGCTCGTCGACTTTACTAAGAAGGGATGATGGATAAAGAAACTCAAACCATGATGTTAGTTCCCATGAAGCTTTAGTTTATTCGCGCAGCGAATGAATACCCGATGTTAACGGCGGAAGAGGAAAAGGAACTCGCGGAACGTTTGCATTACAACGAAGATATTGAAGCAGCAAAACTCGTGTTATCTCACTCTGCGCTTCGTTATCCGCGTTGCCCGTGGTTATTCCGGTTATGGCTTGCCGCAAGCGGATTTAATTCAAGAGGGCAATATCGGTTTAATGAAAGCAGTTAAGCGTTTTAACACGGAAGTAGGTGTTCGCTTAGTGTCTTTCGCAGTCATTGGATCAAAAGCAGAAATTCACGAATACGTTTTTGCGTAATTGGCGTATTGTGAAAGTTGCGACGACCAAAAAGCGCAACGTAAGTTGTTCTTTAATCTACGCAAACCAAACAACGCTTTAGGTTGGTTTTAATGAAAACGAAGTGGACATGGTGGCAAATGAGTTAGGCGTTTCTCCGACAAGATGGTGGAATGGAATCACGCATGACCGGTGCTGATGTGGCGTTTGATTTGCCAACAGACGATCGCGATGAAGAAACCTACGCACCGGCGTTGTACTGGAAGACAAAGGCTCCAATTTTGCCGCGGAGCTAGAAAATGAAAACTATGCAAGCTCACCGATCAACTTGCAGGTGGCATTAAATAATCTTGATGCACGCAGCCAAGACATTATCAAAGCCCGCTGGTTGGATGAAAACCAAAAGCAACTTTACAAGACTTGGCTGCAAAATATAACATCTCAGCAGAACGTGTTCGTCAGCTAGAAACCAACGCACTGAAAAATTAAAAAGTGCGGTCAGTTTTTAATGCATTTTTGAAGCGTGTAAAAAGAGAAAACCCGCTCCATCAAGAGCGGGTTTTTCTTTTCCAACGAAGTTATTTCACCGGAATTTCTGCTAATAATTTCGTGATCAAAGACCAACAAATTTGTACCGCCGAATATGAAACCTTCTCATCCGGTGAGTGCGCATTTTTGATTGTTGGCCCGATGGATACCATATCCATATTCGGATAGATTTTCTTCAGTAAACCACATTCCAGACCGGCGTGAATCACTTGATTGTTGGCTCTACAGCCCAAGACGTCCGCATAGATTTTATGGGTTAAATCAACAATTGGTGAATGTGCCTGTGGCTCCCAGCTCGGATAAGAGCCGGAGAATTCAGCACAAGCACCACTTAATGAAGCAGCGATGTCAAACTATCTCGGCAACATATTCTTTGCCGCTATCAATAAGTGAACGTACTAAAATTGTAGCTTTAATTTGATTCTCTTCTGTTTTTAATACGCCAACACTGAGGGATGTTTCCATGCGTGTTTTCAATACATCGCTATTACGAATCACACCATTCGGTAGCACGTTCAAGAAAATGAATCACACGTTGTGTGCTAGCCACAGCAAAAGGTTTTCAGATTTCAACAGCTGCAAATCAAACGTAAGATTCGGTTCAATTAGTGCCAGTTCAGCTTTTAATAAAAACAGCAAAATTTTCCACCGCACTTTTTAGTTGAGCCACGTCACCGTTGAAGTTCAACGTTGCAAAACGCTTCACGCGGAATAGCGTTACGAATAGAACCGCCGCGAATGTCACTCAAAAGGAAATCAAAGCGCGGTTGATGTTGGGTGAGTTTTGCTAAGAAACGCGCAAGCACTTTAATCGCATTGGCACGTCCAGTATGGATATCGCAACGGAATGTCCGCCACGTAACCCCTAAGAATAATTTGACAGCTGTAGAAGGCATTGTCTTGATATTCCACAGGGCAATGTCACATTCGCATTTTCGCCACCGGCACAACCCCACATAAATTTCTGCGTTTTCTTTCTGTCAGTGTTAATCATGATGTCGCTTTTTGCAGCCAATTTGGACGTAATCCGATAGCCCCTTCCATGCCACGTTCTTTTCCGTCATGCGTGAGTAACACTCTAAATCGGGATGGGCAATATCATCACGTCTAAAATGGCTAACGTCGATGCCATCCCAATACCGTTGTCCGCCCCAAGGTCGTATCCGTAGCACGCACCCATTCACCATCAATATAAGGACGGATAGGATCTGTGGCATTATGTGAGCTACCTTCATTCGCTTGCGGCACCATATCCAAATGCGTCTGTAAAGCAACTTTTGACGATTTTTCCATGCCTTTTGTTGCCGGTTTACGGATTAATACATTGCCTCACATCATCCCGTTCCGCGTAAAAGCCTTTCCCTTTGCCCAGTTGATGACTGAATTCGCAAGTTCATTTTCTTGATAGGATGGATGTGATTGCACAAATTTGATCAAACCATTTTCATAATAAATTCGGACTTAATTGTTGTATTTCGCATAGTTCCTCCTTAAAAATTAGGGAAAATAATAGCATAAAATGCCATTTCGGGTTATCCTAACGCAATTTTTATTTCCAGGGCGATGCCCTGTAAAATTTTACAGTGTGTGTTTATGAGTGAAAAATATGTTGTGACGTGGATATGTTCCATATGCACGCACGCAAATTATCCGAGTTTACTTCCAGCTTCCCAATGGAAGGGCATCGTCGCAGTCAGCCGTGGCGGTTTATTTCCTGGCGCAGTACTTGCCCGTGAGTTAGGTATTCGTCTGTAGAAACCATTTGTATCGCCAGCTATAAACCACGATAAAACAAGGTGAATTACGGGTCTTACATGCAGCTCAATTAGAAAACGGTGGAGAAGGATTGATCGTCATTGACGATTTAGTAGATACCGGAAACACTGCGCGCGCTATTCGTGAGATGTACCCAAATGCTCATTTCGTTACTGTTTCGCAAAACCAGCTGGCGCTGAATTAGTTGATGATTATGTAGTTGATATCCCACAAAACGCATGGATCGGAACAACCTTGGGATATGGGCATTGTTTCGTTCCACCACTTGCTGAGAAAATAAAAATATTAGAAAATGACCGCACTTTATTTCCATTAAAGTGCGGTCATTTTGTGTGTGTGCCACCAGATCTGTTTTATCAACATGATGAAAACAAAAAGGCGTACCATTCGATACGCCTTTCTAATTAGGTTTATTATCAATTATTTGATACCTTTAGCTACCACACAGCACCTACTGCGGCGACCTTCACGGATAGCGAAACGTAAAACCTTGGTCCATCGCGATTGGGTGGATTAAGGATACGGTCATTTCTGATGTTATCGCCAGGCATAACCATTTTCACGCCTTCCGTAACTCGATAGTACCGGTTACGTCAGTTGTACGAAATAGAATTGTGGACTGGTAACCCTTGAAGAATGGAGCATGACGACCACCTTCTTCTTTAGATAATACGTACACTTCCAGATTCGAAAGTCATGCTGTGAGTGATTGAACCCGGTTTCGCCAATACTTGACCACGTTCGATTTCTTCACGTTTAGTACCACGTAATAATGCACCGATGTTTTCACCCGCACGACCTTCGTCAAGTAATTTACGGAACATTTCAACACCGGTTACGGTTGTTTTCGCAGTTGGTTTGATACTCAACGATTTCAACTTCATCACCGGTGACGGATGATACCACGCTTCCACACTGACCTGTTACTACAGTACCACGACCAGAGATTGAGAACACGTCTTCACCTGGAAGAAGGAACGGTTGGTCGATTGCACGCTCAGGTTCAGGAATGTAAGTATCTCAATGCTTGAGCTCAATTCATGATCTTCCCATTCTGCTACGCCGTTTAACGCTTGTAATGCAGAACCACGAACGATTGGAGTATCATCACCTGGGAAGTATATTGAGAAAGAAGTTCACGAACTTCCATTTCAACTAATTCTAATAACTCTTCGTCATCTACCATGTCGCATTTGTTTAGAATACGATGATGTAAGGAACACCTACTTGGCGACCCAATAAGATGTGCTCACGAGTTTGTGGCATAGGACCATCAGTTGCTGCTACTACTAAGATAGCACTCATCCATTTGTGCCGCACCGGTAATCATGTTTTTAACATAGTCGGCGTGTCCCGGACAGTCAACGTGTGCGTAGTGACGTGTTGGTGTGTCGTGTCAACGTGGGGATGTGTTGATGGTGATACCACGTGCTTTTTCTTTCTCCAGCGCGTTATCGATTTGGTCGAATGTACGAGCTGCACCACCGCAGTGTTTTCGCTAATACGGTTGTGATAGCTGCGAGTTAAAGTGGTTTTACCATGGTCAACGTGGCCGATTGTACCCACGTTAACGTGCGGTTTTGTACGTTCAAATTTTTCTGAGGCATTGAGAGTCCTCTAAACAAACACGGTTATCGATGGTTCAATTTACCAGACTAACCAGTATTAAAATTTGTAATGGAGAGATTATTAGAGTGGTGCTGATAGGCAGATTCGAACCGCTGACCTCACTCTCTTACCAAGGGTGCGCTCATCAACTGAGCTACATCAGCCGCTGGAGCGGGCAGCGGAATCGAACCGCGTCATTAGCTTGGAAAGGCTAAGGTAATAGCCATTGATACGCCCGCGGTTCTTAATTCATCTGTCCCATCGGTCGCTTAGAAATGGTGGAGGAGAAGGATTCGAACCTTCGAAGGCTGAGCCGGCAGATTTAGAGTCTGCTCCTTTGGTCAGCTCGGGAATCCCTCCACTCTAAGTTGAACTTGAATACGATGAAAATGGTGCCGACCATCGGAATCGAACTGATGACCTACTGATTACACGTCAGTTGCTCACCTACTGAGCTAAGTCGGCGTCGTAAAACAAGTGAGGCGTATTATAGGGATTATGCCCGATGTAGTAACAAAGTGGTTATTCGTTTAATTATCAAGCAAAAACCCTCTAACGTCGGTGAATTTAGCTGATTATGCAAAAATTTTACTGCTCAATCTCTTATTTATAAGGTATATTTTGCAACCTATCATTGGCTAGTAATTCAGCACGTGGACTCGGTTTCTCCTTCTATGTCGGAACAACTTACGCCATTTTTATCATTTGATCGGCAACGTTGGGCGGAAATTGCAAATCAGTACCGTTAACATTAACCGAACAGATCTCAAACCTCTGCTTGGAATAAATGAAGAGCTTTCCATTGACGAAGTTCGTACTATCTACGTACCGTTAGTCCGTTTGATTAACTACTATATAGATGAAAATATTCGTCGCCAAACATGTTGCGCCGTTTTCTTTGGAGAGAAAAAGCACAAACGTGCCCTACATTATTAGTATTGCTGGCAGTGTGCGTAGAAAAAGTACTTCGTCTGGATTCTGCAATCGCTCTTAAGCCATTGCCAAAACAACGTAAAGTCGATTTGATTACGACAGATGGCTTCCACACCCGTTAGCATATCTTCAGAACACAATTTATTGCATACAGGCTTTCCAATTTCACAATACGCCAACTGATTCGTAGCAGATATAAAATCCGGTAAGCCGTGTTAGCTGCGCCAATTTATTCTCATCTAACCTATGACATTATTCCTGATCAATTTAATGTCATCGATCAACCTGACATTCTAATTTAGAAGGGTTAACATGTTACAACCTAACAGAAATCAAGCCAATGAGCTGTTTGTTTCTGATTTTGTCGATTTCTATTTATGTTGATGCGAAGACTTATTAAAAAGAATGGCATATTCACCGCTTTGTGAAATTCCGCCAGCGCTTTTGTGCACGATCCGAACCTCATATTTCCAAACATTATGCCAATCTCTCTCTGAACAAGTTAAGCAGTTACCACGGCGGGAAAAATTTGGGACGAAATTAACGGATTGGAACCTGAAAGAAAATATTCTACCCACGCGATGAACGTGCCGATTTAATTTACAGCAAAGGCATGCAAACTGGCGATAGTCGAATTGGTCACCTTAAGAGTAATATCAGGTGCTACTCGCACTATTCAGTGCGGTGCTTTTTAAGTGAATGTTAAACTATCCAGATTTGCTCTTAATGCGTTACTTTCAATGAATTCGCGACGAGGCTCTACTTTCATCCCCCATTAAGGTGGGTGAATAACTGATCTGCAGCCACCGCATCTTTGATAGACACTTTCAACATACGGGCGAGTGTTTGATCCACTGTTGTTTCCCAAAGTCGTTCCTGGGTCTCATTTCTACCCACCCTTTATAGCGTTGGAATCATCAAACCACGGCGAGATTCTTTCATTAACCATTCAACCAAGCTTGCTCAAAAAGAAGCTACTGCAACTTTACGTTCACCACGCATAACATAAGCATTTTCTTCATTGCCGGACCACCTTTTTCACCCACGCAATTTCAAACGCGCATATCTCATTACCGGTTACAAACCGAAAGCTTTGGGCGAAACAATCCGTATCAATCCCGTGCGTTCTACCGTTACCACTATACACTCTGGCGCTGTCTGGTTCAGCATTGAACAACGCAAACGAGTAGCGTCGTTGTCCGCCGTCAGTCTTTTCCACGGTAAAGCAGCAACCAAAGACCGTCAGCCCAAGAATTGACCGCACTCTCTCCTGTTGCACACGCTGTGGTCAACGCCGGTTGATAAACCCAATTCTTTCAACATCGCTTTTCCGGATAATAACGACTCAAGGGCCGTCATGTACCGCAGATATTCGGAAGCGAGATTTTGTAACGCCATCACCCTGCATACGGGCGCATTCTCATCTGTCATCATAAAGCGCCGTGCATTTTCAATGCAATCGCCAATTCAAATTCCGCCATGGCTATCACCGTCTTACGTATTGCTCTTTCGTTTGCCTCTCACCGGAGCAGTTGCGGTGGTTGCAGCACATGCAACCGCGTTCAATCAGTTCCGGCACGTGACGACAGGTGGCGTCAATACCAACGTACAGGAACGTGCGAGCCGTCTACGTCCGCATCGGTCGCGATAATGCTGCCAGATAACGCAATTTATCCAAGCTAGGCCTCGTCACGACCGATACCGCAACCTAGCCGCAGTTCAGCCGTCCCCACTTCCGCAGAAGATAACATTTTGCCAAAGCGGGCTTTCTTTCCACATTCAGGATTTTCCTTTAACGGCAAATTGCTGTTTTTACGGATTACGCCTTGTTTTCGCCGGAACTGCCCGCAGAGCTCACCCTCTACGATATAAAAGCGCCCGGATACCGCCGGATCACGCTCCTGACAATCCGCTGCTACACCCGCAAGCCACCCAAGCCCAGTGCGCCTTTACGACGAGAGTCATTTCGCGCGCTTTTACGTGCCGCTTCACGGGCACGTGCCGCATCAATAATTTTGGTCACGATGATTTTACATCAGTTTGGATTTTCCAACAACAGGGTTTGGCAAATACTGTTCATCAAAAGATTCCACCGAACTTCTTTACTTTCTGGAGGAAAACCAATTTGTCTTTTGGTTTGAGGAAGAGAATTTTCTGATCGGTACTTTCATCGAAATCACAGCTACCAAGCCTTCACGAGCATCATCACCGAAGTCGCCAATTTCTGATTTCTTGGTGTAGCCTTTCTGCCTTTCCATGTAGTTATTCAACGTACGGGTCATCGCCCGCGGAAACTCGCCGCGTGTACCACCATCGCGTTGTGGACCGTTGGTGCAAAGCAGCAATGTTTTCTGCACAACCACTGTTCCATTGGTCACGCAATTTCCACGCCAATGCCGTCTCTGCAGCGAGGCCGAACGGCCTTTTGCGGATTGGCGTTTTACCACGATTGATATATTCCACGAACTTTAGCTGAATACCACCTTCGTCGTGGAAAGGGCTCTGGTTGTCGGCACGTTACGTCAAATTAAACGAATAGAACGCGGAGCTGCATGAAAGATAACTCTCTCAAACGCTTGGGCCAAAGATCGTATTCAAATTCAATATTAGTGAAGATAGTCGGGCTTGGCCAGAAACGCACGGTGGTACCGGGTTTGGTGGTTTCGCCGATAACGGGCTAGAGGTGCTGTAAAGATCGCCGAGGCTGTACAAATTGTCTTTACGCACCCTGGCCTTGACGGCGAATGGTGAGCTGCAACTTGTCGGACAACGCGTTTACCACGGATACACACACCGTGCAAAACCGCCGGAGACTTCATAGGAGCTATCGTCAAAATCTCTACCGCCCGCATGCAAAAACCGTCATGATCACTTCATGGTGCAGAAACACCCTTTCTTCCGGTGAATATCTACCTGAATACCGCGCCCGTCATCCCTGTACGGAAACAGAAATTATCGGAATGAATAGTCACCACGATGCACCACAATTGCCCAGCCAAGGCTCTGCCACACAGCGTTATCCACGACCTCGACCATATGGTGTAAACCTTGTTCCATCGCCCGCGTCACCGATATACATGCGGGATCGCTACGCACCGCATCAAGCTCCCTTTCTGCACTTTAATACTGTTTGCTAAAACTCTATAAAGTTTCTGGAGTAGTTGCTGACATAATTTCTCTCTGTGTACCTGTCATTGGGCGGGATTATATGTACCCTTTGGTGCAATTGGGCCAAACATAACTTGCACTCTAAACGGTACTTTAGACTCTATCTCGGTTGCGCGGGCATTTTATGTTCGCGGATTAGCACAGAAACGCTTGTCCGAAAACGCCCAATTTGACCGTACCGACACCGCTAATTTGCAACATTTTCACATTGCTGACCGGTTGGTATTGCGCCACTTGCAAAGTCGCATCGTTAAAACGCGATATGGCGGAATATTCTCTTATCGGCAATTTGCTTACGCAGGAAGCGCAAACGTGCAAATCAAATCTGTCGTAAGAACCGACCGCACCTTTTTGTGCACTGCATGGCCGTAGTGACGATAGACGATAGACCGGCGCCGCCATTCCAACGGCATCTCTCCGCAAAAATCGGCTTGGCGTTTTCTGTGAGCTGTAACGTACGTTACATATTCACCGATCATTTGACGCACCAAGCCCAAAGATGAGTTGACGCAACACGGACCGCCAGGTATTCCGTGCTGTGTCTTTTGCTCGATGCCATACACACTCAGTTGTCGTGCTGTTGGTCACGAATTTTTCTGGTTATTGGCGCCAAGACGCAATGCCATACTGGGCGCTACAAGATTGACCGGTCGATAAATGCCGACAGGATGCGCGTCCAACAACCCATCGTATCGGCGGATCAAGACAAAGATCGCACTTTGACAGGCGGTATACGATGTTGCACAAACATAACAAGATCAACATGCATAGGTTTGGCTCTCGGCAAATTCATTATGGCTGCAATTTATGTTGTTCGATTTGGCGTTGTGGCGTTTCCGGCTTTTTCCATGAGCATTTTGTTCAACCACATATCCGCCGATCGTAAAACACCGCCTCGCCGGCAACCGTCACGCCCCGCACGGCCGGTTTCTTTGATAGTAGATCTCACGCGCGGTAAATCAAAATGTGCCACAGCGCACGTTGGATTTATTAATCCCCATACCGAAGGCGATCGTCGCCACCACCACTTTGAATGTTATCCCCGCTGAAAAATCCCCGTTGTACCCTTTCGCAGCTATTTTTCCATGCTCAGCGATACGCTGCCGCCCGCACGCCTTTTGTTACACAACGTTTCCGGGCAATGCGCTCCACTTTGTTGGTGGCTGTTGCAATAAACAATGCCACTTTTTCTTGTGCCACAAACGAAACGACACAGCTGCTCCATCGGCTTAAATTTTTCTACCAAGGTAACGAATATTCGGACGATCGAAACCGCCCACATGAAAGTGCGGTCGATTTAGCCGAGATGCAGAATATCTGTTGCGTTAGGATTCGGCGTGCTGTCAAAGCCATAATCGGCAATATTCGGGAAACTGCCTTGTGCCACCGAGCTGGTATATTCAGGGCGAAAAATCAGTCCCCATTGGGAAATGCAGTGCGCCTCATCAATGGCGATAAAGCCACCTGACATAAGGAAATAAATTGAAAAACTGTTGGTCATGACTTTTTCCGGGGACAAACACAACAATTTTAACTGCCCGAAATCGCCCTATTTTGCACCTGTTGTTGCTCTTCAAAGGTTTGCGAGGAGTTTAAATAATCCGCTTTTACGCCACTGGCGTAGCTGATCCACTTGGTCTCTTTCATTAGTGAAATCAATGGCGACACCACCCAAAAGTCATCCCGTCAAAACACAACGCAGGAATTTGATAGCACAAGGATTTTTCCCGTACCCGTCGCCATAATGACCAAAGTGTTTGGCCCATTTAGCGCCGCTCGATACTTCCCCTTCGCCCTTTGCGAAACGTTTGATAGCCGAACACCGAATGCAACACATTCTTGTTGTCGATAAAGTGTCGGTGGATTTTGCCGACGATTTATCGAGAAAATCCACCGCACTTTTCATGGGTTCGATGAGGTCAGTGATCTATTAACCGAGCTGCACCTGCTCACCATGTTTAGCAAGCGCTTCGGTTAGAGCTGCCAGAAGTTCAAGCCGTCGTTGCTGACCCAACGTCATCTTTTATAGGCAAATGAAAACCGCCATTGTGGCTCGCCAACCAATTCTAACAACGGTTCTTGTTTGTGATCACGATTTGGCTACGATCACTGCTGCAATCGTGAACACGGAACCTTGGCGTGCTGCTAATCGGCATCACAATCTTGCGCTTCCAGTTGCTCTTCAATTCTCATCCCAAATTTGCTCGATTTTCTGATGAAACTCAACGATATCACATCCAACAATGACAGAGGGCAAATTATAAAGATTTTCTGTGCGTTGTGATAGCACAAAGCCGGATTTAGTGGTAAAAAGAACAGTCAAATTGAGCACAAGGAACAACCAATGACTGATTTCCGTATTTTTACTCGTGACATTGTGTGCGCTAAGTACCGGCTGCGCGCAAGAAGGTCCATTATATTTTCCTGAACAAGACAGCGCTCAGAAAACAAACCCAAATAACTTTATAGGCGACCTTATGGACTTTTTCCAATATAAAAATAATCAACTCAGTGGCAGAAAATTTGCCGGTCAAACAATTGGCCGAACAATTTGGTACGCCGTTGTATGTTTACTTCCCGCGCCACCCTTGAACGCCATTGGCACGCGTTTAATAACGCGTTTGGCGAGACATCCGCATTTGTGTGTTTTACGAAAAATCGAACCCGAATATTGATTTTAAACATAATGGCGAAATTAGGTTCAGGCTTTTGAGACATTGTGTCCTGGGGGAATTGAGCGTCCCGCTGCCGGCGGTGACGCGGCTAGTGGTCTTTCCGCGTTGCAAAAATCCCGCCAAGAAAATCGCCCGCGCCTTAGAAGTCAATATTCGTGTTTCAACGTGGAGTCGGAAGCAGAATTATTGTGCATTAACCAAATCGTGGTGAAATGGGCAAAATTGCCCTGATTTCATTGCGCGCAATCCGATGTATACGCCACACGCACCCTTACATTTCCACAGGGTTAAAAGAAAATGAAATTCGGCGTGAGCGTAGAACAAGCTCTGAGAAGTCATATACCAGCGCCACCACCGAATATTAAAACGTCGGCATGATCGCCACATCGGCTCACAACTCACGGAATTACAACCCTTTTTAGATGCGGTAGATCGCTTAATTGTGCTCATGGAACAATTAAATCAAGATGGTATTCATTTAAAACACTTAGACTTAGGGCGGCGGCTTAGGCGTGACTTACACGGACGAAACACCGCCACATCCGACAGAATATGCCAAAGTTGTGGGAAAAATTGAGTGCCTTTAGCGAACTGGAAATCATCGTCGAACCCGGACGCGCTACTACTGATGCTGGGATTTTGGTAACCAAAGTAGAGTATTTAAAATCCAACGAAAGTCGTAATTTTGCCATTGCGGATGCGGGTATGAACGACATGACTTTCGCCCGGCACTTTATCAAGCCTACATGGAACATTCTCGAAATCGACCGTACTTAGCGCGTGAAGAAAAATCTATGATGGTCGCACCAATTTGCGAAACCTCCGATTTTCTGCGCAAACAACGCAAACTTGCCATTGCGGAAGGATTATTTAGCCCAACGATCTGCCGGTGCCATGGCGCAAGCATGTCTTCCAACTATAACTCTCGCCCAAGAACAGCGGAAGTGATGGTGGATGGAGATAAAGCGTATCTATTCGTCGCCGCGCGAGTTTAAAACGAATTGTAGGCAATTAGAGCTTATTGCCGTAACGCGGCAGGAATATAAAAATCCCTGCAAACTCACTTGCGGGATATGAAAACACATCGGTGAACAAAACTACGCCTTACCGCAATGGCTCCAATTTCTAGCCAACATCTTCGGCAGGCGGGCCACTTCCACACAAGAACGTGCAGGAAACTCAGATGATGATTTTCTTGAAGAAACGCTCATATTCGCCATTGACTGCGGCAAAATCATTTTAAATCTTTCACGAATACCGTTGTTTTCACAATATCAGCAACAGTGAGTCCGCTTGTTCAATGATCGTCGCATTTTTCCAAAGACTGACGAGCTTTGTGCCACAACTGGCTCTTCGCACTCACCGCCGGATCGACCGAATTTGTCCGGACGTCAGCACTAAATTGCCTAAAATCAACGGTTTGCGTAAGACAGGCTCAATCGCGGCTGGCGCCTTCTCCGTATGAACTACTTTCGTCATCTCCTAACTGATGATTTTGTGGAACGCTATTCACGCTGAAATCGATAACATGTCAGTTACCATACAACACTAATCAAACTCGCTCGGGTCAGAACCCACATCCGCAAAATCCTCTTTGATGAAACCCATGTGACAGCATGTATTGCCAAATTTTTGGCGCATTTTCGGCGGTTGCTTTTCCTTATAATCAGGAAACTTTTTGCGTAACACATTTAACGCCACGCGACCAATCAATATCGTATCACGGACAACCGCTTCAATGGTTGCGCTTTCAATCCTTTTTAATTGACGCAATTCTGTGTTTGATTCGATTGATGCCATACTCGTTGAGAACGACTGTTCAAATAACTTTCAGTAAAACGCTGATCACTTTGCCAATGCTGGCAATAGGCAATGGCTTGGTCAATTTCTTCCTCGGAAAAGGCTTTTTCCCGCATTTTGCAACGCAGTTCAAATTCGCTGTATTCACGGTGAGAAAGTAACTCATCACATAATTAAGGGCGGAGGACATATTGTGTCACTTGTTATTATGGTTGAACAGATGAAAAAGTGCGGTCATTTTAACCGCACTTTAGACATCACCCATCTTATTCGAAGTCAGCTTCACCGGCTTCGTCTTCAACATCGGCGGTACGGTTGCTCGGATGCGCTAACAATTCATCACGCAAGGTGCTTTCAATTAATTTCGCTTGCTCCGGATTCGTCTTTTAACCATTTCATTGCATTGGTTTTTACCTGACCGATTTTTCCGTTTTCAGGCATACCATGCACCGGCTTTGCTGATGAGCTTGTGTTTTACGCCAAGCATCAATCAATTCGCTTTTAGAAATGCCTTCACCGTACAGAATTTGGAAATCCACTTGACGAAATGGCGGTGCCACTTTGTTTTTCACCACTTTCACGCGGGTTTCGTTACCAATCACTTCATCGCCTTCTTTTGATTGACCCGACACGACGAATATTCCAAACGCACAGAGGCATAGAATTTAAGCGCATTACCACCGGTAGTGGCTCTTACCAAACATCACACTGATCTTCATACGGATTTGCTTGATGAAAATCATCAAACAGTTGGCATTTTTAATTTGTCCGGTTAATTTACGCAACGCTTGAGACATAAGACGCGCTGTGTCAATACACAGAATCGCCCATGTCGCCTTCAATTTCTGCTTTCGGCGTTAAGGCGGCAACGGAGTCAACAATCACATCCACCGCGCTGAACGTACTTAAGGCATCACAGATTTTCTAACGTCTTGCTCACCGTTGTCCGGTTGAGAAAACCAACAATCTTTTCACATCCACGCCCAGTTTAGAGGCATAAATTGGCTCATGTTCTGCATCGATAAAGGCACAGGTTTTACCCACTTTTGTGCTTCGGCGATACAGAAAGAGTTAAGGTGGTTTTTACCGGAAAGATTCCGGCCAAAAATTTCAACGATACGTCCTATTGGCAAAACCGCCGATCCCTTAACGCTAAGTCAAGACCGAAGGAACCGTGAAATCGCTTCATTATCCACTTTCTGGCTGTCGCCTAATTTCATGATGGCGCCTTTACCAAATTGTTTTTCGATTTGACCCAACGCGGCTTCGAGCGCTTTTTGTTTTCTTCTTGAGTTGCTATTTTTACCCGGGAAAATCATTATCAAAATTTGCGCTTATAATAACTGCATCATCATAAGTATCAAGTAAAAATTTTGATCTTTTTAAAATAATGCTGACACCGCTCCAAAAACCGCATTATTTTGCTGTTTATTCCTGCTTTAGACATGATGTCCTCTATGCTTTTTGGAGTGCCAACCCAGTCAACTTCTACCTTCCAGCTGTCACCTGCACCTGCTCGGCTAAAAGTGCGGTCAATTTTGCTTTCATTTCTACTATCGTACAAACTCGATCCGCCAAATCTGTTTCAATCTGGTTGCACTTAGCCCCCAGTTTTTCGCATTTGAGTTTCCAGCTGCGTTGCTTGTTTACGCAATGGTGCCAGTTGTTGGCGAAGTTCCGCTCTTTACGTTTTGCTCTTTTACGGTTGGCAGCAGAATTTTCATTTTCACTCGGCTCATATTTGTGCTTTTATCCTGCTGGTTGTGCATTCTGCTCTATTCAGCCACTCTTGATAATCCGCCAAACTCTTTAAATTTTCCACTTGCTTGTCATGTACCAAATAGATTCATCCACGGTATTGCGCAACAAATGGCGATCGTGCGATACCAACACCGGGAGAACCTTGATAATCCACCAACGCTTCGGTCATGCGCCTGACGCATATCCAACCAAGTGGTTGGTCGGTTCATCCAGCAACAGTAAACTCAGGACGTTGCCACACAGTGCTAACACCAAACGCGCTTTTTCGCCACCGGAAAGACGCCACCGCTGATTCACACTCTGTCGCCGTGAGAAAAGCAACCACCCATAATCGCGCAGTTGTTGTTCTGTTTGTTGAGGCGCACTGTAATGCCACAAGGCGCTTTCTATCCGCGCGGCAGTATCTAATTTGATAAAGTCAGTGAAATAGCCTAATTGTACGCCTTCTATGCCATTGAATCAGTGCCACCGGTCGGTGCGATTTTACCCGCCACACTAATTTAATTGCGTGATTTCCTGCACCATTTTTACCGAGCAGCCTGATACGTGAACCGGGCACCAGATTCAGTTTAATTTTACTTAAAATTTCCACCGCACTTTCACCCGAACCATAACCGGCAGTAGCGTTTTCCATCATTAATAGAGGACTTGGCAGGAGAGCGGTCACGAAATTCAAAATGAAACGGATCATCCGCACATACGCCGGGCGCAATCCATGCGTCCAATGCCTTATCACGGCTTTGCGCCCGTTTGGCTTTTTGGTGGCTGGCTTTGAAACGGCTCGATATAACGCTGCAAGTGATCAATTTTCAGTTGTTGCTGGCGATACATAGCATTTTGTTGCGCCAATTTTCGCTGCTCACGTGCAATTCAAAAAGAAGCAACAATCGCCCATATATCTACTGAGTCTGCTGTTCAATATGCAGAATTTTGCCAACAATCGGGTCTAAAAAGTCGCGGTCGTGCGAGATTAGGAATCAATGTGCCCGGATATTGCTTTTTACGAACCAGCTCCAACCAAATCAATACCGCGTCCAAATTCCAAGGGGTTGGTCGGTTCGTCAAGCAATAATAAATCAGAGCGATCAACCGCGCTTTGGGCCAAATTCAACCGCATCCGCCAACCACTCGGAAAATGCTCTTTCACCGGTTGCACTCATCCGCCTGAGAAAACCCCAAACCAGTGCAATACCCGCGGCGCGTGCTTCAATCGTCCAAGCATCAACAATGGCATCAAGCTGATTGCGCAACGTGGCAATCGCATTGGCTTCGTCACTAGCCCGCGTTCGCTTGTTGCAATGCCCGTTGCAGGCAGCTGTATTCACGGTCGCCCTGAATCACATAATCAATGGCGCGGCAACCCAGTGCGGGCGTTTCTTGATTCACCCACGCCAACGCCCACGTTGACGGAAGACACCTCACCACCTTCGGCGCTCATTTCATTTTTCAATAAAGCTGAATAAGGGAAGATTTGGTTGGCAACTGCTGCCGCCGACCAGGCCGACTTTTTGTCCCGATTAATGGTGGCGTATGCGTGGAGGAGCGTACGTCAAGCTCTGTCGTAGGGTTAAATTTGTGGTAAAAGCCATTGGTTTATAACGAATTTAATATAAGATATCAGTTCAGCAAAATACGCAGGGTTATCCACTATTGGAGTTGCCAATGCTTTGATTCTCTCGTCGTTCAATTTGTCGTGCTAAGTGGCGGTTGGTTGACCCGATTGGCTCCATCCCCGTCTATTTAACCAAAACTGCTGTTGGATTATCCGTGGAAGATCGCCGAAAAATCGCACGTAAAGCCGCGATGATTTCCGCCGGTATTTTGATTTTCTTCCCCATCGCCGGACAAGCCTTTGCTAGAAGCTACGTGCTCCTCACCGCCTTCCAAATTGCTGCGGCGGTTTTGCGGGTTATCACCGCTCGCCTTGACCATGATTTTCGGCGAAGGCAAACCGGAACAAGAACTAAACTTTCTGTCCAATCTCAACGAACTGGTTGTTTATCCGCCAGTCGTGCCGTCTCATTGCCCCACACGGGCGCGATGATGGCGATTGTGTTGCTTTGGCACCGGACAACCATCGTTTCAGCCTGTTCGATCAAACCATGACAACGTTAACTGCATGCTTTGCTGTGTCTGTTGATTACCCATCTTTTATTCCTCGCCGCCAACCGTATTCAACGCTGGATTGGTACACCGGCGCAGCAGTGATTAGTCGAGTCATGGGATTAATTTTCAGCCGCCGTTGCCATTAATAATATGTTGTAGGGATTCGCGATTTCTAGCGCAAATGAGTTAATCGATTTATTTTCACAAAGTGATTTGCCCTCAAAAAGTTGGCCAGGTTAGTTAACTTAAATATTGAGCTCGGTATTTAATTGGGCTTAATCCTTTAAATCAAGTTTTAATTCGTTCTTGATTGTACTACACCAAATATTCTCTTCAATTTCAGCCTGTAATTCAGCGATTGAATGACAGCCCGTGAATAAAACACTCGGATTTTAGTATCGCATCTTTTAATCACCGCATTGTTGAAGGATTTTTCTCGGCGGCTTGTACTTTTTGAACCGCTTTACCTTCCAACATCTTTACCATTCCGCCGAGCCATGCTAACATGCCTTGGTCGCTATGAATAATCGGGCATTTGTTTGCTTAAGCTTGACTGCCTTGTTCTAGCATACCTTTCACCAATGAAAATTTCGCATGTTGTTATAGGCAATAATTTCTCGGTTAGCCAAGTCCATCAACGGTGAAAAATAAAGCTCCAATGAATTCCGTTACATCCATACCCATTTTATGTAATTTAAAGTTACGGGCGATAACCATCTCTGTTTTTCGTTCTTTTGTACAGCGATAAGATATCTCTTTTACCCGTGTGATACTTTCGTTAATCTCTTTATGGTAAAGCTTGAACGAGGCATTTAGCCACATAAAGTAAATCATTTAATGCGGGTCCGCTTCAATCTTTCATCGATTTTTCTTTTTCTTGTCGTTGTTTTTGACGGTCGTATTCAACCTCTTTAGGTAAGCAATTCTCCGCACGGTTGCCATGAGCTCGCTGTAACTTTTAAACGCTTTCTTAGGTGTAGAAAAGTCTGTAGTTTCGGATTTCAATGTCTTTCTTTTTCATCTTTGGCTTCCGCTATTTCGGTGTCGAAGGGTTGTATGAGGTGATTGCCACTGCCTCTTCCCGAAAACGCTTTTGCCAATAGATGACGGCAGAATGGGAATGTTATGAGCTTAGCCACCCCACGATAATGCTAATCCTGTTCGGTGACGAGTTTGATAATTTTCAACGAATTGATAGAGATAATCACTCAAATTAGGTGTCCAGGTTTTGGGTGTAGATCAAAGCGTGGTCAGATTTGACCGCACTTTGAAAATATTATTATTTATCATTTAAGCACATTACCATCTAGCTGGGCTGTTAAAATGCTTTTCCGCCTTACGCCCGGTATATGACTTTGAGACTATCAAAGTTACAAGTTTTGTCTTGCAGCATATCGCACGGTAGGGGCGCAAAAGCGAAGAGGCTGGAGCTGGGCTTACAGCATGAGCTCCTCGCTTGGCAATTTTCAACCGCCATTTTCTTTGGCGCTGCATCGGGAATGATGCTGTTTCGAAGTAATCTCCTATACCTCTACTATCTCGACCACTAGCTAACCCTAAACACATATTACTTATACCAATCACTAATTGGCAGTCTTTCTACCATACTCTTGACATTGTTTTAGTGAATCTTGTTTGGCTTGCTCAAAGAGTACTATAAGCTGCATCAGAAGCCCACATCATTTGATTTATTTCTGGAGTGCGAACAATTAGCAGCCCATAATCTAGGTTTACTTTTGCGTAGTTCTTCTGTGTAGCAATTTCTTTACTGCTTCGATACTCACCACAACCAAATTCTTTTCAATGTCTCAAACCCTGTAGCATCTCTAATAGATGTGATTTTGTAGGCTTTGCATCCGTAAATACATAAGTCCATGTATGACCAGTATATACTACTTGTTGGTGAAAAAGATTGTTCTAGCGTTTCTGCCAACTTCATAGGTTTGTAAATCATAAAGAGCAAGTCGATAAGCGTGAATATAACTTCTTTCATTGTCTTTTAAAGCATTGATAAGATTCATCTGGCAAACGCCTTTATCGACAGGCTGCTAGTCTTTCTACCGTACCAGTGTTGGGGTGTACTAATGGGTTATACATTGTTCGAGCAACTTGTTAAAGAGTGTGGAACGCAACTAGACAAACTAGCAATCTTGTGAGATAACATGAGATATATTTCCTTATTAAAAGATAAAGATACGTGGATAATAATATAGTAATTTGCTCCAGGTTATCAGATTTGTCAGTGTAGAGGAGGACTCGCCAGCTCTTCGTGTGCTCACTAGCGATAGACGAGCTGATACTGTCTTAAAAGTGCGGTCCAATCAGATGTCTGAGACATATTTGCTCAAAGCGGGATCCTTTAATAAGAATTCGAGCGCCCTATGTAGCAGGTACAGGAACAGATCTATGAAGTCTTTTCTCTTTTACTAAAGTGTTTGCCATCAAAAACGATAATAAATGCGTTCTGAGGTCATTTTGGAGTACCACATGTATCTTCAGGTGATACTAAACGAGAAGCTAAAGCGGTTATTTTCAAGTCGTAATCAAAACAGGCATTCGATTCTGGTAAATCATTATTCGTATATAGAGATATACGATACACCAATATTAGAAGTTGAGTTCTTTGCAACCTGAGATCAGATTGAGCTTCTTCTAAACCTTTTTCCGTAATTTGACTAAAATTTGCGCATGCGATTGCGATGATGACACTGACTGTAGATGCAAGCAGTTTCTATGTACAGTGAGGTTTTCCATTCAATTTAGGGGCTGTTGGGCTGCTATATCAGAATCGAGAGTCTAACTCATTAAATTCCGCGTTTTCCAAGCGCCGTTAGGTAACTGAAGTAACGCCAAATCTGCCATTCTGTGCATTGTCCCGCCAGATTGCCAATCCCAGTCAGAATCTGGAAGCTTATTGTCTTTTGACGTGGCGCACCAACTGCTTTTTAGGTGCTTTTCTCGCGCATAGAATTTGCCTTCTAAATTTTCAATTTTGGCTAGTGCGTCTTTAAAACGTTTTTCTGAAGACTGGTATTTTTCTTCATTGTTTTCGTTATAGTTGCCGCAGGTTTTCATCTCTGACAACTTGCGGCTAATTCGGTATCAATGATTTCAGCGTGGGTTAGCATAAGCAGCAGAAGAAAAGAGACACAGAGCAGAGTGGTTGCCATAGAGCGTTCCTTTTTAGATTGTCCTTTCGCAAGCAGCAGAAGGTAAGATTGTGCACCTCGCTGAATCTCGTTTTTGCATAGGCTGCCAAGGCTTCTTGTTCAACTCTTCTCGCTTTCGTCCGAAATTGCTCAAACTGCGGCATATTTTTCAGGGGAGTCTCCTGTTGCCAAGAGCAACACGCCTGGACGTGATTAGCTTCTGTCACAATTCTGACAATGTGTTATTGTATCCGTTGAAGCAAAGCTCACGAAATCCTTTAGGTGCTTTATTTTGAGCAGGCTTTACTACATGTCTCGTCGCTACAACGACAAAGCACCATGGATTATAATAATTACACTCCACGTCAGGAAAGTCTAGAATTGGCGGTCGTAGTGGATTAGAGATTTGATGTCGATTGAAAAGGTGTTGTTGCAAAAAGCTGAAACGGATAAAGCACATACAATCTTAAGCAATTTTTCATAATAATCCTTTTTGTTAGGGCGTATCTGATACGCTCCATATTGATTTTAGCGTTTATTGATACATAAAGTATGGATAATTCGCATCTAATTGACGGATTTCATTTGGCAGTTTTTAGCTTTGCTTGCTTGCAATTTAATAATGCTTCCTTTCAACTACGCCCATAAATCCCAGAAATTTGAAAAAGAAGTAGCCCAATTCCTTTTTATCTCTTTTTGAAGATGCCATAGCAAGATAGCCATTTAATTGTGTTGCCGCTCCTTCGCATGTCTCCTCGTTCTGCTCACAGTGCAATCTTGCATCGCATGATACGTAGATTCGCCTAAAAAGCCGCTTGACCATCCCCAATCTCCAGTGGACTGTTGATGTGATGGCAGCATAGTAGTCAGAACGTGGTGGTTCTGCTGGCACATTCGAATAACCACTAGAATATCCACTTTGAGGTGGAGCTAGAATTATATAGGATCATTTTCCGTCAGGACCAATAATTCGACACGTTCCAGTTGCTGGATCAAATTGCCCGCCACAGCTATTGGCATGAGGATCCAAGTATCATCAATGGGATTAACCAATATTTTTCATTTTTATTCCTTGTAAAAGTAGAGAAAATTTGACCGCTCTTGTGGTAAGGCAATTAACGTATTGTGTATTTTTCAAATACGCTACAAACTAAAATAATTTTTGTTTTGCTGGCTAATTTTAAAACCGTGTTTTTCTTGGTTTGAGCAAGTAACTGAATCACCAGACGCAGTACATTGCCAACCTTTGCCTTTAATTGTTTTCGCCGTCTTTTAAGATCTGAGGTCTGGTACAGCTGGAGATATCACTGGCACAAACAAGTGAGGCTTTTCCTGTGGCGCCAACAGAAAATAGCTCGCCCCATTCTAATTCACAATCTTTCGGACGCGGCAAAATCGGTTTTCCTTTGATTTTGGTAACACATTCAACTTTGGGGTTTTAGGTCAGGAATATCGCTAGAGCACAATAGCTATCATTAGCGGTGCGGAAACTGATAAAAGAGTCTGAGTTTGATGCTGTTTCTATTTGCGGGGTTAAGGCAAAAGCTAGAAACAGAGAAAGTATATAAAGCGAATAAAAATAACTTTTTCATGATGAATCCTTATTGAATGGAGAGATTGGTAAAATTCCTACAAAAGTTTTAACCGCTGACCCTTTTTGAATTGCTAGAGTTATGAGTTTACTTGTTTTATTTCTTACAATAAAGGTAGGATAACAAACTAACAATAATGGGCATAAAAATAAATATAAACCGATGAGGGTTTGGAACACGCCATCATAATTGGTGCCTTGTAGCGCATTCAAATCAAAATAAATTTCCCGAATATCCAACTTTCGCCATCCATAGCAACATCACAAAGTATCTTCTTTATTCACTTTAAATTATGAATATTGCTCTTGGACCATAATAAGTCTGTTAAGGTTAGGTCATGCCTGTTTATTTTGAATAGATCAATACTTTATTAAAAATGCTCAGATAAATATCTTTCTGAAATGCTTGAATACTTTATTCTTTTAGAGACAAGTAAATCATAAACAAATACCTTTACGCTACTATGTTTCCTTTTTCGTTGGTATGACTTTACTGACTCGAATTAATCTTGTTCCACCTGAGGAGCTTTGTGATCAGCATCTTTTAGCTGAACATCGTGAATTACCATATCCTAATGCCGTGGCGAAAGGTAACTTTCATTAGAAGGACAGCCTACGGAATATCAAATTGGTAGAAGGGCATGTGCGTTTTTCTTTAATAAATTGGCGTTTTTAAAGAAACGGTATGATGCATTGCATGCGGAATGTAAGGCGCGAGGCTTTAACGTGCAATATATTTGGAATGAAAATACCTGATGATCCAAGTTTATGGTTGGACTATGAGCACAGAGGCGGCGTTACAGATTAATCGGGAACGATCTCAGAAGAATGCCATTAAAGGCAGAGATTTTACACCACATCTTCCAAAGAGTGGTCAAAAATAAAGGAGTTTTCACTTCCCTGTGGGGAAATTACAGGGGAAGTGAAGCAAATTATTTATTCAACTACGATATCACTTTCGTTTAGCGGTATCACCATAAACTGGCAATAAGTTTTTCGTAAGCTTGTTTTAAACGACCATCTTTGCCCTAAGGTTTGAGTTTCGTTATTTAACCAATTTAACAATTCAGGTGCATCTTTGCGAACAGCTGTGCAATAACATATCTTGATCACCAAAGTTTTTTACGCCCACAGTATAACCTGGATTTTGTTTTGCCCCAAGTGAATAAGAAGGTATTGTCGTTAGATAGGCATCACCACGACCATCACGTAAGGCTTCAAAGGTTTCTGTATTTTGTTCGAATTTCAATAACTTCACATCTGGATAGTTTTTGGTGAAAGAAAATATCAGCAGTAGTACCTTTATCAACAATTAAAGTTTTGCCTTTTTAATTGTTCAAGATCAGTAATGACTGAGCCATCTTTTGAAACGACACCGAGTGCCACTTTCATATATGGATTAGCAAAATCCACCACTCTTTACGAGCAGGTGTCACTAAGCAGTTAGCTAAGATAATATCAACTTTCTCTTAGAAAGTAAAGTATTCAGCACGGTTTGCGGCATCCACTAAAAACAAACTCTACTTTGTTTTTCGTCACCCTAATAAGTCTTTACCGATCGCTTTACCAATTTCGACATCAAAGCCTTGGCTTTTACCTTGCGCATCCACATAACCAAATGGTGGTTTATCGCTAAATACACCAATACGCACTTTGCCATCTTTTTGTATTTGCTCAAGGCTTGAGACTGTTTTTGCCCCGTCTTTAGCCGGTTCTTTATCATTACACGCGGTTAAGCCAAATGCCAAAGTGGCAGTAGCTAAAAGTGCGGTCAATGTTTTAAATGTTTTTCTTCATAGTTTGTCCCTCTCGGTTCATAATTTAAGATATTTAAGAATGTTTTCGCACGATCCGTGGTTGGATTCGTGAAGAAATCTTCCGGTTTTGCCTGTTCAATGATTTGCCCTTTATCCATAAACACGATGCGATTAGCCACTTGACGGGCAAAGTTCATTTCATGGGTAACGATGAGCATCGTCATACCATCTTTGGCGAGACCTAAAATCACATCAAGTACTTCGCGTACCATTTCAGGGTCAAGGCAGCAGTGACTTCATCGAACAGAATAATTTCAGGTTCATGCAAAGTGAACGCACAATGGCAATTCGCTGTTTTTGCCCACCTGATAATTCACGCGATAGGCATTTTTCGGTCATATAGACCTCACACGTTTAAGTAACTCATCGGCTTGTTTTTCAGCTTCTGCACGATCGCGTTTTTGTACTTTTAAAGGGCCGAGTAAAATATTGTCAATCACTGATAAATGAGCGAAGAGTTCATAACTTTGGAATACCATCCCAATGCGTTGACGCGCTTTGACCCAAGGAATGTCTTTGCCTAACTCTCTGCATTTTGCAGCAAAATCTGACCGCTCTTTATTTCTTCTAATCCATTTAGGCAGCGTAAAAGTACTTTTACCACAACCCGATGGACCTAAAATAACGACTAACTTCGCCTTTCTCTATAGAAAGATTGATGCCTTTGAGTGCTTCTACATCACCGTAATTTTTGACGAGGTTTTTAATTTCTACTAACGCCATGTGTTTTCCTAATTAAAATTAACTTTCCCAACGGGTTTCTAAATAACGGGAAAAATAAGGATAGCGGGTAACAAATCACAAAATATAAACCGAAAAATGACACTCGTAAATCCCAGCGCCGCCGATTGATTACTAAATAATGAATGCTCAATAATTTGTTGACCGACTTTAATGCTTCAACACACCAATTAACATCGCCAAAGAGCTGGTTTTACCATACGAGTAAAGAGGTGTAATAGCACTTGTGTCACACGCTTTAAACTTTGCGGAAGTAAAATATACACAAGGTTTGAAACAGCGTTAAGCCTAAAGCGTAGGCTGATTCCACTTGATGTTTTTCAATGGAAGTTAATGCACCACGCACTAAATCCCCCATTTCTGCTGTTCCCAGAAAATAAAACACCAAAATACATACAGAAATGCCATCTAAGTGGATATCAAACCATTTTTGCTAAACCGAAATAAGCGAGAAAAAGTAATGCTAATAATGGAATGATGCGTACAAATTCTAAATAAAAAGCGCAAATGGCTTTTGATAATGGGTTTCTGTTCGTCATGATTACGCCAAAATCACGCCTAAAATACAGGCGAAGAAGACAGAAATGAACGCAATTTCAGCCGTCACGCATAAACCGTTAAGCAAGCGTTCAATGTTGCTGCTTTTGGAATAATAACTCGTGCCCCTATTTTTGCTCTCCGAGTCGGCGTTCTAAATAACTGATAAACAGAGACATCGGTAATAGAATGATCAAATAAAACACCACTAATAAAAATAAGGCCTCATTGGTTTTGTAATCGAGCCCGATGACTGCTTTTTCACAAACATCAGTTCGGCTACAGCAACGGCACTGATCACTGAGGTTTCTTTTCATTAGAACAAGCACTGGTGCCGATTGCAGGTGCTCGCAATCGCAAAAGGCCTGTCGGGAAAACACACATGCGAAAAGCTTGAAAGGGTTAGACCAATACTTGAGCTGATTCAATTTGCCCTTTTTGATACCGCTTCCAGACCTCCCACGAATAGCTTCTGCCATAGACTTCCACCTAAAATGCCAGGCCGATAATGCCGCAAGTAAACCCATCTAATTTCAGACCAATTTTAGAAAGCCCAAAATAGAGAAAAATACTTTGAATTAATAAAAGGCGTATTGCGAGAAAGCTCGATATGCCTTTTACCCTAGCCAAAGTTAATGATTTGACTTTGTGGTGGTAATCACCGCACAAAATCACACCAATTACCAGCGACAATAAAAATCCCCCAAAGGCGAGATGAAGTGTCATCAGCATGGCATGAACAAAACGTGGTGGCACTTAAAAATATAATCCCAATTCATTTTTCATGATTTAATCGTTTGCGTGACATATAGTAAAAATTTTGAATCGGTGAGAAAAAGAATGGAAAGTTATTACTATAATGAAATGTAATAAGAGAGGGTTTTAAATGATAGTGGTGAGTTGGAATGAAAAACGGGCTTTATTCAGCCCCTGTCGTTGTTTATTTAATCACGTTTCGCGAGTAAGTGCGGTTGGTTCTTCGTCTGTTTTTGGTTCATCTTGTATTTCAGCAGGTTTATCTTGAATAGACATGGCTGATTTTAAACTGTCCTGACGAATCCGCTGCTGCTTTGTCGCTAACATAAGACGCCTCCGATGGCGCAACACACGCTTGTGACAATTTTTCTAGAGTTAACTGAACAAACGCCTACAAAATCCTCTTACGTTGGAAATAGTCGTATCCGTGATAGCGATCACATCCTAAAATTCTCTATTTTTATCACGATGAGTGCGGTCCAAAATTCTGTGGATTTTCACCACACTTTTGTTTGCCTTTAGCTTTTTCCTTGAAATAAAAGCGGCTTTAACGCCGCTTTTGTTTTTGTGTGGAATGACACTTCGCTTAATAAACCCAGTAGCGTCATACACTTTTCGCTAACGTTTCTTGTGCACGTTAACTTTTGGCTTTTTCCGCACCGTCTTTTAGCAATTTGGAGGAGTAATTCCTCGTTATTGCGGAAATGATGGTAGCGTTCTTGCAACGTAGTCAACATAGCGAAACTGTCAGCAACAGCACCTTTCAAGTGACCATCATTTTTGCCTTCAAATTCCAGCTCAAGTTCTGCAATGGTTTTGCCGCTCGCCGGAGAGATATCGAGCAGATTGGACACGCCCGCTTTATTTTTCACGTCATAACGATCACGGCGGCTCATCGGAGTCGGTTACGCGCGTTTGATTTTCTTCGCAACCGCTTTCGGGTCTAATAAGCCGATAACGTTGTTGCGGTTTTCGAGTCGATTTGGACATTTTCTTTTCAGGCTCCAACAAGGACATCACGCGTGCGCCTGCTTTCGGGATAAAACACTTCCGGCACGGCAAAAGTGCGGTCCGTATAACGCATTAAAACGTTGCGCGATGTCGCGGGTGATTTCGATGTTGTTTTGATCTTCGCCTACCGGCACTTGGTTGGCTTGGTAAAGCAAAATGTCTGCCGCCATTAAGACCGGATAAGTGAACAAGCCGACGTTGATATTTTCCGCATAACGGGCGGTTTATCTTTAAATTAGGTCGCGACTCACTTTCGCCGAAATACGTGTAACAATTTAATACCCAAAGCCAACCGTGTGTTCCGGCATGATGATTGAATGAAAATCGTGGATTTTGCGGGTCGATGCCACGGGCTAAATATAACGCCAATACGTCCAAAAGTGGCTTTGTAATGCTGCCGGGTCTTGACGCACGGTGATGCATGTTGATCCAATGCCAAGAACAAGCATTCGTAGTCATCCTGCATTTTCGCACCACTGGACGCAACGCACCGAGGTGGTTACCGATAATCACCACCTGATGGCTGTACGCCGCTGAACACAATAGGTTTGCTCATTTTTACATCCCGTACTAACTTATTATTGATAGCGCAAGCATCCACGCTTGTGCTGTAGCCAAAATTAGCAAATAGGCAGCAAACGTGGGCGTTTGCGCTATCCATTCAGAAGAATCAATCAAACAAGCGTCAATAACGCCGCGAAATCTCAAACACCCAAATCCGGATGGGATTCAGAGTTGAATGTTGTAGTTGTAACCGTAAGTCAACCACCACGGGCAGCCGGCGTATGGGCAACAGTAATATCATTGCGGGAATCGCCGACAAACAGCACTTGTTTCGGATATAAGCCGAATTTACCGCATAAATAGAATAGCGGGCCCGGGTGCGTTTGATGGCGGTACAGATGTCCGCCCAACACTTCATAACTCTTCAATGCCGAAAGCCTTTAACACAGGGCGGGTATGTTGGGTCGGTTTGTTGGTAACACAGCCAAACGGTAACCTTTGGCTGCGGTTTCTGCAGGTGTCTTTTACGTGAGGGAATAAACGACTGTGATTGCAGATATTTTCGCCGTAAAGATATTAAAACGCTCTTTTAATGTGGCAATTGGCCTTCCGTCAGTTTTGCCCGATTGTGCCGTTACCCATTCTAAGCGCAGCAATTAAAATCTGCGCGCCGCCGTAATCCAAAGTGAGCACCAACGCTTCAGGCGCTTGTGGTAAATCGAAATTTGCTAATGCTGAGTTCACAGATAGCGCCAAATCAGGAGACCGTCCACCACGGTGCCATCTAAATCGAAACCGATTATTAAACTGTCTGTCATGCTTATTTTCCTACTGCACTAACTGTTGACGCATTTCATCAATGACTTTTTGTAGTCCGAGTCGAAAATCGCCGAACCGGCAATAAACATATCCGCACGGCGCGGGCAGTTCTGCAATATTGCTCGCTTTCAGCCGCCATCGACTTCAAACGAATATCTAATCCGCTCTCATCAATGCGTTTTCTCGCCTGTTTCAGTTTTTCTAAGGTTGCGGAATGAAAGATTGTCCTCAAAGCCCGGATTCACCGACATCAATAAAATAATATCCACTTTGTCCATCACATAATCTAAATAACTTAACGGCGTTGCCGGGTTAAATACTAAACCGGTTTACAACCGTTATCGCGGATAAGTTGCAAAGTGCGGTCGATATGTTCAGAGGATTCGGGTGGAAGGTAATGTGGCTGGCACCGGCTTTGGCGAAATCCGGGATAATGCGATCCACCGGTTTCGCATCAAAATGCACGTCAATCGGCGCGGTAATACCATAATCGCGTAAGGCTTTGCACGGCAGGACCGAAAGTTAAGTTCGGGACATATGGTTATCCATCATCAAAATGAACGACATCACCACCGCACTTTAAGACATTTTCCACATCTTCACCCCAAACGCGCTAAGTCAGCAGAAAGAATGGAAGGAGCAATTAAATAGGGTTTCATGGGCACCCTCACAGGCTATTAAAAATTACCTTATCTTACTACGATACACCTCAATTTCTTTTAAGAAATTATTCGGCGCGGGCAGGGCAATATCGCATTTTGGTGCAATTCAGGTAAACTAAGCGCAATCGATTCGATTTACCGGTTTTTATCCTTATTTCTCTCTTTATTATTTGCGGTTTTAGTGCTGTTCCAATACGATTTTGGTTCGGCAAAAAGCGGCTATTGGGATTATAAAAACACCACCAAAAGAAATCGCCGTCCATCAACAGGAAAATGAAAAACTTTCCCAACGAAATCAAATCATTGCTGCAGAAAGTCAAAAGACTTAAAAGAAGGGTGGATGCCATTGAAGAGCGCGCCCGTTTACAGCAGGAATGGTGAGACAAACGAAAACTTTCTATCATCGTCAAAGAACACAAATAATGACCTCAAATCGCAAGATTATCGCGTTGTGCCGCGGCCGGCGTGGCAGTCGGATGCAAGCGGACAAACCGAAAACAATACCTTCCTGTTCACGGACACGTGTTTGCAGCACACCTCACGTGTTGCTTTCGCATCCACATCAGCCAAATCGTGTTGGCGGTGGCTTGCCGACGATCCTTACATTGCTCAACAACCTGACACAAAACCCGAAAATTACGTTAGTCGAAGGTGGAAACCCGGTGCTGATTCTGGTGTTAAACGGATTAAAAGCGATACAAAATGCCGGCACGGATGTTTGGGTAATGGTATGATGCGGCAGCGTCCTTGTTTAACCGCGATTTGGATAAATTGCTTAAATTAGTGATGACAATGGCGCGATTTTGGCGATTCCGGCGACGGATACCATCAAGCGTGCCCCACCTTCTCAACAAATTGCCCACACTGAAGATCGCAGCCAACTTTGGCTGGCGCAAACGCCACATTTTTCCGCGCAGAGTTATTACGAAATGCGTTAATCCGCACAACAGCAACAGCTTGCCGTGACTGACAAGCCTCTGCCATGGAACTCGCGGATTTCAACCGCGCTTGGTGGCGGGGCGGCGATAATATAGTCGCCCGCCCGGAAGATTTTGGTTTGGCAGAATATATTTCAGAGAGACAACTATGATACGGAATCGGCCATGGTTTTGATGTTCACGCTGGCACCGACAACCCGCTCATTATCGGCGGCGTCCATTCGCGACAAAGGCTTTATCGCCCATTCTGACGGCGATGTGGCGCTCCATGCTGTCTATATGCCTTTACTCGGCGCAGTCGCCCGATGATATCGACAGGTATTTCCGACACCGACATGCAGATACAAAAGGCGCAGACAGCCGCGTGTTATTGCGCGAGCGTCCCGTCAAGTACAGGGTACGGCTATGTCGTAGGCAACGTGGATGTCACCATCGCCTGCAAAGCGCCAAAATGCGTCCACACTTGATGCCATGCGCGCCCTGATCGCTGGGATTTGTCTGTCGACATCGAACAAGTCAACGTCAAAGCCACCACCTCAGAAAAGCGGCTTTACGGTCGCGGTGAAGGCATTGCCTGCGAAAAGCCGTGGCATTGCTGGTACGCAACTCGTCGATGGTTTAGCCTGTTTGCAACTGCCAGCAAAACAGACCGCGCTAGAAAGCGGAATGTGCGGAATTTTGTGGTGAAAGAACAGCTCGGCGCTACGACGCGCAGTGGCGACGTGGTGGTTGCCGTGAAAGTGCGCAAAACCCGATTGCAACACCTGCATTTGTGAGCGAGCAACTGGCACAGTCGCCGGCATTTCTGGCGCAACGCGAGGCTACGCCGGCTTTGAAAGATCGTAAAGCCGTTACCGAGCAATGGTTCCGGTCTGCAAATGCCCGGACAACCGACACCGGTTTCAGTCAATTTTCTCGCAGTAGAATTTCTCGACGTCACCCGCCGCAACGCAAAAATTCGTAATCGGCAGCTACAGGCGTGTCTTTTGAGTTTTTGCTCCGCAACACTGAAGAAACCGACGAACTCAAAGTGCGATTAGATTTTTCTGGCATACGGCTGCAAATTATTTCACGCGAACAACGTTTTGGCGTGATGGCAATAACTCGCAGCGACGTTACGCTGGGCAAACGGCGAAACTAACGTCAAAGATCGCACAAGCGTCGCTTCCTCATCTTTCTGCTGCGCGTAGCGAACTTTTAATTTAATCGTGTCCAAACGGATGGACTAGACTTGGCACAGCAGATTTTGGTCGGCGATTGTTTTACATAACTGAACGGTTCGCACTGGCGGTTTTAGCGAAATGAACGAGGTCGGAAGATTTGGCGCAGCTGCAACAGCGTTTGGCACAACAAGATGTTTTACTCACAGCGCCACTTATCGGCGAAGAAGAGAAAGAGATGCGGTCGATTTTGCAGACATGAAATTTTCGCCAACATCAGGCGTTATTCGCGCTACGCGCCAAGAACGTATGAAAAGCGGCACCGCCGCCCAATATTACGCAGCCACAGCAATTCCAATGGCAGCACTTGAACCAAACCGGTCGCGCCTTCAATTTACCGACTTCGGCGGGCAGTTATGCCACTGCGCTCATTCGGCGAATTGGTCAGTGTCGAAAATTCAAAACACAGGAAGAATAATAGAGATATTTGTTGGTACGACGACGGCATTCACGCGCGGGCATCGCGCCATGGCAGATGCCTTGCGCAAGATCGCTAACGTCACCATCGTCGCGCAGCGGCAACCGCAGTGCCTCAGTTCGTTAACCTTGGTGAAACCATTACAACCGTTGCTGGAGAGTGGCGATTGTTGCATTAACGGTACTGCCCGCCGACGGTGTTCAGCATTGCGCTCAACGGTTTTCTTTCCGGGCATCGATTTGTATCGTCGGCATTATACGCCGGCGCAAACGGGGACGATGGCTGTATTCCCGGTACCGTAGCGCCATGGCTTTGAAGGGCGCCATCTTGGTTGTCGCCGTCTGTGCGGTGTCTCTGACGGCCGCCAACATTTGAAACGGCAGCCCGTGTGGTATGCGAACTAGTCCTAAATTACATTCCCCGACTGACTGGGCAAACCACGAAATTCTCAACATCACGTGCCGGATGTGCCTTATGAAGAGCTCAAAGGCATTACCAGTCTCGCCATTTGGGTTACCGTTCTTCTTCCGCCGAAGTCATTAAACAACAGCGTGGCGAAGATATTTATTGGATCGGGCTGAGCGGATTGACCGAATGTGAGGGCGAAGGTACAGATTTTCATGCGGTAAAACGGCAATAGGTGTCCATTACGCCAATTCAAGTGGACGCGACGGCGCACCACTCAATGAAGGCTTTACAGCGATTGGTTAGAAAGTGAATCATCTCGCTTCAAGATGCGGAAACGAAATGAGTTGTTTGGCGCCAATGTACGGTAAAACGATGGCTTTGATGCCGAAACACCGTTTCGCCCCATTTTGGTTATCGTTTGTCAGTTTTATCGAAGCAATTTCTTCGATGCCAGCCGATCGTCGCTATCCCAATGTCCATGTCAAAACCGCAAAGTGCGGTGAAAGTGCCTTATTTACGGCGATTGCTTCTGTGTTGGGTGGCATCATCGGTTAGCGCATCAGGTTATTATGCGTTTGATTTTGTAGAACGTTACATTAACCAATGAGGCTATCGGTCGCGTGCTAAACCGCTATCTCAATGTGGTTTGCGAAAAATGGGGCATTTTAGTGGTGTTTGTGGCAGGTTCTCACCGAGTTCCTTACAAAGTTTCTCACCATCTGTGCCAGCATGATTACATATGCGCGGTATTTTCACCTTTGTCATCACCGCATTTATTTTCCCGTGCGGCGAGGTTCTTATTGGTCGCCAAATTAGCCAGCTGTGCTTGAAATTTGCAGCGAAACCACGCAAATCCATTGAAGTCATCGGTTGGTCGGTGTGATTTTAGCTGTTGTCTTATTTTATTTTACGTTAATCAAAGTTATAAAACTGATCAATTTTATTATTGTCTATGGTATGTAACTCGCGCTGTTCTTCTGATGACACACGCAGATAGACGTCACTACCGCCAGGGCATTGCTGCAACCTGATGAGCACCGCGCTATCGCAAGGCGGTGGTTGGACGCTTGATTCAACAACAGCATGCCAACACAACATGCAATAAAGGAATACCCAGCGAAAAATCCTTTACTGCTGCAATTACCGCTTTACTGTTCTTACAGCTTGTAGCTCAGATTCTCCAGCGGTAGAAAAGTGCCGACGGCACATTATCTGGCGGCATGATGCAGCCGGGTTGACAACCCATCTATGGGCGGTGGCCATGCTGCGGAACCAGCCAACTCAACGACATGCAGCGTACCCAACAGCATGAACACGCCAATGCCTCAAGCGCCGGCACAATCTGCGCCACAGCCGAATTTCCAACCAACTTACTTCAGCCTCGCGGTGCGGAAAACCACAGCTTGGCGCCGGCGGTGCAAAATAAACCACAACAAACCTCGCAGGTTTCACGATTCCGCGCGCAATCCAACCACCCGGCAGCACGGATTACAGCCAAATTCACCAAGGCTACAAAGGTAACTTACCTATCGTGCGCAAAGGCGATACCGTATGTTCGCTCTCGCGTCTGTTTCCGGCTCAGATGTAGAATTATGCGGCGGGTAAACTAATATGAAGGAACCTGGCACTCAAGCGTAAGGCAAACCTGAAAGTGTCTAACGGACGCCTCGAAAGCGTGGCACAACCTGTTGCTGCGCTCGCTGAAGCGCCAGTTCGGCAACCAGTGAGCACCGACAGCTGTTGCTACCGCCGGTGCAAATGCGCACACATGGAGCCCTGATGGCACTATCACCGGCCCGGTAAAGCGCCACCGCGCGGCGGTTTACCGCCGGTAAATAGCGCACGGTAAATCAGCTAGTACAAGTTCAAAACCAACCTGCTGATAAAGCCCAGCCAATCCCCACAGACAATGCACTGGTCGCTCTGCACTACATATGCTTGGCGCTGGCCAGCAAGTGGTACTGCCGTTCAAGAGTTTTTCTAGCTCCGGCCATGGTGGCAATAAAGGATTGATATTGGCGGCGGCTCGTGGTCAAAGCCGTTAACACGCGGCAGCAGGTGGCCGTACGTTTACGCCGGCAATGCACGCTCCGCGGTTGCGGGAAATCTTATCATCATCAAAACATAACGACGAGTTTCCTTGGTGCCTATGCCCCACAGCGACAGTCTCTAGTGAAAGATCAGCAAGAAGCATGAGCGGCCAACAAATCGCTCAGAGTATGGGTAAGCGCGGCACCTACGATGTAAACTTCGCTTTGAAATTCGCTGCAAAGGCAAACTCTGGATCCAACACGTTGTTACCACGTCGTTGATTTCTTAACTTATACTAGTGCGGTCAGAAATCAATCATTTTCTGACCGCACTTTTTATTTAATCAATTCAGGCTATTATTTTGCGACTCAACGGAACGCTCCGACTTTTGCGCCAAAGTTCGCACCAATTTCGAAAAAGGAAGATCGTCGTTTCGGTGAAGCGGCAGGACTTCAAATCCTGTTGAGGCTGCCAGCAGTCTCGGTGAGTTCAACTCCTACGATCTTCCGCCAATCCATGTAATCCTCAGCCAACCACATAAACAACCCACCAACCCAATATCTAAGCTTTATTGTAAATCTCATAGCCACTAGTAATCGTTTTCTTTAGTTACTATCACCCTCACCAAGAAGCGGGATAAATTAGGCAGGAAGCTATCCTGAATTTTCCTCGCTGATGTGCGCCAAGCGTGAAGAGATATTGGCGCTATTGGCATTGTACCTTCGCCATTAGAGCATGCGGGGAAATTAGAGACCGTCGGAAAATATTGAACAACGTAAATCATGTTATGCGTTTCGCCTTGCACCGTGGATTGATTACCAGCAACAACTTAGCCGAAATTCAACGGGAATTTGATAAACTGCGCGTAGAGGCATGACTACATAGCGCCTGACGAGTTGGCGGAATTTTTAGCAAAATTTTTATCAAGCAGAGATGACGGTAGATTTTTCTCTGTTGTCGTTTTATACCGTGATGTTGGAAGATAATTTTCACATTTCTAAACCCTCCTCATCTTTTGGTTAAATTGCTTTTTATAATTCCCTGAAAACTTTCTTTTTATAGCGTTCGAAACCTCCCGATTACCGCCATTTTTATAGGCACTTTAGATTTTAGTTATATGGAATAAAAATCAAATTATGCAGTTCTAGCTAACAGTACTAACAATTCAGATGAACTGGCCCATAAACTAAATAAAAAGCCTTTAAAACAAAGTTTTTAAAGGCTTTTATTTCTTATAATATGAGCGAACTTAGCAGAATTTCCTGTGTTCACTGAAAGACTTTACGCTAGTACCTGTTGCCGCTTGTGTTTTCATCCATTTTGACACGATGTTAGCGATCTACTACCACATTCATGTTGATAGTGATACCTTCTTTAGGCGTATCCAGCTGAATCGTTGGGGTACAAGCTCCAAGCACAAAACAGCACAAGCAGTGCGTGATTTTTCAGGTGTTTTCATTTTAACTGCCGATAAAGTCGATGTTGTAACTTTTTGATCAAATTATGAGCCGTAGTCTATCATGTCCCACAACTCAACATATTTTCCATGCATATAATTTAAAGTTATTGGATGATGGCTGCTTAGTAGGATTAAACCCATTGATACGCACGTAATGTCGTTGCTCATTCGGCGCTAAATCAATGGAAGCCTAGAAACCGTTTAATTCCACCCTTAAGTAAATCCACCAAAATACCTTCTGTCCAACCACCTTTTTAAGCCATCCACAACACTCTCATTCACTTTAAGGTGTAATTTACCCTACTGCTCAATTTACATGTACAAATCAAACACGTTTTATGTCCCAACCAAAAATGTTGCATTTGCCCTGCCGTTTAAACTCAACTGATTATACTGCGCCATTTCTAGCACTTGTAGCTAAGTCAATATTTTTGAAAGGAAAAGCACTGCCATTTGTCGCTGAGGAAAATTCAACTTATCTACTGTTAATCTCCATCAAACAAGCCTATTTTTACTTTCCTTTAAAGTTAACGGATGATGCTCTGAATAAGGATAAGTGCCGAATATATCAAACGTTCCATTATGTGTTGTCAGCGCCCCTATTCTCATATTTTTAACAGAAAAGTTAATCGGTTGGTTTGATTTAAGCTGTAATTTAAGGTTTTGATAATTCAAAGGAAAAGAAATATTAAGTCCTCAATTTCACCATCCGCATGGTGATTTTTACCATGGTGTAAATTTAATATACCGGTCATGACAATACCGCCACCATTAATAACAAAATCACTTTCGCCTTTAATGCTGCCTTGGTGGATAATCCATTCCCATTGTTGCGGAAACAAGGATTGGAAAACTTTCGCAGATTGTTCCTTCCAGCTAATTTTTCCGCGGCATTATTTTTTCATATGTTGCAAGCAATCTCCCAACGGACCTAGTGAACCTGCTTTTTAAATCCCTGCAGCATTAAAGTGATCGATGCTTTTTCCATCAATCCTAAACCAAAAACCGGTTTTTCAAACCGTCCACCATAACAACTCAATCCAATCGGTTTTTGCTTGGATCAATCCTCGAATGTGTTGTTTTCATAATTCCAACGTAAACGATCTTCAGCTCTGAAAGAAGAGTGCTATTTTGACGCCATCACTACTCACTTTTCAGAATGCGCAAAAGTTGGTTTAAAGCTCAATATGATCCCTTCCAAAACCAATACCTTTAATATACCGGCGTCTTTAAAAGATTTCCAGCGCATCACCTTCAATTTGTCCAATCCCAACGATTTGCCGCCTGCAATTCAGCTACACGAAGTTTTTGTCGCTCATCACGCAATTCAAAAATTGTCTAATACCGCAATAAACTCATGTATCGTCCATCTAATTTCAACCAATTGTTCAAAATTGTGGTGTAAATCCTCGCAACGTTGCTTGCAATCGCCCTTCTAAAACCATAGCGCCCAATTAGAACATCATCTAAAGGTACGCTTACATGGATTTTGAGTCTGGCTGTAAATTATCCATTTGTAAAAATAGAGCCGGGGTAAAAACGTAATAAAGGCAACTCGAAAGTCACGCAATATGATATTTCAGTTCGTTTGCGCCATTGTATTGTTATAACGCAAATCCCCTCGAGGTCGTCAGATCAAAGAAAAGCGCATTTTTATTTTCACCGCTACAGATCTCTCCATTTTTGCTGAAATGATAATTTCCCTTTGCACTGTTCGCCAAAAGGTTTGCAATATAACGTTAAATCTAAGCCTACAGGTAACCAACCTTCTTGTGGCTTACAGAGCTGGCCAAACCAGAAGCCTTTTTACCGACTGATACCCATCAAACGTCCAATAAAAAGTCCCCAAGAAATATCCAATCCCTTCTCCGTAAAAGTAAAGGAATATCAAGCAAGGGCGCGTTTCGGGTCAAATCTTGGCTGTTATTCCCTCATCCCATTCCAAACAAATTGAAGATGTCCTTTTTCACCGATCGTGCGATTCTGCCAATCCAGAATAATGTCTCCCCTGTGAAAGGTGGCTGCCATAATTCATCATTAAGTTGCAATGTGAAAATTTAAATGATAGTTCTCTGGTAGAGGGTTGAAAATCCGTCTGCCCATGCCATTGAAAGGAGGAATGATTGACGAACAAGAGTAGAATGATGGTCATATCAGTCCTCATCCGTTCTCGCATTTGTATGAAGCTTCAGTTGTTCAGCATCGTAATGACGGTTACTGACATATCAGAGAAATCAATTGATGTAACATTGGCTGTTGTATTTCATCCAGCCCTTTAATGCGTAAATGTTCAATAAACCAATTCACTATCAGGAATAATGTCAAAAGTGCGGTCAATTTTGACGGTGTTTTTGACTCTTGCACTCACTGGCAAATGCTCAAAACAAGCATAATCCACTACCGCATTTTCCACCTCAAGACGAGGCGGCCAGCAATTCAAAACGAACATTTTGCAACGTAGTAAGTGTGCATTCTGAGGTAGCCAACTGTAATTCAGAAAGTTGTAGTTCTACTTTGCATCAACCATTGATCTGAAAGCTAGAAGCGGTATTCAGGCAATAAAAATAGTTAGCCATTTGTTCTACCTGTTTGAGCGTCAACCACCCGGCAGAGAGCACACCCCAACCACTAACACAAATAAAACAAACAAGGCATATCGCCACCATTTTTCATTACAACCTCATATAACTAATAGCCACGCGTCAAAACCACTGTTCTCGACACATTCTAACGGAATATTGCGCAGGAAAAATACGGTAAAAACCTACCTGCACTTTCTCTCTCTCTTCTTAACATCCATAATAAAAAGCACAAAGATTATTCTCTACTTACGGCAAAACCTAGAAACGTTAAAATGGATCACGTTCATTAAATTTATTTAGTTATAATTGTTTTGATTATTTTTCTGAGGAGAAATACAAATGGAATCAAAACAAATAGCACATTACATTGATCATACCGCACTAACCGCGGAAAAAGCGAGCTAGATATTTTGAAACTTTGTGATGAGGCGATTGCCCACCAATTCTTTTTTCTGTATGCATTAATTCCCGCCACATTCCTTTAGCAAAACAAAAATTAGCGCATTCCAACGTAAAAATCTGGCATGGTTGTAGGATTTCCGCTGGTGCCAATTTAACTTCAGTAAAAGCGTTTGAAACAGAACAGGCCATTGCTGCTGGCGCAAAATGAAATTGATATGGTAATTAACGTTGGCTGGATTAAATCGGGAAAAATGGCAAGCGGTACAAGAAGATATTCAAGGTGTGCTTATGCCCGTCGGCGTACCACTAAAAGTAATTTTAGAAACTTGCTTGCTTACCAAAGACGAAATTGTCCGTGCTTGTGAAATTTGTAAGCATTGCGAGTGGCTTTGTCAAAACCTACCAGTTTCAACAAAGGTGTGAGCTACCGTAGAAGATGTTACACTAATGAAACAAACTGTAAAGGCAATAGTGGTCACTCTGGCGGTATTCGTGATACACTGAAACAGCATTAGCCATGATAAATGCCGGCGCAACTCGTATTGGGGGCCAGTGCGTATTGCTATCGTAAACGGATTAAAAGTACAGACACTGAGTTTATTAAGTAATAAATAAAATCTGCATTCTAAATAACAAAGTAATTCGATTCTAGAATGCAGATTTAATACAGGTTTTAAAGTGCGGTGAAATTAGCGTTTAGATTTCACTAACTTCTCAGTAAGTTCGTAAGCACGAAGTTTTGCTAATTCTTTAGAAAGTTTAGACATCATCGTAATCAGCATCATGGTGATGTTGATGAATGTTTTCTTCCGCACGTTTCTTAGCAGCAAGAACACGCTCGCTATCAAGCTCTTGACCAGAATTGCGACATCCGCAAGAACAGTCACAATCGTTGGTTGAACTTCTAAAAGCCGCCGAAAACATAGATAACTTCTTCGTTATCATTTTCTAAAGTAAATTTAACAATACCGGCTTGATTGCTGTCAATAAAGGGTGTGCCCGTAAAACACCGAGCTCACCTCAATACCTGTTGCTTGAACACTTTCACGTTGCCGGAAAAGATTTTTGTTCTGCACTTACGACTGTTGAAATTAAATGTTGCCATGTTTTTCTCCTTCAAGTTTGATATGCATCAGCTTGTGATTACATATTTTTGGCTTTTTCTAGCGCTTCGTCAATTGACCAACCATAGCAGAACGCTTGTTCCGGAACATGATCATATTCGCCGTTTACGCATCTTTAAAGCCACGAATGGCTAACGGAACGTATTTACGTGTGCCGTTAAATACTTCAGCAACGAAGAACGGTCGTAGATAAGAAACGTTCGATCTCATGCGCACGCGCTACGACCAATTTATCTTCTTCAGATAATTCATCCAGCACCAGAATTGCAATAATGTCTTTCAATTCTTTATAACGTTGTATGATACGCATGCCACGAGCAACATCATAATGCTCTTGACCAACAACCAATGGGTCTAATTGACGAGATGTAGAATCTAATGGGTCAACCGCAGGATAAATACCCAAAGACGCAATTTGACGGCTCAATACAACGGTTGAGTCGATGCGAAGGTTGTTGCCGGAGATGGGTCAGTCAAGTCATCCGCAGGCACATAAAACTGCTTGTACAGACGTGATAGAACCTGTTTTGGTTGAAGTAATACGTGCTCTTAACACCCGATTATCTTCAGCTAAGGTTGTGGTAACCTACTGCGGATGGCATACGACCTATAACGCAGATACTTCCGTACCAGCAGGGTATAACGATAGATATTATCCACGAAGAATAATACATCACGACCTTCATCACGGAATTTTTCCGCCATGGTTAAACCGGTTAACGCAACACGTAAACGGTTACCCGGTGGCTCATTCATTTGACCGTAAACCAAAGATACTTTATCCAATACGTTGGAATCTTTCATTTCCGTGGTAGAAGTCGTTACCTTCACGGGTACGCTCACCTACACCTGCGAATACAGAATAACCGGAGTGTTCAATCGCGATATTACGAATTAATTCCATCATATTACGGTTTTACCTACACCTGCACCACCGAATAAACCAACTTTACCCCCTTTTGCAAACGGGCAAATTAAGTCGATAACTTTAATACCGGTTTCTAATAATTCGGTACTGTTTGATTGTTCTTCGTAGCTTGGTGCAGAACGGTGAATAGACCAACGTTCTTCTTCGCCAATCGGACCTTGTTCATCAATTGGGTCACTTAACACATTCATAATTCGACCAAGGGTTTTGTTCCTACCGGTACTTGAATCGGGTCATTTGTGTTTTCTACTGCGCAAACCACGTTTTAAACCGTCAGAAGCACCTAATGCGATACAACGTACCACACCGCTCACTAATTGTTGTTGAACTTCAAGGGTCAAACCTGTTTCAACATTTAATGCATCATAAACTTTTGGTACTGCATCTTGTGGAAATTCACGTCAATCACCGCACCGATGATTTTGTACAATTTTACCTGTCGCCATGTACTGTTCCTCTTCTACTAAATCGCAGCCGCACTGGCAACGATTTCATTTAATTCATTTGTGATACTTGCTTGACGAGCTTTGTTATACACCAACCGCAGGTCATTAACTACTCTGCGTTATCTGTTGCTGCTTTCATCGCTACCATTCGAGCCGCTTTGTTCCTGAAGCTAAATTATCTACAACTGCTTGATAAACTTGAGATTCTAAATAACGAACTAAAAGGTCGTCATAACACCTTTGGTTCAGGTTCGTAAACATAATCCCATGCCTGTTGTCTTTCGATTAAGTGACTCGTTTTCCATTTCCGGTAAAGGAACTAATTGTTGTACAATCGGTTTTTGCGACATCGTGATTAATGAATTTGTTGTATGCAATATAAAGTGCACTCAATTTCTCCATTACGATAAGCATCAAACATGGTATTTGCTACACTAATTAATTCTTCTAAAGAAGGGTTATCATCGAAGCCGGAAAGTTGGCTTTTTACCTTAAAAACCAAGGAACGGAAAAACTAATCCCTTTAGAACCAATCAGCCAAGCTCAGTCGTCGCATTTGTGATTTCCAATCTTTAATTTGGTTAAGTGTGGTTTTAAAACAAATTCACGTTTAAACCACCACATTCACGATCGGTAGAAATAACTAAAATACCAACTACATCCTGTTCAACTACGTGTTTATAACTCGATACTTTGCTTTAGACACATGGCTGATAACACTACGGATAGTTTTCGTAGAATACGGACTGAGATGCCGCCATACGGTCCTGCGTTTTACGCATTTTCGAGGTTGCAACCCTTTCATTGCCTTATTGAATTTTTTCTGCGTACTTTGTACGCTGGCAATTTTAGTTTTTATCTCTTTTGCACCTGCCATCTTATTTCTCCGTTACTACCAGCACTATTAGCTTTGAAACTATCTAAAATACCTTTTAATGTATCTTTTAGATTTCATCATTATAGTTACCGGTTTTAGTAAGCTCTTGCATAAACTCAGCATAATTACGATTTGCATAATCTGAAGTGCAGGTTTCAAAACTTGCAATTTTAGATAACTCAACATCGTCTAAATAACCAAATTCAACCATGCAAATAACACTACTGCTTGCTCAGCAACAGAAAGCGGAGAAAATTGTTTTGTTTCAACAATCCGAGTTACTTTTCACCATGAGAAAGTTGTTTTACGGGTTGCATCATCAAGATCTGCAAAGCAAACTGACAAATGCCGCTGATTCACGATATTGTGCAAGTGCAGTACGAGTACCACCCGCAAGTTTCTTAATAACTTTAGTTTGTGCAGAACCTACCTACGAGAAACAGAAATACCCGGGTTCACCGCAGGACGAATACCTGAGTTAAACAAGTTAGATTCTAGAAAAATCTGACCATCGGTAATGAAATCACGCTAAGTAGGAACGAATGCAGAAACGTCACCCGCTTGAGTTTCAATAATTGGAAGAGCAGTTAAAGAACCGGTTTTTCCTTTTACTCACCCTCGGTGAATTTTTCTACAGTATTCTTCATTTACAGAGAAGCACGTTCAAGCAAACGTGAGTGTAAGTAGAGATACGTCACCAGATATGCCTCACGACCTGGGTGGACGACGTAATAATCAGGAAATTTGACGATAAGCAAACTCGCTTGTTTAGAAAGATCATCATAAACGATTAATGCATCTTCCACGATCACGGAAATATTCACCCATTGCACAGCCGGCATACAGGTGCCAATATTGCAATGCTGCAGATTCAGATGCAGACGCAGCAACGACGATAGTGTTAACTAGTGCGCCATGTTCTTCTAATTTGCGTACTACGTTGGCAATAGTTGATGCTTATGACCAATCGCAACATAGATACATTTATACGCTGAGTTACGTTAGTACGATGGCAGTCAATCGCTAATGCTGTTTTACCGGTTTGACGGTCACCGATAATCAATTCACGTTGACCACGACGATTGGTACCATGGAGTCAGCCGCTTTATAACCGGTTTAGACGGGTTGATCAACGGATTTACGTTCAATTACACCCGCGATAACTTCAACCGAGAGAAACCGTCATTTTCAATTTCACCTTACCATCAATTGGTTGACCAAGCGTGTTTACAACACGACCTAATAAACCGCGACCAACCGGTACTTCAAAGAATACGGCCAGTACATTGAACTTCCATTCCTTCAGCAAGATCTGCATAAGGTCCCATTACCAGCACCACCAGAATCTCTTTCTAAGTTTAATGCCATCGCGTAACGATTACCCGGAAGTGCAATCATCTCCCTTGCATTACTTCGCTTAACCCATGAATACGAATACATACCATCGCTTACAGAAACGATTGCACCCTGTACATGCGCTTCACTTTCTACATTAAACTGAGCAATGCGTATTAATTCACTAATTTCAGTTGAATTTAGTTGCATTTTCTAATCCTCTTATATTGCATCATTTTGCTAAACGGCAGAGTTGTCCACGACTACTTCCGTCAATCACAAAATCTTCTGTACGAATGATAACGCCAGCAATGAGCGAGCTATCAACGTTGCAATTTAACTAACTTTTGGGCTAATCTTTTTCCATTGCGGCAGCAATTTTTCTTGTTGCATGGCGCTTAATGGTTGAGCTGATGTTAGCTTTAACTTCGCAATAGTATTTGTACCTTCAGCATAATGTTGAAATTCTTTAAAAACTTGCGGAAGGACAGTTAAACGCTTATTTTCAGCCATTAACCGAACCAAGTTTTTGCCCATATTGATTCTAATTGTTCACCAAATTGGATCACCGTATTCTGCAGTTTTGAGCTGAAAAAGAGAACTTGTTAGTAACTTTGCATTGCTTTCGTTTTTCACTAACCCAGCAAGAAAAACCTCAACATTTCATTCCATTTTTCAACCGCACTTTTATCAGATCTCACTTTGTTCAACGGCAAAACTCAAACGCTGCTTTTAGCATAGGGCGAGCTATGGTGAGTTAATTCTGACATGCTCAACCTTCTTATAGTTCTGCAACTAATTTATCAATAATGTCATTGTTGGCTGCTTCGTCCACAGTACGCTCAACAATTTTTCCTTTCAGCACCGCAATAGCCAAAGACCGAACTTTAATACGTAATTCTTCTTGAACACGTTTGCGCTCAGCCTCAACTCTCTGCATAGCCTTGTTCCAATAACTTTTTAGCTTTAAGTTCTTTCGCTTCTGCCTTCGTCTAAAACTTTCATTTGCGACGTTTATTGGCTAACCCATTTCTTGGGCTTGAATTTTTGCTTGAGAAATTCTTTTCTAGCATATTTTGTATCTGTTGTTCTTTTTCGCCGCTTCAGCGAAAGCTAAAGCATTCGCAATTTGGCTTTGACGTTTTTCAATTGCATTAATAATTGGCCAAAACAAATTTCATGCAGAACCACTATGAAAAATTGCGGAATGCAATAGTTGACCAATCAATGTTGCATTTAAATTCACAACGTCCCTCTTAATCTGCTTTGTTTTGACGTTGATAGCAAATAAGGTGATTATTGTAATAAACCGATGAATGGGTTTGCGAAAATCGCAAAAGAAATACCAACAGCAATCATCGCAATCGCATCCAATAAAACCTGCAACAACAAACATTTTAGTTAATAGGCTGATGCAAAAGCTCTAGGTTGACGGGCAGAAGATTCTAGAGAATTTACCACCTAAGATAGCAAAAGCCGATACTGTACCTAATGCAGCAAATGCAAGAAGGATTGATGCACCTGATGGTGTAGCTATAATTACAGTTTCCATAATGTTCTCCAATAGAAGTTAAGTTTAGCCCTAGAGCCGGTTAATATAAAGATTAAATGATCTGCTTTGTTATAAGCAATACATCAGAGTAAACAACCGTCAACATCATGGTAGATGAATGCATGCAACGTAATATCAAAATATGGAAAAATAGCCCAAGCGAGGGTGTAACGGAATTCCAATGCTGCAAAGTTATATCCGCAGAATACATCACAGCGATAAGAATAAAGATCAATTCCCTGGCACATATTACCGAACAAACGGAAAGCCAGAGAAATCGGTTTAGCCAGTAAAGTGACGGTTTCAGAATAAGTTAACCGGAATAAACGCCCAATGATTAAATGGGTGTAACGTATATTCCTTAACCAATCCACCAAAACCTTTTGGTTTACTGTATAGAAAAAGAATCAGGAAGAATACACAGATTGACATACTCTAGTGTCGCACTAATCTCAGCTGTCGGCACAGCTCTCAAATAGTGAATACCAAATAAACCTGCAAATTGCGGAAGAAAAATCCACCGGGATTAAGTCGATGGCATTCATAATGAATACCCAACAAAAATGGTTAACGCCAGTGGCGCAACAACATTACGCGGACCATGGAAATTTTTCTTTTTACGATACCATTAATCCATTCTACTAAAATTTTCGACCAAACATTGCATTTGCTTGGCACGCCCAGCGTTGCTTTTTCTCGCAACACGAAAAGATGAAAAAGGAAAATAATGGCTGATACGATAGAGAAAAATAAGGTATCTACATGAATATTCCAAAAACCATCACCACTTTTTTAAAAATGATAAATGGTGACTGATATATTCAGAGGTTGTTTATGTCCAGACATAGTAACCCCTTATAAAAATTAAGACCTGTTACACAAAAATGGAATAAGATTATTCAACATTAATGCCATAAAACCTATATAGAATAAATTCTTTTTATAACCAACCATTTAAATGCTAGCAGCGATAAGAATAATTGTTAAGTTAAATTTAACAAATTTCACGATAAAGTGCGGTCAGTTTTGTTGATAAATGTTGTTTGCAGATACCACATAAACAAAAACAAAAAGGTAAAAAGCACAGAGAAATCCTACCAAAATCAACGCACTTTTTCCATTCCAGAAAGCTAACAACACCTCAAAAACGAGGATGATACCAATCTATTAGCATCGTTTTTTATAACGATTTTTAGTCTGATTAAAACTCTGGACATTATTTTACTTTTTATATGCAAAAACTGGCTAATTATACCTTTTGAACTAAAAGAGATTCAACATAAAACAGTAGTGTTAAATAAATCACACTTTTAAACAAATCATCACAAAATGACGAGATGCCGCTCCCCAGCGTGATTCGGGAACCTCTGTAATTAATGACATTTTCACCTTAAATTGAGGATTTAATTCTTTCACTTCTTCTTCGTGATAAAGCCCTTTAACGCATAAAATAATCCATCCGATTTAGGTAATGATGACACCACTCCGTCATGTCTTTCAAGGACGCAAAAGATGACTTAACACGCCATCAAATTGATGATCGGGATGGTAATCTTCTACTCAGCTTAGTACCGGTTCTACATTAGTTAGCCCAAGCTCACGAATAGCATACGAATAAAAACTAACTACGTTTTACCTAAACTATCCAATAGAACAAACTGTTTTTGCGGATTAACGATGGCTAAAAGGCAAACCAGGTAAGCCCGGGCCGGTGCCGACATCGATAAAACGGTTACCTTGTAAATAAGGGCTAACTACAGTACTGTCTAAAATATGCTTAACCAACATTTCTTGCGGATCACGCACAGAAGTCAAGTTATATGCCTTATTCCATTTGTCGAGTCACATAAAACCAACTTAACTAATTGTTGTTGCTGTTGTTCTGTCACAGAAAAGTGCGGTCTGTTTTAATAACGTTTTTAGTTTATCCGCCAACTGAATGTCTAAATTAGCCATTCATCCACGTTTGCATGCCTGCTTTTCAAATTCACCAAAAATAATGGAAATCGCCGCCGGCGTAATACCGGAAATACGGCTGGCTTGTCCGATAGATACCGGGCGGTGTTGTTCCAGTTTGATATGAACTTGTTAGATAATCCCGCAACTTTTAGAATAATCAAAATTCCGGCGGTATAGCTGTATTTTCGTGGCGTTTTTGTTTTTCGATTTTCGTCTTGCTGATGTTCGATATATCCTTGATATTTAATCGAAATTTCACTTGTTCAATCGCTTCTTTATCGGCCATCGGCGGTTGAGACAGCGTGCAAGTGCGGTCAAAATTTGATAATTGATTTCGGGCGACGCAATAAATCTTTCACCACTGGCTTCACGCACCAACGGACTGGCCTAATACTTGATTGGCTTCTTCTAAATATTCTGAACGCGGATGTAACCAAATACTGCGTAAACGCTGACGTTCTTGTTCAATATTTTCCATTTTCTGATTGAAACGTCCCAGCGAGCTTCATCAATTAACCCAATTCATGGGCAATCGGTGTCAAACGAATGTCGGCATTATCTTCACGCAATAACAAACGATATTCCGCTCGGGAGGTGAGTACGCGATAAGGTTCTTTTGTTTGCCAAGCGTGCAAAGATCATCACCAACACGCCCATGTAGCTGATCACGACGTGGAACCAAACCTCTTTTCTTGCACAAGACCCGCGTTAATTCCTGCTAACAAAACCTTGAGAAGCAGCTCTTCATAACCGGTCGTCCTGTTAATTTGACCGACAAAGAATAAACCTTGAATGTTTGGTTTCTAACGTTGGTTTTAAATCACGCGGGTCAAAATAATCATATTCACTGGCATAAACCGGGCTTAATAATGCGCGCATTTTCCAACCCTTTCATGGAATTCACATGCCCATTTGTACGTCAAATGGTAAACTGGTGGAAATCCGTTTGATAAATTTCGCTTTGTGGTTAAACCTTCGTTCTAAATAAATTGATCGAATTACGATCAGCAAAACGCATCACTTTATCTTCGATAGATGGGCAATAACGCGGACCAATTCCTTCGATCACTCCGTGTACGTTGGGCTGCATCTGAGTCATTACGGATAACTTCATGCGTTTTTCATTCGTGTGTGTAATAAAACACGGAATTTGGCGAGGATGCTGATCGCAACGGATCCCATGAAAAGAAAATATCGGCAACTCTGCATCGCCATGCTGTTCGGCAGCACGGAAAAATCAATAGTACGTGCATCAATACGTGGTGATGTTCCGCTTTTTAAACGATTCTACACGTAAACCAAGATCTCAAACGATGAGAGAGTAACAGTAGCCGGATCCGCACGTCCCCTTCGCAATTTTCTAAACCAATCTGGATCTTACCGACTAAGAACGTGCTGGCAGTTAAAATTACTGATTTCGTAGGAAATTTCAGTCCCATTTTCGTCACGACACCGGTAGTACCGATCTTGCTCGATCAAAATATCACTAACTTGTTGGAAAAATATCTAAATTCGGTTGGTTTTCAGGGCTATTCTACAGCCTGACGATAGCAACACACGATCTCGCCTGTGCACGTGTTGCCCGTACAGCAGGGCCTTTGCTGCTATTCAGTGTACGAAAATTGAATTCCCGCCTGATCTGCGTGCTGTTGCCATTAAACCGCCCATGGCATCACCTCTCTTACTAAATGGCCTTTCTATTCCACACCTCGGATTACAAGACATTTGTCCTAGGGTATCGACATTATGCGGGTAAGTAGCGGGTTTTAATCCCGCTACGAGCAGGCGCCAATGCGGCTTCAGTCCCTGCATGACCGCCACCGATCACGATGACATCATAGGTTTCAGTGTGCAAAACATGATTATAGAATAATTCTATTGAATGAGGTACGGATCTTTGATCCTTTTAAAAGAATTCGGTCGCTATTCTACTGAAAAATCTTGTTTTTGTTAAAAGGTCAGTTTCATTGAAAGAAAAGATGAGATCGTAAAAGGATCTCTCGTTAGCTGAAAAATAAGATCTTTATATAAAGATCTATTTTATTATTACTATTATAAGGATCGATGAATAGCTTGAATAAGATCTTATTTTGTAAATGAGAACATAGATTGCTTTTAAAACTGTTAGATCTCACTGATCTTACATCAATTTCTTGTGTATAACTTCGTGGTTTTATCACAGTGCATGATCTTTCGAAAAACTTACCCATTTTATAAAAACAGATTTTTAATCAATTTTATTTTAAGTTTATCCAAGTGTTTTTCTTGATAATTGATTTGTGAAAAACTAAATTGATGAAAATTTTATTTGTAAAATTAGGCAACCAGTCCTCTGCACATTGTTCTTGGTCGGTTTCTCGTTAATACGTCAATGCGCAAAGCATCAGTCATTTTGACCGCACTTTTGCCAATAAACATTGTTCTACCGCATCACGGCAAAGCAAAGGTGTCGTAATCGGGAATTTCAAACCGATCACCGCAAACTTCCAATGTTGAAAGATCTCATATCGCTTTGCATCAAGTGCTTCAAATAACGGTTTGAGGTTATCCGGCACTCCTCCTGCACCATGGGTGGAAGTTACCACCAACCATAATTTTTCATTGATAACTTCATTTAATGCCGGGCCATGATGTAATTCGGTGCTGAAACCCTGTTAGTAATAGAACTTTCTAAGTGTTCGGCAGACATATTCGGCACCGCCCTAAGTGCCGCCGGTGATTAACAAATTTTAGGTTGCATTTTTCTCCAAAAAGAAGGCAGATTAACTACGTCTTTGTTTTTATTAATCGATTAGATACCGTCAGTCATACCTATGATAGAACGTAAACGCTCTTGAATAGTTTTTGCTGTTCGTTTCTTAACTGTTCGTTTTCACCACGTAATGCATCGTTTTCTTGTTGTAGATTTGTTGTTTTTCTTTTTTAATTCTTCACTTCTAATTGAAGTAATTGAATAGTTTCAACTGTTTGTAATTTTGTTTTCTATCTGATTCACTTCAAATGACGTGGTAATTTCCTCTAAAACAAATGGATAAAAGTGGCTTTATTCTACCTAGTTAATTGGTTTTATAGTGGAGAATCAATAATCTTTTGAATTAATGTACCCTTTCAGAAAAATTTCTTGATGTTTTTGGTATGCAAACGTTTGCTAGTGATAAAATAAGTCGATTTTTACTTCTCATTTTTGAGAATTTCCCCATGAACGGATCATTAGCCATTGAGTTTTCAAGGTAACAGAAGTCGCTGCATTAGCGGATTTGCTTGGTTAGGACGTGGTGATAAAATTCGACGATGATGCTGCCGTAGCAATGCGTTATATGTTGAATTTTGAGTGCATATGGACGCAGAAGTTGTTATTGGTGAAGGAGAATTGATCAAGCACCAATGCTGTATGTTGCAAAGAGTGGGATCCGGCATGGGAGAATGAGTAATCGATTGCTGTTGATCCAATTGATGGTGACACGCATGACGGCAATGGGACAAACTAATGCCATTTCCGTATTGGCGGCAGGGGTAAAAACACTTTTTAAAAGCGCCTGATATGTATATGGAAAATGGTAGACTAGGTCTGAAGCAAAAGGCATCATGATTTAAATTTTACCGCTTGAACAAAATTTGCGTCGTGTCGCCTCTAAATTGGGTAAATTATTATCTGACTTAACGGTAATGATTTTAGATAAACCTCGTCATAAAGAGGTTATTGATAAAATGCATCAATTAGGGTGTACGCGTATTTACTATTCCAGATGGTGATATTGCGGCATCGGTATTATGTTGTTTTACCGGAAGCGGAAAATTGATATGGTGTATGGGATTGGCGGTGCACCGGAAGGGGTTATTGCACGGCGGCAATCTCGTGCTTTTAGGGGAGATATGCAATCCGCTTTATTACCACGAAATGTCGTTAAAGGAAACTCGAAAAACTAATGCCTTGGCAGCAGAAGAAATTCGTCGTTGTGAAGAAATGGGTGTTCGGCAAATACGGTATTACAGCTTGAACAATTGGTGCGTGACGACAATTTAGTTTTTGCGGCCACGGAATTACTAATGGTGACCTATTAAAAGGTCATTCTATCGTAAAGGCAATCTGACAACCACGGAAAACCTTATTAATTCGAGGAAAATCCAGAACAATCCGTCGTATTCAATCTACCCATTATTTAGACCGAAAAAGACACCGCACTTTCACGTTTAATCGGCGCTTAATAAACTTTTAAAGAGCGGTCACTTTTTGAAGATGTTTTAGGCTCAACCTTGAGATCGTTGTCGAGCCTAAATATTCAGCTCCATCCCCAAATCAATAAAGTTTTGGTTCATATCAAATGCCGGTTTGGCGTCTTTATCTTTTTCCGATAATTCGTGCCGGTACGCCTGCTGCAGTGGCATAGTCGGGGATAGGTTGTAATACAACAGAATTGCACCGATTTTTGGCGTATTTACCCACTTCAATATTGCCCTAATGACCCGCACCAATCATGACGCCTTCACGAATTTTTGGATGACGATCACCACATTCTTTTCCGGTACCTCAAGGGTGACGCCCTGTAAAATAGACACGTTATTTTCAATCACGGAGGCTTTTCGCTCGACAACAATGCCGGTGGCGGTCGAACATAATACCGTGTCCGATTTTGGCAGCAGGGTGAATGTCTACGTCAAACGCAACGGAAATTTGGTTTTTGCAAATAAATAGCCAGTGCTTTGCGGTTTTGTTGCCATAAATGATGGGTAATACGATAACTTTGAATAGCGTGAAACCCTTTTAAACAGAGCAAAGAGGGTTGACCAAAGTTCTACCGCAGTGATCTCGTTGACGAACGGCTTGAATACCAAAAGCAGCACATCTCAGTCAATGCTTGGTTTTTCCTGATAGGTTTCTTCGATAATTTCGCGTAGTGCAATAGCCGGCATAATCGTGTTAGCTAATTTGTTGGCTAAAATGTAACTCAATGCACTGCCTAAATTATGATGTTTTAAAATCGTTGAATGGAAAAACTGGCGTTATAGGTTCGTTATCCACTAACTCTTTTGCTTCCTGACGAATATTTTGCCAAACCGTTGATGACATGGATTATTCCTCTTTACGTTCTCTACCTAATAAACTCAATGCGGCTTCTTTCGCATTTTTGCCCTACAGAACAGGACTTGGTAAATTTGTTCAGTGATAGGCATTTCAATGCCGTGTCGTTGTACAGTAAATGGGCTTCTTAGTATTATAGAAACCTCTACTACCCTGACCGATATTATCCATTGCTGTTTGAGCTGGAAAACCTTGTCCTAACATCGCACTGAAACGACGGTTACGGGATTATCATCCGTACAGGTTAAAACGGATCACCTAAGCCGGACATGCCCATAAAAGTATTTGGATTTGCGCCTAGGGCGATACCTAAACGAGATATTTCGGCAATACCGCGGGTGATAAGTGCTGTTCTAGCATTTCGCCAAATCCATGCCGTCGGACATCTGCGCCAATGGCAATTACGTTTTAATGGCACACAGTTGTACACCAAGCATCACCGTTATTAATGTAAACGCGAAAATGTTTGCTGCAATGAATGCGCGCTTGAAAATTGCAATGCAAATTCTTCATCGTTGGAAGCTAAGGTAATTGCTGTCGGGAGACCTGAAGCCAATTCTTTGGCAAAGGTTGGACCTGAAAAAGCACCGCTAAGGGATAGTGGCTACCCAATTTTTCTTTAATAACCTCTTCCAACAAACGACGTATCTCTTTCTAAGCCTCTTTGTGGCCCAAACAATACGGCTATCAGGACGTAGTGCGGTCGAATTTGATCGAGAATTTCACCCAAAACAATGACTGGGAACGGCTAATAATAAACTGCAGCGTGCATGCTATGGCTAAATCCGTTTCTATTTGTAACGAATCGGGAAAAACAATCTCCGGTAAAAATTCCGTATTTTGTCGCTCGCTATCAGGTTTTTGCATTTTGTCGGATTATGTCCCCAAAGACGGTTAAATGTCCATTGCGGGAAAAATGCGATAGCCAGGCGGTACCAAAAGAACCGGCGCCCTAATACGGTAATAGAAGAATGGGTTAAGGTCGTATTCATCATTACTCGCTCGACGGATAAAAATGAGGTAACAGAAAAATAGAACCACTTTATCAAAAGTGGGTTTTTGAGATTAATTTGCTTTTTATTGCCTCGGCAGATTCTTGCTCTTGTTGTTGACGTTGTAATATTCAACAAATAAAGCATCGAAGTTAACGGAGAAAGATTTAATGCAGGGAAAGTGCCACGGTTGACTAAGTTGGAAACCAATTCACGGGCGTAAGGAATAACATATTTGGGCATTGAGCAGTTAAGCAATAGTGCCATTTGCATCTTCTACAAACCGCCAATGGTAAATACACCGGCTTGTTTACTTCACAAAATAAAAAGCCACATCGCCGGAATCTTCAAAAGTGGTTTCAACGGAAATATTTAGGCAAAACTTCGTATAAATCATCGGCTAATTTTAACGGTTTCAGTAGATAAATCAAAAAGCCAGTTTTGGTTTCACTCTTGATTGAAAATGTGTGGCAAATTAGGTGCTTCAAAAGAAACGTCTTTGACATAGATACGTTGAATTTGAGTACTGCTTTTGAACTTCTTGTTCCTCGTTGTTTACAACATCTTTGTTTTCTTCGGTCATTTTTGTGTCCTTATTTATTTTTAACTAAAAAGGTAAACTTTGCTGCTCGCCAGCCTGCAATGCTTCTTTCAAGGAATAAACGTGAATAAACCTTGTTTTGCCAAAGTTTCAGCAGAAGCGGAAGTCACACTCGTTGGCACAAACCAAAAATAACAGGCGTTTCTTTGTCGTTGTCTGATTTTACCAACATTGTGATTTTTAATTTCGGTAGGAAGCAGGTTTAAACTGTTACATGATATGGCCTGTAAAGTCATCCATTGAGCGTCAATAACAACAGCACTTTTTGATTGATTAATACGCAATGGCTCAGTATTTTCAATCACTTTCGTTTTGCTGGTGGCTGATTTGATGAAGTGGTAGATAACCACTAGAAAAATAGCGACCCAAGCAATAACAATTGAAAGAATGATTTTTGGCAAATTCAATTGCCATCGGCATAAATTCTTCCATATTTCTCAATAATTAGGTTTAAAAATAAGGGCTCAAGTATAACTTTGCTTTGACTATTTATCAAAAGTTATTGTTTCTATGGAGGGTGTTGATTTTGTTGAAATAATCATCAGATTTTTGTTTAAAACCGATATGGATCATAATTTAATGAGAACATTCAAAAATCAGTCATACTCAGTGTTGCAACATTCTTATATAATTAGGCCGAATTTTGGGCTTTAAATCCTGATTGCCTTGAAAGGCATCTCTATCAAAATATATCTGAGTATAATTTCTTATACGTTACACAGATTTTTTACCATTCTAGCTGAGGCAGTATGCGTCTGCATGTGTTTTACTCAATTCGCCATCGTGTTGCTCTGTCATTTTGGTCGGTGCACGTGTTGGCGGTATCGGTTTGGGTGTTTTTGGCGGCTTTGGGGCTTTGCTATTTTGTCTTTCGGTTTTGGTTTAAACCGGCAGGTTTGCCAACTGACGTGATGCTTATGATTATGGCAGTAGTTTCTGCGGCAGCAGCAATGCAAGCATCAGGTGGTTTAGATTACATGATCAAAATTGCGACAAATATTTTACGTCGCAATCCAAAACATATTACATTTATCGCCCTGCAGTGACTTTGGACCTTTACGCTATTAGCCGGTACAGGGCCACGTTGCCTATTCTGTAATACCGGTAATTGCTGGTAGTCGTCAAAAATGGCGTCCGTCCTGAACGTCCAATGTCCATGGCGGTTATCGCCTCTCAATTTGCGATTGTTGCTAGTCCGATTGCTGCCGCTGTAGTGTACGTTGTCGCGTATCTTGACGCAAGGCATCTCATTTAGGATGCGAATCGTTACAATTCCTTCTACTATTCTGAATTTCGCGCTTGTCATTTGTCAATAAAATGGCAAAGTGAAAGTGATCCGGAATATCAACGTCGTTTTACACGATCCAAAAATATGCGAAGCCTTTAATTCAACTGTTGTCGGTAAAGAGCTTGAAAATTAGCAATCCTAAAATCTCCGTATCCCTTTCTTATTTGGCATTACTCGTTGTGTTAATGGGAGCAATGCCTTCTTCGTCCGGTATTTGATGGCAAACCAATGGTAGCGCATACCATTGAGATCATCATGCTATCTATCGGTGCGTTGATTATCTCTAACTGTAAAACCGGATGGCACTGAAATTACTAAAGGTTCTGGTATTCCACGCCGGTATGCGTGCGGTAATCGCTATTTTCGGTATTGCATGGTTAGGTGATACCTTAATGCAAGCCCATATGGAAGAAGTTAAAGGTTTTAGTAAAAAGGTTTAGTCGAAACCGCACCTGACATTTGCTTTCGCCTTGTTCACTACTTTCAGTGTTAGTTAACAGCCATAGATGCTACTAGCAACTCTATTCCCATTGGGTATTGCTCTTGGTATTCCACCGGCAATCTTGATCAGGTGGTTTGTTGCGTAAACGGCTACTTTTCATCCCGAACTACGGTCCAATCCATTGCGTCAATTGACTTTTAGATACCACTGGTACTACACGAATTGGTAAAATATATTTTCAACCACAGTTTCATGCTACGGGTTGTATTAGTGTGATTTTCTGTTTAGGTTTCGGTCTGTTATTTGCAATATCTTATAACCTGATTTGAATTTTTATACAAATAGCACTTTCTTAGGTGCTATGTTTTAAAATTAAGCGTCAAATATAAAAACACCCGTAATTAGAATCAAATTAATTATCATTTGTTATAAAAATGTTGTGATGTAGCCCTTTACTCATATGATTTTTGTGGAAAAATAAACGTTATGATGATTGATAAACGGCTGATAAGCACAGTCAGCAGATAGCAAAAATGGACTGCTATTAATGTCTTATGGAACTGGGTCGCCTTAATCGGCGGGATTATAAGGTGCAGTTGTATTTGCCATTTGTTTGCGAATGGGCGTTTGAGCGCACGCTCACACTACAGAATGGTCATTTTTACCGTCGTTTTGTTGCTTGTCCGGCGTTGCGTGCTTGGGCAGGAAAAATGGCGGTGAAAGCCTCCTATAAAGCGAGTACGCAAGTGAAGCATAAATTGCGCACACTGAGTTTATCAAAAATTGTCTTCCATGCCGCTGAATCAGGTTAACCAACAATCTACCTCTTCCGTGATCCAAGTGGCATCTGAAGGCGTGGAGCAACTGAAATTTATTTCGGTCGTTATCTTCCGCAGTTGTTTTATAGTTTGCTTGCACCGCTCACATTGTTTGTTTTCTTGGTCTTTTTAACGCGCCAACCCTCATTAATTCTTTTTGGTTTGTGTGCTGTTAATTCCAATGTCCATCATTGCGGTAAATAAAATCGCGAAACGTTTATTGGCGAAATATTGGTCTATTTTATGTGGGGTTAGGCAGTAGTGGATAACCTACAAGGCTTGATTACCTTAAAAATCTATCAAGATGACGACTACAAAGCCAAACAAATGGATATTGAAGCGAGAATTTCCACCATCACCATGGAAAGTGTTGACCATGCAGCTGAACTCCGTTTTCTTTTAATGGATTTATTGGCTTACGGCGTGCAGCGTTGGGAGATTTTGATAGCGCTGCAATACCAAGACGGTAATTTCGCTATTTTTGGTGTCATTTTATTTATTTTGCTTTTCTTCCGAATTTTTCATTCCGTTACGCTTACTCGGTTCTTTCTTCCACGTAGCGATGAACGGCAAGGCCGCTTCAGATCTTTGCGCTGCTAGATACGCCGGGTAGAAGAAAACAAAAGTGCGGTGGATTCGCCAAAAATGAAGTCAGCGTGCAAATTATGATTTACATTTTGCCTATTCTGCAGAAAAACCGGCGATTAACGGCTTAAACCTTAATATTCGACCGAAGCAATTAACAGTTTTTGTGGGTAAAAGCGGTCGCGGTAAAATCCACGCTGGTTTCTTCCTGCTCATGGGCTTTTTACCAAGCGCAACAAGGAAATTTTGTTTAATGGCGTCGATATTAAACAAATTAACGGTCATTCCTTATATCGCCACGTTTCGTTGGTGAGTCATAGCAGTTACATTTTTCAAAGGCAGCCTCAGAGAAAATATGTTGATGGCATTGTCCGATGCTTCTGACGAAGCTATTATCAATGCTTGGAACAAGTGAATTTGGCGAATTTCGTCCGTGAAAACGGCGGGTTGAGACATGATGTTATTAAGTCGCGTGAACCAACTTGTCCGGCGGTCAATTCAACGTTTAGCATTGGCACGAGCCTTTGTTGCACAATGCCGACTTATACGTTTTCGATGAAGCCGCAACATCGATGTAGAAAGTGAAGAAATCATTCTGCAATTTATTCAACAGCTTAAAACACGAAAAACTATTGTCATGATTTCTCACCGTCTGGCGAAATGCGGTGAATGCCGATCAAATTTATGTGTTACAAAGCGGTCACTTGGCAGAATCAGGGCGATCGCGCTTCTTTAATGGCTGAAAACGGAATTTATGCAGAAATGTTTAATCAACAAAAGAACTTAGAAAAATATCAGAACGGGGGCAAACTCATGCGTAAGAACGGTATTTGTCGTCATGTGGCAGCTCGTGAAATTGGTGACGCTGTTGGCGCATATCATGAGTTTCACTCATTATTATGGGCACCCTCGGTTTTCCTTTAGTGCCATTTTCATTATGGTGCTAGGTGCCATGGGCTTGTCGGAGTTGCTTAACTTTCATACCCACGTCAAATTTATCGCAAATTTTGACCGCACTTATTGTGCTGGCGGTAGCGCGTGGCATTTTGGCGTTATTTGGAACAAATGTCCGGCCATTACATCGCCTTCTAAATTATTGGCGTTGTTGCGCGATAAAGTGTTCAGCGCATTGCGTCGCTTGGCGTTGTGAAATTGCAGGACGAAAACAATCCGGTCAATTGCTTTCCTTGGTCACTAACGACATTGAATTGTTGGAAGTGTTTTTATGCGACACCATCGCGCCGATCGCCATTGCCTTTTTAACCTCTGGAATTTTATTGGCGGTATTCGCGCATATTTCTTGGTGGTTTGTGTTAGTGGCATTTTTAGCTATGTCACCGTCGGTATTATTTTGCCTATTGTCACCACCCAAATGGCGCGTGAAGATGGCCGTAAACTACGCGTGACTTAGTCGGCGAAATGAGACGATTTCTTCCTCGACAGGCTCGCGGCATGAAAAGAAATTCAACTTTTCGGCAACGAGGAAAAACGCTTACAGGAAATCCACCAACGCAGTGATCGACCGTCTTTTTAAAAATCACAACAAGAAGGCAATGCGTTCGTTCACGGAAATCGCGGTGTCTTTCTTCAATATCGTGATTTTTATTGGTGGGTTTGACACTATTTGCTTACGATTACTTTGATTTTGCTGTTTGCTCATTGGTGTGATTTTATTGATGTCCAGTTACGGCCCGGTGATTGCTTTTAAGTAACCTCGTCCAACAACTTATTGCAAAACCTCGCCAGCGGCGAACGTGTCTTGGCATTATTGGCAGAACAACCGAATTAAAAAGATCGCTGAAAATGGTGTGAATATCGCCGATGTTCAGCAAACTAATGTGGAAAATGTCCGCTGGCTTATGCAGACGAACAAATTTTGTCTGATGTGAATTTACAGCTCAATAAAGGCGAAATTCTCGGTATTCATGGTCGCAGCGGTAGCGGTAAAAGTACCTTTTGAAATTAATAATGCGTTTTTACGATCCACAACAAGGTCGTATTTGCAGTAACGATACGGACTTCAAAAACATTAATACGGTGAATTTGCGCGACAATATCACTATCACCCAACAAACCCATATTTTCAATGAAACCGTGTATGAAAAATATTGTGTTGGCAAACCGCAAGGCAACCAAAGAGCAAGTGATTGAGCATCGAAAAAGCCTCCATTCATGAATTTATGCTGAGCTTGCCGAAGGCTACGACACCAAAATCACTGAAATGGGGAGCAACTTTCTGACGGTGAAAACAGCGTATCGGCATTGCTTTTGCGCCTTCTTGCACCAATGCGCCGATTATTTTGTTAGACGAACCGACCAGCAATCTGACAGCTTAAACGAAGCTATGCATTTTGCAACTCTTGTTAAACGTAAAAAGCAGAAAAACCGATCATTTTGAGCGGGTTTCATCGCGCCTCTACTATGGCAATTTGCTGATCAAGTTATTCCAATCGCTAACTGGACGTCATAGTCATAGTTAAAGACTTGTTGAAATAAGTGCGGTGGTCATATGTTTTTAAAACACATCAAAACCCACCGCACTTTTTTCCCAGTGCAAAATCCCATCAAACATTTGATGGGATTTTTGTTTTGAAAACCAAATTATTCTTTCGGTAATCTAATGAGGAAACTAATAACCGCCCCAGATAATGATAAGCGCGATAGCCATCGCATGATAATTGCGATTGGTTGACATCTTATTTTTCTCCTTGTTTTTGTACGATGATTTTTCCACGGTAAACGGGAAAGTAAGAAACTGATAATGACTAAAACCGATTGCCATGCCCCAACCGAAGGTGTTAACGAACCATTCAGGATAGCCTTCGTCAGCCGTTTGCTAAAAACTTGTAGTGGCTTTTGTAAAAAGCATGAACGCTCATACGCCGGTGGTAACCACAATGCAGGCTTTCCAGATTGTCGCCAACTTTGAAAGAGCCGGTTTTCGTTCAAGTGTTCACCAAGTTCTTTTTAATCTGCCGGTAACGATGATGGAGAGTAAAGAGAAGAATGCCAGCAACAATACCGAACATATTGACGAAGTTGTCCATGGTATCGCACATCGGCAAGCCTCCGCCGTACCAAATAATAAGGTGGATGCGACCATCATTGGTAAGCCCACCAAGAATGTTGCATGTGCACGACGTAAGCGTACTTATCTTGTACCGCCGCAATGATTACTTCTAATACGGAAATGAAAGAGGTTAAACCGGCGAAAACTAAAGAACCGAAGAATAACACGCCCAATAATTGACCCTAATGGTGCCCTTGTTAATGATGGTTGGGAAGGCAAAGAACGCTCAGCCGATACCGCCTTTTGCTACTTCGCTGACATCTTGTCCGTTGGCGACAGCAATGAACCCTAACGCAGAGAATACGCCGATACCTGCCAATACTTCAAAGCCTTTAGCAAAGCCAACAACTAAACCTGCGCCGGTTAAATCCGATTCTTTCTTCAAGTGAGGCATAAGTCAACATAATGCCGAAGCAAATGGAAAGCGAGAAGAAGATTTGACCATATGCGGCAAATCAAACACTGGGTCAGCTAATTTGTCCCAGTTTGGTGAGAATAAAGCATCAAGACCTTTTTCTGCACCCGGTAAGAACAGGAATAGACCACTAAGGTAATGAACACGATCACCAAAATTGGCATGAAGATAACGGAAGAACGTGCCACGCCTTTTTGTACACCAAAAAGAAAGAATCAATAAAGTGATAATCCACACGGCAAGTAACGGACCGACGACCGTGTCAACAAAATCCAAGCTTTAATGCCACCTGCACTTGCCATCTTAATGTGTTTCATGTGAAGAAATCTACCGGATTGCTACCCCAAGCGGAGCTAAAGGAATAATAGCATAGCTTTGCTGCCCACCAAGAATAACCGCATAGTAAAGACCGATAATCACGTTGATCATCACTTGCCACCAACCGAAGGTTTCAAAAGGCGGTTTTGAGTTTGCGATAAGCTAATGGTGGAGAGGCACCGGAATTTGTGACCTAAAGCATAATCTAAAAAGACCAGGGATACCGGCCGTTAATAACGCCACAATGTAAGGCAAAATAAAGGCGCCGCCGCCGTTTTCATCAAGTAACATAAGGAAAAACGCCAAATGTTTCCAAGCCGACTGCTGAACCGATCGCCGCAAAAATAAAGGCTCTGCGTCCGAGAATGTTTCACGTTTATGTGTTTGAGTCATGGAACAACCTGTTAAAGTTAAAAATGTTAGAGCGTCAATATAAATCAATAAAAACGCGAGTCAATAGATAAAAATAACAAATTATGAAAATTTACGTTATTTTTCATTAAATTATTTTTAAATTATAGTTTTTTTATTCTGTTTTAAAATTTAATTTTTAGAATAAAAATGAGATTTGTATAAAACCAACGTTAACTTGCTAAAAAGGACATAAAATGCCGAATAAAAACGCTAATGATGAAAAAGTTCCCTTTTTTGTGCATTTATTTCGGGCATAAATTTAGATTTTTGCTTCAATTGTGCTAAAGTATGCAAAATTTTTATGAATACCTTGTTTATGCAGCCAACATCGTTTCGGCGAAAAACCCCAAAAACGGAAAAACCAGCACAAAGTGCGGTTCATTTTAGCAGTGTTTCTAAGCCTAAAATCGCGTTTTCTCAAACTCAAGTAATTTTGTTCAACAAAACCCTTTGATGTGTTGTGCCAATTTAGTGATGAAAATGGCCGCAGCACGTTGAAAGATTTCATTGATATCGCCGAGGTTTATCCTGTCGGGCGATTGGATCGAGATAGTGAGGATTGCTGTTGCTGACTAACAACGGGGAGATTCAACATCGCTTGGCGGAACCCTAAGTTTTAAAAATGGAAAAACCCTTACTGGGTGCAGGTGGAAGGTGTGTCTGATGAAACCGCGTTAGAGCAACTTCGGCGAGGCGTGCAATTAAAAGATGGTAGTGACAAAACCGGCAAAAGTGCGGTTGATTTCCGAACTGGATTGTTTATGGCAACGCGTTCCGCCCATTCGCGAGCGAAAAAAATATTCCTACATCGTGGTTAGAAATTAAAATTTATGAGGGGCGAAATCGGCAAGTACGCAGAATGACGGCGCATATTGGCTTTCCGACATTGCGTTTAATTCGTTGTCAGCTTGCCGGGTTTTACTGCTCCAAAAATTTAGCGCCAAAAACCTACCGCACTTTAACGCAAGATGAACTAAAACAACTTTATCAATCACTTGGATTAACAATTTAACATGATGAGTAACCTATCCGTTTTTGAAACATTGGCGCGAGACAGCCATTTCTTTATTTTCGTTAAAATGGCGTTTGCTATGGTGCTGGGTGGCATTATCGGTTTGGAACGCGAATTAAAGCCAAACCCGTGGGGGTAAAAACCTGCACGATTATTGCGGTGACGACCTGTGTATTAACCATTGTATCCATTCAATCGGCTGAACATTATGCGCAAGTGTCAGAAAACATTCGTACTGACCCAATGCGTTTGGCAGCTCAGGTGATTAGCGGCATCGGTTTCCTTGGTGCGGGCGTGATTTTACGTAAGCACAACGATGCTATTTCCGGCGACCACGGCGGCGATTATCTGGGCGGCTGCGGGTATCGGTATGCTTCCGGCGCGGGCTTCTATTTTGATGCGATTATTGCCACCTTTATGATTTTTAATCGCCATTCGTTTGAGCCCGTCTGTGCATCGTTGGGTGCGCCGTTATGAGAAAAGAAGAAAAACCCGCATTACCGCCACATTGGCTTCGCCGGCTGCGGTGGGCAATTTATTCAGCTGCTACATAGCCATAACCATCTGATTGAAAATATTAATATGAAAGATCAGGCAAACGGTGAAACTAAATTGACGATTCGTTGCACGATTAATGATAAAGATACGGTTCACGAATTATACTTATTGCTGAAAAACGAACCGGATGTGCTGAGTTTAGAATTAGAAATTAAAAATCCCCAAGTATTCGCGGGGATTTTTGTTTGTTATTCAACGTAATTTTCCTAAAAATTTAAATGCGCGGTGTTAACAAGGCTTTGACTTCATCATCATATAAAGACAGGCGCAGTTCCTTTTCACCTGCTGCATAAGGGCCAAGGGCATAAGGTGGATAGACAAACGCAATGCCATCTTGTGAAAAATAGAAATTATCACTGAGGTAAAAATCGGCTTTTGCGGTAAAGGCTCTTGCCGTTCACCGTTATCGCCACGAGATTCATTTTGGTAAATCTCCCATAGCAACGCTTTTAACTTTGTTTTGTTGGGCTTTAGTAAAGACATCGTCTAATTGAATGACGGCTTTTTGTCTAAATCAACGTTCTAGATTGGGTGGAATACATGCCATGGGCACCACCGGAATAATGATAACCCATGGTGAAAGTTGCGATATTTTTCCCGTTGCTCAAAGGTATTCCACGTCAACATTGGTACTTATGCCAATCAGCTCAAAACTCTTTAACCTCTTTGACGTTATCTGCATAATGAGTTTGTAGATATTCAATAAAGTGTTGTTTTATTCTCAATTTTAACTTTACCTTCAGCCGTGAACTGGCGAATTAACTCATTACCAGTAAATCCGTTAACCAATCCATATTCGCTTTTAAGCTTTTCACGCTGATTTTTACCTCAGCTTCTTCAGGGCAAGACTGTTAGGCGATTTGTTATCAAACTTGATAGTTTCGGATTTTTCAAATAACACTTCCGGTTCCACACGAATTGCTTGATTTTTCCGCCAAATCCAAAAACCCTGTCTTTGTAAGGTATTCACTTGTGCATTTAGCTGCTCGATGGTTTGGGTTTGTTTTTCACTTGTTCCGGAAAAGGATGTTTTTCTTCATCATTGCAGCCAGTAGCGTTGAGACCGGCGACGGCTAAAAGCTGAAACGAGCAGTTTTTCATAGAAACTCCTTGCATAAAAATGTTGTGAAAATCGACCGCACTTTATGAGATCAACATACGTCCGCATCGCGCAATACGTGAATATTGCCTTTGCGACGCAGGAAAGCCACAGCGGTCGAAATATTCTACCAATTGCACGGTCATTTTTACGTCCGAATTGTAGTGCATCACGTAATTCGTTCACCGATATACCTTCTTTTCGGCGACAAAGCTGTTTGATTAAACGGGCTGTGGCATAAATGTTCTCGGTTAGGAAGAAACGGTCTTTTACCACAGCGGTGAGATAGCCCATTTACCGGCTTTGTGAGGAAGTTGCATAGCGCTTTCTTCCTGTCCCAATAAGCCTGCAGATCACGCACCCACAATGCTTGTCCGTTATGTTGCTCAAATTGTTCGAGAACTTGCTGCCATAATGCGCGTTCTTGTTCGTTAAATTGAATTTTATGATCAGCTGTGTGTAGCCAACCACGGGTTTGTTGTAGCTGATTTTTCGGCTAATAATTCATCAATAAAATGATAAATCAGTTTTTCAGGCTGATTCAGTGCCGCAATGCGATACAAACGGGCTTTTCCTAAAGCCGAGCTGGTCGGATGTTGTTCGTGATATTGTGCAAGTGCGGTCAATAATTTCGACGTTTGTTGTGCGCGATAATCGGCATTAAAGCACCAGCTTTGGAAGCGAATGTCACCGTTTTTCAAGAATGTTATCCAGTTGCGTGTCTGTCAGCTGTTCAATCCACATTAACTGCTCGGCTTCCACCGCATGATTTTGCCAGATAAAGTGCGGTACGTTTTTCGGCTGTTTCTGTTTGAATCAGTTGGCGCAAATAATCGAAACGGGCTTCTGTGCGCTTATGCCGTTTCGGTGAATGGATTTCAATCACTTTTTGCGCCACCGAGTACGGCGGTTGAGTTGCTGTTACGTAAGATGATTTTTGTCGCCGTGCGCCAAAAACAACGGTTGTTCTAAAATCAGTTCTGCCAGCGCGTGTTGTTGCGGTGCGAGTTTGGGTTGTTGCAATAATGTCAGCTTGCCCGTGGTGTGTGAGGCGGCGTGATAACATATGTACCGGTTGGCTTTTCGTTCAGTGGAATTTGGTTTTCGAGCCAAACAGTGATGCGATCAGTCGCTTTCGGCAGGCGGTTGGAGAACAACCAATCGCCGCGTTCAATTAACGTGCGGTCAAAAATCCGAGTTAATATTTAATGCAGGCGTTGCTCGCCAAGCCTTCTGTACTTTGTCTCGTTTTGTGCGTGGATATTTTTCACCCGCACTTTTTTGTCCATTGCTTAAATACACTCATCGTCAATGGCAACTTTGCTCGCAAATGCGGTGCCTGTCACCACGGTGCCGGCGCCTTTAATGGTGAAAATACGGTCGATGGCATAACGGAACGGTTTTTCCGTGTCCGATAATTTCCGGCAACTGCGCCAAATAATCGCGTAATGTTTCAATACCTTGGCCGGTGGTGGCAGAGGTCACGAAAAATTGACTATTCACCAAGAGGGCATATTGTTGACGTAGCTGTTGTTCTAATGCGTCAATTTGTTGCGCATCGGCACGGTCGGCTTTGGTGATCACCACCATGATTTCCTGCAACTGCAACAAGCTCAAAAATGTTTGAGTGCTCGATGGTTTGTGCTTGTACGCCTTCGTCTGCGGCAACGATAAGCATGGCGTAATGAATGCCATAAAGCTGCCAACATATTGGCAAGAAAACGTTCGATGCCGGTACGTCGATAAAACCGAGGATTTGATCTTTTAACGGCAAATAGGCGTAGCCCAAATCAATGGTCATACCGCGTTTCTTTTCTTCCGGTAAATGCGCCGTATGCGTGCCGGTGAGGGTTTGTAATAGCGCGGTTTTGCCGTGGTCAACGTGTCCGGATGTGACAATAATCATAGCGCCTCCAAAGGTATCGATCAAGCGTTCGAGATTAGCCAAACTGCGTAAATCCAACCAAATTTTATCCCGTTCAATGCGCCCGATAACCGGTTGCGGTAGCGCCAATAAACGGGCGAAAAAGTGCGGTGGTTTTTGTCGGTGTTTTTTTCTGTTGCCGGCGCAATGGTTACCGCGACTGACGGAATCCGTGCCAGCGGCTGAGAACCACTACCAACCTGCGCTTCGCTTGGTTCGATCGCAACAACGTAATCTGCATTTAAACGATTTTTCCAACCGCACTTTCAGTTGTTCCGCCAGTGCTTGTAATTGGGCTACAGGCTGAGTGAGCAGATGAAGAGCGGTCAGTTTTTCGGTAATCCGGCTGCAAATATAAACGTAAAGTGGCTTCCAAACCGGCAAGGGTAACTTTGTCGCAACGCAATACGCGTTTGAGCGGATGGGCTGTAGCTGTTGAATCAATGCTTTTTACCCACGATAATCCCGCTTGTGGCCCGCCAAGCAGTTTGTCGCCAGAGAAGGAAATTAAATCTAGGCCGTGTTGTAATTACTGCTTGTACCGTCGGTTCTTCCGGCAAATTGAATTGTTTCAGATCGATTAATGCGCCGCTGCCTAAATCTGTGATGACCGGAATGCCAAATTCTTTACCTAATTCCGCCAGTTCTTGTTCGTCAACAGAATGCGTGAAACCGCAGATTTGGTAGTTACTGCTGTGAACTTTCATTAAAAAGGCGGTATTTTCGTTAATTGCGTTGCGATAATCTTTTAAATGGGTGCGGTTGGTAGTGCCTACTTCCACCAGTTTACAACCTGCCTGCGCCATGATGTCGGGAATGCGGAATGCACCGTCGATTTCAATCAATTCACCGCGGAGATGATCACCTCTTTCCCCTGCGCGAAAGTCGCTAGCATCAGCAATACCGCCGCTGCGTTGTTGTTCACTACACAGGCCGCCTCTGCGCCCGTGAGTTGTTGCAGTAAGTCGCTGATGTAGTTGTCCCTATGGCTCCGTTCGCCAGCTGCTAAATCATATTCTAATGCCACGTTGCCCTGCATGGCATCCAACGCCGCCTGTTGTGCCGCCGGTGACCACAACGCGCGCCCGAGATTAGTATGCAATACCGTGCCAGTTAAATTATGTACACTTTTAATGTTCACTTGTTGTTGTAACAATAATTGTTGGCGGATGTACTGAAAAGGTCGCGTCATCGGTTTGTAAAAAAGTGCGGTAGGTTTTCATGGTGTGTTTATATGTTCGCGTGCTTGTTGTAACAAGTCTCGGCAAACATTGACGGTGGCACTATGACCAAATTCTGCCACGAATTGTTCTCCTTGCGGGGTTTTGAGTAATTTATCGACGGCGGGAAGGGCTTGATAAAGGGCTGACATGATGATTCCTTTTTCTGGGGTTAAATTGGCATTTTTAGCGGGGATTATAAGGCGTGAAACCTGATTTCTTCTTTGTCTTTTGCGTGCGCATTAGATACACTAACGCCAATTTTTCTCGTATTTTTAAATTTTTGGAATTATAGGTAATTCAATGCGTACAAGTAAATATTTATTATCCACCTTAAAAAGAAACCCCGGCAGAAGCGGCGATTGTTAGCCATCAACTCATGTTGCGTGCGGGCATGATTCGCCCTCTTGTTTCAGGCCTTTATAACTGGATGCCAACCGGTTGGCGCGTGCTACAAAAAGTGGAAAACATTATTCGCGAAGAAATGAATAAAAGTGGTGCCATTGAGATCAAAATGCCTGTGGTGCAACCGGCGGAATTGTGGCAAGAGTCCGGTCGCTGGGATCAGTATGGTCCGAGTGTGCGTTTCACCGACCGTGGCGAACGGAGTTTTTGTGATCGGCCCGACCAATGAAGAAGCGATTACCGATTTAATGCGTCGTGAGTGACTTCTTACCGTCAGCTTCTCTTAATTTATATCATATTCAAACCAAGTTCCGTGACGAAGTGCGTCCACGTTTCGGTGTGATGCGTAGCCGCGAATTTATTATGAAAGATGCTTATTCTTTCCACATGGACAAAGAAAGCTTGCAGCAAACCTATGAGGTGATGTACCAAACTTATAGCAATATTTTCACCCGTTTAGGGTTGGATTTCCGTGCCGTACAAGCGGATACCGGTTCTATCGGCGGTAGCGCGTCTCATGAATTCAAGTGATTGGCAAACAGCGGCGAAGATGATGTGATTTTTCTCCACCGAGTCCGATTATGCGGCGACATCGAACTTGCTGAAGCCGTAGCTGTCGGCGAGCGTGCCGCACCAACTAAAGCGATGGAATTGGTGGATACACCGAATGCGAAAACCATTGCGGATCTTGTCGAGCAATTTAATCAACCGATTGAGAAAAACCGTTAAAACCTTGATTGTAAAAGGTGCTAGTGAAGAACAGCCGTTAGTGGCGTTAATTATTCGTGGTGATCTGAGAATTAAACGAAGTTAAAGCAGAAAAACTGGCTGAAGTGAGCTTCCCCATTTGAATTTTGCTGATGAAGCCGCCATTAAAGCGAAAAATTGGCGCAGGCGTCGGCTCCCTTGGACCGGTCAACTTAAACATTCCGGTGATCATTGACCGCAGCGTGGCGATCATGTCTGATTTCAGTGCCGGTGCCAACATTGACGGTAAACATTATTTCAACATTAACTGGGAGCGCGATGTGGCGTTGCCGAAAGTGGCGGATATTCGTAACGTGGTGGAAGGCGACCCAAGTCCGGATGGCAAAGGTACCTTATTAATTAAACGTGGTATTGAAGTCGGTCATATTTTCCAATTGGGTGACAAATATTCCAACGCGATGAATGCGACTGTGCAAGGCGAAGATGGTCGTCCTACGGTCGTCACCATGGGCTGCTATGGTATTGGTGTGACGCGTGTTGTGGCAGCCGCGATTGAACAACATCATGATGAACGCGGCATTATTTTGGCCGAGCGATGCGATGGCGCCGTTTACGGTAGCGATTGTGCCGATGAATATGCATAAATCAGAAAGCGTGCAAGCATTCGCTGAAGAGTTATACCGCACTTTATTGGCGCAAAGGTGTGGAAGTGATTTTTGATGACCGTAAAGAACGCCCGGGCGTGATGTTTGCGGATATGGAGCTTATCGGTGTGCCGCACATGGTCGTCATCGGTGAGAAAAACCCTGGCGAACGGCGAAATCGAATACAAAAATCGTCGTAGCGGTGAGAAACAAATGATTGCGAAAGCGCAATTGATTGACTTCTTAAAAAGCCAAATTAAAGGCGTATTGAAATAAAAAGTGCGGTCGGATTTTTGGTTGAATTTCCGACCGCACTTTTTGTATAGGGAAAACATGAATCCGTGGATTTTATTAGCCGTTTCATGTTGTTTTGGAAATTGTCGCGACCAATCTATTGAAAGTCAGCGACGGTTTTACTAAACCGTTGCCGACGCTTGGCGCTGGCTTTTTATAGCTGTTCGTTCTGTTTTGTTGCCATTATTTTTCGTACGCTTTCCGTTGGTTTGGTGTATGCCATTTGGTCTGGCGTAGGCATTGTGTTGACAGCGATTGTGGCTTATTTCGCCTTTGGGCAGAAAAATTGATACTGCCGGATTAATTGGCATGGGATTGATCATCTGTGGTGTGTTAGTGATTAATTTATTTTTCGCAAACGGCGCACTAACGCTATAATCCAGTTGATTTTTTGGGAAAGGGAGAATAGGATGAAAAAAGTATGATCCGCTGCGCATTGAGTGGGATTGTCGGCGCGGTATGTTGGAATTAGACAAGGTCATTGCCTTTTTATAAACAGTATTTTGACGGGCTTAGTGAGCATAAAAAGAGGTTTTTATTCGTTTGTTAGCCTCGACCGATTTACAGCTTTTTCATGGTTCTTTAATAATGGCGAAATCAATGATCCGGAGTGCGAAATGGTGCTGGAAATTCAGCAAAAATTAAGTTTAACGCATTGATTTTCATTGTTTTATTGGTTTTTCTAAAATAACTGAACTATTCATCTCGTCTAACGCTATAACAATAGCTTGCTGGCTTTGAAATTAAAGTTTGTTAGAAGTGATATTTGAGGTTATATGGCTGAACAGCTAACAGATCAAGCTTTGGTGAAAAGGGTGCAGCAGGGAGATAGAAAAGCTTTCAATTTGTTGGTATCGCGTTATCAAAAATAAAGTAGCTGGATTACTGACTCGGTATATTTCACCGAATGATATTCCGATGTTGTACAAGAATCATTTATAAAAAGCATACCGTTCCATCGGCTCTTTTCGTGGTGATAGTGCTTTCTATACTTGGCTATACAGAATCGCAGTGAACACTGCATTATTTGACTGCACAAGGGCGTCGCCCGCCAAGCGAAGATATTTTAGCTGAAGATGCAGAATCCTACGATGTAGGAACAAATTTACGGGTTGTGGATACGCCTGAAAATGAAATGTTATCCAACGAGTTGAAGAATATCGTATTCGATACGATTAAAGGTTTACAGGAAGATTTACGCACAGCAATTGCTTTACGCGAAATTGAGGATTGAGTTACGAAGAAAGTGCAGAAATTATGGATTGCCCAGTAGGTACTGTGAGATCTCGGATTTTTAGAGCGCGTGAAATCATTGAAAGTAAAGTGAAACCGCTTTTACAACGTTAAATAAAAAGCAGGGAATACAACTACGATTGGTCGGAGTACAAACATGCAAAAAGAACTACTTTCAGCATATATTGATGGTGAGCAAGTCAGTATGAACTCACCGAAAAAGAGTATGCCAAAATGCAGAATTGCAAGAGAGTTGGGCAAAATTTCCACACCATTCGTTCTGTTATGCGTCAAGAAACAAACGTTTTCTTAGGCGCGAGATTTTTACTGCAAAAATGGAAAGATTTGATTGCAGCAGAAGAAATTCAAGCAGCTGAAGTCCAGAATCTCAACCATTGCCACAGGAAGTAGAAAACTCTCCGTTTATGCAAAAATTAAAAAGCATGGTTTATGCCAATGACGCAAGTTGCAGTTGCTGCGTGTGTGTGCTTGGTGGCAGTGTTGGGTGTACAGTCTTTCAATGCAAAATCTACCGTACAAAATGCAGCGGATACACCGGTGTTGCAAACGTATGCCTTTTAACAACGGTGTGCAGGAAGTCAGTTACAACTGCACCAAGCAAAGATGTCATTACGACTGAACAGCTGAACAAAAATAAACGTATTGGCGCCATGTTACAAAGCTATGAACTACAACGTCGTGTTTATGCTGATTCAATGAATTTAGGACAGAATCATGCAATAGATAATATCTATGTATTCGGTATGACTGTTTTTATGATAATTCACCACCATTTTTGGTGGTGAATTTGTTAATAGGAATTTGATCATGTTAAAAACATTTCTAAAAACCACCGCACTCTTATTAGCACCTCATTTTCTTCCCTTGCTGCAGCATTTTTCACCAGAAACAGCTTTTGCGTGATATGAGAAAGCGACAGACAGCCAAATTATGAATTTTCTTTTGTACAAACCACGCCTTCTAACATGGATTCATTGCGGTACCGTCACTTTAAATCTCATGGCAAAACTTTGCGCAATTGGTGACGCTAGATGGTGCACAACAAGAAATTGTGCAACGTGATAATTTAATTAGCTATTTTCAGCCGACTATCAACCTTTCACCATTAATAGCGAAGGCGTACCGATAATTTGCCGCGCTACTCATTCGTGCGAATTTGATGCCTTGGAACAATACTATGATTTTGTGAATATTGGGCGTAATCACGTGTGCAAATCATGTGGTGCAAACCATTCGAATTTTGCCGAAAGACGATTTCCGTTATCAATATGTTGCTTTTTATTGATGAAGAGAATAACTGCTGTTGCGCAGTGATATGCTTGATCGAGACGGCAATTTGTGGATCAATTTCGTGTCGTCAATTTTGTATGTGGAGACAGGATTTCCGGTTTGGTAGATTATCTCAATCAAGTGGCTTTTCCTCCGTTATTAATGGATAAAAACGCAAATCAAACGCGGATTTTAATTGGGCTCCGGGTTGGTTGCCACAAGGTTTTAAAGTGGTAAATCATAGCATTGAGCGTGATGGCGACGATAAAATTGAATCACAACTTTACAGTGATGGATTGTTTTCTTTTACGTTATATGTGTCTGACAAAATCACTGAAAACACGCAGCGAGATAACACTTTGGCGACAAGGTGCGTACACCATTTATAACGAAACAGTGGACAACAAAGACGTGACGATTATCGGGCAGTTGCCGATTTCTACGGCAAAACGTATCATGACAAGACATTCAATTTAAGAAAAACTAAACAGGCTTATTATGTTGACAGAAGTGCGGTCGTCGTGAATATGAATCTGTGAGGCGAAAGTAAAATGCCAATCACAAAGCGCATGTGGTAGTTGTGCGGCAAAAAGCTGCTTGCGGGAATTCCGCCTTATCGGAATTAACCGGTAGCAGTGCGCGAGGTGAACATATTTTTCACCATTGAAACCATTACCCCTGCTAAAAGTTGGGCAGAAGGTGGAGATTGGTTTGTCTGAACATTCCTTGATCAAATCGGCGTTACTGATGTGCATACCGTTGTTCACTGTATCTTCAGCACCTTATTGTTCGATTCGTTGTTTAGTCACGAACTCGTCAGTGTATTTTTATTTTATTTCCACCGCACTTTCCTTTCTTGGTGTACGTTGCGGTATGCGCGAAAACTGAATCGCAAATCGCTTACCAACCGGTGTTGCTACGTGTGCTCTAAATCTTTGAGCATCATTCGTCTTTCTTTTGGCGGGCTGGTATATAATCAGCCCGTTTATATATCGTCTTTAGGAAATATTATGCTCCCCATGCTTGGCATCACGGTTACAGCGGCAGTGGCAAAAACCACCTTGTTGGAGTACTACTAATTAAAACAACGAGGCTTGCGCCCGGCGGTGATTAAACATAGTCATCATGATGCGCAAGTGGATAAACCGCAGACAAGACGGTTGGCGTATGAAAGATGCCGGTGCCAGCCAAGTGATTATGGCCTGTGATCATCGCTGGGCGCTTATGACGGAAACACCCCAACAACATATTTCCCTGTCTTATTTATGTGAACAGATTTGATCACGTAACGGATCTCATTTTTGGTAGAAGGCTTCAAACAAGAGCCGATTGAAAAGATCTTGTTGCATCGAAAAGAGATGAGCTAAACCGCTACCTGACATTGATGCTCTCGTGTTGGCCGTTGCTACAGATTACGCTTTAGCGGCAGATAAGTCTTGTTTTGGATATCATAATATGTGCGCAGATTGCTGATTTTATTACGGCTTGGTACGAGCAAAAGTGCAGTCGAATTTAAGCGTGGTTTTATGCCTGAGCTCCAACATTATCGCCATTTATCCTTAATCGCCGCCATGGCGTATTTATACAGTCCTTGATGCCACCATTTTGAATACGGCATTGCCTGCTATTTCTGCCGTTGCATGAATCACCGTTAGAAATGCAAATGTCGATAATCGAGTTATTCCCTCACTGTTGCATTATTTATTCCACTTACTGGTTGGATTGCCGATAAATACGGTACGCTCAATGTGTTTCGGGTTGCGGTAGCGATTTTTGTGATTGTTCTGTTGCTTGTGCCGCCTCTAATTCGTGTAAATGCATTGATTTTGGTCGCGCGTGTTGCGCTGGGCGGAGCAATGATGATGCCGGTAGCGCGTTTGGCGGTATTCGTCACGTACCAAAAATCAATTGGTTGCCGCATGGAATGCCATGGCGATGGCGGGGCTGATTGGCCCGAGTGCTCGCGGGCCGATTGTGGGCGGATGGCTTGTGACACATGCCCGGCTGGCATTGGATTTTCTAATTAACATTCCTATTGGTATCCCTTGGGATTGGATTTGCCGGTCGGCATATGCCGAACAGTACAAAGTAATATTAGTAGTTGGATTGGTGGGGCTTTTTGCTGTTTGGTGGTGGGCTGGTGAGGGTTGACACTTGGTTTTGGATTTGTTGTCTGAAGATCGCATCAATCAATGGCTGACTGCGTTGATTTTGGCTATCGGATTGGGGTGTTTTCTCCTTTTATTATTGGTATGCTCAACGGGTCGCAGAACTCCACTTATTACCGTTAAATTTATTTGCTACGCGTACGTTTCGATTAGGTATGGTGGCGAATATTTTTCATCCGTTTGTGTGGTTCAGGGATTCCGTTTTTAATGCCACTGATGTTGCAGGTGGTGTTTAATTATAGCGCGGATATTGCCGGTTGGTTGTTAGCGCCAATTGCACTAAGTTCCGTGTTAACGAAATCCTTTGTTGGAAAAATTCTGGTGCGTTTGGGTTATAAAACGACATTAATGCTGACACACTTTCGATGGCGCTGCTATTGCCGCCATGAGCCTGTTGCAACAAGATACACCGATTTGGTGTTTGGTGCTGATTACGGCGTGGTATGGTAGCTGTATGTCGATTATTTTGCTTCAGTCAACTTTTACCCGATTAGTGATTTGAGACGAACACAATGCCAGCGCAGGTGCTACTTATCTCAGTGTGATTCAACAAGTGGGAATCAGTATCGGTATTGCCGTGTCTGCTGTGATTTTAGATCTTTATCGCCATTTCATTGGTGAAAGCGGTGAACAACTTCAACGTGCGTTCGGTACGACTTTCCTGACCTCAGCTATTTTCAGCATCATTTTATTATGGGTTTTTAACTTACCTTAGAAAAGAGGATGGTGCGGAGAATTTTCGTCGGGAATAAAAGCTATTTTTAAAGGTGTTTTCGGAGTTGGTCTGTTAGGCGTGAGGAAGAGTTGGAGTGGCGGAAGGCGTAAGCAACGTGATCTATGAATTGGACTTCCGTTAGTATTCTTCTTAACATTGCCTAGATGATCAGCAACGATTTCTCTGTCTTCTCTGTGTTTTTCTAGAGTGAGGATTACTCTACAATATCGCTTGTTCGCTGTATCCACTTCGTTAGATCTTGTCATGGTTGAGAGCGGTTTGCCATAAACTCAAATAACGCATCTGTAAGTGAGATCTAAACGTTTTGTAGCGTGAACATAAATTTGCTTAAATCCTTAGAGCTTCGAGGGTTTTAAAATGTTCAACCGTCGGACTGTCAAATTCCTTTTTCGATATTTGCTGTGGGATTAAAAAGATTAAGTCTCAGTGTAGGGCATAAGTCACAGATCTCGTTATGCTTCTGAATCGTTCGTTTGAGCTTTTCTAAATGCACTTCGTCTTGATACTGCTTAAATGCCTTTAATGCCATTGACACGGTAATTCAGACTTTTAAAAAATCGGGTATAGCTAAAACATCGTTAACACTTTTTATAACAGGTTTTGTGTGATTTTAGTTATATCGGTTTTGCTATATGACTATCAGTATAACTAAAACTCAAAGTTTTATAGGATTGGATAGGGAACGCTTAGGATATAAAAAGCCCTTGAAGTCAGTATTTTTCAAGGGCTGGGGTCATCTGAATTACATGTCACAAACCGTCTAATTATAAAAGTATCTAAATTCAAACTTTACCGATGTTACTTTCAGTACTAAAAGGAAAATCACAAAATTGGCAGAGTTTTTAGGTTATCAAAACCCTTAATCAATTTATAGATTGGTTTTTAACTTTACTTTAGGGGCTGACGTAGATTAGCAGTTAGGCTGAGCTACGAAAATGCAGATAACCAATTGTAAATTAAGCAGAGAGTTCAAAAGAAACTGCGTAATTTTTGTACTCAAGTTACCGCTCCGTTCCGCTGCCGATATTTTTGGGCATTCAGCCCAACTCCGCTATTCTGTTCTACCGCAAAAATTCGTATGGTTATCAGCCATTATCTGGCCTTGGTTGCCGATGAGGGTTTTGAGGGCTCTGTCGAGATTGGACAGCTATTTCGGCGGACGGCGTAAAGGCGAGACGTGGTCGCGGCGCGGCAGGGAAAAAGTGGTTGTCTTTTGGTATTCTGAAACGCAACGGACGGGTCTATACCGTTGTGGTGGATAATGCCAAGTCTGAAACGTTACTCCCTGTCATCAAAAAGAAAAATCATGCCGGACTGCATTGTTTACACGGATAGCCTGAGCAGCTACGACAAGTTGGATGTGAGCGGTTTCATCCATTACCGCATCAACCATTCCAAGGAATTTGCCGACCGTCAGAACCACATTAACGGCATTGAGAATTTTTGGAATCAGAGCAAAACGTGTCTTGCGCAAAATACAACGGAATTGATCATAAATCCTTCCCGCTGTTCTTGAAAGATGCGAATTTCGGTTTAACTTCGGCACACCGTCTCAACAGCTTAAAATTCTGCGGGATTGGTGTGGAATTTGGGGCTAATCTACGTCAGCCCTTGCTGCACCGACTTTAGTTGAAGGTGGCTTGATTGCGCGAGTTCTAAAGCGGGCAATTAACGGTGGAGCAATTTGCTCAGTTGGAACAAACGCTTTATACCAGCGTGCTGGTTCCAGTCTGTCCATACTGAGTCGCGGAGCAAGCAGTCACCCTAGCCACCGAAGCCGACAAACAGCTCAAACCGCCAATTCAAATGTGAATAGTGCGATTGCTCGTAGTGAGTGAAGTAGAAAAACAAGTAGTTAGCACGGCGAATATTACCAGGCTCAGTGGTAGTGTATCAGGTTTATCTGTGCCATTACTACCGCAACAAATACGGCAAATGAAGCTAAAGCACGGTATCTCCGACTTACCGCACCCAAATTGAAAGAGTAAATCAAAAATGTTACCCGCTTTAACGGGGCGAGTCCGCGCAAACTGAACAAACCGCAAACCAAGCACTAGAATTAGCTAAATTAAATACAGGTTCAGGAGTGCTGAAGTTGGTCATGCTATCAATGCATAAAGCGAAAGCGAAAGCGATGCGCAATCAACTAACTCAAATGCCGCTCGATAGCTTCAAATACAGCTAACCAGTGCATTAAAGCTACGATCAATGATATTCAGGCAGATGTTGCCTTGGCGAAAAGTGATGCAAATGCCGCAAAAGTAATGCAGAAAATGCGTTTAATGCGGCAACAGCATCTGAGATACCGCAGAAATTGGCAGTGCGAAAGTCAAAACAATGCTGAAAGTCTTGCAAATAATGCAAAAATAACAGCAGAGGGCGGTTCGCAGCAACTACCGCTAATCAAACCGCAGGCGTGCGCAAAACCACGGCAACCGATGCAGCGGCAACAGCAAATGCTTGCAAGTGTTCCAGCAGGTAAGCTGCCAGAGCGGTTAGCGCAAGAAGCAAAGATGCACTGCGACTTCAAGCTAAATCAGTTGGTGGTAACAAACGCAGAACTTGCAAAAGTTGCTTCAACTCAAACCGATTTAAAAAGCAAAAAGTGAAAGCAGAGCGAGAAGCGGTTAGTGGCTTAAACGCTGGTCGTGTCGCAAATGTGAGAAACGGGCGTGTCAAAACAGCCCGAAGCGAAGCAAGTAATGCGTTGTCCAATCAGCAGAAATAAAGCCGGCGACCTCAGGGCGAGGCAAATAATAACGCTACTCAAAGCAAAACCAGAGGCGCAAACCGCATTAAGCACAGCGAACATCGCATAATGCCAATGTAAAGTAGTGCATTGGCAACTATGACGCAAAGTGCGGTTAAAAACACGGCGTGAAAAATGCAGCGCCGCCAATCAGCGATTGCCAGCAGAGGTGCAGAGCGTGCCGGTACGCGTAAGAGAAATCGCTAATGAGGCAAAAGTAAATGCCGAAAGCGCGGTTAGTAGTGTAAAGTGGCAAATACACAATCTGCTCAAGCGTTAACTAAATCAGGTGAAGCCACGTAGATAAAGTACTAATGCTGAAACTATTGCAAATCAAGCTCATTGTAACAAGTCAATAAGCAATGTGAGCGATCAATGTGCGCAACCGCAAAAGCATTGCTTTAAGAAAAGCTCGTAATGCGGATATGCGGCTGAAGCAAATGTTAGTGCAACAGCGATGAGGAGTGCAACTGCAAAGCATTAACTCAACACAGAGGCTAATAAATTAGCTGTTATCGCAGATGGTAATGTGGAAACAAGCACAGAGCTCAATCTGTTAAGCGCAAACAATCTTACCAGCAACAGCAGCAAATGCAGATAAAAGCGCCTACGATTCTTCAAAAGCAATTTCGGGTGCAAATGCAGCCTAATGTGACTGCTAACACGGCAAATGATAAAAGCATTCTTTTTGGGTCAGCGGTTAATGTGTGGACGGACAACGGTTTTCTGCAGGTCGTGATGAAAAGCTGGTGGATAACTCTTCTGGTACCACTGAGCTTTTCAGCACCACTACCGCCCACAATAACCACTTCCTAATGTCGTTGTGTATTTTATATTGGTTCAAAAGGCTCATAAGCTCGCCTAATAAAATAAGTCGCCTTCGGCTCCACCGCTGATTTTTAATAACCTCACTCTCAGGCTTTTGGCGTACTATTGTCTAATAGTTAAAAGCAAGGACACATAGCCCGTATCTGTGATACTAAGTCTATGCCCTTGCAAGAAGGATAAATCTATGACCTGCGTTTTTCACCGCTAATTTGAAGAACGGACACCTAATGAAAAAGCGAGACCAAACGCCTAGAGCCAGCATTGTCCAGAAGATGAGATACAATGCCTTTAGCTTGAAACAGTAATATCAAAGAAAAAACAAAGCAGGGGTATAAGCAGATAAAACAGGGCATACGGCGAGAGCTTTTTGCCAATAATGAGCATTATTTAACCCTTCAACGCCAAAATGCGTCTGGCACCGTTAAGTACAATCCCCCCCGCGATGGTGCCAATAATCAGATCTGGATAATTGGAACCGGTCCACGCGACCAGGGCGCCGGCGGTGATGCCCCCCAGGTTGATCACCACGTCGTTGGCCGAGAATATCCAGCTTGCCTTCATGTGCGCCCCGCCTTCCCGATGTTTGGATATGAGCAGCAGACAACTGGTATTGGCAATCAATGCGACGAATGCGATAGCCATCATCACCAGAGATTCAGGCTCACTACCGAATACAAAGCGTCTCACCACCTCTACGAGCACGCCCACAGCCAAGATCAGTTGCAGTACACCAGCAAGATGCGCGGCACGTACCTGCATTTTCACGCTATGTCCAACCGCATAAAGGGCAAGCCCGTACACCGCCGCATCGGAAAAATTGTCCAGGGATTCTCCAATCAGGCCGGTGGACTGGGCGATCAGACCGGCAGTCATTTCCACCACGAACAGAAGTGCATTGATGCCGAGCAACCAGCGCAGGGTTCCGGATTCTTGCTTAGCAGAAGCTGCCGAAAACTCGGCGGCCTTGATGGTCTCTGGATTTGCAGCGACGGTTTCCTGAAGCGAGGCGCCTAGCCCCAGGGTCTTCAGTTTCGGTGACGGAAAGCTCGACGCGCATGTCATGCGACGACCTTCGCGGCGGTTCGACAAGTCGAAGGACAGCGCGAATCTCCTCAAAGCCGTTCGAGGCTGGGCGAGATCATTCGTTCTTCACGAAGTGGTTACGGTCCATCTTCGGCACTGCATCAACACTGACCCATCTCCCTGGCGCCTCGGAGGAGGCCTGTATATCGGTATCCGCTGCGGACGTTGCATCACCGCCACAGGCGCCACCACAGGATTTGCTCATAATACGACTCCACTTGAACAATGTTGTGGTACCATTTTAAACTATAAAGCTACTATAAGGTCAATACAGTAAAGAATCCGTTGGGGAGGAGGCGGTGCGCATTGGTCGAGCAGCACGTTGGATAGATCGCCTCACGCTCCGATTTTTATATACCACTTCAGCTTTATGGTTTCTTTTGCTTAAAATCACTTATTAATAAATAATCTTTTAATTCTTTTGCTTTTCTTCATCTGATGGCCTAATCCCTTGAGCAGTACGATAGCAAAAATCATTAGGAGATACTGATTAAAGTTCTGCAATAGTGGTAAAGGAGTCTTTCGGCTAATACGCCATTCCTAACGATTGGCTATGAGCGATATATATGAAAGTTGCTCCTCTAATCTATTGCCAGATGAATTAGATCCTGATTCTATATTCTCTGGTTTTTCTTTTCTATACGTGCGCCTAGTTTTAATAATTCTAGTAGCACTTTTCACTTCTTTGTTTGGCATTTGCCTCACCATCATTAACTGGCCGAGAACAATACGATCATAGCTCCTAATACAGAAAAGGAACGCGAACTGTTATACGATTATTTTGAGAAATTTAAATTTTCCATATCAAAACCTGTTTGTTTTTAACCTAAAAGCAAGCACTATATATGTAGCACCATGTAGCACTACATGGTGCTATGTATGCACTTATACAGCATTTTTGATAAGAAAATCTTTGACGCTCAATGAGCACTGTATATCATCTAAAAGATGCTATTCAGCTCTCAGAAATTCACGCCTATTTTCTGGTCGAGCAAACGTGCAAAACTCTTGATTTACCAAAAGGAGGCAAATTTTAAATTTGCATTGGGTGTGTCAGTGCTTCATTTTTGGGTCTGTTTTTAGGTTAAATTTCTGTTGTAAAGGGATTTTTATGCGTTTTATTCTCCCGAATTAAAGGCGATCACTATGCGAATGATACTCATAAAATTAAATAGGAGAGAGAGAAAATGAATGAGGTTTTAGCCATTATATATAACCCAGCGATTGTGTTTTAACACAGGGTTGGGGTTATTCATAAAATACCTTTCACAAAAACGTGCAGATATGCCCTTTTGAGAAACGCTGAGCTCATTCATTTTCGGTTGATCGTGAAATCACAAAGCGATCTTTGACGCGTAAAAAGAATGGGAAAGAAACACACGGTTCGCGCCATAAAACAACGGATTACGCGTTGAATGAAAACGCACCGCCGCCATAGCAACGTTAGCTTTTCTGATAAACTACACGCATCTAAACACAGGAGGTTCTATGCAAATAGCCTTGCCCAATACACCGACTTTTGAGAAAAGGAGTCTTTCTACTCGAAGATGGGCTGTGTATGCATCGGTTAGAAAACGACTTAGTAGACAATACGTAACTTCCA